>WNGE01005696.1_pt1 | contig 15880 bp, 15 predicted proteins | sample 5400651 | NCBI WGS metagenome assembly WNGE01 (sample SAMN13153370, study PRJNA577476) | soil metagenome | isolation source: 60 cm soil or saprolite under grassland replicate 2 | place: USA:California | collected 2016-06-15 | reverse complement strand
GCGAAATCCGGGCCGGGATAGAGACGTTCCATGCGCCGGAAGAACGCCGCGTCCGTCGCTAGCACATCCTCGAAGGGCCCGTGGATTTGGCAGATTTTGCGCATGAGGACGCGGCCGGCTTCTTCGATAATCTCCGCGTTGATGACGCCGGGATCCAGTTTGAGAACATTGATGTCTGTACGACCATCCAGTACCGCGTTGCGCGTTTCGATCACGCAGTCTGGGCAAACGGAACGGGTCGTACGCGGAACTCCGAGAGGAATCGCAGAGCGCGATGGGCGGTCCGATCGTTTGCCGGGCACCCATGATGGCGCCCGCTGACTTTTCCGCGCGGTACCAAGCGGAACGCGCCAAGCAATTTCTGAAATTGCGGAGAGCGTTCTTTCAATTAGTCTTTGCGGTAGGGCATTGGAAATACGGGACATGACATTCTCCTCTGGTTAGGCAGACTTTTTGTTTGGGAGTTATTGCGGAAGAGAGGATGGAGGGCTCCAGAAACTGCATCGGCCGAACCCAGGCGACTAAGAATTTCCAGTCAGATTAAGGTTGCCGCTGGACGCTTGTCAAACGGAAAGGCCTGCCGTGTGTCGTACCACAATAGAAATGTCCCCGCATTCTCCACAATGGAAATGTCCCCTGCATGGATGAATCACCCGGCCGCAGAAAAACTGCGGCGTTTTCACGTGCTGATAACCGTGTCGCCGGAAATGATCCCAGTGCGGCGTGTTGGGTGTGCCGTCGCGAGGAACTCCGGAATGGGGGTGCGGAGGAAGGGGCCTCCTCTGCGTTTCTCTGTAGAAGCCGTCAGTCGCGGAAGCCAGGCTCAGGAGGTGACGGGACAAGTTCTACCGTCGGTCGCAACGCAGCTCGCGGGTTCTCGGTACTGGCGAGGTCTTCCTGGTTCCTGCGGTACCAAGTCCCGTGATCCTCGTCCGCAACCTGGCCAGCATTCTCGCCATGCAGAACCCTGCCGACGCTTTTCTGTACGGCCTGATAGGCCTGCCAGTAGCCGCGCGCCGCCATTGCGTTCCGCTGCTCGCGTCGCCTTTATTGGCGTCCGCATTCCAGGTACTGTTGCGGACGCGTTCAATCAGCTCGGGCGTGACCCGATAGCCCTCGATCGACAATGAATGATAGGCATCCGTGACGTAGGCGTCGTTGACCCGCTTCATGTACGTTTCGATGTTGCGCGGTATGCCGGGCTCCTTAGGAAAACGATCAATCACCGGTTCCCGCATCTTCTGCCACAGCAACCGAATCCGGTTCACGTAGGGGGACGTCTCGCGGGTACGGAAGACCAAGGACGGCTTGTCCGTAAAGGGATCGGTTTCGCGCACGTCGTAGTCGGCAGCTGACATGGTCTTTACAATATCGTCTGCGAGGCGGTCGCGTCCGATATTGCGGAAGGCGCCGGCCAATCGTCCGGCGATGACCGTGTGGCTGCCCTCAAGAAGGCGGGCGAGAAGGCCGGAGGCATCACGGATCATCGGCAGCACCGCGCGGACGTCCGTTGAATTATTGGAAAAATAATTAGGGGAACACTCGATTAGGGCTGATTCCACCGTGAACAGGCGCAGGCCATCTTTTCCCTCCTGGTGCGGAGCAGCCGGCATTGCGATGCGAAGCTCGAGCAGGGAGGTGTCATACCGAAGTTTGGTGACTTTGTTGCCCGCTCCCGGAGACCTCACCACGAGTTGCCGGGGCACTGTCCAGTTGCCGGCATGCAGCGACAGCGACTGTTCGGGCGAAAGACACCATCTCGTGGCAAAACGCTCTTTCAGATAGGCGGCGCAGAAACGCCAGAACGAGGCATACCAAGCAGTGCTCTCGCCCTTAACCTCGTCCTGGCGGCTAGTCGTCCGGGCGGCTAGGAATGTACCAGCCTTTTATGACCTCCTGCAAAAAACCATTCGCCACAAGACGCTCACGGTGCGTGCGCGAGAGGTGCTTGGCGCGAATGGCACCTGCTCCCTCCGCGCCCTGGAGTTTCCGCAAGATTTCGAGAGACTGTGCGAGTTTTTCAGGCGGCGTAGCCATGAAGGCTCCTCTGACGGGCGTGTGTGGCGTATCTTTATTATCTTATTGCGCTGCGCGCTGCTTATACTATTGTGCTGTACGTGCATTATCTTATTGTGTTGTACCATTATTATCTTATTGTGTCGAGCAAGCATTAACCTATCCTCTAGGCGTCGGTCAGACTGGCGAACAAATAGCGAACATGGTAATTGCCATCGTGACCCCTCAAAGCCTGTACCGTCGTTGTCCAGGATCTGAACCAGACCGCGCACGCGCTGGACGCGACGGCCGAATCCCTCTCCGAAGCCATCGCCCAGGCTCTCGCCGCGCTGCGTGGCCATGATTTGGTCGGCGACATCGGAAGAGGACTGACCACCGTTACCGTGAAGGTCCGGCATCCCGAGGTTACGCATGTGGTGAAGATCCAGGACTTTGAAAACTGGCTGAACAGAGGCTGCAAGAGCCGGCCGAGATGGCGCTGAAGATCAGGTTGCGGCAGATGCTTGGTACAGACAAACAACAATAAAGGAGGATTCAATGCGGGGGGCGGGGACTTGCGGCGGGAACTAAGCACCAGAAACCAGCAGATCGCGGTCATGAATGGATCGCTGCACGAATTAACCGCAGGCGAGATGCCCAGTGTCATCTTTGGGTGCAACGAAAGCCAGCAGCATGGTAATTTCTATCCCGCTTCCTACCGGAACATTTGCGCAAACCCTGAATGGGCGCGCCGGCCCGCCAAGGTCCACACCGCATCGCGCCGCGCACGGCCCCGAGCAGCCTGGCGATGGAGGGAACTGGATTGCGCGAACAGCTCAGAGGCGTTGCTCATGAATATTTTTTGCTGCCGGCGCACGCTCACAAACCCTGCCCTGAGTTCTATGCTGGGTGTCCCTTCGGGTCTGGTGCCGCAGTTTGGATTCAGACCGGAAATTCCGCTCCGTGGCGGGAAGACGGACCGCACTGAGATCGACATGAAAGTCGGCGACCTGATGGTCGAGGCCAAGCTCACGGAGACGGGTTTTCAGACGGCGCCTGCAAGAATGATTGAGCGGTATCGAGACCTGAGCGAAGTTTTCGATTCAGGAGAACTCATGATGTCCGGCAATATCGTTCGCGGTTATCAGTTGATTCGCGGCGCGCTCGCGGCCTATGCGACGGGCGGATCGTTTTGCGTTCTGTGCGATGCAAGGCGGCCGGACCTGATCGAAAGCTGGTATTCGGTCATGCGGGCGGTCAGAAGCTGTGTTCTGCGCTGTCGGCTGCAATTGCTGACACGGCAGGAACTGGCCGCCGTTCTGCCCAAGTCTCTGCAGAAATTTCTGGCGGCGAAATACGGCATCACAGCCTGAACCCGCCCTTAAGCTGGTCTCATGCTTCCAACCCCTCCCCGCCTGATCATCCTTAATATATACAGCCAGAATCGCTCGGGCGTGTCCGGCGCGCCGAAATACACGGTCATGAGCGACTAAGCTGCATGCGCTGCGCGCTCTAATGCTTCGCGCCTGCCAGTACATACTGGTAAACGCTGACAATGAACGTGCCGTCGAGATGAGCAGTTGCGGGTCAATCCCGACTGGGCTTGAAAACCAGAAAAATGGGAAGAGGTTCGTCCTGCGCTGGCAACCACGGTGGAGGCGACTCGAGCCTTACGCGCCACTGCTCGCTCAATGAAAGAAGGCTCCCATATAGTAAAACCCTGGTGAACCACGTCTAAAATGGACTGTGTGGTTTGTCCTGAATATCAGCGCTTGTTGAGAGAATATAACCGTATTTTCCGCAGCTGGTCGGAGCAAAATGCGGAGAGTGCGGAGCGAGAGCGGTTGGAAGAACAACACAGGAAGTTGGTAGACCACCAACAGTCTTGCTCCATCTGCCAATCGAATTTGACCTCTTCCGATGGGCTTTGATCGAGCCCAAATTGGCCTGCTGAGATTTCCCCCTGTCACCTTAAGCAATCAGTGTGAATAGAACGTCTATGACTCGATGATTCTGCACTGACACAATTTGTGCGCATTCAAAGGTGGTGACGAGTCAGCCGCGAGAAGACCCATGCCGCGGCGAAGCAGCCGGTACCAATGACAACGCAGATGGCAGGAACACGAAACCAGTAAAGCAGGGCGAGAGCCAGATAGACGCAGCCGATCAGGGTCAGCGCTGCCACGATGCCGACGGGAAGCATTCTGATTCGGGCTCCGGCCCAGATCGCAAGCGCGGCAAATAGCAGGACACCCAGACTGTGGCTGATTAAAGCAATCCATGCTCGCCACATATCCGGGCCCCACCCGACAGCCTGACGGCCGAATTGAAACAGATCGGAGCCTACGCCAGTCCCCAAGCTACTCTTTTGAAGAGTGCATAGACAGGCCGGGACCGCTCGAACACGCCAACGGCTGCTCGACAGTCTGGATGGCGAATAAATGGCGAATCTGCTAGGATCGCTTCGTCATGGCGCGCCGTCCCGATGGCAAGAAAGAAAGAGGATGTGCTTAGCCGCGAAGAACTGAAAGAGCTTCGGCAGCGACTTTCCCATCTCAGCATTCCTGCGGTTGAGGAGTTTTACCGCAGCGCACACCACCGATGTTCGCTGCAACCTAGATGGCTCCCCAGTTGCTCGCGCCATTCAAGAGCTTGTACAAGCGTGGAAGCTGCTGCGGAAGTGGCGGGGCTAAAATGCTCGCAGTGCTGGGGCCCTTTGGGGGAGAAGCTTGCCCCCTCCTTAGAAAACGATGATTCGCTAGATTGCTGAACGCACATCAGGCGTTCGCCCTCAAGAATGATTCTGGGCTGACGTTTCCACAGTAGCCCATCCGAGCTATTCACAAGCACCGAGGACGACGTCTAAAGTTGTTTTGAGCAGGCTTCGGGGGAGGGCTGCTCGACTGACGTCCCATGACTTTTGAGCCTGGGGCGTTTTGTTTTGCTCCGGATCAAAGACCGACAAAGCAACTACATTACCGATTTCGACGCTAATCGCGATCCCGTCAATGAGTGCAACGGCGATATTTCAACAGTATCCGAGGAACACTAAGACGGGCCGTAAGGAATTGTCTATTCGCCTTGTCTGACTCAAGGCTTCCTGCGACTCAATTTTCGGCTAATCTCGTCCGCGCGGCAAAGTATTCAGGAGCGAAATCCTCAGCGAGCCACTCGGATCAGGCGGCGGTGGCCAGGGGATGCCGCTCCTTGGCACCCATGATGATGAGCCACAGCATGATCGCGAGTTCGCCGAACATGACAGGGAAAACCCAATTGGAGACCCTCGGCTCATATTGCGGCCACAATATGCCGGTGACGCTCGTAGCCAGATAGGCGAAGCAGTTGAGCATCAGCCAGACGCCGAGGATGCGCGGAAGGAACCCCGACCTGTACGCCAGCAGGCCGAAGGGAAACAGCCAGAGTCCCCAAAATACCTCGTTCGCAAGTATCCCTTGGCCATGCATGCGAAGGAACACCATCACGAGGGCGTCACGCTGCGGCCTGTCGAACACAGAGAGGAAATCTGCACCACGGGCGAGCAGCAGTGCAGCCGCGTCGTTGATGGTATTCAGGAAGTAGATGGGCGTCACCATCAGCGCGCCTAGGATCACCATCAGCCGAGCCAAGCCTTGGTCCACTCCCTTGAACAGCCGATAAAGGGCGAGCGTGAGAAAGATGGCCATGGTGGCGGTGAACAGATCGCTCACAATGCCGAGCCGGAAAAGCGTCTCATGCGCGGCGATGTTGTTGGCCGTTGCGCTCGCATTCCCGGCCACAAACAACTTGCTAGGAATGTAGATGAGGCGCAGGGGTGCAGTCAGGAGTGTGAGGTAGAGGAGTCCTGCGATTCTGGCGTTCCTGCTGAGCGAGGTCATGTGTGTTCCTTTGGACGCGATTTTAGACCCAAATACGGGGCGCGGGTTTGAAAAGTCTCTCAGCCTGCCGGATTCGCCATGCTTTGTGGGAGGGGAGGGGCCCCGCTGGTTGTGCGTGAATGAAGGTGCAACTCGGAGTATTTCGCCAGTTGGAGAAAACAGTTTGCGCTCACGACGCCGGTCAATGACTGAAACGCCCGACCGTGATCCTCCCCCAGGCGCTCTGCTAGCCTATGGTTGATGCAGCAGCCCGTCAAAGAGCGAATCGCAAGGTTGCGAGAGGAAATAGCACAAATCAGGGAAGCGAACCGTCTATATTTGCAGGGCGGTAGGAAGAAACCCGGTGCTGCACCGGATCAAGAACGTCGGCTTCAGAGATTGCAGGAAATCCTGGACGAATTGGTATCGCTCACCGACTGGAAAAAACTGTGAGTGCCATGGCGATATTTGTGCGCCGGGATAGTGCAGTGAAGCTAATTGATGGTCTAGCAGGTGAAAGTCCTGCCAGTGCAGATTACCCAGTTGGCACTGTAGTGATATCCGGCGACGGGGCGGGTGACCAAACCGTCGGAAGCCCGGATGTAAACGTCCTCGATGGCTGGACGCAAGTTTGGTCAGCTCCGACAGGAGGGCAAGCAAAACAACAGGTCGTAGCGTAAGCGAACCGTAGTCAAGCCTCGAAAACGCACACCTCACCAGAATCGGAGTGTGAGGACGAAGGGAATGCCGAAACTTTTATCCCAAGTTGAAGGCCAGAGTTTTCGGTGAAGTACTGGGTAAGAGCAGCCGAAGAGTTCCCCGTGGTCTCAGAGGTCGACATGTTGTGAAAGAGCATCAAGGAAAGCTCAGAACCAGTCGTGGGTTGCCTAGGCCTATGCGAATAGGCACAGCGATGGCATCTCGTATAAGCCGCCAGGCGGCGAAGTCGGGATGTGCCCGCGAGTGGGGCGGATGGGGCCGACTAAGTGATGATTGGACCGGGACAGCATAACCCGGACCGGAGCGAGGGCCCCTGGGGTAGAGCGGTTGGGGCCGCTCGCACGGAGGTGCCTTACCCGCGCATCGTCCCTGACACAGAGCGGGGAGTACACGGTGAAAGCAGTGGGCACGAAGGACGATGGCAAACCAGGTTTTTGGGAAGGCCTTGTCTGATATTCCGGCCTTGAAGCCGTACCGGGGAAAACTCGCTGTACGGAATTTTAGGGGAGGCGATGGAAACGTCGGCATCATTCGAAGCCCGGTCCGCGCCATTGCCTTACCCGACACCCGGCATGAAGCAGAGAATGCAAAATTCTTACGAGAAAGGACTAGCGATCCGATGTAATACATATATGTCCTTGAGGAGTCTCTGTGGTTGTTGTCTGAATCAACGTTCCCGTTGAGTTCAGCTTTTTCTACACCACGCGCTCCTCTTGGACTTAGCATTCAAACAATACATCCACACTGTTCAAAGTCGCATGAGGGTTGGCATGCTGAAAAATTCACGCAGTTCCCCATACTTTTGATGGAAAATAGTATTAAGAGGTGTCCGATGCGAAAACGGTTTGTTCTGGCAATTCTCATAACCCTGGCCCTTTCTCCTTTAGTTCTTGCTGAGCAGATTCGTGGCGACTACTTGGAAACTCGCAGTGCCGACGTTTACACGGGGTCGTGCTTCGCTAATGGCGAAGTGAATCTCGTGGGCAATCAAGCGATATTGGCATGGCACGTGGAGAGCGGAAGCTGGGATGGAGTTCCCCTCGACGGGCTGACTGTGGCGGCCGCCGTGCGTGCGCGTGCGACACTGGGCGATCCATACGCCAACCCATATCCAGCGCAGGCCGTGCTCATGATTGATGACCAAGCCAATGACCGCCAACGCGCCGCTTTGACCGCCTTCGCGCAGCATATGGGCGGAGAGCTGCTGCGCAATGTTGAACAAGTGATTTCTGCTCCCATGGAGCTGGCCGTCAATCACGAGAAGCATGGCGCAGCGATGCTACGCGCAGGACGTTTCGCCACTGTGCGCACGCGGGCGCTCAATGAAGGGGACCATCTCTGCGGCAATGAGGCCACTTTCTATCCGCCGCTGACTGAAACCACGCATGCTATGCCAGCAGTGGCGCTCACTGATTCGTATCAGGGGCCTGGTCTGGGCACGGACTGGGAATCACACGGCAAACGAAGCGCTTTTGTTGGGACATTCGCACTTTAACGGACGCACTTTGGCGACCGCAGATATGCGCCACCTTTTGCTGATAATCGTCCTTCCGGCATTATGCCTTGCTTGTCTCGCCCAGGCAGGCAAGGTTGAGACGCTGGGATCTCCCACTGATTCGGGTGTTCCCGCTGCAATCATTCAAGTTCTCGATTCCCAGGGAACAAGGTTAAAACTCACCGACGGTAGCCCTGTCTGTGACATCCGGTTGCGGAGGAGTGTTCCTACCCGCACAACGAAAGAAAGTAATGGGCTCCTCTATCCGCAACTTTCCGAATCGACTCTGGTGGGCGTGATTTCATTTCCTCAAGCCACCACCGACTATCGTGGTCAGCCCATCGCGCCAGGAGCTTACACGCTGCGCTATGAATTGATCCCGGATGACGGGAACCATCTTGGAGTAGCTCCCAATCGGGACTTCCTTCTGCTGGTGCCTGCGGCGGCGGATACCGATCCTGCGGCAGACTTGAAGTTTGACGAAGTTGTGCAGATGAGCCGGAAGGCCACCGGAACGAACCATCCCGGTCCTTTGAGTCTGACGCAAGCTTCAGGATCAACGCCCGCACTTACGAAGGATGCTGAGGACCACTGGATATTTTCGGGAACCTTGAAGCTGGACTCCGGGAAAGACCTGCCGTTTGCCCTTATCGTTAAGGGCATGGCCGCGCAGTAGTCGGCCGCGTATGCAAAGCCACAGCACACAACTATTCGCAATTTCCTGTGCCGTGGCACTTGCGTCGGCGAGAGCTGCAGTTGCCGGGTTCAGCGAGCTCGCCGTCGGGGCCAATGCAATTCTGAGTGTGGATGCACCAAAATAAGCCATCGTTCGAGCGCTGGACGTTCGGGTCTGGTTCAGCGGAGATGAATTGGCCCTTCCATCGTAGCGACGGACACAAGTTTGGATGTTTGACGTTAAAACGTTCAGCTTCGCTTATGGCGTGACTCACGCAGCACCTCCCGCTTTTAGAATGGCGCGCTTGACCGCCACGCGCGCGAGTTGGACTTTATACGCATTCTGGCTAAGGGGCTTTGCTCTTTGCAATGCAGCGTCCGCGGCGGCTTTGGCCGTTTCTTCAGAGACGCTTTTACCGGTGATGGCTTGCGCGGCCTCCTCCGATAACCAAGGCGTGGGAGCGACATAACCGATCACTACGCGAGCTGACTGCACCGTCGAGCCGCTCATTTGCAAAGCCACCGCGGTCGCAGCCAGAGGCCAGTCGAAGGCGTCCTTTTGGCGAATCTCATAGTGAGCGACCTTTACACCCTTCGCTGGTGGCAGCACAATCTCAGTCAAGATTTCATCCGGCTTCAAATCGTGCTCGCGTTCGTTTTCGGTCTTTGGAATTATGAAAAATTTCTCGAGCGGCAATTCGCGTTTTCCGCTAGTCCCTAGCAAACTGATCTTTGCGCCGTAGGCAATCAGCGCGGGAGCAATGCTGGACGGGCTAACGAATTTTGCCGGACCATCGTTTCCCAAAATTGCGTGATATCGGTTCTCGCCGGCGGCGACCATGTCCTTACCCGATTTATCTTTCGGGAGCAGACCTAACCCGCTCCGGAAATACCAGCAGCGCGGACGCTGGCAGAGATTTCCACCCAGCGTCGCCATGTTGCGGATCTGGGGACTGGCGGCTTCGTTTAGCGCGTCAGCAAGAGCGGGATAATCTTTCACGATATTTACGTTGTCAGCGAGATCACCCAACGTGGTTAGCGCGCCAATCCGCAGGCCCCGAGGACTCGATGCAACACCGTGAAGTTCTCTGATCTCCTTGATGTTAACTAGCCGCTTGGGGTGGACGATATCGTCCTTCATCAGGGCGAGCAAGTCAGTGCCGCCCGCGAGCACTGCGGCATTACCTGAAGCCGCGCCAAGCAGGCTCAAGGCTTGTTTCGTGCTTGTCGGACTAGCATATTCGAAAGCTCTCATCACGCACCTGCCTTCTGACCGAGCGCAGTGAGAACGCGGTCTGGGGTGAGCGGAATGAATGGCACACGTACTCCGATGGCATTGGCTACTGCATTCGCGATTGCGGCGCCCGGTGAAATCACCGGGGGCTCACCCAACCCGATTACGCCGCGCTCGTCGTAGCCCTTGCCGGTCATCATGTGCACGACTAGTTCAGGAATGTCGTTGTATCCGGCGAGACGATAGAACTCCATGTTCGGATTGAGCATGGTCCCAGTCGCCTGGTCCATAACCTTCTCCTCAAACAGGGCATAGCTGATGCCCATGATGAGCGCGCCATAGCAACTGCTCTCAGCGGTTTTGAGATCGATGATCAGACCGCAATCCTGCACCGCCACCATTTTCTTTACTTTGACGATGCCGGTTTCTGTATCCACTTCGACATCGGCCATCTGCACGCCGCCGACGCCGCTGTTGGTGAGATCGGGTGGATGCTCCTTGTCGGGATTTTTGCCGCGAGCAGCGATTGGCACTGCGCCAATCTTGGAACACGCTTGCTTCCAGCTCAGCGAACGGCCAGAGTCGCTTTTCACCCTTACCGTTCCGTCCTTGCATTCCAATTGCTCTGGCGTCGCATTCAATGCAGGAGCAACCTTGGCAAAGAGTGCCTCGCGCGCATCCACGGTGGCGCGGCGAGTAGACGAACTAACTCCGCCAGGAGTCGTGGATCCTCCGGAAGCGCCCGAAGGCGGATATTGAGTGTCTCCGATATAGAGCTTGATAGCTTCAATCGGAAGGCCCAGTGTGTCTGCGGCAACGATAGCGATTGTTGTCCGCGTGCCAGTCCCGATGTCCTGAGTTCCCATCTTCACGTCCACAGAACCGTCGGGGTGGATGGTGACATCGCACTGGCTGGCATGCCCGCGTCCTCCCCATGTGTGGATCGACAGGCCGAGGCCGCGAGCGATGTTGCCGGACATATTCTGTCCGCGTGGGCGCCACTTCTGTTTCCATCCCATCAATTCGGAGGCAACACCAAATTCTTCCTGATAGACCTGCTGACGGGCTCCAGTGAGAGCTAGATTTTTGCCCCAGAGGTCCACCGGATCCATATTGAGCTTGGCCGCGAGGTCATCCATGGCGCCCATGGTGATGATCGCCGCTTGAGGATGATTGGGAGCACGCCAGGCCCGCGCCGGGCCAATGTTATTGCGAATCGCGGTGTGCTCTTTACGCTGATTGGGAATGGAGAAAACGTAGGGCAGCGGCGGCGAGCCTCCGCCACCGGGGCCACCCGTACCCCAGGATTGTGACTGCCACCCGGTGATGGTGCCGTCTTTGCTCGCGGCGAGCTTGACCCGGGCGTAGGCAGACGGCCGCGCTCCGGCCACTTTCAGTTCGGCGTCGCGCTCAAGCATGATGCGGACCGGCTTTCCACCAGCCTTTCTCGAGAGCTTGGCGGCGGTGACGTCCCAACGGTCGGCGGAAAATTTGCTGCCAAAACCGCCCCCGATGTGGTCCTGGTGAACTCGGATGTTCGCTGCCGGAACTCCCAGCGGCTCGGCCATTTGGGATGGAACGCCGGAGACGTTTTGAGTCGAAATGTGGACGAAGAGATGGTCTTTATCCGGCCATTCGGCGGTCGAACCATGCGGCTCCAAACAGCAGTGGGTGATAACAGGGGAGCCGTACAGTCCCTCCGATAGCACTCCTGCTTCCGCGAAGGCCTTGTCGGGATCACCCTGCGTGGTCGCGGCTGCCTTCTGATATGGCGAACGAGTGCCGGAGCCGCTGGGCTCATGGTACTCGGCTTTACGAAGGGCGTCGAGAACGGCGTCAGTTGCACCGTTTCCCTTGAACTCCTTGAGCAGGTCTTCTCCGGGATGAAAACTAACTCCGTGCTCCTTCAAATACTGGAGGAACTGCCCTTCCGGCATTTGATTGTCGATCGCATCCCAGACGTCATCTTCAGCCATAGGGCCGGGAGCCTCCGCTGATCCCGCTGGAGGTTCGGCATCACTCACCAGATATGCCAGGGGTTGGTACTTCACTGTTATTGCGTGCATAGCTTCTTCCGCGGTGCCTTCATCAACCGCCGCAACCGCTGCGATTTCGTCTCCTGCCCATTGCACCGTCCCACCGATTTTTTGAATGACTTCTACCGCCTCAACCCCCGGTATCTTCTCAGCGGCGGTGGTATCGACACTCAGGATCTTGGCCTTGGCATAAGGTGAGCGCAGCACTTTTCCGAATAGCATGGGACCGGCGGGGTGGTAGTCATAGCTGTACTTAGCGCGTCCTGCAACTTTGTCTGGCGAATCCAGGCGCGAGATGCGCTTGCCGATCAGGCTACGATTTTCTGCGCTGGGCCAACTGTAGTCAGGCATGGCTCATACTCCCTTCTGCGCGACTTGCGCGATGGCGTGGCGAATACCGTGATAGGTGCCGCAGCGGCAGAGATTTCCGCTCAGGCCATGCCGGATCTGTTCCAGAGTAGGATTCGGATGCCTGTCGAGAAGTGCCTTGGTCGCCACGACGAACCCGGGCGTGCAGAAGCCGCACTGTGAGCCGTCGTTGTCTACGAAAGCTTGCTGGATAGGATGGAGCGTGCCACTCGGGGCGATGGATTCTACGGTAGTGATTGCCGTGCCTTGTGCTTCGATTGCCAGCATGGAACACGCGTACACGGTTTTGCCGTCCAGAAGCACGGTGCACGCACCGCACTCGGCCCGATCACAAACCCGCTTCGCACCAGTAATGGCGAGCCGGTCACGCATGGCGTCGAGAAGAGTGACCCGCGGCTCCAGTTGCAGAGTATGCTTCTGGCCATTAATGGTGAGCGTGATTGGCGTTTTGCCCGGCCCGTAGATTTTGACCGGAACTCCTGCCGCATGCACGACCCTGGTTCCAATTAATGGAACGGCTGCGGCCGAGGCGCCAGAAATCTTGAGAAAATCTCGGCGAGAGACGCCGGAACTTTCTTCGACGGGCTTCTTCACATCGTCGTCTCGCATTCCTACCTCCGCGTTGGCGGGAAATCCGCCCGCCATTTCTGGGCCGCAATCTCCCTATGATAGTTGGACACTAAATGAATGTCTTGGTTAGCCGATATTGGATGCTGCCGGACAGAAAACGTTTTGCCGAAAAACACGATTCGAGGCGGCGCCATCGTTGCAAACGCGACTGTTTGGCGGGGGTGGTGGAGGCGGTAGCTGTAGCGTAGGATCCAGTACCGCAGGCATTAGCGGGAAGAGCAAAACTTCAAACACTCGCGATGCACTGGATTCGTTTCGATCCGGCGGCATCCTCTCGGAAAAGGCGACATTTTGAATGTTTCGCGGCTGTAGCGCCCTTCGACGTTGCTAGGCGCCCGGTTTGAAAAAACGGATCGCCCAGAATGTGGCTGCACCGACCACGGCAGATGCAGGTATGGTGAAGATCCATGCCGCAACAATGCGACGCGCGATTCCCCAGCGAACGGCTGACAATCGGGTGGTGGCGCCTACCCCGACAATTGCTCCCGTTATGGTGTGCGTCGTGCTTACCGGAATACCCGCCAGCGAAGCGGAAAACAGAGTGATTGCGCCAGCGGTCTCTGCACAAAATCCCCCGACAGGCTTAAGTTTCGTAATTCGGGAACCCATGGTATGAACAATTCTCCAGCCACCGAAATAGGTTCCCAAAGCTATCGCTGCGTGGGCGGCGAGAATGATCGGCCAATGAAAGCGCCCCCAATTGCCAGCAAGTTCGGATCTTGTTACGTATCCAGCTCCGAAAAGCGCGGTAGCGATTATCCCCATCGTTTTCTGCGCATCATTGCCGCCGTGCCCGATGCTGTACGCTGCGGCAGAGAGTAGCTGAAGTCTGCGGAACCATGCGTCCACACGTTGAGGCGACTTGTTCCGCAGCAACCAAAAGACGGCGACCATGAAGGAGAAGCCGAGCACCAGCCCCATCAGCGGAGCAACAAAAATAAAAAGCAGAGTCTTGGACCAGCCGGCAGGAATGATCACTCCGAATCCGGACCGCATGATGGCAGCGCCCGCGTAACCACCAATCAAAGCATGCGAGGAGGAAGTGGGCAGGGCCCACCACCAGGTTAGAAGGTCCCACACGATTGCTCCCACCAACCCAGCGATCACGACAAATTGCGTGACTTCGGAAACTCGAATCATCCCTTGTCCGATGGTTTTGGCGACGGCTGTTCCCAAAAAGAATGCAGCTACAAAATTGAAGAATGCCGCCCAGAGCACCGCGAGCTTTGGGGAAAGTACGCGCGTCGAAACTACGGTCGCGATGCTATTGGCCGCATCATGAAATCCGTTCAGGAAGTCAAACGCCAGCGCGACTAACACCGTGATAACCAGCAGCAGAAAATCGCTCGTCATCTCCAGGTTTCCCGTTTCGTCGGCATCAGGCGTTTTTCACGACTACGGTCTCCAGTACATTCGCTGCATCCTCAGCCTTGTCGGTAGCGCTTTCGAGAACCTCGAGCAATTCCTTGATCTTAATGAGATTGATCGGATCTTTTTCGCAATCGAACAGCTTGCCGATCGCTTCGCGGGAAGCAACATCCGCTTCGTTCTCGTAGCGCTTAATCTCGACACACCGGGCCAGTACGTCCCCGTTCTTCTGGAGGTGAGATACGGCCTGCGCCAATTCCTCGCATTGCAACAAGATGAGCTTGGACAGCCGTGCTGCCGCAGACGGTGGATCAGTGATTTTGTACATCGCGATTCTCTCAGCTGCCGCGTTTATGAAATCGAGAACATCGTCTAGGGACGAGGCCAGGCGGTGAATATCCTCGCGATCAAATGGAGTGATAAATGTCTGATTTAATTTCGTGAGAACAGAATGCGTGAGTTCGTCACCGACATGCTCGATTCTCTTGATTTCGGTGGTTTTATCCTCGGTGCTCTCGTAATGTTCAAACAGATTCACTAAAACGCGGGCACCTAAGATCAGATTTTCGGCGATCTCGGAGAACATCGTGAAGAACGTGGTATCTCTGGGAATGAGGCGAACCATTTTGAGACTGAGGCCCCAGGCTCCTGATCGTTTGATCCCGATTCAGTAGCCGAAAACTCGTCACTATCTCATGCATTATCATGTGAGTCAATGCCTGACCGCGCAAACCTTCAAGCCACGATCATTTTGGTGGAGGACGATGAGGATATAGGTCGCTTGATTGGCCATCAAATGGAGATGGCAGGATTCACCACACGTTGGTTTAGAACTGCGTCCGGTGTTATAGCGGAAGCTGAGAGCCAGCGACCCGCTTTGTTTTTGCTCGATCTAATGCTTCCAGGCGTCGACGGTTTTCACCTGTGCCGAAGCATAAGGAAACATGCCGTATTGAGAACACTGCCCATTATCGTGGTTACCGCGAGTGCCGGCCGACGGGATCGCGAACTTGCCTTTGAGAGTGGAGCGGACGACTACGTGACCAAGCCATTTCGCCCAGCGGATCTAATATCGCGAGTGCGCGCCTTGTGTGAACGTCGGTGCTGATAAAGCGCGAGTCTAACGCTTATTTCTTATCTAGATGCCGTGGCAGGCTCACCGTGGAACGCCGCGGAATGCAAAGACCCGCGATGACGATGACTCCCACTACTGTTCCAGTCCCCACTGTTATCCACCGCATGAAATCGATTAAGACGCTTTGGACATCCATCCCAACAGTGTGGATCGGATAAAACCGGTCCGCAACATTACCTTAATACCTAATGAGATGAGCGGAGGCGGGCTCAAATGTAATTGGGGATAACTGATGACATAAGAACGTCGGCCTGGCGACGACCCGAGTAAACTTTTACGGGATTCCAACCGAAAAGGCTCGGGACGAAGGAGGCCGAGATGAAAATTGTAGGCTGCGATCTACACGCAAGACAACAAAGCATAGCCATG
>WNGE01004896.1_pt1 | contig 15885 bp, 17 predicted proteins | sample 5400651 | NCBI WGS metagenome assembly WNGE01 (sample SAMN13153370, study PRJNA577476) | soil metagenome | isolation source: 60 cm soil or saprolite under grassland replicate 2 | place: USA:California | collected 2016-06-15 | reverse complement strand
ACCGGCGCGAGCTCGACGCCCAGGGCGCGGAGCGCGTGCTGGCGATCGGCACCAGCGCGGTCCGCGACGCGGAGAACGGCGAGGCCTTCCTCGGGGAGGTCGAGTGGAGTTACGGCTTCGCGTCGCGCCTGCTCTCGGGCGAGGAGGAGGCGGAACTGACGCGGCGCGGCGTCGCGAACGGGCGCGAGCTCGGCGACGGCACGCTGGTGCTGGACATCGGCGGCGGCTCGACCGAGCTGATCACGGCGGATTCCCGCAAGAGCCTCGACATCGGCTCCGTGCGCCTCACCGAGCGCTTCCTGCTGTCCGACCCGCCGACGCGCGACGAGCTCGATGCCTGCGCGGACGCCGTCCGCAAGGTGCTCCCCGCGCTCGGGCCGGACTCCGCCGTCGGCGTGGCCGGGACGATCACGAGCCTCGCGGCCCTCGAACTCGGCCGCTACGACCCCGGGGAAGTCCATGGTTATCGGCTTTCCCGCGAGGGAGTCGAGGCCCAGCTCGAGCGGCTCGCGTCCCTCCCGCTCGCCGAGCGGCGCGAGCTGCCCGGCCTCGAGCCAGCTCTTCGAGCGGCGGCGGCGGCTCGTCCTCGGCCAGACGGCGGCGAAGAACACTCCGAGACAACACTCCTACCAGCCGTCCGTCCTCCACCACGGGAACTCGCTCGGCGTCGTGTTCCTCGAGGAACCGGAACGCCTCGTCCAGGGGAACTTCGGACTCGAGCGTCCAGTGCGGCGGCTCGGCGATCTCTCCCACCGGCGTCTCAAGAGGGTTGCGGCCGTTCGCGACGACCTCGCGCACCAGAGTCTTGCGAGTGATGACTCCGACGAACCGCCCGCCGTCGCAGACGTAGACCGCGCGGACGTCCGGCTGCGTCAGATGCTCGCCGGCCTCCTGCGCCGACGCCGATGCCTCCAGCGTTTGCGGCTCCGGGATCATCGCGTCGCGCACGCGGCTCACGGATAGATACCCCGCGCGCTGAGCGCGCCCGCGACCTCGCGGATTCCCGCCACCAGGGCCGCGCTCCGCAGCGACATCCCCTGCGCCTCGGCCAGCTGCCAGACCCGGTCGAACGCGTCGCTCAGCTGCTCGGCCAGCTTCGCGCGGATCTCGGCGCGACCCCAGAAGAGCCGCCCAAGATCTTGCACCCACTCGAAGTAGGACACGGTAACCCCACCCGCATTGGTGAGGACGTCCGGGAGGACGACGATGCCGCGGTCGGCAAGGATCGCGTCGCCCTCGAGCGAGGTCGGCCCGTTCGCGCCCTCGGCCACCATCTTGGCCTGCACGCGCCCAGCGTTCTCCCCGGTGACCTGGTCCTCCCGCGCCGCGAGGACGAGGATGTCGCAGGGCAGCTCGAGCAGCTCCTCGTTCGTGACCCGGTCGGCTTCGGTGTAGCCCGCGAGCGAGCCGTGCTCCTCCGCGTAGCGCCGAAGCATCGCGACGTCCAGGCCACCCTCGTCGTGGACGCCGCCGGAGAGATCCGACACGGCCACGACCCGCGCGCCCTGCTCGTCCAGCTCCCCCGCAGCCACGCCGCCGACGTTCCCGAAGCCCTGCACGACGCAGCGCTGTCCGGCCAGCGTCCAGCCCAACCGGTCACACGCGCGCGCGACGACCATCACGACGCCTGCACCGGTCGCCTCGTGCCTGAAGAGCGACCCGCCGAGCGCGATCGGCTTGCCGGTGACGATCTCCGGAACCGCGTGGCCGACCTGCATCGAGTAGGTGTCCATCATCCAGGCCATCGTCTGCTCGTTCGTCGCCATGTCGGGCGCCGGGATGTCCGCCTGCGGGCCGATGATCGGCAGCAGCTCCGAGGTGAAGCGGCGGGTGATCTTCTGCAGCTCGTTCGTCGAGAGCTCACGCGGGTTGCAGCGGACGCCGCCCTTCGCGCCGCCGTACGGCAGTCGCAGGAGCGCGCACTTCCAGGTCATCCACATTGCGAGCGCAGCGCACTCGCCGAGCGAGACCTCGGTGTCGTAACGGACGCCGCCCTTCGTGGGGCCGAGCACGGTCGAGTGCTGAACACGGTAGCCGGGGAAGACTGCGTACTTGCCGGAGTCGAGCTTGATCGGAATGCTGACGACGAGCGATCGCTCCGGATAGCGCAGCCGCTCGGCGACGAGATCCTCGACGTTCGCGTGCGGTAAGGCCTGCTCGTACTGCGCGAGCGCGGTCCGGAAGAGCGGCGTTTCCCATTCGAGGTCGCCGTGCCCAGGCGAAATCTCCTGCACCTCGGCCACAGGCGGAGTGTAGGAGGGTTTGGCGGAACCTCGCTCGCCGTCGGGGTGCGATGGCTAGTTGTGACCGTTCCTGACGGGACGTCCGAGTGGGCCGCCATCCGACAGCCAGAACTTCGCCAGCAGCCGCTCGACGGCGGCATCGTGCTTGTCGTGCCGATAGGAGCCGAGCAAGGAGACCTCGATTTCCGTCTCGCCGACCTGAACCACGACACAGTCGGACTGTTGCTCGAAGTACCCGATTAGCTCCGGGACCAACTCGGCCTTCCCCACGTGAATACGCACTGACTCCCCTCTCCCCTCAATTGGTAAGACGAGCTCACTCTCGCCGAGCCCCCTCCGGGAGACATCTACCGAACGTTTGGGTGCCGTCAGCCGAGCGGCTAGGCGACGTACGAGAGCGGCCGCTCGACGAGCCCGTGCTCGTACGCGTAGCGCAGTGCTTCGGTGCGCGTGGCGACCCCGAGCTTCCGGTAAATGTTCGTCAAGTGGAACTTGACGGTCTGCTCCGCGAGGAAGAGGCGCTTCGCGATCTGCTGGTTCGATCCGCCCGCCGGGAGCTCCTCAAGGATCGAGAGCTCGCGCTTCGTCAACCCCGCATCCTCCGACGCGGCCTTGGCTGTGTCGACGAGGTCGAGCGGGCGGAAGATGGATCCCGTCACGCTCTGACGAACCGCGGCCGCAAGGTCGCGCGGGGCCACGTGCTTGAGGACGAACGCTGCGGCGCCCCGCTCGAGCGCGCCCCGTACGAGCGCGGGGTCGTCGATGCCGGAGAGCATCACCACGGCGACGCTCGGGTACTCCGCGCGGAGCCGCTCGAGCACGCCGAGCCCGTCGATCCCGGGCAGTCGCACGTCCAGGAGCACCGCGTCGGGCGCAACCTGGCCGACTAGCGGGAGCACCTTCTCTCCGGTATCCGCCTCGCCGACGACCTCGATGTCCTCGTCGTGCGACAGCCTTGCGCGGATCGCCTCCAACATCAGTCGGTGGTCGTCCACGATCAGAACCTTGATCCGCCGCATTGGATCGCTCCCCCGTCTTGCTTTTGAGGCCCCTCAGCCTCCCCGCAGACAACGTAGGTCGCTGTGGGACAACCGGCAAGAGCCGCGGGCTACGACTAGACCTTTGACCACTCCAAATGCCAAAAGGTCCTGGTAGCTGTTTAAGATCCCGGTCGATATCACATGAGAGCGCCCGCATGTCGATGACGACCTTCGTCCTGTTTCTCTGCACGGGATCCGCGTTGATCGCGCTCTGGGTCGTGGCGCGGTTCCCCGACTTCGGCCCCGACGACGTCACGAAGGCGCTCCTGCACGTCGCGATCTCGGTCGTGGTGCTCCAGCTGCTGGTGCCGGCGATCCATGTCGTGGGGGCGACGGGCCTTCCGGGCGCCCAGATCGTCGTCTCGTTCGGGATCGTGCTGCCCGGGCTGACGTACGTCTTCATCGCCGCGGGCTGGCTGATCAGGGCCACACAAGGACGGCTGCAGGGTCGGTTCTAGCCGAGGGCGCCGGGCGCTGACAGCAGCACGGCTGCGATCGCGCCGCCGGCGAGGAACGGGCCAAGCGGCATCTCCTGCCTGAGCACCGTCCGGCTACGCGCAGCCACGAGCAGCAGCGCGAACGCTCCGGCCGCCGTGAGGCCTATGGCAAGCGCTGCCGCCACGAGCGGTCCGAGAGCCGCGCCGAGGAGGACGCCGAGCTTGACGTCGCCCATGCCGACGGCGCCGCGGCGGATCAGCGACGGGACGAAGAGGAAGAGGCCGGCCAAGGCGGCGCAGACGAGCGTCTTGAGATAGAACGACGGATCGAGGGCGAGTTGCGCGCCGAGCACGACGAGCAGGCCCGTGAGCACCAACCTGTTCGGCAGGATGAGGCGCTCCAGGTCGACGGCCGCGAGCTCGACGAGGAGGGCGACCACCCCCGCGACCAGGAGTCCGCGCGCGCCGACTCCGACGTGAAGCAACGCCGCGACGGCGAAGCAGCCGGCGACGGAACGGTCGAGCACGAGCCGCCGCGGCCTATGGATCGAGACGGCGACCGAAGTCTCAGAGGCAAGCGAAGTCACGCGGCCTCCCGATACCACTGCGGAACCGGCACGAGCCGCTCCCCGACCGCCAGCCGCATGCGGGCCGCCGCGCCTGCCGGGAGCTCGAGCACCACCTTGGCCCGACGGGCTGCAGCGAAGCGCCACGGACGAACCTCGTGCACCACCTTGACGATCTCGTAATCGCGGTCGAGGAAAACGACGTCGATCGGAAAGAGCATGAACATCGTGTGAATCGACCCCACCGGACGGAGCAGCAGGCCCTCGTCCGCGTCAAGGCGCCTCCGGCCGAGCAGTCCACGGACCCTCGTCCATGGCCTGTCTGCGAGTCGGCAGCGCGCGCAGACAACCGCGCCCTGCTCCCGTTCCACGCTGATCGCAAGAGATGCCACGGGATCACGATCGCGGTCAGGGCACCGGCTTCACACCAGCCAAAGGGTCTGACGCTTCCGAACCTTCGTCCGTTCAGGCCGTGCTCGGCGCGGGTTACACCAAACAGCACAAGGCACTCGCAGTCGTTTCCGGCTGGCGAGCGCTTCCAGCGAATTGAGAGAGGGGAGGTAAGTCGGATGGTCGAGAAGCTCACGCTATGGACGATGAAGAGCTTTGCCCGGCTCGAGGAGCTTCGCTCCGAGGAGGGCCAGGCGCTCGTCGAGTACGCGCTGATCCTGGCGCTCATCGCTGTCGTCAGCATCGCTGCGTTGACGACTCTTGGCGGCAACGTCGCCACTCAGCTGGGGAACATCGCCTCGGCGATCGGCGGCGCGTAAGCCGGCGAGGTCCGCTGCCCGGGGAAGCCGCTGTCATGGCGGCTTACCTGGGCAGCAACCGCTTTCCGACACAAACCATGTGCGACAACGACACCAATACCTCGCCGGCCGAACATGGCTGGATTCGCTGTGAGCGGGGCCAGGCCCTCGTCGAGTACGCGCTCATCCTCATGTTCGTCTCGATCACTGCGATCGCGCTGACCCCCGTCGGGGCGTCGGTGGTCGTCCGACTGGCCGAAGTCACGGTCGCGCTCTAGGAGACGGTGATGCGCGTTCCGACTCCACTGTCCGACGAGAAGGGAACTTCGCTCGTCGAGTTCGCGCTGATCGTGCCGATCCTGCTGCTCGTCCTGTTCGGGCTGCTCGACTTCGGCAAGGCTTTCAACTACTGGAACGACGAGACGCACCTCGCAGCCGAAGGCGCGAGGTGGGCCGTCGTGAACTCGAACCCGGGTGGGAGCGGCCAAAGCCTGCAGCAGTACATCCAGCAGCAGGCCGACTCGAGCGAGCTGCGGGGCATCGCGAGGGTCTGCATCTCGTTCCCGAGCAATCCCGACACGGGCACCAGCGGACAGGTCGGCGACCCGGTGACGGTCTCGGTGAAGGCCGACTACCCCTGGATCCCGTTCCTCCGCTCGCGGATTCACATTCTCGGGGGCACCTACGTCAGGCTCAGCCTGCCGTCTTCCATAACCGGCACCGCGACGATGCGGCTCGAAGCGCCGCCGACGGCGTACGCCGCCGGCTCCGGCGGGACGGGGTCGTGCGCATGAGCCGGCTTCAACTCTCGGACCCCAAGGGCGCCGCGCTCGTGATCTTCGCGATCTGGCTGCCCGTGCTCGCCCTCTTCGGCACGTTCGTGCTCGATGTGGGCAACTGGTTCGTCCACAAGCGCCACCTCCAGACCCAGGCAGACGCGGGCGCGCTTGCGGCCGGCGGCTCCTTCAACCAGTGCTTCGGCAGCGGCGGGAGCACGGCGGTCGAGAACATGGCGCGCCGGTACGCGGGCGACCCGGGTGCGTCTTCGGGATACAACGCGCAGGTCGGCGGCTCGAACCGCGGCACGCTGACGATTCGGATCAACAACAAGGTCTACGCGGTCGGCGGGCCCGGACCGGACGACACAGTCGAGGCACCTGCCTGCACCGCCGAGATGGTGGACGTCAAGGCGACCGAGGCAAACCTGCCGCTGTTCCTCGGGGTCATCCCGAGCTTCCTGAATCTGAGGCTGCTGCCGGCGATCAACGCTCACGCCCGCGTCGAGGTCCGCTCCGAGACGAGCTCGAGAGGCGCGCTGCCGGTCGGGGTGCCGGACGTCAACCCCATCTCGGCCGTGGCGACCTTCGTCGACGACTCGACCGGGGCCGCCCTCAGCGGCTGCACGGACTCGGCGAGCAGCGTTGCGCTCCCGACGTGCACCGTCCCGCTGCTGAGGGGCATCACCTTGGGCAACGGTGTCGTGGTCTGGGACAGCACGGGGTCCGTGGCAACGGTTCCGGTCGGCGTCACGAACGTCGGCGTGCGGATCGCGCTCGCCGGGACGGCTCTCTGCAATCCGACGGCGACGCCGCAGTGCGGCGCCGCGGTGAGCGCGGCTGCCGGCTCGGCTCTCTGCAACCAGGTCCTCGTGACCTGTTACGAGATCGGAAGCGCAACCTCGCTGGTGCGGATCCGCGGCTGGTCGAGCACTCCGAGCGGCGCACAGCCGAGCCCGCCGCAGGCGCGCAGCGTGCGGCTCGTTCCCGGCGGCGGCTGCGCCGACCCGTATTTCTCCTCCGACAAGGAGCTGTGCCCGAACGTTCAGATCGCGGCGCACGTCGACGTCGGCTCTCTGGCCGCGTCGTCCGTTGTGATCACGGCCTTCGGCGGCGGCTGCCCGAACAAGGGTTGCACGCTCACGCACGGCACCGGCGACCTCTGGACGTCGGGCGACATCGCGATCAGCGGGACGGGCGTCGTGCCGTTCACGCTCGCCTGGGAGGAGCAGAGCGGCACCGTCACGGGGCTCGGGGCATGCAACAACAAGGGCAACAATCCCTGCAAGGGGACCTTCTCGCCGGATCCGATGCGGCGCAGTTACATCGGGACGGACGCTCTAAGCGGTCCGATCAAGCTGCTCCAGGTCTGGAACTACGACGGCGGCGCACCCGGCACGTTCTGGGCGGACTCGTTCCAGAGCGACGCGACGCCGAACACGCACAAGCTCGCGATCAAGCTCGGTATCACCGCGAGCCTCGGAAACGCAACGAGCGTGGCCGACCCGATCGTGGCGCTGCGAGTCATCGGCGGCAGCCAGAACCAGTCGCTCGATTGTGACCCGAACTACTCGAACCTGTACCAGGAGCTCGCGAACGGGTGTCGGCCGACCTACGCCAGGAACACGGGCACCCCGTGCCCCGGAAACGCCTCGGCACTATGGGGCACGCCGCAGCCCTGGCCGTGCGTCGCGGTGCAGACCGGAAACGCGACGAACCAGGTCCCGAGGGGCTTGAACCTGCGCGTCCTCGGCAACGAGAAGCCGAACGTTTGTCCCGCGGCCGGGCAGCCCGGCCACAACAACTGGAGCATGTTCCCGAACCTGCCGGTGGGCGACCCGCGGATCATCCAGGTCTTCCTGACGCCCTTCGGGAGCTTCAGCGGCAGCGGCTCGACCACGGTTCCGGTCGTCAACTTCGCGACTTTCTACCTGACCGGCTGGACCGGCCAGGGAAGCGGCTTCAACAACCCCTGCCAGGGGAACGGCGACGACCCGGTGCCGAACAACGACCCGGGCACGATCGTCGGCCATTTCATCAAGTACATCGACGCGCTCAACACGGGCGGCGGAGGCACCGACCTCTGCGACTTCAACGCGTTCGGCAACTGCGTCTCGGTGCTGACCAGATAGAGGAGGAGGAGGATCATGGAGTTCGCACAGCGAGTGATTTCGACAAGGGCCGGCACGCTCGCGGTTGCCGCGGGAGCTGCGCTGCTGGCCGGGATCTCGATTGCGGTGTACCTCAACGGCTACCGGCACAGCGTGTCCAGCCAGGGCGCGCCGGTGACCGTGCTGGTCGCCAAGCAGGCGATCGCCAAGGGCACGTCCGGCGACGTGGTCGCGGCCCAGAGCCTGTTCACGACCGCGACCCTGCGCGAGAGCCAGCTCCGCGACGGGGCCTTCAGCGATCCCGCGGCGATCCGCGGCCGAGTGGCGGTCCGCGACGTCTACCGCGGGCAGCAGCTGACGGCGCTCGACTTCGTCGCCGGGGCCGCCTCGCTGCCGAGCACGCTGACGGGAACGCAGCGCATCGTCACGGTGCCGCTCGACACCGCCCACGGCCTGATCGGCCACGTGCAGGCGGGCGACCGCGTCGACGTGTACGCAGGCTTCAACATCACACCGGTCGGCACAGTCACGAGCGGGCAGGCCTATCCGGTCATCCGCCGGCTGCTGGAGAACATCCTGGTGGTCGACGTCAGCGACCAGGGCAAGAGCGCGGTCGGGGGGCAGCAGGGCAGCACGAACGTCAGCCTCCGCATGAACGATGCCCAGGCCGCGAAGGTTGCGTTCGCATCCGACAACGGCAAGGTCTGGCTCGCGTTGCGCCCGGCGGTGAACGCCCATTCGACCGCGCCCGGCCTGGTCACTGTCGAGAGCGAGGTCTTCGGACTGCCGCCGCTGCCTGTCTCGAAGCGGGTCGTGAGCGAGTATCTGAGGCAGTATCGGAGCGGATCTCGATGAGCGGCGCGATCCGAACGCTCGTCGCGATCGACGCCGGCGTCGACGCTCGCTCTGTCGAGCACGCCTTCCCGACCGGGTCGCCGGTGCACGTCACCGGTGTCATCGAGGGTCTTGAGCGCGGCTGGTCCGTGCTCGAGGAGAGCTCGCCGGATCTCCTCGTCGTCGCCTGCTCGGGCTATTCCGAGCGGGCGCTCTACCTGATCGAGGCGGCTTCCAAGCAGCGGCCGGACAGGCCGGTGGTGGTGCTCTTCTACGGTGTTCCGGACGGCTTCCTGCAGCGGGCCTTCGAGATGGGGGCAGACGATCTGCTCACGATGCCGGCGCCGCCGGAGGAGCTCGAGTTCGCGCTCCGGAAGGTGATGGCGCGCCGGCGGGGCTCGGTCGCTGGAGGCACGACCAACCCGATGATCTGCATCGTCGGGCCCAAGGGCGGCACCGGCAAGACGCTCACCGCAACGAATCTGGCGGTGGCGCTCGCGGAGGCGGGCAAGCGCCCGATCGTCGTCGACCTGGACCTGCAGTTCGGCGACGTCGGCATCGCGCTCGGTCTATCGCCCGAACGGACGATCTACGACCTGGCCCGGGTAGGCGGCTCGCTCGACCCGGACAAGGTCGCGGACTTCGTCACCGAGCATCCTTCCGGGGCAGGCGCCATGCTCGCGCCGAGCCGGCCGGATCAAGCGGGGACGGTCACCGTCGAGTTCCTGCGGGAGCTGTACTCGGTGCTGCGAGCCCGTCACGACTACGTCATCGTGGACACGCCCCCGGGCTTCACGCCCGAGGTGATCGCGTCGATCGACCTGGCCTCGAACCTGCTCGTCGTCGGCATGCTCGACGCCCTCTCGCTCAAGGACACGAAGCTCGGGCTCGAGACCCTGGCGCTGATGGGCTGCGATCCCGCGCGGATCCGCCTCGTGCTGAACCGGGCGGACACGAGCGTCGGCATCAAGCGCAGCGAGGCGGAGACGATTCTCGGGCGCACGCCCGACGTCTTCGTGCCGAGCGACCGGGAGATCCCGCGTGCCACCACGGACGGGCAGCCGATCGTGGTCGCCGCCGGACGTTCGGAAGCCGCCAAAGCGTTCCACGGGCTGGCCGCCCTCTACCTGCAGGACGAGCTCGTGGCGGAAGCGGCGAGCAACGGGAACGGCAACGGCAGGGACAGTGGCAGCAAGGGCAAGCGACGCCGCCTGGGACGCGCGAAGCAGGCGAGGAGCTGACGATGGAGCTGCACGAGCGCATCCAGACGGCACGCCCGCTCACCGGCTCCGACGGCCGCGACCCGTTCTCCGACCTGAAGAACCGGCTGCATCTCGCGCTCATCAACGAGCTCGGGCCGCAGCTCTTCACGATCGGCTCGGACCCCGCGCAGATCCGGCCGCGGGTCGAGACCGACCTCAAGGAGCGGCTGCAGGGCGAGCAGGGACTCTCGCGCGAGGACCGCGAGCGGCTTCTGGCCGAGATCGCGGACGACGTGGTCGGCTACGGGCCACTCGAGCGGGTGCTGGCCGACGAGTCGATCTCGGAGATCATGGTCAACGGTCCGCACGAGATCTGGGTCGAGCGCCAGGGGCGCCTGTACGAAACAACGCTCAAGTTCACCGACGACTCGCACCTCCGCCGGATCATCAACAAGATGGTCGCGCAGGTCGGCCGCCGGATCGACGAGTCGTCCCCGATGGTCGATGCGCGCCTGCCGGACGGCTCCCGCGTCAACGCGGTGATCGCTCCGCTCTCGCTCTCCGGCCCGCTCCTGACGATCAGGAAGTTCGCGCAGAAGCGCTTCAACCTCGACGAGCTCGTGCGGATCTCGACGCTCTCTCGCGAGACGGTGGAGTTCCTGCGCCTCGCGGTGGAGGCCGAGCTGAACATCCTCATCTCGGGCGGCACGGGCGCCGGCAAGACAACGCTCCTGAACGCCCTGTCCTCGGCCATCCCGAACAGCGATCGCATCGTGACGATCGAGGACGCGGCCGAGCTCCAGCTCGTCCAGGAACACGTACTCCGGATGGAGGCGCGGCCCAAGAACATCGAGGGTGAGGGCGAGATCTCGATCCGCGACCTCGTCCGCAACTCGCTGCGCATGCGGCCCGACCGGATCATCGTCGGCGAGGTCCGCGGCGCGGAGGCCCTGGACATGCTCCAGGCGATGAACACCGGCCATGACGGCTCGCTCTCGACCGTCCACGCCAACTCGCCTCGCGACGCTCTCGCGCGAATCGAGACGATGGTCATGATGGCCGGCTTCGACCTGCCGATGCGCGCGATCCGCCAGCAGGCGGCCTCGGCCCTCGACATGATCATCCAGCTCGAGCGGCTCGAGGACGGCTCCCGCCGCGTGGTCGCGATCACCGAGGTGCAGCGGATGGAGTCCGAGATCATCACGCTCCAGGAGCTGTACGAGTTCAAGCTCGACCAGATCCTGCCCGACAGGACCGTGATCGGCGAGCTCAAGCCGACCGGCCTGCGGCCGAACTTCGTGCACAAGTTCCAGAAGCGCGGGATCGAGCTTCCGGCATCGATGTTCACCGGCAACGGCAATGGGCGCGAGCCGGTCGGCGAGAGTGCGAAGTGGTGAGGCGGCTGCTGCCGCTGCTCGCCGTCGTCGCCCTGGCGGCCGGCGTCGGCTCCTCTGCTCGCGCCGACAGCACGAGCGGATTCACGCACTTGACCCCGATCGGCCGTGTGCGCGCGCCCGAGCGAGGCTTTCTGCTCGACCTGCCTCCGACCACGCAGGTCACCCGCGACCAGGTCGGCCTGTTCGAGAACGGCCGACAGATCCGCAGCTTCACGCTTTCTCCGATTCAAGCGGTCGGGGGTAACTTCGGAGTCGTCCTCGTGCTCGACGCCAGCGAAAGCATGCGCGGTCCCGCCGCGCAGGCTTCACTCGCTGCGGCGCGAGCGTTCGTCAACCGGGCCGGCTCGAGCGAGCGGATCGGTCTCGTCGCCTTCAACGCCCGGGCCACTGTGCTTGCGACGCCAAGGGACGGGGCCGCGCTGGCCGAGGCGCTGAGGAGGCCCCAGCGGCTTGCGTTCGGAACGCACATCTACGACGCGCTCGGCACCGCCCTGCAGCAGCTTTCCGGCAGTGACGTCTCTTCCGGCTCGGTCGTGCTGCTCTCCGACGGCGCCGACACCGGCAGCCGGCTGACCGAGCGCCGGCTCGTCGAGAAAGCGCACGCACAGCACGTGCGCGTCTTCACGGTCGGCCTGCGCTCCAAGTCGTTCAAACCCGAAGCGCTGCGCCGGATCGCCCGCGCGACCGGCGGCTCCTACTACGAGGCGGCGTCGATCGCCGACCTGACCTCGATCTACGACGCGCTCGGCCGCCGACTCAGCACCGAGTACGTGATCAGGTACCGGTCGCACAACGCCCCCGGCACGCACGTCTCCGTCCTCGTGCGCATCGCCGGGATCGGCGACGTGACCGCCGGCTACGTGACGGCGCGCCCCGCACCGATCGCGCCGTTCCACCGGTCGCCGTTCGAGCGGTTCTGGTCGTCGCCAGCGTCGCTGGGGCTGATCGCCCTGCTGATCGCGGGCCTGGCAGCCCTGGGCGCGACGCTCCTGATCCGGGCTCCGAAGGCGACACTGATCCGGCGAATCGCGGAGTTCGTCTCGATCGTGTCCCCCGAGGACGAGGCGGCCCAGCGCAAGGCCCTGACGACGAAGGTCTTCGCCGGCGCCGAGGAATCGCTTTCCAGGACGAAGTGGTGGGCTCAGTTCAACGAGGAGCTCGAGATCGCGAGAGTCCCGATTCCGGCCGTCCAGATCCTCGTCGGCACGGCGATCGCCACGCTCCTTGTGGGGGTCATCCTGCTCCTGCTCTCGCCGGTCTTCGTCGTCTTCGCGCTGGGCGTTCCGTTCATCGCGCGCGAGCTCGTTCGACGCAAGCTGAAGGCTGTCCGCGACGAGTTCGCCGACCAGCTGCCCGACAACCTGCAGGTGCTCGCTTCCGCGCTTCGCGCCGGCCACAGCTTCGTGGGAGCGCTCTCGGTCGTCGCCGCGGATGCCCCGGAGCCGGCGCAGCGCGAGTTTCGCCGGGTCGTGGCGGACGACCAGCTCGGCGTCCCGATCGACGAATCTCTGCGCGAGGTCGCGAGGCGGATGGCCAGCACCGAGCTCGAGCAGGTGGGCTTGCTGGCCGAGCTTCAGCGCGAGAGCGGCGGGAACATGGCCGAGGTGCTGGACACGGTCGTCGAGACGATTCGCGACCGCTTCGACCTTCGCCGGCTGATCAAGACGCTGACGGCCCAGGGACGCATGGCGCGGTGGATCCTGACCCTCCTGCCCGTGTTCCTCGCCCTCGTGATCGGGCTGTTCAACCCGAGCTACATGCGCCCGCTCTTCGCGACGACGCCGGGCAAGGTGCTCGTCACGCTCGCCGCGGTGATGGTCGTCGCCGGCTCGCTCGTCATCAAGCGAATCGTCAACATCAAGGTCTAGGGGGCCCGGAATGCTGCTCTTGCTTCTGCTCGGATTGGCTTTCACCGCCCTCGCGGTCACCATGGTCGCCCGCCTGCTCGTCGTCGAGCGGCCGACGCAGGCCCGTCTGCAGACGCAGATCGAGGCCTACGGCTTCGAGGCCGCGCCTGCCTCCGACGCGCCGTCGCGCCCGCTCAGCGGCCGCCTCGACGCGCTCGCGGCCAGCCTCGGCGCCGCGCTCGCCAGCCGGATGAAGGATTTCCGCGAGGACGTGCTCAGGAAGGAGCTCCAGGCCGCAGGGCTCTACACGATGAGCGCGCGGAAGTTCATGGGCTACCGGCTCCTCGCCACTCTGGCCCTCCCGCTGATCTGGCTCTGGTTTGCCTCCACGAGCGGTGCAGGCCCGCTGCGCTTCATTGCCGGGCTCGCGTTCGCGGTCGCTTTCGGATGGCAGGGGCCGATCGTGCTCGTGCGACGGCGCTCGCGCAAGCGGCTAGAGGAGATCGACATGCAGATGCCCGAGCTAATCGACCTGCTCGTGACCACGGTCGAGGCCGGCGTCGCGTTCAGCGGCTCGCTCCGCCTGGCCGCCGGGCGCTTCCACGGAGCGCTGGGTGAGGAGCTTCGTCTCGCCCTCCAGGAGCAGGAGATGGGCCTCTCGGCGACCGAGGCCCTGACGAACATGCTCGCGCGCGCCGACACTCCGGCAATGCGGTCGTTCGTGCGCTCGATCCTCCAGGGTGAGACGCTCGGCGTCTCGATCGGGAAGATCATGCGTGACCTCGCGGTCGAGATGCGCAAGCGGCGGCGCCAGGTGGCGGAGGAGCGGGTGCAGAAGGCGCCGACGAAGATGCTCTTTCCGCTGGTGTTCCTGATCTTCCCGGCGATGTTCGTCGTGATCCTGGGCCCGGCGGCGCTGCAGATCATGCACACGATCGCGGGCGGCTGATGACGATCGCACGCCGTCGCATCGTTCTGAACGCAGCTCTGGTGGTCCTGTTCCTGGGCTTCGCGTTCGCCAATCTCGCCCGCTGGCACCAAACGGGAAGGCCCGTCGGCCTCGGCGCGGTCTTGCTCGAAGCGTTCACGGCGTCGCTCTTCCTGATCCGCCGGCCGCCGTACGCGACGAGCGGGCGGCCCCTCGCTTGGATCTCGGCCGCGGTAGGCGCGCTCGCGATGCTCGGCGCCCGCCCCATCGAGCATCCGGACGCGGGGCCGCTTGCGTCGCTCGAGCTCGTGCAGCTGCTGGGCTTCGGAATCGTGCTCGTCGCGCTCGGTGCGCTCGGACGCTCGTTCGGGATCGTGGCCGCCAACCGAGGGATCCAGACCAAAGGCCTCTACTCGCTCGTCCGGCACCCCGCCTACAGCGGCTACCTCGTCAGCTACCTCGGCTACGTCGCGGAGAACGGATCGCTGCGAAACATGATCCTCCTCGCCGTCGGGACCGGCGCGCAGCTGGTCCGGATGTCGGAGGAGGAGCGGATGCTCTCCTTCGACGGCGCCTACCGCGCCTACCTGGCGCGCGTGCGCCACCGCCTCTTCCCGTACGTGTATTAGTCAATTCGCTCGTTCGGGGGATTCCCCAACGGGCCGGAAGCAACAACGCTGTGACTCCGGCAGCTCTTTCTAAGGAGAAGGCATGCGGCGCCTGAAGCTCCTGCTCGCGGATGACCACGCGTTGATGTTCGAGGCGATCGCCCTCGCCCTCGAAAACGAGAACGACATGGAGATCGTCGGCTGCGCGGAGACCGGCAGCCAGGTGCTCCCGCTCGTCCAGCAGACGCAGCCCGACCTGGTCGTGCTCGACCTGCGGATGCCGGGAATGGACGGCCTCACGTGCATCAAGCTCCTGCGCGAGCGTTTTCCCGACGTGGGGACGGCGGTCCTGTCCGGCATCGACTCGGACGAGACGATCGAGGCGGCGCTCAGGGCGGGCGCGAACGCGTTCATCTCCAAGAGCGTCGACCCTGCCGCCCTGGCCGACGCGCTCCGCCAGGCTGCCCTCGAGCCGGTGGCCAAGGCGATCGGTGTCGCCGAGAAGCGTGTCGACCCGATCGTCGAAGAGACGGGCCTCACCGAACGCGAGGTGGCGGTCCTGCAGGCGCTTGCTCAGGGGCAGTCGAACAAGGAGATCGCCCGCACGCTCTGGCTCGCCGAGCAGACGGTGAAGTTCCACCTCACGAACATCTACCGCAAGCTCGACGTGCGCGGACGCACGGAGGCGGTTCACTGGGCATACCACCACGGCCTCCCCGAGGCGCCCACCGAGCACCTGGCGCTGCGCGTCTGAGACGGGCCTCAGCGAAAGGGCTGGCCCGGCCTAGACCTTCGGGAGATCCCCCCGCTGGCGCCGCCGCGGATAGTCGGTGCGAGGGGATGGGAGAGCTGCGAACTTCATTGCCCGCGCGCAACTGGGCGCGCACACTCCACCGGGTTGCTACCCCGGTCGTCGGTCTGCTCGCGGTGCTGTTTCTCGTCGGGGCGGCGGCCGCAGGCCCACCGCCGACTCCCGTTCCGACCACGCCGGCCAACGGCGCGCACGTGGACGGCATGCCGGCCTTCGGCTGGAGCCCGGTTGCGGGCGTCTCGGAGTACGAGTTCCAGATCGCGGCCGACTCCGGGTTCAACTCGCCGGTGCTCGGCGCGGGCAAGGACGATTTCCGGACGAAGAACACGCGCGCCA
>WNGE01004578.1_pt1 | contig 15887 bp, 17 predicted proteins | sample 5400651 | NCBI WGS metagenome assembly WNGE01 (sample SAMN13153370, study PRJNA577476) | soil metagenome | isolation source: 60 cm soil or saprolite under grassland replicate 2 | place: USA:California | collected 2016-06-15 | reverse complement strand
CTTTTGGGCGGGGTGGCCGCGCTTGCGCTCGGGAAGGCGACCGGCTGGGTCGGCGGCAAGAAGACCGTCACCGTTTTCCGGTCCTCGCCGGTCCTGCCTGAGGCTCAGCCGGCTGCGGTAGGGCCCGCGGCGAAGCCGCTCGCCGGCAACGGGTTCGATCCTCGGCGCATCTACGCGAGCCGCTCCGCGGGTGTGGTGACGATCTTCTCCGAGTACGGGGCCGACGCGGCTTCGGCCCAGATTGCGCAGGGCTCGGGCTTCGTCGTCTCGCGCAACGGCTACATCCTCACCAACTCGCATGTGATCACGAACGCGGGCGAGAGCGCCTCGGTGCACGGCGCCGACCGCGTCTACGTCGAGTTCCAGGACCGCGACCGCGCGCCGGCGAAGATCGTCGGCTGGGACGTGTTCGACGACGTCGGCGTCCTCAAGGTCGATTCCTCGGCCCATGCGCTCAGGCCGGTCCCGCTCGGGGATTCGGCGGCGGCTTCGGTCGGCGAGCCAGTCGCCGCGATCGGCAGTCCGTTCGGCAACGAGGACTCGCTGGGCGTCGGCGTCGTGGCGGCCACGCACCGCTCGATCGACTCGCTGACGTCCACCTACGCGCTGGTCGACGCGATCCAGACCGACGCGCCGATCAACCACGGCAACTCCGGCGGCCCGCTGTTCGACGCGCGCGGGCGCGTGATCGGGATCAACGCGCAGATCCGCAGCTCGTCCGGAAACGCCGAGGGAGTCGGCTTCGCGGTCCCGATCAACTCCGCGAAACGCTCGATGGAGCAGCTGATTGCAACCGGCTCGGTCTCGTACGCGTTCGTCGGTGTCACGACCGAGACGCTCACCCCGGCCCTCGCGAAGCACTTCGGCTACTCGGTCGATCACGGTGCCGTGATCGCCACGGTCCAGCCGAACTCGCCCGCGGCCGACGCCGGGCTTCGGGGTGGCGACCGCGACAAGTCGTATCTCGGCCTCGAGTTCAAGAATGGAGGCGACGTGATCGTGGCGCTCGCGGGCCACCCTGTCCGAAGCTCCGAGGACGTTGTGCGGATTGTCACAGATGCGGTCAGCCCCGGGCAGCAGGTCCGGGTCACGCTCGTCCGTCAAGGGAAGCGGCTGCAGATCCCGATCCGTCTGGCCGAGCGGCCGGCCTCGCCATGAGGCGCCGACTCGGCGGCGCCGACCATAGAGGTCGCACGGGCTTTGCCCGCGCGACCGTCCAACGCACCAAGTGGGTGAAGGGCCGTGAGCCCTTTGCGCGCAATGGCCCCTAGGATCGAACCCTTGGCCTTCGCCGCAGGCATTGGTACTCCTTTCCGGTTAGCCCGGGTCAGGCCGGGGTAGAGGGCGCTCGTGAACGAGGCAGGCCGCTCTGTGCGGCTGACCATCCCGGCGAAGCCCGAGTACATCACGCTGGGGCGGCTGGCTTTGACGGCCATCGCCGGTGTGCGCCCGGTCTCGGACGAGACGCTCTATGACCTGAAGCTCGCGCTGACCGAGGCCTGCACGAACTCGGTGCGCCACGCCTACGAGAACGGCCGCGAGGGCAACGTCGAGATCGTCTATGAGCTGGAGCCCGACCGGCTCGTGATCGAGGTGGGCGACGAGGGCGCCGGCTTCGAGCTGCTCGACGACTCGAACGGCCACGAGGGCGAGCTCGAGGAGGGCGGTCTCGGAATCGAGATCATCCGCGCCCTCGCCGACGAGGTCGAGATCGGCCCCCGCGAGGAGGGCGGTTCCCGGCTCCGGTTCGTCAAGCTCTTGCCCGACTAGTCCGACAGTTATGCTCGGGCGCGGCCGCGCCTCGCCTGATCCCAAGCCATGCTCCAACTAGTCAACGTCGGACAGAAGTCGCTCAGCGACTACGCGACCATCGCGACTCGCGGCCTGATGGACGAGATCCGCAGGCTCGCCGAGCCGCTTGCCGGCCGCCGCGTGGTGCACCTTTCGGCAACCGCGTTCGGGGGTGGCGTCGCCGAGATCAACTACGCGCTCGTGCCGCTGATGAAGGACGCGGGCCTCGATGTCGAGTGGCGCATCATCTCGGGCGGCGACGAGTTCTTCGCGGTCACGAAAGCCATCCACAACGCTCTCCAGGGCAGTCCCGAAAGGCTCTCGAAGACGCAGGAGCAGATCTTCCGCCGCTATCAGGCGCTGAACGCGGAGGAGCTGGAGGACGACTACGACTTCGTCATCGTCCACGACCCGCAGCCGGCAGGGATGATCGAGCACTTCGAGAACAGCTCGGCGAACTGGATCTGGCGCTGCCACATCGACCTCTCGGCGCCGAACCCCGGCGTGCTCGGCTTCCTCATCCCGTGGCTGACGCGCTACGACGCGGCCATCTTCCACATGCCCGAGTACGTGCCCGCGGCCGCGGGCCTCCCGCACTCGTACATCTGGCCGCCCGCCATCGACCCGCTGACGCCGAAGAACATGGCTCTCTCGCCCGAGGACGCGGCGTACATCGTCGACCAGTTCGGGATCGACGTCGACCGGCCGCTGCTGACCCAGGTCTCGCGGTTCGACCCGTGGAAGGACCCGCTCGGCGTCATCGACGCCTACCGCGGCGTCAAAGAGGAGTTCCCGGATGTCCAGCTCGCGCTCGTCGGCTCGATGGCGCACGACGATCCCGAGGGCTGGGACTACTACAGCCGCACGGTTGCCCATGCGGCCGGCGACCCGGACGTCTACATCCTCTCGAACCTGAACAACGTCGGCTCCGTCGAGGTCAATGCCTTCCAGGTGCACTCGGCCGCGGTCATCCAGAAGTCGATCCGCGAGGGCTTCGGGTTGACCATTACGGAGGCGCTCTGGAAGACGCGGCCGACGGTCGCCGGTCGCGTGGGAGGCATCGTTGCCCAGATCCAGGACGGTGAGACCGGTTGGCTCGTCGACTCGCCCGAGGAGTGCGCGGAGGCGTGCCTCGAGATCCTTCGCGATCCGCTCGAAGCGCGCCAGCGGGCGCTGCGCGGGAAGGAGTTCGTGCGGCGGAACTTCCTGATGCCGCGCCTTCTGCGCGACTGGTTGGTGCTCTTCAACCTGCTCTCGGGGAACGACACGGCCGGCGCCGAGCTCGCGACGGTCGTCGCGGGCGGCTAGCGCCTAGGTTACGGCTCGCACGGCCGCCGCGCCGGCGGCTGCGCTCGCCACGGCGATCGCCGCGAAGAGGAGCCAGACCGAGCCGACGCCGGCGTGCGCGCGTAGCTGGAAGGCGACGAAGGGCGCGAGCGTCCAGGCCGGGCCGGTCATCGCCGCCAGCGCACCGAAGTAGGTGCCTCGTGCGTGGGGCGGAGCGAGCTGCGCCGCAACTGCCTGCGACGTCGGCATCCAGACCATCTCGCCGATCACGAAGACGACGATCACGGCCGCGATCATGGCCACGTGGCTCGAGGCGAGCAGCGCAAGGAACGGCAGGCCCATGAGCAGGGTCGCGCCGGCGAGTCGAGACGCGGGCGGAATTCGGCTGCTCGCGCGCGTGAGACGTAGCTGTGCCAGGACGACGAGAGCCGGGCTGATGATCACGAGCAGGCCCCACGTCGAAGGCGCCAGCCCGTAGGCCGAGACTGCGAGCACCGGCAGGACGGTCTCGAAACCGCAGTAGTCGGTGAAGGCGAGCAGCGTCGAGAGCAGGAGCAGGGAGAACGGGCGGTCGCGCACGACCGTCCGCAGCGAGCCCGGCTCCCGCGTCTCGACGATCGCATGCGCGGGCGGTAGGAGCGCAATCGCGAACGCCGCTCCGATCACGCCTAGCACGGCGATTCCGAGCAGAAACGCCGTCCAGCCCGCGACGAAGACGAGCAGCGCCCCGAGCGGCGGCCCCACCAGTGTGCCGAGGTTGGTCGCGACGCGGACGCTCGCGTAGGCGGGCTCGCGGCTCTCGTCGTCCGCAACGAGGTCGGCGACGAGCACGCGGTCGAGGGAGTAGGCGGGCGCCCCGATCACGCCTTGGACGACGATCAGCACGAAGGCGAGCGCGGTCGTCCCGCCGAGCCACGTGAGCAGGAGCACGTTCATCGACGAGGCGAGGAAGCTGGCGACGATCAGGGGCTTGCGTCCCGTGCGGTCCGAGATGCGGCCGCTCAGGTAGTTCGCGACGGCTGCTGCGGGCGCGCTGGCGAGGAAGAGCAGCCCGACCCGGCTCGCCGGCCAGTGCAGTCCCTTGACCGCGTAGATCCCGACGTAGACCCAGAAGGTCGAGAAGGAGGCGCTGTAGGTGAAGCTGACCGGGACGATCGGCGCGACACGCCGGTCGAGCCTGCCGCCGAACAGCGCTCGCGCGAGAAGCCGGCCGCGATTCACCGGCGCCTATACTGGCCGCTCGCTTCGGGCGATGGAGCTCGCCCTCAACTGCCGTTCGGCTGATGGCTCCTGTGACCAGGGGAGGTCGGATGTGCGAACGGCGGTAGCGATCGGCATGGCGGGCGCCCTAGGGGCGCTCGCGCGATACGGAGTGGAGGGTGCGATAGCCAGGCGGACCACGTCCTTCCCGTGGGCGACGTTTGTCGTCAACGTGAGCGGATCGTTCCTGCTCGGGCTGGTCGTGACACTTCTCGGCGAGCGCATGGCGGTTGGGCCCTGGGTGCGGTCGGCGCTCGCGATCGGCTTCCTTGGTGCGTACACGACCTTCTCGACGCTCTCGCTCGAGAGCTACCGCCTGCTCGAGGCTCGCTCCTACGTCCTCGCGGGCGCCAACCTGCTCGGGAGTGTTTCCACAGGGCTGGTCGCGCTCTATGGTGGCGTCGTGCTCGGCAGGGCGCTTTGATGAAGATCGAGGGCGAAGGGAAGCTTCTGCGGGTCTTCCTCGGCGAGTCCGACCGCTGGCACGGCAAGCCGCTCTACCAGGCGATCGTCGAGCGCGTTCGCAAGGAGGGCCTCGCGGGGGCCACGGTACTCAGAGGCATCGAGGGCTTCGGCGCGGATTCGCGCCTTCACACAGCGCGCATCCTGCGGCTCTCCGAAGATCTGCCGGTGGTGATCGAGATCGTCGACTCGGCTGAGCAGATCGAGCGGATCCTCCCCGTCCTCGACGAGATGGTCGGAGAGGGCATGGTGACCGTGGAGCGGGTCGAAGTCATCGCCTATCGCGGCTCGCGCAGCGTTTCGTAGGCGCCGCGCGGGTTAGGGTCCCCGCCGTGGGGGCCAGGCGCAGGAAGCTGATCGTCGTCTCCAACCGTGGTCCGACCACGTACGGCCGCGACAACGGCGAGCGCGTGACCCGGCGCGGCGGCGGCGGGCTCGTCACCGCGCTGCGCGGCCTCGTAGCGCACCACGACGTCACATGGGTCGCGAGCGCGATGACCGAAGAGGACCGTGCGGTCGTCGAGGAGGCGGGCGGCGAGGCGGTCGAGGAGACCCTCGAGAGCGGTGCATCGTTCCGCCTGCGGCTCGTCGCCCACGACGAGACGGCCTACGACTGGTTCTACAACGTCGTCTCGAACCCGATCCTCTGGTTCCTCCAGCACTACCTCTGGGAGCTCGCCTACACGCCCACGATCGACGTCGCGCTGAAGAAGGCGTGGGACGAAGGCTATGCGCGCGTGAACGAGGGCTTCGCGGATGCGATCGTCGAGGAGTTGGAGCTCGACCCGGACGCGACGGTCTTCCTCCACGACTACCACCTGTACCTCGCGCCCCGTTTCGTCCGCCAGCGGGTCCCCGACGCGCTGCTCGCCCACTTCGTCCACATCCCGTGGCCGCAGCCGGATTACTGGCACGTCCTGCCGAGGGCGATGCGGCAGGCGATCCACGACGGCCTGCTCGCGAACGACGTGATCGGCTTCCACGCACACCGCTGGCGCGTGAACTTCCTGCGCTCCGCGAGCGACCTCGTCGGCGCGGACTCGAACTTCGTCGACAGCACCGCCGACTACCGGGGGCGGCGCGCAAGCGTCGGAGCCCATCCGATCTCCGTCGACGTGGCGGAGTTCGAAGCGCTTGCCCAGAGCGAAGACGTGCTGGCCGCCGAGCGCGACCTGGTCGAGCGGCGGCCGGAGAAGGTGATCCTCCGCGTCGACCGCACCGATCCGTCGAAGAACATCGTTCGCGGCTTCCGCGCCTTCGAGCTCTATCTCGAGGCGCATCCAGAGTCGCACATGAAGGTGGGAATGCTCGCGCTGCTCGACCCCTCGCGGCAGGACATTCCCGAGTATTCGGAGTACCTCGGCGCGATTCAGCGGGAGGCGCGGCGGGTGAACGACCGCTTCCAGCAGGAAGGCTGGATGCCGATCGACGTCGTGATCGAGGACAACTTCCCGGGCGCGATCGCGGCGTACAAGCAGTTCGACGTCCTCTTCGTGAACGCGATCTTCGACGGGCTGAACCTCGTTTCGAAGGAGGCGCCTCTGGTGAACGAGCGCGACGGCGTGGTTCTCCTCTCCGAGAACACGGGCGCCTACGAGGAGCTCGGCGAGTGGGTGCTCCGCGTCAATCCGTTCGACGTGGCCGGGCAGGCCGATGCCCTGGACCGCGCTCTGACGATGGACGCCGACGAGAGGCGTGAGCGGCTCGCGGCGATCCGAGCGCACCTGCGGGAGCACGACATCGCGGCCTGGACCGACGCCCAGCTCGCCGAGCTCGACCGCAGCGCTGCTCGCGTCGGCTGACGATGGCGCGCGAGACCGAGGCGCGGGAGCTGCGTCCGGTCAACCCGGCGACGCTGGAGCCGGTCGGGACCGTGCCGGTCTCCACGCCGGAGGAGGTCGCCGAGGCGGTCGCGGACGCCCGGCTCACGGCCGCGCGCTGGGCGCAGAGCTCCTTCGCCGAGCGGCGCGCACTGCTCGGGGCGGTTGCGGCCGCGGTGCTCGACCACGCGGACGAGATCGCGGCGACGGTCACCGCCGAGACCGGCAAGCCGCTCGTCGAGTCGTACACGGCCGAGCTCTTCGTCGCCCTGGACAACCTCGTCTGGGCCGCGTCGAGCGTGGGACGGGTGCTGCGGCCCGAGCGCGTGCGCTACCCGCAGCCGCACCTGCGGCACAAGCGCGGCTGGCTGCTCTACGAGCCGCTTGGCGTGGTCGGCGTGATCTCGCCGTGGAACTTCCCCTTCGGGATTCCGTTCACGCAGGCGGCGTTCGCGGTCGCGGCCGGGAACGCGGCTGTGGTCAAGCCGTCGGAGCTGACGCCGCTCTCCGGTGCGTGGGCCGAGCGGCTTTTCCCGAACGGGCTGGTTCGGGTCGTCCAGGGCGGCGGCGAGGTCGGCGAAGCGCTTGTTCGCGCGCCCGGCACGGCGAAGGTCGTCTTCACCGGATCGGGCGAGACGGGACGGCGGGTCGCGTCGCTGGCAGGCGAGCGGCTGCGCCCCGTCACGCTGGAGCTGGGCGGCAAGGACCCGATGCTCGTCTTCGAGGACGCAGATCTCGACCGTGCGGTCGCGGGCGCGCTGTGGGGTGCGTTCGCGAACTGCGGGCAGGTCTGCTCCGGGGTCGAGCGGATCTACGTCGCGCGGCCGCTCCAGGAGGCGTTCGTCGAGGAGCTCGCGCGCCGGGCACGGGGCCTGCGAATCGGCCGCGGCGAGGAGCTCCGGACCGAGCTGGGGCCGTTGATCACCGAGGAGCAGCGAGCCCGCGTCGAGGAGCTCGTCGACGATGCGACCGGCCGCGGCGCGGAGCTTCGGCTCGGCGGCGACCGGCCGGAGGTCGGCCTGCCGGGCTGGTTCTACGAGCCGACGATCCTCACCGGCGTCGAGCGCGAGGCGCGGATCGAGCGGGAGGAGATCTTCGGGCCGGTGGTCACCGTGACCGCGTTCGGCGACGAAGACGAGGCAGTTCGGCTTGCGAACGGCTCGAGCTTCGGCCTCGGCGCGAGCGTCTGGACGCGTGACCTCGACCGGGCGCGCCGGCTCGCGCGGCGGCTGGACGCTGGGTCGGTCTGGACGAACGACGTCTCGTACTCGTACGGGACCGGCCAGGCCTCGTGGGGCGGGACGAAGGAGTCGGGCTACGGGAGGACGCACTCGAAGCACGGGCTCTACGAGCTCTCGCGGGTCAAGTTCGCCGATCTCGACCGCGGCCGCGTGCCCGTGCCGTGGTGGTTCCCGTACGACGAAGGCGTGCTCGAGGGCTTCCGCGGGATGGCAGGGGTGCTCTACGGCGAGGGCGTCGGGCGGAGGCTCGGATCGGCCTGGCGCCACCGCCGCGGCATGCTCGCGCTCGGTCGGCGGTATTTTTCGCGTCTGTGAGCGATCTTTCCCACGTGGACGAGACCGGCGCCGTCCGGATGGTCGACGTCGGCGGCAAGCCGGTATCGCGGCGACGGGCGCGGGCTCGGGCGGTCGTGCGGATGGCGCCCGAGACGGCGGCCCGGCTCGGCGAGTTGCCGAAGGGGGACGCGCTCGCTGCGGCTCGACTCGCCGGGATTATGGCCGCAAAGCGGACGAGCGAGCTGATCCCGCTCTGCCATCCGTTGCCGCTGACGCACGTAGCCGTCGAGCTCGAGGTGGGCGATGACTCGGTCGAGATCACTGCGTCCGCAGAGACGCAGGCCCAGACCGGCGTCGAGATGGAAGCGTTGGTCGCGGCGACGGTCGCGGCGCTCACGGTCTACGACATGGCGAAGGGCGTGGACTCGGGGATGGAGATCGGCGAGGTGCGCCTGCTCGAGAAGGTGAAGGAGTGAAGGCAGCAGTCGTCACCGTCTCCGACGGCGTCTCCGAGGGAACGCGCGAGGACGAGAGCGGCGACCTGCTCGCCGGGCTGCTCGGCGAGGAGGGTTACGAGGTCGAGCGGCGCGTCGTGCCCGACGAACGCGACGCGATCGCAGAGGCGATCGCCGAGCTCGCAGAGGAGGCCTCACTCGTCCTGACCACCGGCGGGACGGGACTCGGTCCGCGTGACATCACCCCGGAGGCGACCCTCGAGGTGCTCGAGCGGCAGGCGCCCGGGATCGCCGAAGCCCTCCGGGCCGACTCTTTGGCGAAGACCCCGCACGCCCTGCTCTCGCGTGGCGTCGCGGGAGTTCGCGGGCGAGCGCTCGTCGTCAATCTCCCGGGCTCGCCGGGCGGCTGCCGGGACGGATTCGCGGTCATCCGCCCTGCGCTCGCGCATGCGGTCTCGCTGCTCGCCGGGGAGCCGACCGCACACCAGCAGACATGATCGCGTTCGCGTATCCGGCGCACTTCGCGCGGCTCGTCAAGTTCGAGCACACGGTCTTCGCGCTGCCGTTCGCCTACGTCGGCGCGTTCCTTGCCGTCGGCGGTGTCCCGAGCGCGCACGACCTGGTGTGGATCACGGTTGCGATGGTCGCCGCCCGGTCGCTCGCGATGGGGCTCAACCGGCTGATCGACGCCGGCCTCGACGCGCGCAACCCGCGGACCGCTCGGCGGGAGCTCCCGGCCGGCCTGCTCTCGCCCGTGCACGTCGGTCTCTTCTGCGCGGCTTCGCTTGCCGTCTTCCTCGTCGCGGTTTACCAGCTCGACCCGCTTGTCCACTGGCTCTGGCCGATCCCGGTCGCGGGCTTCGTCGTCTACCCGTACCTGAAGCGCTGGACGTGGCTCTGCCACCTCTGGCTTGGGGCGGTCGACGGGCTCGCTCCGGTCGGGGCCTGGGCGGCGATCACCGGCACGATCCCGTGGGAGGCGTGGGCGCTCGGCGGCGCCGTCGCGCTCTGGGTGGCCGGGTTCGACCTGTTCTATTCGCTACTCGACCTCGAGATCGACCGCGCGCAGGGGCTGGCGTCGATGGCAGTGCGCTTCGGCGAGCGCGGGGCCTTCCGCGCGGCGCGCGCCTTCCATCTCGGAACGGTTGCGCTGCTCGTCGCGGCGGGGCTCGGGCTCGACGTCGGCGTGCTCTACTGGCTCGGCATCGCGGCAGTGGCGGGTCTGCTCGCGTACGAGCACTCGCTCGTCCGCCTGGGCGACCTGCGCCGCCTCGACACGGCCTTCTTCACGATGAACGGCGTCATCTCGATCGCGTTCTTCCTCTTCGTCCTGGCGGACTCGCTGTGAGCCGGATCTATTCGGACGAGGCGGAGCTCTACGACATCGCCTTCGATTGGGACCTCTCGGATGAGGCCGCCTGGCTGGTGGAGCGGCTCGGCCCCGGGTGCCGGAGCGTGCTGGAGCCGGGCTGCGGCTCGGGCCGGATGCTCGCAGCGCTCTCGGCGCAGGGACTGGAGGCGGTCGGTATCGACACCTCGGAAGAGATGCTCGCCCTCGCACGAGAACGCGGCTGCGAGGTCGTCCCCGGGGACATGACCGATTTCGATCTCGGCCGACGCTTCGACGGAGCAGTCAGTGTCGTCAGCACCGTTGGCACACTCGGCGTCGAAGCGCTCGGATCTCATCTCGACGCGATGGCGCGCCACCTCGAGCCGGGCGCGCGGTATCTCGTTCAGCAGGGCGTGTTCGCGAGCGAGGCGGAGCTCTGGCGCTCTGAGTGGGAGGCGGAACGCGGCGGCACGAAGCTGCACATCGTCTGGGAGGCGCTGGACCAGGAGCGGTCCTGTTCGCGCGTGGAAATCACCGCCGGGCCGCGTGCAGGGGAGGTCGTCGAGGACGAGCACGCGAGCGCTTTCTGGACCGTCGACGCGTGGCGGAAGACAGTCGCGGCCTCGCCGTTCACGGAGGTCGCCTGCTACGACGACATGGCCGAGGCCGACCTGGAGCGCGGCGGCAGCCTGCTCTGGCACGAGCTGGTGGTTCCGTGATCGCGGCCCGCGGACTTTCGAAGCGCTACGGCTTCAAACGTGTTCTCGAGGGGCTTACGTTCGACCTCGAGCGCGGTGGGTTCCTCGTCGTCACGGGCCCGAACGGTGCGGGGAAGACGACGTTGCTGCGGATGTGCGCGGGCCTCGCGATCCCGAGCAGCGGCACGCTGGAGGTCGAGCCCGACCGGAGCGCGATCGGCTTCCTCGGCCACGAGCCGCTCGTCTACCGCGAGCTGACCGCCCTCGAGAACCTCGATCTGTACGGGCGGCTCTACCGTGTGCCCGAGCGGCGCGAGCGGATCGGGATGCTGCTCGAGCGGTTCGGCCTCTGGGAGGCGCGGCGCGAGCGGGCTTCGGCGCTCTCGCGCGGGCAGCTGCAGCGCCTCGCGCTGTGCCGCGCACTGCTGCACAAGCCCGAGTTGCTGATCCTGGACGAGCCGTTCTCCGGGCTCGACGCGGACGGGGCGGAGCTACTCGACCGTGAGCTGGCAGGGATGCGCGGGCAGCGGACGCTGCTCGTGGCCACGCACGACCCGGAGCGCGTCGCACCCCTGCAGAGCGGAAGGCTGGCCCTTGCGTAGGTACCTCGGCGATACGGCGGTGCTGGCGCGCAAGGACCTGCGTCTCGAGCTTCGCGCGCGGGACACGCTTCCCGCGATGCTCCTCTTCGTGCTCGCGATCTTCGCCGTCTTCCATTTCGCGCTGCCGTCCGGTTCGTCGCGGCTCGCAGAGCTCGGGCTGCTCTGGGTGGCGATCGTCTTCACGGCGCTGCTCGGGCTCGGCCGCGCGTTCGTCGCCGAGAGGGAGCAGGGCCTGCTGGACGCGCTCGTCCTCGCGCCGTGCGACCGCAGTGCGATCTGGCTCGCGAAGGGGATCGCGACCTTCGCGTTCCTCGCCGTCGCGGAGATCGTCGCGCTGCCGGCCTTCGCGCTCTTCTTCCGGCCGGTCGGCTGGGCGACGATCGCCGGGGTCGTGCTCGCCGACCTCGGGATCTGCGCGGTCGGCACGCTGCTCTCGGCGATGGCCGCCGCGGGCCGGGCCCGCGAGCTGCTCATGCCGCTGCTCTTCCTGCCGCTCGCGCTGCCGATCGTGATCGGCGGCGTCGGCGCGAGCGTCGCGCACGGACCGGGCAAGTACCTCGGCTTCCTCGCGCTCTACGACGCGATCTTCGCGCTGCTCGCCTGGGCCTCGTTCGAGTACGTCGTCACCGAGTGACCTACTGCGAAGGCCGGCTGGTCTAAGTCGCTGGTAATGGCTCGGCGCGGCGGGCAAGGCGCCGTTGCTCACGGGCGTCCGGCCACATCGCGATCAGCGCGCCGAACAGGAAGACGAGCCCCGCGAGCCAGACGAGCGGCACGAGCGGGTTGACCAGCACTTTGAGGACGACCGAGCCGTCCTTGTTGAACTGGTCGCCGATCACGAAGAGGTCCTGGGCGCGCAGCCAGTCGGTGTGGATCGCGACCTCGTTCGAGACCTGGCCCTCGGCCGGGTACTTGTTCTTGCCGACCATGATCGTGCCGACGCGTTCGTTGCCGTGCGAGACCGCCAGGCGTGCCCGCTCCTCGAGGTCGTTCGGGCCCTTCCGCTCGACGGCGCCGAGGTAGTCGAGCCGGTAGCCGCGGATGGTCATCGAGTCGCCGGGCTTCAGGAGCTGCACCTTCGTCGCGCCGTAGCCGCCGCCGGCGACGCCGACCGCTAGCAGAACGATGGCCGCGTGGACGACGTAACCCCCGTAGCGGCGCCGGTTGCGGCCGACAAGCGACGAGAAGGCGCCGAACCAGGTGCGCTCGCCGAGCGCCTTCCGTGCCCTCGTCCCGCGCGTGAACTCGAGCACGATCGCTGCGAGCACGAAGACCGAGAACGTGTACGCGACGAGGCCGCCGAGGTTCGAGCCCGCACCGAGCGCGATCAGCCCGGCCCCGGCAACGACGGCAACCACCGCGGGCCAAAGCAGGCTCGCGCCGAGCGCGCGCAGTGAGGTGCGACGCCACGCGACCAGAGGGCCGATGCCCATCAGCAGCAGCAAGGGCAGCCCGAAGACGCGCAGGAAGAAGTCGAAGTACGGAGGCCCGACGGTGATCCGCTCGCCACGCACGGCCTCCGAGAGCAGCGGAAAGGCAACTCCCCAGAGAACCGTCAGCGCGAAGGCGACGAGCAGCAGGTTGTTGTAGAGGAAGGCGGCCTCGCGCGAAGCGAGCGACTCCAGGCGCGTTCGAGCCCGCAGCAGCGGCAGCCGCCAGAAGATCAGCGCGGTCGAGAAGCCCGCCGCCACGCAGATGAAGCCGAGGAACCACGGCCCGATCGACGACTGCGCGAAGCTGTGGATCGAGCTCAGAACCCCGCTCCGCGTCAGGAACGTGCCGAACAGCGAGAGGCAGAACGCGAGCGAGACCAGCACCGCGTTCCAGACGCGCAGCATGTTCTTCTTCTCCTGCACCATCACCGAGTGCAGGAACGCGGTGGACGCGAGCCACGGCATCAGCGCCGCGTTTTCGACCGGGTCCCAGCCGTAGTAGCCGCCCCAGCCGACCTCCTCGTAGGCCCATTTGGCGCCAAGCAGGATCCCGATCCCGAGCGCCGTCCAGGCCAGCAGGGTCCAACGGCGCGTGGCCACGATCCAGCGCTCGTCTGTGCGGCCTGACAGCAGCGCGCCCGCGGCGAACGCGAACGGGATCGTCATCCCCACGTAGCCGAGATAGAGCAGCGGCGGGTGGATCATCATGTACGGGTTCTGCAGGCTCGGCGTCAGGCCGGAGCCGTCGGCCGGCGCGACGGCGCGCGTGAAGGGGCTCGCGACGAAGGTGAGCACGATCGCGAAGAAGGCGGCGACCCCCCCGAGCACCGGCACCGTCCAGGGCAGGAGCTGGCGGATCAGTCCCTTGTTGAGCAGCACGGCGACGGAGCCGAGCCCGGTCAGCACGAGCAGCCAGAGCAGGAGCGAGCCTTCCTGGCCTCCCCAGAACGCCGTGAACGAGTAGGGGAAGGGGAGCTTGCGGCTCGAGTGGTCGGCGACGTAGGTGAACGAGAAGTCTCGCGTTCGGAAGGCGTTCAGAAGGACGAGCGCGGCCACCGCGGTTGCGGCGAAGGTGCCGAGGAGCGCGTTGCGGGCCGACTCGTGCAGGCGCCTGCGGCCGCGGTGGGCGGCGAAGCTTCCGGCGATCGCCGCGTAGAGGGCGAGTCCGAGGGCGAGGAGCAGGGCCGCGCGGCCGAGGTCAGCCACGCAGCGAGTCTAGCCGCGTGGGGCCGGGGCTGTTCTGCGATCATTGCAGCGGTTTCGTGCTCCTCCGGTTGCGCAACATCCCGCTTCCCGCGCTCGCGGTTGCCGCCGTCGTGCTGATGGGCACGGCGCTCGCGCTCGTCTTCTTCTACGCGCCGATCGACGCCGACCAGGGGCTCTCTCAGAAGATCTTCTACATCCATGTGCCGATCGCGCTGACCGCGTACGCGTGCTTCGCGTGGGGCGCGGCGAAGGCGTTCCTGCACCTGTGGAAGCGGCCGCCGGGGGCCGACCTGGAGAGCTACGTCGCGATCCACCAGGGCGTGATCTTCGGCGCGCTGACGCTCCTGACGGGGTCGATCTGGGCGCGCATCTCATGGGGCCACTGGTGGGCGTGGAGCTCGAACCAGCTCGTGACGTTCCTGATCCTGTTCCTCTTCTACTCGGCCTACTTCATGCTGCGCTACTCGGTCGAGCCCGGGCCGGCGCGGGCGAACATGTGCGCGGTTTACGCGCTCTTCGGCGTGGTGCTGATTCCGGTCAGCTGGCTCTCGATCCGGATCGCGAACGACTACATCCACCCGACGGTGTTCACGACGAACGGGCCGCAGATGTCGGGCTCGATGTTCCTCGCCTTCTGCGTCTCCTGGGCGGCGCTGCTGACGCTGGCCGGGACGATGTACCGGGTCGAGCTGGCCGGGAAGCGGCTCGATTCGCGGTTGCGCGAGCTGCGGGAGTTGCTGGCGTGAGCGCGTCCGAGAAGTACGTGGCGGCTGCCTACCTGGTGGTCTTCGTAGCGGTCTTGGCCTGGATCGCGATCATCGCGGCGAAGCTGGCGCGGCTCGAGCGGGACGCATCGGAGCTGACCGAGCTCGCACGGCGGCGGGCCGAGCACGCGGACGAACGGGAGAAGGTCTCCGTCTGACGCTTCTGCGGGTCGGCTCGCGCGGCTCGCGGCTGGCGCTGATCCAGGCCGAGCTCGCCGCCTCGCGGCTGCGGCGGGACGGGGTCGAGATCGCGCTGGTGCCGATCACGACCGCCGGTGACCGCGACCGCTCGCGGCCGTTCGGCGAGATCGGGTCGCGAGGGGTCTTCGTGAAGGAGATCGAGGAGGCATTGCTGGCGGGCCGCATTGACGTCGCTGTGCACTCGGCGAAGGACATGACGTCGTCGGATGCGGAAGGCTTGTCCGTCGGCGCGTACCTCGCGCGTGAGGATCCGCGCGATGCGCTCTGCGGGGCTTCGGAGCTGCGGCCGGGGATGCGGGTCGGGACGGCGTCGGTGCGGCGTCGCGCGGAGCTGCTGGCGCTGGAGCCGGAGCTGTCCGTCGAGCCGCTGCGCGGGAACGTGGAGACGCGGCTGCGCAAGCGGCGGGAGCGCGGGCTGGACGCGGTGGTGCTTGCCGCGTGCGGTCTTGACCGGCTCGGGCTCGGCGACGAGATCGGCCGGCGGCTGGAGCCCGAGGAGATGCTGCCGGAGGCGGGGCAGGGTGCGCTGGCGCTGCAGGTGCGGGCGGGGGAGGAGGAGCTGGTCGCGGCTGCGGACGACGCGGAGACGCGCCGGCGGGTGGAGGCGGAACGAGCCTGCGTGTTCGCGCTGGGCGGCGGCTGCCTTGCGCCGGTGGCCGCGTTCCACGACGGCGAGACGCTGACGGCGCTCGTCGCTGCCGAGGACGGAAGCTGGGTCGAGCGGCGGAGCGGCGGCGATCCCGCGACGTTGGCGGCTGAGCTCGCCCCGCTCATTCAGTCGTGAGGCGCGGGCGCGAAAGTCACACATTCGGCACACCTCCGACACAGACACGTGCGCCTTTCCGAGCTAACGTGAGTTCTCCCCGGGTGGGTGGGGCGAAGGCATCGCTTGCGATGCGGCCATCAGGATGTACGGGCTTTGCTTGTACATCCGTCTGAAATGGCCGGTCGGGAACGCTTGGCCCCACGTCGATGGCGCTCGTAGGGATGGGACCCACCTCTCGCCGCCTGCGCGTCATCGTGACGCGACCGCGCGAGCAGGCCGAGTCGCTCGCGGAGCG
>WNGE01010839.1_pt1 | contig 15891 bp, 17 predicted proteins | sample 5400651 | NCBI WGS metagenome assembly WNGE01 (sample SAMN13153370, study PRJNA577476) | soil metagenome | isolation source: 60 cm soil or saprolite under grassland replicate 2 | place: USA:California | collected 2016-06-15 | reverse complement strand
CGCCCAAGTCCAGGGCGCACGATGGTCGAGAATTCGGGTATGCTCAGGCCGCTGGGGAGCCTTGCCGCGATGAAGATCGACATCTTCCCTCACGTCTTTCCACGGCGGTTCTACGAGCGGATGCTGGAGGTGGCGCCGCCGGGGCTCCACCTGCAGAAGCGAATGCGCGGGATCCCGGTCCTGGTGGACCTCGACGAGCGCCTCAGGATCATGGACCGCTACGAGGGATACGTGCAGGTCCTCACCCTGGCCTCACCGCCGATCGAGGTGCTGGGCGGCCCCGACGTCACGGCCGAGCTGGCCCGGCTGGCCAATGACGGCATGGCCGAGATCGTCTCCCGCCACCCGGACCGGTTCCCGGGCTTCGTGGCCTCGCTCCCGATGAACAACCCCGAGGCCGCCCTCGCCGAGATCGATCGGGCCGTCGATCAGCTCGGCGCGACCGGCGTCCAGATCTTCTCGAACGTCAACGGGCGCCCGCTCGACGAGCCGGAGTTCCTCCCCATCTTCGCCAGGATGGCGGCGCTGGGGCTGCCGATCTGGCTGCACCCGGCCCGGCCTGCAACCTTCGCCGACTACCGGTCCGAAGGACGCTCGAAGTACGATCTCTGGTGGGCCTTCGGCTGGCCGTACGAGACGACCGCCGCCATGGGGCGGATCGTCTTCGCCGGCCTCTTCGATCGCTGGCCCGGTCTCACCATCATCACGCACCACATGGGCGCCATGCTCCCGTACTTCGAGGGGCGCGCCGGCGGGGGCCTCGATCAGCTCGGCAGCCGCACCGACGACCCCGACGACGCGACGGCCCTCGGGCGGCTGCAGAAGCGCCCGCTGGAGTACTTCCGCATGTTCTACGGCGACACCGCGCTCTTCGGCGCCTGGCCCGCCATGGAGTGCGGGCTGGCCTTCTTCGGCGCCGACCGGGTCCTCTTCGGGACCGACATGCCCTTCGATCCGGAGAAGGGCCCGGGGTTCATCCGCGACACCATCGCCGCGATGGAGCGAATGCGCGCAACGGCCGAGGAGAAGACCAAGATCTACGAAGGGAACGCCCGGCGATTGCTTCGTCTTCGCTGAAGGGACGCGGCTTGCGGCGCGCGCCACGACGCCTTATAGTTCGACGCGCCCGTCGAAGCGACCACGGGCAGGCCCGAAAGGAGACAACCGGTGAGGCTCAAGGGCAAGACGGCGCTGATCACCGGCGCCAGCCGCAACATCGGCCGCGCCATCGCGCTGGCCTTCGCCGCCGAGGGAGCGGACCTGGTGCTGAACACGCGCGTCAACCGGGAGGAGCTCGAGGCCGTCGCCGGCGAGTGCCGGAAGGCCGGAGTGCGCGCGGTCCCCGCGCTCGCGGACATCTCGGACCCGGCCGCCGTCGAGGCGATGGTCAGGCAGGGGCTCGCCGGGCTGGAGGCCATCGACGTCCTCGTGTGCAACGCCGCGATCCGGCCGCACAAGGCCGTGACCGAGACGTCGCTCGAGGACTGGCACCACGTGCTCGCCGTCAACCTCCACTCGGCCTTCTACCTGGCGCGCGCCGTCGTGCCCGCGATGAAGGAGCGGGGGCGGGGGAGCATCATCGCGGTCGGCGGGCAGTCGAGCCTGACGGGGCGGCCGAACACGGCCGCGGTCACCGCGGCCAAGACCGGGCTGCTCGGCCTCGTGCGCGCGCTCGCGGCCGAGCTGGGGCCGTTCGGCATCCGCGCCAACATGGTCGTGCCCGGCTTCATCGACACCGAGCGGCGCTACGCCGAGTGGTACCCGGAGTTCCGCCAGGCGCCGCCGGGCGCGCCCGAGCAGCTCAAGCAGATCCCCCTCGGCCGGCTCGGCCGGCCGGAGGACATCGCCGACGCCTGCGTGTTCCTCGCCTCCGACGCGTCATCCTACATCACCGGCGACACCATCCGGGTGATGGGCGGACGCCTCATCGGTTGAGGGCGAGGAGTCGACCGAATCCCGCGACGAGGAGAATGCCCATGGGCGCGACGCCGAAGCTCTTGCTGGAGAAGGATGGACCGATCGGCTGGATCGTCTTCAATCAGCCGGAAAAGCGAAACGCGGTGAGCCAGGAGATGTGGCAGCAGATGCCCGAGCACGTGGGCGACCTGGCCGCCGACGACGCCATCCGCGTCGTCATCCTGCGCGGCGCCGGCGAGCAGGCCTTCGTGGCCGGCGCCGACATCTCGCAGTTCAAGGACCGGCGGCGGAACATGGCCGACGAGGAGGAGTACCGCCGCATCTCCGCCCAGGGGCAGGAGGCGCTCGCCCGGCTCGGCAAGCCGCTCCTCGCCATGATCCACGGCTACTGCGTGGGAGGAGGCGTCGGCATCGCGATCACCTGCGATATCCGCATCGCGGCCGACGACGCCCGCTTCGGTATCCCGGCCGCGCGGCTCGGCCTCGGCTACCACTACCGCGGCATGGAGAAGCTGATGACGCTGGTCGGCCCCGCCTACACGAAGGAGATCTTCTTCACCGCCCGCACCGACTTCACCGCCCAGGATGCGCTCCGCATGGGGCTCGTGAACCAGGTCGTGCCGAGCGCCGAGCTCCTGGGCTACACGCGCGACTACGCGCAGCGGATCGCGCGCAACGCGCCGCTCACGCTGCGCTCCGCCAAGACGACGGTGGAGCAGCTGCTCCGCCCGGCGGGCGAGCGCGATCTCGCCCTGCTCGACAAGCTGATCGCCGACTGCTTCAACAGCCAGGACTACCAGGAAGGCGTCCGGGCCTTCTCGGAGAAGCGCCGCCCGCAGTTCCAGGGCCGCTGAGTAGGCTCGGATCCTCACCCCGGCCCTCTCCCTCTCCGAGGGAGAGGGAGTCGTTGCGGTTTCCTCTCCCCCGCCGAGGGGGAGAGGGCAGGGTGAGGGGGCAGACACGACACCGCTCAGCGGGCGGCCTTCGCCTCGCGGATCGCGCGCCACACACGCTCGGGCGTCAGCGGCATGTCGAGGTGGCGCGCGCCGAGGGGCGCGAGCGCGTCGTTGACCGCGTTGAGCAGCGCCGGCAGCGCGCCCACCGTGCCGGCCTCGCCCACGCCCTTGGCCCCGAGCGGGTTGACCTGCGTCGGCACCTCGTGGGAGTCCACGTCGAAGAACGGCAGGTCGTCCGCGCGCGGGATCGCGTAGTCCATGAAGGAGCCGGCGAGGAGCTGACCCGTCGCCGGGTCGTAGGCGAGCAGCTCGAAGAGCCCCTGGCCGAGGCCCTGGGCCACGCCGCCGTGGATCTGCCCCTTCACGAGCATCGGGTTGACCATGCGGCCGACGTCGTCGACGACGGTGTGGCGCGCGACGCGCACGGCGCCGGTCTCCTCGTCGATCTCGACCTCGCACACCTGGCACCCGTTGGGGAAGGTGACCGCGGGCGCCGTGAACGCCGCCGTCTCGCTGAAGCCGGGCTCCATCTCCGCCGGGAGCCGGCGCGGCTGATAGGCGGCGCGCGCGACGGCGTCGAACGCCACGCCGCGATCGGTGCCCGCCACGCTGAACCGCCCGTCGCGGAAGACCACGTCCTCCGCCGCGGCCTCCAGCAGGCGAGCGGCGATGCGGCGGCCCCGCTCGATCACCTTGTCCGCCGCGCGCGCGACCGCCGAGCCGCCCACGCTGAGGGCGCCAGAGCCGCCGTTGCCGCGGCCGGCGCCGAGCGCGTCGCTGTCGCCCCAGAGCACCTGGATCCGCGCGGGCGGCACGCCGAGCCGGTCGGCCACGATCTGGGCGAACGCGGTCTCGTTCCCCTGTCCCATCGACGTCGAGCCGGCGAAGAGCGAGACGGAGCCGTCGGGGTTGACGCGCAGGAGGGCGGTGTCCGGGTTGACGGCGGTGTAGGGACCGCCGGCGACCTCGATCGGGTTGGCGATGCCGAGGCCGCGGAGCTTGCCGCGCCGCCGCCCCTCCGCCCGGCGCCGCTCGAACCCCGGGCGATCCGCGAGCGCCAGCGCCATCTCCATGCCCCGGGCGAAGTCGCCGCAGTCGTAGGTGAAGACGAGCCCGGTCTTGAACGGCATCGCCGAGGCCGGGATGAGGTTCCGGCGGCGCAGCTCGACCGGGTCCCACTTGAGCTCGCGCGCGGCCACGTCGATGACCCGCTCGATCGCGTACGTGGCCTCGGGGCGACCGGCGCCGCGGTAAGGGCCCGTCGGCGTCATGTGGGTGTAGACGCCGGTGGTCTGGACGTGGATGGCCGGCGTCGTGTACACGCCGGCCAGGCCGCCGACGTTGTTGGTGCCCGGCCCCGCGCTCCGTGGCGTGAGATAGGCGCCGATGTTGAGCGTGATCGTGACGCGCAGCCCGAGGAAGGTCCCGTCCGCGTCGAGGGCCAGCTCCGCCGTCGAGACGTTGTCGCGGCCGTGCTCGTCGCTCACGAAGCCCTCGCTCCGGGCCGACGTCCACTTCACCGGCCGCCCCAGCCGCTTTGCCGCCCACAGCACGAGCACGTGCTCGGGGTAGGCGCCGCTGCGCATCCCGAAGCTCCCCCCGACGTCCCCGGTCACCACGCGGAGGTGGCTCTGCGGCACGCGGAAGACCTGCTCGGCGAGCAGGCTGCGGAGACCGTGTGGCGCCTGGATTCCCGTGTGCAGCGCGTACCGTCCCGTGCGCCGGTCGTACTCGCCGACGGCGGCGCGGGGCTCGAGGGGGGCAGCGGTCACGCGCGTGACCACGAAGTCGAGCGTCGTCACGTGAGCGGCGCGCTCGAAGGCGCGCGCCACCGCGGCGCGGTCGCCGGCCTCCCACACGAAGGCGATGTTGTCCGGCGCCTCCTCCCACACCGCCGGCGCGCCGGGACGCGCCGCCTCCGCCGTCGCCGATACCGCCGACAGCGGCTCGTACTCCACCGCCACGAGCGCGGCCGCATCGGCGGCCTGCTCGCGCGTCTCCGCGACGACGAGCGCCACCGGATCGCCGACGTGGCGGACGCGCTCGCGCGCGAGCGCCGGCCGCGGCGTGGCGAATGCCGGCGCCCCGTCGCGGCGCTTGCGCCCGGCGTCGGTCGGCAGGTTCCCGAGCCCGTCGGCGGCGAGGTCGGCGCCGGTGAGCACGGCGAGCACGCCGGGAGCCGCCCGGGCCGCCGCCACGTCGAGCGCCCGGATGCGCGCGTGGGCGTGCGGCGAGCGGACGACCGCGGCGTAGGCCTGGCGCGGCAGGCTCACGTCGTCCGAATAGCGGCCGAGCCCCTGCAGGAGGTGTGGGTCCTCCACGCGGCGCACGGATTGCCCGACGGCGAACTTCTCGACGGTCACCGGCTCGCCCATGACGATCTGGCAGTATACGCCACGCGCGCGCCGGCGTCTGCCAGGCATCCGGCCTCACCGGGCAACAACTCGGCAACACTCGGCAACCCCTTGACGGGGCTGCGGTGCTCGGAGCAGTATCGTCGGACCAAGGCGTCACCACCAGGTCGGCCACGCCCGCTCGAGACCAAAGGAGGAGGGGATGAGAAAACCACTGATCGCCGCCGCGTTGTTCGCCCTGCCGTTGGTCGCAGCTCACGTCCCACGCCTCGCCCATGCGGAGAGCTGTCAGGACTCGTTCGGCAATAATGCCTACCGCTGCCAGTTCAAGGCCGAGGGCGACGCCGTTGAGATCTGCGTTCAGGCCATCTCACCCGGCAGCGGGGGCAAGTTCGATCTGGCGGTGGGGGAAGGGATCGCGACCGTCCTGCAGTGCATGTGCGAGGCGACGGGAGGCTTCGAGAAGCCCAAGTTCGACGATGCCAAGGAGCGGTTTCTCTGCGGTAATAGTCAATTCGGCGACGCCGCCCGGGGGAAGATCGAGGGGAACGGGGGGAAGATCACCAAGGGTCAGTACTTGTTCAATGACGACCTGGACACCTCTTTTGTGTTCGAGTGTCGACTCGACCCGACGTGCGCGCCCTGAGCTTCGGGCCGAGCGGTGAGGGCTACGTCCGCCTCACCGCCTTCGCCTACCGCGGAGAGACCGAAGAGGCGGTCGGGCGGATCGAGACCCGCCGGCGGGGGCTCCGAGCCGCGCGATCGCGCCGTGTCCGCAAGCCGGAGGCGGCTCGCCCGGATGTGAGATCGCGCGCGTCGAAGGACAGTGCGCCTCGGTTGCCGAGGCTGCCCGCGCGCCTGTGTCCCCGGCCGCGGATCCTCTTCGTCGGAATCAACCCGAGCCTGCGCTCCGCCGCGGTCGGACATCACTTCGCGGGGCCGGGCAATCCGTTCTGGCGGCTGCTCCACGCGGCCGGCCTGGTGCCGGAGCCGGTGAGCTACGTGGACGATGTGCGGCTGCCGTCGTGGGGACTCGGGTTGACGAACATCGTCGCGCGGGCGACGCGCGCGGCTGACGAGATCACGCCCGCGGAATACGTCGAGGGGCGGCGGCGGCTCGCGCGGACGATCGCGCGCGTGCGGCCGCGGATCGTCTCGTTCGTCGGGTTGACGGTCTACCGGCAGTTCCTCGGCCCGGCGGCGGGTCGTGGAGCCGGGCCGAAGCCGGAACGCATCAGCAGGGCGCGGGTATTCGTCGTGCCGAACCCGAGCGGGCGCAACGCGGCGTACCCTGGCTTTCGTGACAAGCTGGTGTGGTATCGGCGCCTGCGACGGTACGCAGACGAGGGGGAAGGCCCCCCATGAGCGCGACGAACACCGTGACCGAGCCGTCGCGGCTCCAGACCGGCATGCTGCACCTGGCGCGGCTCGCCGTCCTCCTGCTGGCGGCGGTGCTCCGGCTGTGGCGCCTGGACCAGGACGGCTATGGCAACGAGTACTACACGGCCGGCGTCCGGAGCATGGCGTCGAGCTGGCACAACTTCTTCTACGACCTCAGGCCCGAGGCCGGGGTCGTTCCGGCGACACCGGAGTGACCGTCAGGCAGGCGTGAACATCGGCACCGGGGGGCCGCCCTCGGTCGGCTTGAAGACCACCCGGACCGGCTGGCCGATCCGGATCGTGTCGAGGTCGCAGTCCACGATGTTGGTCATCATCGTGACGCCCTCCTCGAGCGTGACGTAGGCGATCGCGTACGGAACCGGCACTCTCCGCATGACGCTGTAAGAGTAGATGGTGCCGCGGCCGGAGGCGTCCCGCCACGCGGTCCGGTCGCTCCCGCAGAACGGGCAGATCGGGCGGGGGTAGTGGTGCCGCTCCCCGCACGCCTCGCACTGCTTGATCAGCAGCCGGCCGGCGGCGGCCGCCTCCCAGAACGGCTGGGTCTCCGGCGTCACCGGCGGCCCCGCGATCGTCCGCTGCGGCTCGGCCATGCCGTCACTCCCGCTCGAGGATCAGGGTGGCGCTGCCGTGGCGGGTGGCGAGAGAGCCTCCCGTCCCGTGCGCGAGCGCCACGTCGCAGTGCTTCACCTGCACCTTCGGGTGCGCCTCGCCGCGCAGCTGCCGCACCGCCTCGACCACCTTCGTGAGGCCGCCCCGGTTCCCGGGGTGGTTGTTGCAGAGGCCGCCGCCGTCGGTGTTGAAGGGCAGCTTGCCGACGCCCGAGATCAGGTTGGCGCCGGCCACGAACTTACCTCCCTGGCCCTTCTCGCAGAAGCCGAGATCTTCCAGCGTGATGAGGACGGTGATGGTGAAGCTGTCGTAGATCGACACGTACTTGATGTCGGCGGGCGTGACGCCGGCCTCGGCGAAGGCCGCCGGTCCCGACCAGACGGCGCCCGTGTAGGTCAGGTCGACCTTGCCGCCCATCTGGTGCTTCGCCGCCTCGCCGGCGCCCAGCACCCGCACCCGCGGGCGGTCGAGACTCCTCGCCACCTCGGGCCGCGTGACGACGATCGCGCCGCCGCCGTCGCTGATGACGCAGCAGTCGAGCCGGTGGAGCGGATCCGCGATCAGCGGTGAGCCGACGACGTCGTCGACGGTGACCACCTCGCGCAGCATGGCGTGCGGATTGTGCTGGGCGTGGTGGGAGGCGGCGACCTTGACCCAGGCGAGTTGCTCGCTCGTGGTCCCGAACTGGTACATGTGTCGCATCGCGGCCATCGCGTACTGGTTCACGACCGTCGGCCCGAACGGGGACTCGAAGGGGCCGTCCGGCGTCGCGGCGCCGTAGCTGCGCGGTGCCGTCCCGGTGGCCATGCCTTCCGCGCGCGGGCGGCCGGCGAGCGTGATCAGCGCGACGTTGCACTTGCCGGCGGCGATCGCCTGCGCGGCGTGGGCGACATGGATGACGTAGGAGGACCCTCCCGTCTCCGTCGTGTCCATGTGCCGGAGCGTGAGTCCCATGTAGTCGGCCATCGAGAGCCCGCCGAGGCCGGGCGCGTCGCCGGCGCAGAAGTAGCCGTCCACGTCGGCCTTGCTCAGGCCCGCGTCCGCCAGCGCGCCCCGGGCGACCTCCGCGTGAAGCTGGGCCAGCGACTTGTCGTCGGCCTTGCGCGTCGGGTGCTCGTAGATCCCGGCGATGTAGGCCTTGCCCTTGATGGTCATGGGATCAGCTCGCTCGGAGGGGGGCTGCGCCCCCCTTCCGAACCTCCCCCCAGGACGCAGTGCGAGCCGCAGGACGGCCACGGGCTGGGCCCCGTGCGTCCGAGGCGAGCCATCCGGGGATTGCGCCGGCGAAGCCGACGCTCGAACCGCCCGAACGCCGGCTGGCATGGTTCATTGCGCGTTGCTCAGACTCTCGCCTCGTGCTCAGCGGGCGGCGGGCGCCCGGGGCGGCCGTCCCTCGAGGGCCTCCGGATTCACGACGTTCATCGGCTCGCCGCCGGCGTAGGCGACCATCTGGTCGAAGATCATGCTGAACATGTGCTCGAGCCCGTCCCGCTCCACGTAGCCGAGGTGGGGCGTGCAGACCGCGTTGTCCATCGAGAAGAGGGGATGCCGGGCGCCCAGGACCGGCTCCTCCTCGAAGACGTCCACCGCGGCCATCGCCGGCCGGCCGGCGCGCAGCGCGGCCTCCAGCGCCCCCGGCGCCACCAGCCCGGCGCGGCTGGTGTTGACGAGAAGCGCCGTCGGCTTCATCCGCGCGAGATCGGCAGCGGTGACCAGGCCGCGGGTGGCGTCGATCAGCCGCAGGTGCAGCGACAGCACGTCCGACTCCTCGAACAGGTCGTCCTTGCTCTCCGCGACCGCGTGGTCGTCGGCGCGCGCCTTGGCGAGGGTCGTCTCGCGCCCCCACACCAGGACGTTCATGCCGAAAGCCCGGCCGTACCCGGCGACGACGCCACCGATCTTGCCGTAGCCGTAGATGCCGAGGGTCTTGCCGCGCAGGCCGATCCCGATGGGATAGGCCTGCCACTTGCCCGCCCTCCAGGTCAGCTCCGCGGTCGCGTAGGAGGGCCGGCCGGGCATCGTGCTCGCCGAGACGATCACCCCGCGCCGCGTGCACGCGGCGACGTCGATGTGCGGATACACACCGACCTGGCTGATGAGCCTGAGCTTGTCGAGCCGCTCGAGGAGCGGCGCCGGGATCGGCGTGCGCTCGCGGATCAGCGCCAGCGCCTCGGTGTCCTCGAGTCGCGCGGCGAGCGCGTCGACGTCCTTGGTATGGTCGTTCCAGATCGTCACGCGATGGCCGGCCACCTTGTCGAAGCACTGGAGCGTCCTGATCGTGTCCTGATAGTCGTCGAGCACCGTGATGTTCATGTCACCGCCTCTCCGGCCATGTCTTCTCCCTGTTGCCAGGACGTACGGGTGACCGGATGCCCTCCGATGTTCCGGGTGGCGCCACGCGCGCTGTGACAACCCGCGGCGAGTGTAGGCGCGCCGGCGCGCCCTGTCAATCCGCGCCAGGGCGAACGCCGGCCAGGAGTGCTGGTCAGGACTCGTGGAGCTGCATGAGGCGGTACGATTCGGCGGCCTTCAGTTTCCTGCGGGCGCCCTGCTGACGCGCCCACGCGGTGATCATCTCGGTGGGATCCCACGCGCCCATCTGGGTTTTGTGCTGCTTGAGCGCGGCGAGCTTGACGTCGAGGACGTCGGCGATGTCGATGAAGGTGTCGGGGCGGTCGGAGCCGTGGATGAACACCGCCCGGACCTTGTGCGGCTCGAGGCCCTCGTCGAGGAGCTCGGGAAAGATGAGCCGGGTCTCGGCGGAGGGGAAGACGGCGTCCAGGGTGACGTCGGCCGCGACCCGGTGGTCGGGATGGTTCAGGTAGCCGCCACCGTAGAAGCGCACCGTCGGGTCGCCGCAGACCACCGCGTCGGGACGGTGGCGACGAATGACCCGTGTGAGGTCTCGCCGGAGCGCGATCGAGGGCTCGAGCAGACCGTCCTCGTAGCCGAGGAAGATCACCTCCGAGATGCCGAGCACCCGGCAGGCGTCCCGCTGCTCCTCCTCCCGGATCGGCGCGAGCGCCTCCCGGGTCATGCTCGGGGGCGTGTACTCGTTGGAGCCGGCATTGCCGCTGGTGATGCACACCGTGACGACGGCGCTCCCGGCCCGCGCCCACTTCGCCAGCGTCCCGGCCACGGTGAACTCCTGGTCATCCGGATGCGCGTGAATGCTGAGCACCAGGCCGGGAGCGGACGGCTCCCGGGTGCCCTTCCCCCGTGATCCGCCGCGCTCCGGGATGCCCGGAGTCCGGGCGTCCCCCTCAGACTGCCCTGGCGTCATGGCTCCCATCCCCTCCGGTCATTACCCTTGATTATGCCCGAGACGCAGTCTCGATGCAGTCGCTGGGCCGGGGCGGGGCGGGTAGTGGGCAGACAGACGCCGAGCGCCGATTCCTCTCGGCGCTCGGCGTGGTCCTGACGGCGGCGGGGCCGGGCTCAGCCCGGCGGGCTGAGCGCTCTCGCGGCTATCTCTCTTTGTCGCGGGCAGTCGTCTCCGACACGCGCTACGCTCCTCGCTGTCCCCGGTCAGCGCGGGCTACCGCCGCTGTTCCTTGGCCTCCTTTCGCACCGCCTTCTCATACGCCTTCTGCTCCTTCTCGTATTCCCTGTGGGCCTTCTTCCACTCGTGTCCCCACGCCGGGTCCCAGTGAGGCGGCGCCTCACGTTTCCACTTCTTCCAGGGCGGAGGTGGGGCGCGGTAGTACTTGACCGGCACCGTCAGGATCGGCAGCGGGATGTATTCCGGCGCCACGACCACCCAGGGGCCGTTGTACATGGGCCCCACGTGCCAGATGCCGTTGGCAAAGACGTAATACTGGCTGCCGTAGAAGAAGTAGTTGGCGGGCACGGCCGGCGCATACGCGACCGGGGTGCCCGGAACGATCACGAACGATGGCGGCGCCGGCAGGTTGATCCCGATACTCACGCTCACCTGCGCCTGCCCCCAGCCCGCCGAACCCACGAGGGCGACCGCCACCACCACTCCGCCGAGCATCAATCGTCGCAGCATCAGTCGATCCTCCCGGGTCCCACGGGTGAGGGGCGAGCGGCTGGCGTCGGGACCCTCGCGCGACGCGTGGTCCGACGCCAGCCGCAGCTCACCTTCCGACGTTTGAAGCTCGTGGATCGTTCAACACGCGATTATCCTGGATCACCTCGTGATGTCGTAGATCGCTCCCGCCGCCCCACCCACGCCGGCGCCGATCAGCGCGCCCTTGGCAGGGCTGTGCCCGGTCCCGGCGCTGATGGCTGCGCCCGAGCCGGCGCCGACGCCGGCGCCGACGAGGGTCCCGCAACTCGCGAGCACCAGACCGAGCATCGAGACTCCCGCGATCCCGGCCAGCATCCGTGACCTCGTTCTCCTCATCGCATAGCTCATTGCGTTTCTCCTTCCTCGACCGTTTCCGATCGCTTGCTCTCTAGTCGTTGAACAGGCGGACAAAGAAGCTCTTCACGCTGCCGCCGAACGCCGTCGCGCCATCGCGCACGTGCTCCCACGCGTTCTTGGCCTTGGGCTCGGCGGCCTTGCCCGCCTCGTCGAGCTTGTCTCCCGCCTTCTTGGCGCCCTCGACGACGGTGTTCCCGACGCCCTTGGCGGTATCCTCGATTCCCTGGCCGACCGACTTGGCCCCGTTCTCCACTTGCCGGGTCGCGTCCTTCAGGTCCGAGTCGTCCGCGATGGCGGGCACGGCCCCGACCAGCATGAGCGATAGGACAAGCGATGCTATTCCCGTGAATCTTGTCATCGCTCCTCTCCTTCCTCCGGTGGTCGCGACGGGCCCTTTGTCCTGTCGCACCACCGCATCGCTTCCGAGCCCTCGATCACGAGGCCCGGCAAGGTTTGACACGCATCCCGCGTGCCAGCTCGCCTGGCCGAGTAGTGCGGCGGAATCCGGGGCTTTTCCGCCCCTGGCGGTGGGGAGCGCGGTGTAAGTTTTACCCGCGCACATGTAAGGATTACCTGTAGTTGCGCGGGCTCGAGGGGCCCTGGTGTATTCACCGGAGCCCGAGCGCCGGGAAGGACTTTCGCCGGACGGGCTAGAGCTCGACGATGCCGTCGGCGACCCGCTGGAGGCGCTCCAGCACCAGCGGGTCGTGACCCGGGATCACGAGCTCCTCGTCGCCGGCCAGCTCGCGGATGCGGTCGAAGGCGCGGTACATCCCCGGCAGGTCGTGGAGCGTGTTGAAGGGGATGCGCTCCTCGAAGTTGCGGTAGTAGTGGGCGGCGTCCGAGGCGACGACCGCCTGCCCTTTTGCGTGATCCACGGTGACGATCTGCATGCCGGCGGTGTGACCGCCGACCTTGTGCACGCTGATGCCGGGGACGATCTCGCGCGCCCCGTCGACGAAGAGCAGCCGGCCCTCGTAGTTCAGTCGGACGAGGGCGCAGACGTCGTCCACCTCGACCGAGTGCCGGAAGGCCGGCATGGCGGCGTGACGGCCCGTGTAGAATGCCATCTCGGCGTCCTGCACGTAGAACGTCGCCCTCGGGAACAGCGCGTAGTTGCCGACGTGGTCGTAGTGGAAGTGGCTGAGGACGACGTGCTCCACCTGGGCGCAGTCGATGCCGATCTCGGCCAGCCCCCGGGACGGGCACCGCAGGAACTGGCGGCCGCGCCGGCTGCCGACGGCCTCGGTGAAGCCCAGGTCCACCACCACGGCGTGGGTCCCGTCGGTGAGGGCCCAGACGAAGTAGTCCATCGCCATCGGGGAGGCGTGATGGTCGCCGTAGAAGGCCTCGGAGGAGGTGCACGTGCGGTGGGCGTAGCGGACGGCGTAGATGCGGTAGGACGGCACACTGGGCATGGCCAAGTCTCCTTTCCCGTGCGAAGATTCTACCCGTTTCAGACGCCGATTCCAGTCACAGGAGAAGAAGCCATGAGGGTCGGGTTCATCGGATTGGGCACCATGGGCGCCAGCATGGCGTCCAACCTCCAGGCGGCAGGGCACGAGCTGTGCGTGAACGACCTGCGACGCGAGGCCGCCGCTCCGCACCTGGCGGCGGGGGCCGCGTGGAAGGACACGCCGCGCGGCGTGGCGGAGGGCGTGGACGTCGTGTTCACCTCGCTGCCCGGCCCCCGTGAGGTGGAGGCGGTGGCGGTCGGCGCGGACGGCCTCATCCACGGCATGCGGGCCGGCGCGGCGTACTTCGATCTCTCGACCAATTCGCCCGCGGTGGTGCGGCGGCTCCACTCCGTCTTCAAGGACAAGGGCCTGTCCCTGCTCGACGCGCCGGTGAGCGGCGGCCCCAGGGGCGCCAGGACCCGCAAGCTGGCGCTCTGGGTCGGCGGTGACCGGGAGGTCTACGACCGCTTCAAGACGGTGCTGGACGCGATCGGCGACCAGCCGTACTACGTGGGGCCCATCGGGGCCGGCTCGGTGGCCAAGCTGGTGCACAACTGCGCGGGCTATGCGATCCAGACGGCGCTGGCCGAGGTCTTCAGCATGGGCGTGAAGGCCGGCGTCGACCCGCTGGCGCTCTGGAAGGCGGTACGGCAAGGGGCGGGCGGGCGCCGGCGCACCTTCGACGGCCTCGTCGACCAGTTCCTGCCGGGCAGCTTCGATCCGCCCGCGTTCACCCTCACGCTGGCTCACAAGGACGTGTCGCTGGCCACGGCGCTGGCGCGGGAGCTGGGCGTGCCCATGCGCGTCGCCAACCTCACGCTGGAGGAGATGACCGAGGCGCTCAATCGCGGCTGGGGGCCGCGCGACTCGCGGGTGGCCATGCTGCTGCAGGAGGAGCGGGCCGGCGTGCACATCGCCGTGCCGCCCGAGAAGATCCGCGAGGTGCTCGAGCAGGACCGGGGTCAGGCTTTGACTTCTTAACAATCGCCGACGGGCGGGTTGCCTCCAGGAATAGTTAAGAAGCCAAAGCCTGACCCCGTCAGTACGCCTTGGCGAAGATCGCCTTCTCGGTGGCCGGCTTGCCGCAGTGGATGCACCGGCCCGACCCGCCCGGCTGCTCGAGCGGGATGTTGCGCGTGGTGGCCTTGGTCTCCTCCTTGATCTGCGTCTCGCACGCCCCGTCGCCGCACCACCATGAGAACGCCCAGCCGCCCTCGACGGCCTGCCTGAACTCGTCGTAGCTCCTCGGATCATGCGTGTTGGCCTTGCGGAAGGCCAGCGCGCGCTCGTACAGCGAGGTGTGAATGCTGGCAAGGGTCTCCGCGGCGAGCCGCTGGATCTGGTCTTGCGGGACGAAGGACCTGCCTTCCTTGCCCGGCCGGTCGCGGCGGGCGAGGGCGACCGTGCCCTTGGCCACGTCCTTCGGCCCGATCTCGAGGCGCAGGGGGACGCCGCGCATCTCCCAGTCGTTGAACTTGAAGCCGGGCGTCTCCTCGCGCTCGTCGACCTTCACGCGGATATCGCCGAGCTGCCCCCTGACGCGGCTCACCGCCTCCATCACCGGCCCCTTCTCGGCGTCGTTCTTGAAGATGGGGACGATCACGACCTGGTACGGCGCGAGCCGCGGGGGCAGGATCAGCCCCTGGTCGTCGCCGTGCACCATGATGATCGCGCCGATGAAGCGCGTCGAGAGGCCCCACGAGGTGGTCCAGCAGTACTGCAGCTCGTTGTTCCGATCGAGGTAGCGGATCTCGAAGCTCTTGGCGAAGTTCTGCCCGAGGTTGTGCGAGGTGCCTGCCTGCAACGCCCGGGTATCCCCCGTCATCGCCTCGATGGAATAGGTGGTGTTCGCCCCCGCGAAGCGCTCCGACTCCGACTTGCGCCCGGGAACGACCGGGATGGCGGCCTCGTTCACGGCGAAGTCGGTGTACACGTCGAGCATCTGCCGCGTCTCCGCCTCGGCTTCCTCGAGCGTGGCGTGGGCCGTGTGTCCCTCCTGCCACCAGAACTCGAGCGTGCGGAGGAAGAGCTTGGTCCGCATCTCCCAGCGGACGACGCTGTTCCAGAGATTGATGAGGATCGGCAGGTCGCGGTACGACTGGACCCACTTGGCGTAGGCGTGGCCGATGATCGTCTCCGAGGTGGGGCGGACGATGAGGGGCTCCTCGAGTCGCTCACCGCCGCCATGGGTGACCACTGCCAGCTCGGGCGCGAAGCCCTCGATGTGCTTGGCCTCTTTCGTGATGAACGACTGTGGGATGAAGAGCGGGAAGGCCGCGTTCATGTGGCCGGTGGCCTTGAAGCGCCTGTCGAGCGCGGCCTGGATGTTCTCCCACAGCGTCCAGCCGTAGGGCTTGACGATCATGCAGCCGCGCACCGGCGCGTAGTCGGCCAGGTCCGCGCGCAGCACCACCTGGTTGTACCACTCGGCGAAATCCTCGGAACGGGCGGGCAGCTTCAGCTCGGACATTTAACAGGCTCCCACGGTCCAAGCGGCGCGATCAGCGCCCTCCGGCGACGGCCAGGGTGTGGCCGGTGATGTAGCTGGCCTCGTCCGAGGCCAGGAAGACGTCACCACCGCAACGCGGTCCTTCACGCCGGCCATGGGCTCCTTCTCCGGTCCGCCCGGCGCTGCGCGGCGACACGCCGAGCGCCCGCGATCGCGAGTGGGCGGCCACGGGGACTCGTCAGCGGCTCGCGAAGACGCTGGTGCGCCCGCTCCGATCGAACGCCATGACCTGGTAGGGCTCGGCCCGGCCGGCAGAGTCCATGCCCGGGGAGCCCGCGGGCATGCCGGGCACGGCGAG
>WNGE01008607.1_pt1 | contig 15894 bp, 17 predicted proteins | sample 5400651 | NCBI WGS metagenome assembly WNGE01 (sample SAMN13153370, study PRJNA577476) | soil metagenome | isolation source: 60 cm soil or saprolite under grassland replicate 2 | place: USA:California | collected 2016-06-15 | reverse complement strand
CTGAATGCCACGGATGACGTCGGCGTGGCCGGCATCGAATACCGGCTCAACCTGGGGGCTTTTCAGCGCTACATGGGCCCCTTCGTTTTGACCGCGGGCAGCAACATCCGCTTCAGAGCGGTGGACGTAAACGGGAACATCGAGGCCACACAGTCGCTCACCGCGTGACAGCGGACACTGATCAGAGCCCGTCCCAGGGCAGATCCTGTCCAGGTGAGTCGGGGCCCGCAGCGAGGGCACCCGCTTTCCCCGAGTTCGCCCCGGTCACTAGGCTATGAACGGGCGAAAGTGCTTGCCCTGTGGAACGCCGATAGAAAGAGGGGATCCTTCTATGGCCATCAGGCTGAAGTACCGCGCACCCAGCGGGGAGACCAGGCCGTGGACGCTCCGGGAGATCCTCCAGGGCAAGCCGATCGACAGGCCGATCCATCCAATGCTGGTCCACTTCCCGATCGCCTTCTACATCGGGGCGCTAGGCCTGGATGTGCTGTCGCGGATCGGGAGGTTCCCGGCGGCTCCGCTCGCCGCGACGTGGCTGATCCTCGGATCCCTCGCCGGGTTCGTCGGCGCTGCGCTCACCGGCCTCGCGGAGCGGTCGACGATGCGGCACGAGTCCCGGGTCCGCACCCTCGCCACCCGTCACATGCTCCTGCAATACACGGCGGTAGCCATCTTCGTCGCGGACTTGGCGGTCCGCTGGTCGCACCGACACGACGTCCACGCAGGCTTGTTGTGGATCGCGTTGGATCTGATCGGGGTGCTGGTGATGACCGTGGCCTCCGACATCGGCGGCCAGATGGTCTTCAAGGTCGGGTACCGCGGCCTGGGCGGCGATTGACTAAGCGATCGATCCGGTCCGTCTGCCGTCCACCCGAGCCGAGCTCGGCACGGTCTCGTTCGAAGACAGCTCGGCACGATCGCTGAGTCTCTATAGGCCCGCCGCAATCCTCCCCAGTGGGTGTACCTGGCGATCTGGCCCTCACGTCCTCGGCTGCTCGCGCTGCTCAGGGTTCACCCCAAAGTTGAGTGTGGGCTGTGGCGCGGAAGCAGCAACGCCGGGCTTACTAGGTCCCTGAGGGGTCCGGTCGGCGACCCGCCAAGTCTGCGGATCTGCGGATCAGCAAGTCACGTGCAAGATCGCGTTCGTGTCCCTTGGCTCGGCCAGAAGTGCCCGGATGGCCTCACTCGTGGGGACAGTCAGCAAATCAACTTCGCGACGAGCGGCCTCTTGTTTGACCTCGTCCATCACGGGAAGGGCACCGTTGGCCCCGGTCCCGACCACCAGGCACCGGCAGTCCCAGGGGATGTCCTCCTCGATAGACACCGGGGTGTGGCCGAAGGCACCGCGGAAGGGTTTTGACGCCTTCTTCTTGCGCTTGCGGACCCGGCCGCGAGCGATCACGACGTCGTGCTCGTACGTGACGCCGTCGATGCGGATCGAGCCGAAGGTGAACTGATCTATGTGCGTTGGCGTGGCTCCCGAATGTCAGGGTACATCGACACCGCCAGTGAGGCCTCGATGACCTATACCTCCCCGAGGTTTGAGCGTTCGCCGAGCTGGAGTCCATGACTCTTTTGGGACGAAGCAGCCGGCGGAGGCCTGCTACGTGTGCCTCGGCCGGCCTAGGGAAGGCCTGGTCCGGTTTGAGACTGTCACGTGAGGGAGCAGGCAGTTAACTAACCCCCGATGGCAGCGCAGGCGTTGGCGCATACGTCGATCCTCGCCGGCTATCCTTTCGCGCACGCCGAGTTCCCGTCTTGTCTCCGGCCTCCTCGGGGCAAGTGCTCTGCAACTGAAAGAGCACGACGCCCATCAGAGCTCGATAGGGACGGGGCAGACTCGGATCTGCGGGTAGTCTTCGGGCGATGGGAAGTGATCGACCAGTGGTGACGATCGAGGATGTGCGTTCGCTGGCGAAGAGGCTACCTCGCACGACCGAGGCGCTCGTGCGGGACCGGGTGAAGTTCCGCGTCGGCCGGATCGTCTACCTAGCGTTCTCACGCGACGAGACCGTGATGGGGTTCGCATTCCCGAAGGAGGAGCGCGAAGCGCTGGTGCGTTCGGAACCGGAGAAGTTCATGATGCCGAGTCGATCCGACCTCCGGTACAACTGGGTGCTCGTTCGCCTTGCCGCCATCGACGCATCCGAAATGCGCGAGCTCGTCCTCGATGCGTGGCGGATGGTCGTCCCAAAGCGAGTCGCTGCCGCCCACGACGAGCCGCACGGCAAGCAACCTGGATGGCCTGTCCAGTCCGGTTAGGTTGAACTGCACGTCGCCGTAGCAGGCTCTCGGCTCAGCAAAGGCAGACAGGGCACTGGAAGGTTACCCCCTGCTCCTTATCATCTCGTGCGCTTTTAGTTGGGCCTGAGGTCCCATCCCCTCGGGTCTCGCGGCGGCACAAGGAAAGGTGGATAAGCACCAGGAAGGGTCAAGTCAAGTTGGTCCGGCACGGGTGTTCTCAGCTGGTGCGACTGTGGGGACGCCGAACAGTAGGTTGACTGCGGACGCCACCGTCACCCCGAGCGCCGCCCCGCCGATGAGGTCGAGCGGCAGGTGGGCCGCCACGTACATCCGGACCAACGGGACCACGATCGCCAGGACGATGGCGGCGATCTGCCATGGACGTCCCACGTAGGCCAACAGGATGAGGGTGATCGCCCATGCCACCGCCGCATGCCCCGATGGGTAGCCGAGGCTTCCCGGGGAAAACGTCTCTCGTTCCGCTACTGCCTCGACGATGGCTGCCGGACGGCCACGAGCCACATATTCCTTGATTACCTTTGCGAGCATGTAGACGGTTACTCCGCTGATCGCCAGCGACACAGCCAGGAGCCACCTTCGGAAGAGAAGAGCTGCGGCGGTAGCCACCGGGATAGTTACTGCAGTCCCGTATTGATTCAGCAGCCAGAGGACCGTACGGATGCTGCCGGGCAGGCCGTTGATCGCCTTGAAGATCGTGACCTCCCAGACATACGTACCACGTTTGGCGAGGACGGCGGTCCCGACCAGCACGGGCGCGCCACCCACCATGAGTACGACGTCGAGCCGCCGCCGTCGCATTCCGCGTGCCGACATCGGAGGACTCCCCTGTGTCGCCGGCGCCGCAGCCGACCGATGCTTCCGTCAGCTCGTCATGCGCCGCCAGGTTATGTACGTAGAGCCGTTCCGACAAGGGTCCGAACCAAGGAAGCGAAGCCAACCTCTTTGACTGGATGCTGGTCTACGACCACCGCTCCCATCCTCGGCGAAGCTTCGTGCCGAGGGTCCGCTGAAGGCATGGGATAGAGTCCCGGGCACTCGGATTAGGGGTCCCTCGGATGGAGTTCGGCGCGCATCTTCCGTTGATGACCTGGGGCAGCGAGGAGCCCGCCTCGATCGCCGTCCTGACCGATTATGCACACCTCGCGAACCAGCTCGGTCTGGCGTGGCTGACCTCGAACGATCACCTCGTGTATGGCGGCCGTGGTTCGACGGGCCGTTAGCGCTCGCCTCGGTGCTGCCGGCCATCGGCGAGATGACTGTCGCGACGACGATTGCGCTCCCCGTCGTGCGCGGTCCGGGCCCTCTCGCAAAGGCGTTGGCTGCGATCGACCGGTTCTCCGGCGGGCGACTCGTGGTGGGCGTCGGTCCTGGGTCGTCCGAAAGGGACTACCGGGCGGTCGGGATCGCGTGGGAGGAGCGGTGGCCCAGGTTCGAGGAGGCCGTCCGAGCCCTTCGTGCGCTCCCAGCCGGCACAACGTTCGAGGGGGCCTTCTACTCGACGGACGGGATGGAGCTCCTCCCACCCCCCCTCCAGCCCGGCGGACCGCCGATCTGGATGGGAAGCTGGGGGTCTGACGCCGGCTTGCGGCGGGTGGCGCGCCTTGCTGACGGGTGGCTGGCCTCTGGATACAACACGACGCCCGAGGCGTTCGGTGATGCCCCCCAACGCCTGCGCGAGCATCTGCGACAGGCGGGAACCGATTCCGAGCGGTTCCCGAACGCGATCGCGACGATGTTCTTGTACCTGACCGAGGATGCGGCATCCGCTGACGCCGTCCTGACAGACGTGCTCGCACCTATCCTGCGCCGCCCGCCCGAGGAGCTTCGAGAACGACTGCTCGTCGGGTCGGCGGGCGAGTGCGCGGACAAGCTTGCTCGGTACGAGGCCGCGGGTGCTGAACGGGTCCTCATCTGGCCGGTCGGCGACGAGCTCAATCAGCTCGAACGGTTCCACGACACTGTCATGGCCAGGCTCGACGCTGGATGAGCCTGCGTGGTGATCGACCACCAGTTCGTCAAGGAGTCGCCGGCTGGGCGGAGGCGAGGGCTCGAAGTCGGGCGCGGACCAGGTTCCCCACCGAGTTCCTTGGAAGGTGATCCACGAACGTCACGGACACGGGCACGTGATGGGGAGGTGCCGCCGAGCAAATGCCATTTGTAACGTTGTTTAGCCGCCTGATCCCGCCTCGTTCTCATCTGGCCTGCTTCGATTCTTCCGGGTGATCGCGTCCTTGGCCTGTGCGGCCTTCTGTTTCGCCAGATTCAGCAAGCGCTCGGCCCAGACGTACTCGGTCGCGAGGACGGCCAGCCCGGCGATGATCAAGAGGATCCCGGGGCCGGGAGTCACGATCATGACGATGCCGGCCAGGAGCAGGACGAACCCAATGATGGTCACGGCGATTCGCTTGCTGCTCTGGACGATGAACCGCAGGACGACCCCGAACGGGAACCACACCCAGCGTGCGACCCGATTGAGCGCATGACTCATACGTTGCTCCCGGACGGAAGTGTAGAGGAGGACCGGCTCGCTTTGACCCAGCCGGTGACGCTCGAGGCAAGGCTTACCGGTCTCGCCCCGAGGATCCCGCGTCCGGGAGGCAGCGCGGCACCATCCTCACGGTCGCTCGTGCGCGAGCTCATCGAGGCTCAGCGGCGGGGCCAGCGCGTAGCCCTGTCCATACGCCACGCCGAGGTCTCGAAGGAGGTTCAGGGTCTCGCGGGTCTCGATCCCTTCGGCGACGATCACCGCACCGACCTCGGAGCCCAACCTCACCAGGAACGAGACCACTTCCCGTTGCGGCGGATCGGCATCGATCCCTCGGACCGTGCCGGCGTCCAGCCTGAGGACCTCGGGCTGGAGACGGTAGAAGTCCGAAAGAGCGGTCGGCTCGCCCCCCACGTGATCGAAGGCGATCCTGAGGCCACGTGCCCGCAGGTCGTGAGTGGCCTCCACCAGGCCGGGCTCGCCGTCCCGCCCCGTTGGTGCCAGCCCGACGATCGTCCGGTCTCCGGAAGCCTCGGCGAGCATGTCACGGATCGTCGGGGAGCCCATAGCCCTGGCGGAGAGGCTCACCCAGTGGTAAGCACCGCGCGGCAGGTCGTCGAGATGTGCTAGCGAGACCTGGATCGCCGCTCGCTCCAGATCTGCACCCAGGCCAATCTCGTCGGCATCTGCGAACCATCGATCCGCACTCCCGCCTTCCTCGAATCGGGGGAGGGTCTCGTAGCCCACGATGGCAAGCGAATCGAGATCGAAGATCGGCCAGAAGGCCACGCCGAGTCCTCCTCGCTCGAGGACCTCGCGGATACGCCCGAACGTCTCGAGTCGCTTCTGATGAGCGGCCCATTCCGCTTCGAGCTCCTGGCCGATCAGCGCCGCGAGCATGGTCATGAAACCGGCGTCGCGGTCTCGGAGGGCGGGGTTGGCGCTGTGGCTGAGACAGCACACGCTGCCGTAGAGCCGGCCGTCGGAGAATCGGATGGGAGCTCCGATGTAGGAGCCGATGTCGGCCTCCCACGTGACCTCGAGGTCGCGCACCCGGATATCGGCTCTCGCGTCGGGGATGACCAGAGGAAGGTGTCCATTCGCCACCCGCCAGCAGTAGGTATCGGACAGGCGTGCTCCGGCTCCGATCTGAAGGCCGAATGCCTCGGGGTCCCCTTCGAGGTGGCGGAGGACCTGCTCCTCGCCGGTGAACTCCGAGACGATTGCGACCTCCATCCCGAGGTGCATCCGGGCCAGGACGAGGAGCCGCTCGACGGACTCTCGAGCGGGCAGGAGGAACAGAGGGGGTCCGTTGGTGTCGGACTCCCCGACGGCGCTGGGCGGGGGAAGGATCAGGGTCTCTGACATCGCCGGTACCTCGGGAAGCACGCTAGGCAGCGACGGGTCGAGAGACAATCCGGTGTCTAGGGGGTTGCAATATCCCCTGTGTAGCGGATGGAAGACCTCGAGAGACGACTCCCTGGGCATGCGTCGGGGGCACTGCCGACCCTCGACCTGCTGTAGGGAGGAGGAGCGATCCTCGGGCTACGCCGGCTAGGTGGAGCAAGCCGAGGGGCTCGGAGCCTCCTTCCGCTCTCGGCAGGCGAGCGGTGGAGCGTGTGGAGCCTCAGATAGTGTCGAGGAAGTCGAGCACGGTCTGACGCAGCTCGTCGGCGACTGAGGGGTCGGCGTAGGTGAGGATCTCGGTCCCGTGCTCACCGGTAGCGAGCAGCACGATCTTCTTCGGCGGGGGTGCCGCCCGGTCGAACACCGAAAGCAGGGCGGCGGCCCCCCGGTCGGACTCGCCGGCCACGAAGAGTTTCGGGACAACCACGTCGCGGACCTGTCGTTGGATGGGAACGAGGCCGTAGAAGTCGAACCCGGACACCCAGATGAGCCCGTCGGCCTCGAGCCCTCGACTCAGCGCGTAAAGCGACTCCATCGCCCCGAGGCTAGCGCCGCCAACGACGACCCGGCGTGACCCCGCCGCGCGAACGAGGTGGACGGCCGGCTCGAGGTCCTTCCAGTCGTCACCGGTGCCCGTGCCACCGGAGCACCCGAGCTCGCCGCCCGGACACGTGCCCCGCCGGTTGTAGGTCAGGACGCGATACCCCTCGGTCGCGAGCAACGCGGCGAACTGCAGCCATTGCGACTGATCTCCCGGACGCATGTGGGCGAGGACGATCCCCACCTGTCCCGATCCGAACATCCGGCCCTCCAGCGGGACCCCGTCAGCAGCCCGGAAGCGCACCGGCTCCGACATGGCGAGCGCCTCGGACTCCTCGATATCTGGGAACTGCGACGCGGATGCGGGAGCGGGAGTGGGCGAGGGATGCGGGCTGCCGCTCGACCGGGCCTGCGGACCCGGGCCACAGGCGGTGGCGAGCATGAGCGAAGCCGCGAGCGCGATCAACCGTCGCATCCCCCCATGGATACGGCGGACCCCTCGACGGCGGTTTTCTCAGCGCCGATTGTCGCTGGTGTTCTGACGCCCGGTCGAGTCGGCCCAACCACCCGATCATCATCGGTCTCTGCATTTGGCGGCAGCGACGAATCGGGCTTCCGCCAATCCTTCGTGGATGACGGACTCGGCCCGATCTGGAGGGGCACCCTGCCACTAGCAGCTGCCACTAGCAGCGGAAAGACTCTGTTGTACCCTGATTCGGGATGCGCGTCATGGCACCTCTCAATCGGATGGTTGCGAGCAGTAGGGAAAACGCGAACCCACGACCGCGTTCGATGGCCGAGGTTGGGAGGATCGAGGCAGGATCGTTCAGCACAGCGCGGGCGGCCCACGGGGCCTGATCGGAGGGTGAAGCATGAGCGAGTGGGAGGAAGCCCCCGTCGGTACGGTTCTCGTGCGATTCGAAGACGGCAGCGCCATCGTGAAGAGCGACGGGAGCGAGGCCGACATCGATGACATGGTTCGATTCTTCGCCGACGTTGACGCGGGTGGGGTCAGCGAAGAGGCGCAGTCGCTCATTCGGGTGCTCGTAAAGCACGAGCTCGCCGTGAAGGCGTACGTGACCGACAACGAACCTCATGCCTCCGCGCGAGACCACGTGATGATGGTCGCCAACGCGCTGCATGACCTGGGGGTGATCGGGTGACCCCTGAAGAAGTCCTGGAAGAGTCGTCCTCGCATCGTCCGGACCTCGAGGTGTTCCCCCGGGCAAGACCTACATTCGTCCCGTAGGGAAAACAAACGAGCCGCGCCTTGGAGCGGCAACGTGCTGCCTGCCCGGGAGAGTAGGGTGGTGGCCAGGAACCTTGGGGAAGGGGGTCCGGAGATGAGACGGCGTGCTCCGGCACAGTCGAGGTTCGGAGGGATGTTCGGGGAGATCACCGGCATCTGGTGGTTGTTCCTGATCACCGGGATTGCGTGGGTGATCATCGCGCTCATCGTTCTGCGGTTCGACACGACATCGATAGCAACGGTGGGGGGCCTGCTGGGAGTGGTGTTGCTCCTGGCTGGCCTGAACGAGTTCATGATCTGGACCGTTCGCCGGACCTGGAGGTGGGGCCACGTAGTCCTGGGAGTCATCTTCCTGATCGGCGCGATCGCGGCGTTCGCGACACCCTACGACGCGTTCTGGGCGCTCGCGTCGATCCTTGGTTTCCTGCTGGTCCTGAAGGGCACCCTGGACATCATCGCGTCGGCCATGACGAAGGACATCAACGAGCTGTGGGGGCTCGGTCTGCTGGCCGGGATCCTCGAGCTGATCCTTGGCTTCTGGGCCTCGCAGCAGTTCTTCCCGGCGCGGGCCGCGCTGATCCTGATCTGGGTGGGGTTCATGGCGTTGTTCCGGGGCGTTTCGGAGATCGTCCTGGCGTTCCAGATTCGCCGCCTGCATGCGGCCACCACGTAGCGTCGCGGACGGCGTCGGCGAGTCAGCAACGCAATCCCATGCGACGCCAGCCATCAACTGCCAGCCGCCTCATCAACCAGGCCGCATTCACTTGTGAGGAGAGCCAACGTGGGCAAACTCCTTGCTCATCATCACGCTGAGTGGTCAGACGGCGCGCGGGCGACGGCCGACCAGGAGGAGGCGCAGGGCGAGGCTGAGGGCAGAGGTGGCGGTCACGGCAATCAATGTAAGGATGGGCCGACCAGCAAGGGACCCCAGGGCCACCAAGAGCAGGCGTCCATCCCTCCCGCCCAACAGGAACGCGAGACCCCGCTCAGGGGCGGGGACAAGCCCTAGCGCTGCGGCCCGGTCCTTGGTCGCCATGGACAGGAGGGCGCCTGCCGTGGCCGCCACAGCCAGGACGAGGACGACCGAAGGGCGAGGGGCGCGGGCCAGCGCCCACAGCGCCAACCCTGCCATGATGGCGGCGTCGGCGAGGCGGTCAAGGACGCCGTCGAGCATGGCTCCACGCGGTCGCGCTCTGATCTGGAGGCGCGCCACCTCGCCATCGACCCCGTCGACCACTGAGGCTGCGTGTGCCGTCACGCCGCCAACCACGCCCTCGCCCGCGGCGAGGAGTCCAGCGGCGAGCAGCCCGAGCAGCAACGCTACGAAGGACATCAGGTCCGGTGACAACCGCAAGGGTGCCAGGGCCGAGGACAACCGTGTGGAAAGCGGCCGGTTCAGGTATCGGGACACAGGCCCGTCGCTCTCCCGGACCAGGGATCGGCGCAGCCCCACTCGGGCCGCCCGAAGGTCCTCAGGGGTGTCGACGTCCTGCCACCAACTGCCTGGCGGCAGAGGGATCGCGGTGACGGGAATGGTCTGCGAAAGCCGGGTAACCGCGCCCGCCAAGCCGAAATCACCCTCCGCGGCTGCGCGCCGCTGGCACTCGAAGACCGTCGGGGGGAGCAGGAAGACCCCGCAGTCTATTGCGGGCCGCTCGATGTGCTTCCCCAAGGCGAGCACCCTGGTCCCTTCAAGATGGACTCGGGTGCCCTCGCCCCAGGCGGATGCTTCGGGGCTAAGGTCGACCAGGACGGCCGGCTTCCGTGCCCGGATGAAACCACTCTGCGCACCCTCGCTGAAGACGTGGTCGCTCGTCTGGAGTAGGAACAGCGGCTCATCGGCAACGAGCTCCTCCGCGGCCGCCAGGGACGCTCCGTTCCCCGCCTCCCACCCCTCTGCGTAGACGGCCCGTACCCGTCCGGGAGCGATCCTGCCCACCACTGCGGCCACTGGACTGGCGCGGTACCCGACCACCACGATGACTTCCTCGAGGCCGAGCGCAAGGAGGGATCGCACGGCCCGTTCGACCAGCGGCAGCCCTCCCAGGCGGACCAGAGCCTTGGAGCCGCCGCCGGTCATGGGGTGGAACCGCTCCGACCTGCCGGCGGCCAGGAGGACCCCGATCCGTGGGATGGATCGCGGACCGGCCGAGGTAACGGCCGCGGCAGCCGAATCGGGCTCGGGTCGCCTGGCCAGCCGGCCGACGCCTTCGGACGTGAGTGCCTCCGACACATTCCCTCCAGGATGCGGAAGAGCCCTCGCACTGAGGGCCGACGTGAGTATGGAGCCGGATCAGCCGTCGAGGCAAGATGCCCGGATGCGCGATGAGGCTGGCCTGGTTGTAGCGGCTGCGTAGGTTCGAAACAACTCGCTGGAGGTGCTTTCGGCGCACGATGAGCGTCCAGTCCAGGCACTGCTCCAGGCACTCCGCGCGCGCGTTGCGCCCTCGTCCACTTGCTGGCGACCAGACGGCGTTGCCATGGCCGCGCGGTCTCTGAGCGAACGAGGAAAACTCCCCAGTGCCCGTCAAGCCCAGATCTCACGACACCCGGATCGGCCGAACTCATAAATCGAGAGTTCACGGGTTCCACCCCGCACCCGCGACAAGGGTGAGCGGCCCGCCCTTCGGCGGGCCGCTCACGTCTTCCTCAGCTGGTCTTATCCCCGAGCCGCCGACTTCCTGCGGGTCGTGGATTTGCGCCCAGTTGACTTTCGGGTCGCGGTCTTCCTGCGGCTCGTCGCCCTCTTCACCCTCGCCCTGGCCCGGGTGGTGGCCTTCTTGCCGGTCGAGCGAGCTCGTCTGGTGACCTTCTTGGCGCCGGCCCTTGCCCGGGTGGTGGCCTTCTTGCCGGTCGAGCGAGCTCGTCTGGTGACCTTCTTGGCGCCGGCCCTGGCCCGGGTGGTGGCCTTCTTGGCGCCGGCCCTGGCCCGGGTGGTGGCCTTCTTGCCGGTCGAGCGAGCTCGTCTGGTGACCTTCTTGGCGCCGGCCCTGGCCCGGGTGGTGGCCTTCTTGCCCCTGGTCGCGGCCTTCTTCGTTGAAGCCCGGGTCTTACGGGCGGTCTTCTTGGCCGCCCCCCCCGCCCGCGTGGACACCTTCTTTCCCGTGGCCGGGGCCCGCTTCACGACCTTCTTGGTCTCTGGCGTCGCGCTCTCGACCATCTCTCCGGCCGGCTCCGCCACCCGATCGGGAGTTTCCCACGAGCGTTCCGGAGGTGGCTCCGGCGACGGCGCCGGCTGTGGCGCCGGCTCTGGCGTCGGCTCGCCGGGCGTCTCGGGCGCGCCGCCCCACGGCGAGGTATACCCCTCCCTCCTCGGATCTTCCACGTCATACATGGCGACCTCCTTCCCCTGCTTACGGAGCATGCTACTCCGGTTCCTCGACAGTCACGTCGTCAACCAGGTGTACGGGCTGGATGGCACCGTTCTCGTGCCCGCAGGAAGGACGGCTGAATCATTCGGCCATGAGGGCTTGGAGGGTGGCGGCCAGCGACAATGGTCTCAAGAGCGATCGATCGCTGCCCGGAGAACCCGTGGTCAGTCCGGGTCGTCGGCGTGGACGACGAGCCAGGGGATGACTGCGTACGGCAGCGGGGTGACGAAGAGGGGCCAGTACGCGTCGAGGGCGTCCGCCAACACCACCATGGCGAAGCCGAGCAGGAACAGGATCACGATCGCAGCGAAGCGGCGGCCTTCGGTCACGCGCTCATCCTAGGGGGAGGCCGTCCTTCGCGCCGTGCGGTCCGATCGCGATAGGATCCGAGCCTGCTCGGACCAGGCGGTCGCGGCTGCCGCGTGAGGGGGTCGAGGGTTGGGGAAGGACGACGTGACGGAGATGTTGGCCAAGGTCCCACTCTTTTCCGACTGTTCCAAGCGGGAGCTCGCCATCATCGCCCAAGCAGCGAAGGAGGTCAGGCACAAGGCCGGGACCGTGATCGCCCGGGAGGGCGAGCACGGGATCGGGTTGTTCCTGATCCTGGAGGGGAAGTGCCGCGTGACCATCGGGGGCAAGGAGAAGGCCATCCTTGGACCCGGGGACTTCTTCGGCGAGATCGCGCTCATCGACGGCGGGCCGAGGACGGCCACCGTGACCGCCATCACCGACGTCCGGCTTCTCGGGATCACAGAATGGGTCTTCCGAGGGTTGCTGAAGGAGCACCCTTCGATCGCCATCCACACGCTCGAGGCGATCGCCGGGCGCCTGCGAGCCGTGTCGAAGGAGCCTGTCTAGGCCGGTCGGCGGTGGCCGTCCTGCTCATCCTGCCCTTCCCATTCGTTCGGAGGCACCAAGCGTGAGCGACGTGCCCGACGACGTTCGACGACTTGCCGCCGAGCGCGAGGAGCGGCGGAAGGCCAAGGACTTCGCCGCTGCCGACGCGCTTCGCGACCGCATCGCAGATCTTGGGTTCACGGTCGTTGACTCGGCGGAGGGGCCCCGCCTGGCGCCGGTCGGAGGGCCAGCCGGTGACGCTGGGGAGGCTCCCGCCAGGGTGCGGCCGGAGCATGTGCCGTCGGCCCTGGAACAGCCGGCCACCTTCGACGCCACCGTCCACTGGCTTGTCGAGGGATGGCCCGAGGACGTCGTACGGGCCCTCGAGGGGTTTCGGTCCCACCAGGGTGGCCGAAGCGTCCAGTATGTGGTGGCGGACGTCACGGGCCACGATCCGTCCTCCTTCGGTGAAGCCATCGAGGTGATCCCCCTCGTCGAGCGGACGGGCTGGGGAGCGGCCCGCAATGCGGGGCTCAAGCGGTCCCTGGGTCGGATCGTGCTGGTGGTGGATGGCTCGATCGAGCCCGTCGGCGACGTCTTCGGACCGATCGAGGAGGCCCTGGCCGACCCGGCGGTAGGCGTGGTCGGTCCGTTCGGCATCGTCACGACCAACTTGCAGGACTTCGAGGCCGCGGACGGCCCGGAGGTCGATGCGATCGAGGGCTATCTCATGGCGATGCGGCGGAAGGTCCTGCTCGAGGTGGGGCTGTTCGACGAGAAGTTCAAGTGGTATCGGACGGCCGACATCGAGTACTCGTTCCGGTTGAAGGAGGCCGATCTGAAAGCGATGGTCGTGACGGTGCCGGTGATCCGACACGAGCATCGGATGTGGTTCAACACCCCCCCGGAAGAGCGGGCGAAGTGGTCGAAGCGGAACTACTACCGGTTCCTGGATAGGTTCCGAGGACGGTACGACTTGCTGGTCGGAGGGGAGCCGCCCCGTTCCTAGCCGTCGATCGCGGCCGGCGGTGGCGGGGGGATGGCCTGGGTTTGCTGTTGTCCGATGATGTCCGGCCCTGATGGGGTTCGCCGGCCGTTGCCACTCTCCGCCAGGCGCGCCCGGGCCTCCTCGGCCGTGGGGATGGGCTTGGTCCCCTCGACGTACCCGCTGAGGTCGGATCCCTCGATCACCTCGTTTACCATCAGCAGGTCGGCGAGCCGGTCCAGCAGGTCGCGCTGGGCCTCGAGCACCCGATTCGCCCGCTCGTGGGCCTCGTCCACCAGCCGCTTCACCTCTTCGTCGACGAGTGACGCGAGCTCGGGCGAGAGCTCCTGCGCGGCCCCGGGGAACAGCAGGCGGCCCTCCGGGCTTCGAAACCCGTCGTTGCCGAAGGACAGCGGCCCCACGCGGTGACTCATGCCGTACTCGGTCACCATGGCCCGGGCGATCTCGGTGGCTCGCTGGAGGTCGTTCTGGGCGCCGGTCGAGACCTGCTTGAAGCAGATCTCCTCGGCGGTCCGCCCGCCGAGCAGGATCGCCAGCCGGTCCTTCAGCTCGGGCTCGGTGAGCAGGTACCGGTCCTCCAGCGGCCGCTGCATGGTCATGCCGAGCGCGGCTGCGCCCCGGGGAATGATCGAGACCCGGTGGACCGGATCGGCGGTCGGCATCTCCAGGGCCAGAAGCGCGTGGCCCATCTCGTGCGTGGCCACGATCTCGCGCTCCCGCTCCGACATGATCCGGCTCTTGCGTTCCAGCCCCGCCGTGACCCGGTCGATGGCTTCCTCGAGCTCCTCCATCGTCACGGAGTTCTTCTCGCGCCGGGCGGCCAGGAGCGCCGCCTCGTTGATCACGTTGGCCAGGTCGGCGCCGGTGAACCCTGGTGTCCGAGACGCCAGCACCCGGAGGTCCACGTTGGGGTCTAGGGCCACGCCCCGTGCGTGCACGCGCAGGATTGCCTCCCGACCACGCAGGTCCGGCCGGTCCACGACAACCTGGCGGTCGAAACGGCCGGGGCGCGTGAGCGCAGGGTCCAGCACGTCCGGCCGGTTCGTGGCCGCCATGATGATCACGCCCTTGGACGAGTCGAACCCATCCATCTCGACGAGCAGCTGGTTCAGGGTCTGCTCCCGCTCGTCGTGCGCGCCGAACCCGGCCCCCAGCGCGCCGCCTCTGCCCTTACCGATCGTGTCGAGCTCATCGATGAACACCAGCGCCGGGGCACGCTCCTTGGCCTGATTGAACAGCTCTCGGACCCGGGCAGCGCCCAGGCCCACGAACATCTCGACGAACTCCGAACCGGACATGAAGAAGAACGGGACGTTGGCCTCACCCGCGACGGCTCGGGCCAACAGCGTCTTGCCGCACCCGGGGGGCCCAAGCAGCAGCACGCCCTTGGGGATCCGCCCTCCCAGACGCTGGTACTTCTTGGGAGTCTTCAGGAAGTCCACGATCTCGCGAAGCTCCTCCACGGCCTCGTCCAGCCCGGCCACGTCCGAGAAGGTCGTCTTCATCTCCTTGCGGTCGTAGATCCGGACCTTGTTGCGGCCCAGGTTCAGGGCGGCCGAGGTCTGGGCGCCGCTCATCCTTCTGATCAGGAAGAACCAGAGCAGGCCAAACACGAGGAGCGGCAGGATCCAACCGACGAGGAAGCTCTGAAGGCCGCTCGGCGTCACGCCCGTGTACGGAACTCCCTCCTGGTCCAATTGCTCCGTGAGCTGGGTCGTGCCCTGAAGGATCGGCGGGATGTCGGCGGTGAACGCGATCTTCCGGCCCTCCTCCGTGTACGTTCCGGTGACCGTGGTCGCCGAGATCTTCACCGTGCCCACGATCTGGCCGGCGCTCACCTTCTTGAGGAAGTCGGAGTAGTCGAGCTTGCTCGGTCGTGGCGCCGCAAAGTAATTGAACAGGACCAGGACCACCAGGAAGCCGATGACCCACACCCACGGTGAGGTGCGCAGGCGCCGGGGCTCTCCCGAGCCCCCGCCCAGATCGAACCCGGGCCACCGGTTGCGCCGGTCGTTCCCGTCCGCCATGCCAGCCATCTTGTCACCGGATGGGCTGTGTGACAGCCGTCGGGCTGCTCGCCCATCGCGATGCGTCCGGAGGACGTATCTCAGGGTCGCGAGTCAGTCGATGCGGGATACTGGGGCGCATGGCGCGTAGCCAGGCGGCGCCGCCCGACGACCCGGCGCTCAGGGAACGGTTCGAGCGCGAGGTGCTCCCACTCCTTCCGAACCTGTACTCGGCCGCGCTCCGCATGACCCGCAACCCGGCCGACGCGGAGGACCTGGTCCAGGAGACGTACCTGCGGGCCTACCGGGGGTTCTCGGGGTTCGAGGAGGGGACCAACGTGCGGGCCTGGATGTACCGGATCCTCACGAACACCTTCATCAACTCCTACCGGAAGAAGCAGCGGGAACCGGTGACCGTGCAGGAGGATGACCTCGACGAGTGGTACCTGTACGACAAGCTGGGGGAGAGTGGCGTCGAGCCCTCGGCCGAGGCAGAGGTCATCCGCAGCATGCCGGACGAGGACGTCCAGAAGGCCCTCGAGGCGTTGCCGGAGGGGTTCCGACTGGCCGTGCTGCTTGCCGACGTCGAGGGGTTCTCCTACAAGGAGATCGCCGGGATCCTGGGCATCCCCATCGGGACCGTGATGTCCCGGCTGCACCGGGGAAGAAGAGCGCTGGAGAAGGCGTTGTGGGAGAGGGTACGGGAGAGAGGCCTTGTGTCCGATTGA
>WNGE01004574.1_pt1 | contig 15894 bp, 16 predicted proteins | sample 5400651 | NCBI WGS metagenome assembly WNGE01 (sample SAMN13153370, study PRJNA577476) | soil metagenome | isolation source: 60 cm soil or saprolite under grassland replicate 2 | place: USA:California | collected 2016-06-15 | reverse complement strand
CTCCCAGCCGGGCGGGACCGGGTCGTCCGCGGTGGCGCGGACCAGCAGGTGGGCCTGTGCCTCGGCGCGGCGGACATGCACCACCGGCCGTTCGGCATACCTGTCGGCCTCGGCGGCGGGGCCGGTCAGCACGCGGTGGCTGGCGAGCAGGTCGTCGACCTCGCCGGACACCTGCACCTGGCCCCGCGACAGCAGGATGAGGTAGTCGGCCACCCGCTCGAGCTCGGCGAGCACGTGCGAGGACAGTACGATCGACACTCCGTCGTCGGCCGCCGCCGTCAGCACCGTGGCCATGAAGTCGTGCCGGGCAATCGGGTCGAGCATCGCCACCGGCTCGTCGAGCACGAGCAGCCGCGGCCGGCGGGCCAGCGCCAGGGTCAGCGCGAGCTGCGCCTGCTGGCCGCCGGACAGCTTTCCGGCCTTCCGCTTCAGCGGGATGCCGAGCTCGCCCAGCCGGGTTTCCGCGTAGTGCTGGTCGAAGCGGCGGTTCAGGTTGCGGGTCAGGTGCAGCATGTCCGCGGCCGACAGGTTCTTGTACAGCGGCGTGTCCTGGGCGACGAACGCGATGCCGTCCAGCGCAGCGGGCGACCCGGGCGGCAGGCCGCCGAGCACGGTGACGACGCCCGCGGTCGGGGTCGCCAGACCGACCGCCAGGTTCAGCAGGGTGGTCTTGCCGGCGCCGTTCGGGCCGACCAGCGCGGCCACGTGACCGGCGGGGATCGCCAGCGTGCACTCGCGCAGCGCCCACGTGCTGCCGTAGCGCTTGCCCAGGCCGCTGGTTTCGATGACGTTCATGCGACGCCCTCCGTTTCGCCGCCTGCCGCGCCGCGGCGGGTGGCGGAGCCGCCACGGCGGTCACGGAAATCCCGCAGCGCGCTGGTGAACAGCGCGACCATCCCGTCCTCGTCCAGGCCCGCCGCTCCGGCGGTGGCCAGCCAGCCGAGCAGGGCCTTGCGCAGCCCGGCGAGCTCGGGGAGAGCGACCTGGCTCAGCGTGGCCTGGATGAACGTGCCCTGGCCGGGCCGGCCAGAGGCCAGGCCCTTGGTCTCCAGCTCCTTGTATGCCTTCAGCACCGTGTTCGGGTTGATCGCCAGCGCGGCGACCACGTCCCGGACTTTGGGCAGCTGGTCGCCCGGCTTGAGGTAGCCCAGCCGCAGCGCGTGCTCGACCTGGTGGACAAGCTGCAGGTAGGTCGGCACTCCGGAGGCCGCATCCAGCCGGAACTCGATCGGCGACGCGGCTGCGGCCCGCCCGGATGTGGCCGTCTTCCCGTCCCCGCCGCCAGGGCCCGGCGGGGAGACGCTGCCGGCCCGGCCCACTCCGGTGCTGATTTCTTTATCTATATCCATAAGACAAAGATACAATAGTGGGCATCGCTGTCAACCTCGCCCGTCTCCGCCTGATCGAGCTGCTCTCTGGCACCCACCCGCACTACCTGCCCGCGCCGAGGACATCTACGAAGGCGACGGCCGGTTCTGGTGGGGGTGGGCGGAGCCCATCGCCGAGGTGTGGAACGTGGCCGCCGCCGCTGAGGCGGTCCGCCGCGTGCTGGCCGCGAACGCCGCCGGAAGCGGCTGCGTGGTGGGCAACGACCCGCTGGGCGTGACAAGTTCCATCCAGGATTGCGGCGTCCACGGCGGCGGCCTGTGAGCGCCGAAGCGGCGGCTGCCGCGCCCCCTAGCCACGAGATCCTGGTGTCCGGCTGCCTCGGCGACGGCTGCGTGATCCTGCGCTGCTCGTGCGGCGGGTCGTGGAGCGTGGAAGCCCGGCCACACCATCGCCGAGCTTGACAGTCTCGCGGCGCAGCACGGCAATGGACGGAATAGGGTGCCAGCGGTGGCTACTTCAGGAGCTGTCTTGCCATCACGACCCGCTGGATCTGGTTGGTCCCCTCGTATATCTGGGTGATCTTCGCATCCCGCATCATCCGCTCGACCGGGTAGTCCTTGACATACCCGTACCCGCCGAGCAACTGAACAGCGTCCGTGGTTATCTCCATCGCCGCATCGGACGCGAAGCATTTGCACGCCGAGGAGAAGAAGGTGAGATCGGCGACCTGCGCGCCCTCCATGGCACGGTCCGATCGCGCCGCCGCCGCGTAGGTGAGCTGCCTGGCCGCTTCGAGCTTCATCCCCATGTCGGCCAGCATGAACTGCACGCCCTGGAAATCGGCGACCTTGCGGCCGAACTGCTTGCGCTCCTTCACATATGAAGCCGCATAGTCGAGCGCGCCCTGCGCGATCCCGATCGCCTGGGCGGCGATTGTGATGCGGGTGTGGTCCAGCGTTCGCAGAGCGGTCTTGAACCCGCTGCCCTCCTCCCCGATCAACCGGTCAGCCGGGATCTCGCAATTGTCGAAATACAGCTCCCTGGTCGGTGAGCCCTTGATCCCAAGCTTTCGCTCCGGCGCACCGAACGAGAATCCCTCGTCGCCCTTTTCCACCACGAACGCCGAGATCCCGTCGGCGCCTACGCCGGGCGTGGTGACGGCCATGACCGTGTAACAGGCGGACACACCGGCGTTGGTTATCCAGCGTTTGGTGCCGTTGAGCACGTACCCGCCGTCCGAGGCCGTCGCGCGGGTGCGCATCGCCGCTGCGTCGGACCCGGCCTCCGGTTCCGACAGGGCGTAGCAGAACATCGCCTCGCCCCGCGCGACACGGGAAAGGTACCGTTGTTTGAGCTCGTCCGACCCCGACAGCAACAACGGCACCGTGCCGAGCTTGTTGACGGCTGGGATGAGCGACGAGGCGGCGCACGCCCGGGCGACCTCCTCGATGACTATCGCGGTGGCGATCGCGTCAGCACCCGCGCCGCCGTATTGTTCCGGAATGTGCGGGGCGTGCAGGTCAGCGTGGACAAGCGCGTCATACACATCCCAGGGAAACTCCCCGGTCTCATCGACCTCTGCGGCCCGGGGAGCGATCTTGTCGTCAGCGAGGGCGCGCGCGGACTCGCGCAGCATCAAATGCTCGTCGGCAAGGGCGAAAGGTGGGCATTGCAGGCTCATGGCCTCGATAGTAGGTGGCACCCGCCGGCCGGAGTAGGTGACACCCGCCGGCCGGAGTAGGTGACACCCGCCGGCCGGGCGTCAGTTTTTGTCCGCCGCACGTGACCACACAAGGCCCATCAGAAGGGAGGCACGGTGGCCCGCCCCCTCACCGTGTTCGGCACTGGCTATCTGGGCACCACGCACGCGGCTTGCCTCGCAGACCTGGGATTCGAGGTGTTGGGCCTCGATGTGGACCCCCGCAAGATCGCCAGCCTCGCCGCAGGCCGGCTCCCGTTCTTCGAGCCGGAGCTTGAGGACCTGCTGCGCCGCGGGCTGCGTTCTGGTCGGCTCCGGTTCACCACCTCCTACCCGGAGGCCGTCGCTTTCGCCGATGTGCATTTCCTTTGCGTCGGCACCCCGCAGCGAACCGACGGCTACGGCGCGGACCTCTCACAGCTCGACGCGTGCGTCGCCGCGCTTGCCCCGCTGCTGGGCGCCCCCTGCCTCGTGGTAGGCAAGTGCACCGTCCCTGTCGGCACGGCAACGCTCATTTCCGAACGGCTGGCGCGGCTTTCACCAGCGGGAACAGCGGTAGAGCTGGCATGGAACCCCGAATTCCTGCGCGAGGGGCACGCGGTCGCCGACACACTGCGCCCAGACCGGATCGTGATTGGGACGGACTCCAACCGCGCTGTGACCGTTCTGCGCGACATCTACGCCGCGCCGCTCGCGCGCGGCACTCCGTTGCTCGTCACCGACTTCGCCACGGCCGAGCTTGTCAAGGTGGCGGCGAATGCGTTCCTCGCGACCAAGATCTCGTTCATCAACGCCATGGCCGAGGTCTGCGAGGCGACGGGCGCGGACGTGACAATGCTGTCCGAGGCGCTGTCGCACGACGACAGGATCGGCGGCCGGTACCTCGGCCCCGGCCTCGGGTTCGGCGGTGGATGCCTGCCCAAGGACATCCGCGCGTTCATGGCCCGCGCCGACGAGCTCGGCGTCGAGGCGGCGCTGTCCTTCCTGCGCGAGGTGGACGCGATCAACATGCGCCGCCGCGCCCGCATGGTGGACCTGGCGAGGGAGCTGGCGGGGGGTTCCTTCGCGGGCCGGATCGTCGGCGTGCTCGGCGCGGCGTTCAAACCGAACTCCGATGACATCCGCGACTCGCCCGCGCTCGACGTGGCGCAGACCATCCACGGGCTCGGCGCCCGGGTCACCGTCTACGACCCCGCCGCGCTTGAAAGCGCGCGGCGGGCGCACCCGGAGCTCGAGTACGCCAGGTCGGCGCTTGAGGCCGTCAAGGACGCGCACATCGTGCTGCTGCTCACCGAATGGCCGGAGTTCGCCGACGCCGATCCCGATGTGCTCGGCAAGGTCGTCGCCGAGCGCAACATTGTCGACGGCCGTAACGCGCTCGACCCGGAGCGCTGGCGCGCGGCGAGCTGGCACTACCGAGCGCTCGGCCGCCCCTGAGCGCTGCGCAACGCGGCGCCCTTCGCTGCCGCGGCCTTGGCCAGCCCGGCCTGGAAACGGGTCATCCGCTCACGCAGCGCCGCATCGGCCGTGGCAAGGACGCGGACGGCGAGCAGCCCGGCATTGCGGGCGCCGCCGACCGCCACCGTCGCCACCGGCACCCCGGCAGGCATCTGCACGATCGAGAGCAGCGAATCGAGCCCGTCGAGATGTTTGAGCGGCACCGGAACCCCGATGACGGGCAGCGGCGTGACCGAGGCGAGCATCCCGGGCAGGTGAGCCGCGCCGCCCGCGCCCGCGATAATCACGCGCAGCCCGCGCTCCTCGGCGCCGGCGCCGTAGGCCAGCATCTCGCGCGGCATCCGGTGCGCCGACACCACATCGGCCTCGTAGCCAACCTCGAACTCGTCGAGGGCCTCGGCCGCGGCGCGCATGACCGGCCAGTCAGAGTCGCTGCCCATGACGATGCCAACAACAGCGCTCACGTCATCGCCTCCGAAGTTATCCACAGAATCCGAATTCACCCTTACCGAACCCCTTGACAACCTGGCAAGATCATCAGTAGGGCAGCGCCCCCAAGGGCGGGTGGGTCTTGTAGGGACAGCGTCTCATTGATCTTCGTCGGGCCCGGAGCGCAGGTAGCTGGCGGCGCGCACGGCCCGCGCGCGTAGCGCCGCCATCTCGTCGCTGGCATCCCCGAGCACGGTGACGTGCCCGATCTTGCGACCCGGCCGCGGCGCCTTGCCGTAGAGGTGGATCTTGGCGGCGGGATCGGCGGCCATCACGTGCGCGAGCCTCGCGCGCGGATCCCGCCCGTCGCCGCCGAACACATTGGCCAGCGCGATCTTCGGCGCGGCGAGCCGCGGCGAGCCGAGCGGCAGGTCCGTCACGGCGCGCAAGTGCTGCTCGAACTGCGAGGTCCTCGCTCCCTCGATGGTCCAATGACCGCTGTTGTGCGGCCGCATCGCCAGCTCGTTCACCAGCAGCCCGTCCCCGGTCTCGAACAGCTCGACCGCGAGCAGCCCCGTCACCCCGAGCTCGGCGGCGATTCGCAGGGCCAGCCCGGCGACGCGGGCCGCGCGGTTCGGGTCCAGCTCAGGTGCGGGGGCGAGCACCTCGTGGCAGACGCCGTCGCGCTGCACGGTCTGCACGACGGGAAAGGCGGCGCCCTGCCCGTGCGGCGAGCGCGCCACGAGCGCGGCGAGCTCACGCCGGAACCGCACATGCTCCTCCGCGAACAGCGGGATGCCGTGCGCGAGCACGTCCGCCGCCTGTGCGGGCGAGCCGCATACCCACACGCCCCGTCCGTCGTAGCCGCCGCTGATCGCCTTGAGCACGACCGGCCACCCGTGCCGCGCGGCGAAGCTCCGCACGTCCGCCAGCGTCCGGACGGCACGGTAGCGAGGGCAGGGCAGGCCGAGGCCGACCAGTCGCTCGCGCATCACCAGCTTGTCCTGTGTGTGGCGGAGCGCCTGCGCGCCCGGACGGACCGTGACGCCAGCGTGCTGCAGCGCGGCCACGTGCTCGCCGGGAACATGCTCATGATCGAAGGTGAGCACATCGCAGCCTTCGGCGAATTCCCTCAGGTCCGCCAGCGACCGATGGTCGCCGACGCGCAGGTCGGGGCATACCTGCGCCGCGCTGTCGGCCGGCCCCGCGGAAAGGACGCGCAGCCGGATGCCGAGACTGACCGCGGCCTGGTGCGTCATCCGGGCAAGCTGGCCGCCGCCCACCATGCCGACCACCTGCGCACACGCGGGCCGTGCTGTCACGGCGAGCAAGCCTACGTGTCCCGGCCCGCGACCTCTACATTCGCATGACGCGGAATGCGATGATTTCGTCAGCGGACCGGCCGCACGGAAGGAGCCCAGCCCGATGGTGACGCAGCAGCAGCCAGGCACAGGCGGGCAGACACCTGCGGGCGTCGTCGTCCGCGAGGGCGAGTACGGTGAGCGCGTCGTCGCCGTCGAGCCGGGCGGGGCCGAGTTCATCCCGCTGAACGAACGGCACGGGCGCCCTCTGCAGCTCTTCTGGACATGGACCTCGCCGAACCTCGAGTTCGCCACGATCTTCGTCGGCGTGCTCGCGGTCGCCGTCTTCGGCCTCGGCTTCTGGCAAGCGAGCCTGGCGATCGTGATCGGCACCGCGCTCGGGGCGGTCACCCAAGGGTTGCTCTCCACCCGGGGGCCGACGCTCGGCGTGCCGCAGATGGTGGTCAGCCGGCTGGGTTTCGGCTACTGGGGCAACGTGCTGCCCGCCGGGCTGAACGCGGTGACCGCGGGCATCGGCTGGTTCGCGGTGAACAGCGTGAGCGGCGCGTTCGCGCTCAACACGCTGACCCATCTCGCCAAGCCTGCGTGCCTGGCCATCATTGTCGCCGTCCAGGTGGCGGTGGCCTTCTTCGGGCACAACCTGGTGCATGCCTTCGAGCGGTACGCTTTCCCGCTGCTCGCCATCATCTTCGTCATCGCCTCGGTGATCATTCTCACCAAGTCCCACCCGGGCGCGGCGGCGGGCGGCGGCGGCCTCGGCGGATTCCTGCTCACCACCAGCGCCGCCTACGGTTACGCCGTCGGCTGGAATCCCTACGCGTCGGACTACACCAGGTACTTCCGGCCGCAGACGAGCAAGCGGGCGATCGCCGTGTGGTCCGGTCTTGGGCTTTTCCTGTCCTGCGTCATCCTGGAGATCGTCGGCGCCGCCTCCGTCACGGCGGGCGGCAATGCCCTGGGCCAGCCCACCGGCGCCTTCACCGGACATCTGCCAACCGCGATCGCCGACCTCACCTTGCTCGCCATCGCCCTCGGCGCGATCGCCGCGAACGTGCTCAACATCTACTCGGGCGCGCTGTCCTTCGTCGCCATGGGCATCAGGCTGCCGCTGGCGCTGCGCCGCGCGATCGTGGCACTGGTCTTCGGGGTGATCGGCTTCATCGTGGCCCTGTTCGGCCTGCACAACGCGGGTACCAAGTACGAGGACTTCCTGCTTGTCATCGCGTACTGGATCGCGCCCTGGCTGGCCGTCGTCTTCACCGATCAGGTGCTGCGGCGCGGCACCGACGTGGAGCCGTTGCTGTTCGACAAGCGGCACGTGAGCCTGGCCGGCCCGATAGCGATGCTGGCCGGCATCGTGATCTCGATCTGGCTGTTCTCCAACCAGACCGAGTACGTCGGGCTGGTGCCAACGCACGTACCCGCCGTCGGGGACATCACCTTCGCGGTCGGGTTCGTGCTCACGGCTGCTTTGTACGTGCTGCTCCGCCCGGTCGACCGGGCGCTTGTCAGACGGGCCCGCTGACAGCGGGCGTCGGCGCCTCGCCGTCCTGGCGCGGGCGCGGGCGCGGCAAGAAGATCGCGAAGGCGGCGGGACGCGGCCGCAGCAGCGCCACGTGCGCGCCGTCGGCAGCCGCCATGTCGCGCGCGAGCGCAAGCCCGAGGCCGGTCCCACCCGGGCGGCCGCTGACGTTCCGCTCGAAGATCCGCGGCACGAGGTCCGGTGGAACGCCGCGGCCCTCGTCCCGTATCTCGGTGACCACCGACTTCGGCGTCTGCCAGGTCCGGATCGCCACGGTGCCCGCGCCGTGCACCAACGCGTTATCGATCAGCGTCGCGATCACCTGAGCGAGCGCTCCGGGCGTGGCCAGCGCATACAGGCCTTTTGCCCCGAGGACCTCAAGCTTGCGGTTTGCCCGCCGAAACGCCGGGTCCCACTCGGCGACCTGCTGGGCGACGATGTCGTCGATGCTGGTCAGCTCCCCCGTCGCCGGCTTATTGGCCGCGCCGCGGCCGAGCAGTTGGCTCACGACGCTGGCCAGCCGTTCGGTCTGGGCCAGTGCCGCCGCGCCCTCCTCACGAACCACCGCGGGGTCCTCCGCCGACGCGATCATCTCCTCCAGCCGCATCGACAGTGCCGTCAGCGGTGTGCGCAGCTGGTGCGAGGCGTCCATGGCGAACTCTCGCTCGGCCGCGAGCAGGTCTGCCACCCGCCGCACCGAGCGGTCCAGACCCTCGGCGACCTGGTCGAGTTCACCGACACCGTATCTGCGGCCGAGGGGGCGAGCGTCCCCCGAGCCGAGCCGCTCAGCCGCTTGGGAGAGTTCCACCAGCGGCTTGGTGAGCTTGCGGGCCTGGATGAAGGCGAGGCCGACCGCCACCCCGATCGCCAGCACCGCAAGTGAGCCGATCAGGGCCAGCGCCCCGGTGAGCCTTTTGCCCGTGATGGCGCCGTCCGCTTCCACGGTCACGTCGAAGTTCTCTGTGGCCGCGTGCGCCTTGATCGTGTTTCCGGCCGGCGGCTTGGTGCCGAGCGTGATGGTCTGCCCGCCGTGGCGCATGATCACGACATACCGGTTGGGCAGCGTCCTGGCGATCTCCTGCGGATCGGCCGGTTTCCCCGCCTCAAGCCGGTACTGGAGGCCGTTGGCGACCAGTGCCGCGTCGTGTGAGAGCTGTTGCCCGGCCTCGTTCAGCTCAAGACGGCTCAGCGCCACCGCAAGCGGCAAGCCGAGCAGCAGCACCGCGATGACCGCCACGGCCAGCGTGGAGAACAACAGCCGTTGCCGCATTGCTCAGCGTCTCCGCCGTCCTACGCTCCCCCGGACATGTCTTCAGTCGCCGCGCTCGAAACGGAAACCGACGCCACGAACGGTCGTGATGAAATGCGGATTGTTGGCGTCGTCGCCCAGCTTGCGACGCAGCCACGAGATGTGCATGTCCAATGTCTTTGTCGACCCCCACCAGTTGGTGTCCCACACTTCGCGCATTATCTGCTCGCGGGTGATCACCTTGCCCGCGTCGCGCACCAGCACTCGCAGCAGGTCGAACTCCTTGGTGGTGAGCTGAAGCTCTGCACCGTTGAGCCAGGCACGGCGTGAGTCCGCGTCGATGCGCACGCCCTGCACGATCGGCGTCTCCGATGTTCCGCGGCGCAGCAGCGCGCGCACCCGCGCGAGCAGCTCGGCGAGCCGGAAGGGCTTGGTCACATAATCGTCGGCGCCGGCGTCCAGGCCAACGACGGTGTCCACCTCATCGGCCCGCGCGGTCAAGATGAGAACCGGAACGCCATGGCCCTCGGCCCGGATCCGCCTGCATACTTCAAGGCCGTCCAGCTCGGGCAGGCCGATGTCGAGAACGATCAGGTCGACTCCCCCGCCAAGTGCCCGGTCGAGCGTATGCGGCCCGTCGGGCGCAACGTCGACGCAGTACCCCTCACGCCGCAATGCGCGGGCGAGCGGCTCCGATATGGAGGTGTCATCCTCGGCGAGCAGTACGGATGTCATGGCCCAGATCATATTGCGGCGAGCCGCGGCGTGCCCGCCGCGATCGCAGCGGCGTCGCAGGCGGCCGGCTACACCGGCGTGACGCCGTGGCGGCGCCTCGAGAAGTGCCTGTGCTTGCCGCGGGCCGCCGCGAACCTGGCGATGAGCTCGCCGCGCAGGTCCTCAGGCTCGACGATGTCGTCAACCACGAGTTCTGCGGCGAGCCGCACCACATCGATGTCGTTGTCGTACTCGGCGCGCAGCTTCTGGGTCAGCGCCTCGCGTTCCGCTGGGTCGTCGAGCGCGGCAAGCTTGTTGTAGTAGACGGCGTTGATCGCCGCCTCAGCTCCCATGACCGCGATCTTGGCGGTGGGCAGGGCCAAGGTCGCGTCGGGCTCGAAGCCGGGCCCCGCCATCGCGTACAGGCCCGCGCCGTACGCCTTTCGCACGACCACGCAGATCTTGGGCACCGTGGCCTCGGACACGGCGCTGATCATCTTCGCGCCGTGCCTGATGATGCCCTGCCTCTCGACCGCGGTGCCCACCATGAACCCAGGGACATCGGCGATGAAAAGCAGCGCCACGTTGAACGCGTCGCAGAGCTGTATGAACCGGGTCGCCTTGTCGGCCGAGTCCACGAACAGCACGCCGCCCTTGAACATCGGATTGTTCGCGACGACGCCGACGACCTCGCCGGCGAGCCTGGCGAACCCGACCACAAGCTCCTTCGCCCAAAGCGCGTGAATCTCGCAGAACGAGTCCTCGTCCACCAGGCCAGCGATGTATCGGCGCATGTCGAATGCCTGGCGCTCGCTGACGGGAACGAGCGCGCGCAGATCGGCAGGCTTTGGCTCGCGCGCTGCAGCCCGCGGCGGCGGGTCTTGCCAGTTGCCAGGCAGGTAGGACAAGAACTCGCGGACCGCCCCGATCGCGTCGGGCTCATCTTTTGCCAGGTAGTGACCGCAGCCGGAGACCGAGCAATGCATCTTGGCGCCGCCCATCTCCTCAAGCGTGGTCTTTTCCTTGACCACCATCTCGACCATCCGCGGGCTGCCCAGATACATCGACGCGTTGCCGTCCACCATCGCGACGAAATCGCAGAACGCCGGGATATACGCGCCGCCAGCGGCGGACGGCCCGAACAGCGCGCACGCTTGCGGTATCGAACCAGACGCGCGCACCTGGCTGTGGAAGATCTTCCCGGCGCCGCGCCGGCCTGGGAACATCTCCACCTGGTCGGTGATACGCGCCCCAGCGGAGTCCACCAGGTAGATCATCGGAATGCCGACGGCGTAGGCCTTCTCGATGACCCGGATGATCTTCTCCACCGTGCGGGCGCCCCAGGAACCCGCCTTGACCGTGGAGTCGTTGGCCATCAGCGCGACGGGCCTGCCGCCAACCGCCGCCGTCCCTGTGATCACGCCGTCGGCGGGCAGGTCGATCGCCGCCGCGTTGGCATAGCGGCCATCCTCGGTGAAGCTGCCCTCGTCGGCGAGCAGCCGGATACGGTCACGGGCGAACATCTTGCCCCGCGCCGCGGCCGTTTGGTGATATCTGGGCGCGCCGCCCCGCTCGATCCGCTCACGCAGCTGCGCGAGATGCGGATGGCCCGGCAGATCGCGTCCCACCGGATCGTGTGAGTCGGTCACGATGGCGAGCGTACCGAGTGCCCGACGATGCTGCCGCTGTAGCCTGCGCCCATGGGGCTTGTCAGCGTCTGCCGCGACGCCGCGGGTCACGAGGGCGTGAGCGAGATCGTGCTCGACCGGCCGGAAGCGCTCAACGCGATAAGCACCGCCCTGGCCCGCCGCCTCAGCAAGGTATGCGGCCAGCTCGCGACCGACCGCGGCACTCGGGCGGTCGTGCTGAGCGCGGCCGGGGACCGGGCGTTTTGCGTCGGCGCTGACCTCAAAGAGCGCAACGCCATGACCGACCAGGAGATCATGGCGCAGCGGCCGGTGTTCCGCGGTGCGTTCGGCGCCGTGCTCGGCATGCCACAGCCCGTGGTGGCGGCGGTGCACGGGTACGCCCTCGGCGGCGGCTGTGAGCTGGCGCTGTCCTGCGACCTGATCGTGGCCGATGAGACCGCGGTGTTCGGCCTGCCAGAGACGACGGTGGGCCTCGTGCCCGGCGGCGGAGGAACCCAGCTGACGCTGCGCAGGCTCGGACCGGGCGGCGCCGCCGACCTGGTGCTGACCGGCCGCCGGGTGGACGTCGCTGAGGCATACCGGATCGGCCTTGTGGACAGGCGGGCGCCGGCCGGGCAGGCGCGCTCCGCCGCGCTCGACCTCGCCGGGCAGATCGCGGTGAACTCGGCGGTAGCCGTTAAGGCTGCTAAAGGTGCCCTGCGGCAGGGCTGGGGCACGGCGCTGGAGGCCGGTCTGGAGATCGAGGACGCCGCTTGGCGCGCCGCAGCGTTCTCAGCGGACAGAAAAGAGGGCATCGCGGCGTTCAATGAGAAGAGGCGCCCCAACTGGCCAGGAGAGTGACACCGGTGAGCGACATTCCGTCGGCGATCTCGCTGCGTGAGGTCGGGCCGCGTGACGGCCTGCAAAACGAGGATCCGGTGCCGATCGAGGCGAAGGTGGCCCTGATCGACGCGCTGCCGCAGACCGGCATCGGCAGGATCGAAGCCGTGTCGTTCGTACACCCGAAGGCGATACCGCAGATGGCCGACGCGGACGAGGTGTGGAAACGGGTCCGCAAGTCGCGCACGGTGCGCTACTCGGCGCTCGTGCCGAACCTGCGCGGCGCCCATCGCGCGCTCGACGCCGGGTTCGTCGAACTCGAGGCGGTCGTGTCGGCGTCCGACACGCACAACAGGAGGAACGTCAACCGCAGCACGGCCGAGTCGCTCGACGAGATCGCCCAGGTCATCGACCTGGCGCACGAGCGAGGCGGGACCTGCCAGGTGATCGTCTCGACCGCATGGGGCTGTCCATACGAGGGCGACGTGCCGGTAGAGCGGGTGGTGGCGGTGGCCGGCCGGGCCATCGCGGACGGCGCGGACTGCGCGTCGTTCGGCGACACCACTGGGATGGCGACGCCCAGGCGGGTGTGCGACCTGGTCGGCGCGTTTCGTTCCAAACACCCTGAGACACCGCTCAACCTGCACTTCCACAACACACGCGGCACCGGTCTTGCCAACGTGCTTGCCGCGCTCGAACTCGGCGTCGACGACTTCGACGCGTCGGTCGGCGGCCTCGGCGGCTGTCCCTACGCGCCAGGCGCGAGCGGCAACATCGCCACCGAGGAACTCGTGTACATGGTGGCGGACATGGGCGTGGCCACCGGTGTGGACCTGGAGCGGCTCATCGAGGTGGCCGCGCAGGCGGAGCGGATCGTCGGTCACCAGCTACCGTCGCAAGTGCTGCGCGCGGGGCCCCGGACCCGGACCGCCCCGCGGTAAGCCTCGACTCCGCACGCCCTCGCCAAGCATTGTCCCGAACGGCTGCCGCCACGCGAACCACAATCGGGCCTGCGGGGGATCCCGGGGTGCGCTGGCTGTCACCGTTCGTCAAGGCGAGGGTCCTCCTGGCGCTGCTGCTCCTCCTCGACGAGCTGGTAGAGCGTGCTCTGTACCTGCTCTACCTGCGGGATCTCGGTGAGCACGAGCTGGCCGTGCTCGCCGGCGGATTCCACCACCAGCCTCCCGCAGCCGAGGATGCGGTCGATCAGGCCGTGCGAGAAGGACACGTCGTTCACCCGGTTGAGCGGGATGTCCCTGCCCCGCCTGGACAAGATCCCCTCCCGCATCCTGAACCTCCGCGTGGTGAGCTCGTAGGTCGTCGTGCGCCAGCGCAGCAAGGGGACGCCGCACCAGACGAGGGCGAGAACGACGGCGACGCCGGCTATGGCGCTGCGCCCAATGGTCGCAGCGGAACCAAACGGAATAAGGACGGCTGCCACGATGGCTGCCGCGGCCAGGAGCAGCAGCACCCCGATCGGCCGCAGGATCGTCTTCCAGTGCGGGTGCAGGATCAAAACGGGCTGTTCGCCCTCGATGAGCGAGCCTTCGTGCGGCATGGCTTCATGGTGGCATGAACCACCATAGGGGGTGGGGGCAGATGGCAATTGCGGGTGGTGGGGGTGGGTGGGGTGGTGGGTGGGGCGGTGGTAGGTGATGGTGAGCTGAAATGCGTCGTAGATGGCGTGCTGGGTGGTTTCGGGGGCAGTGGTGAGCCAGTCGCCTAGCTGGGGGATCTGGTCCAGGAGGGCGGGGGCGTGGGCGGGCTGGGCGGGGGTGGTGAGGGTGTCCAGTTCGTGCTGGGTGGTGCGGCGTTCGGTGAGGCGCTGGGCGTAGCGGGTGCGGATGTCGGCGCGGTAGGCGTCGGCGTCCTGGCCGGTCAGGCCGGTGGGGAGGGTTTCCAGTTCGGCCATGAGATTGTTCATGGCCGCGTGGATGGCATCGCCTTCTATCCGCCACAGCGGAAACTGCACCTTTAGCTTCGAGACATCATGGGCCATGCCCGCTCCTAGACAAAGGGCCGTATGGGCCCAGGTTTCCGCCTCGCTGGGCCAATACGGTGCTGGTACCGGGCGCGGCACAGAGTTTGGGGCCGTCCCATGACACGCCCGGAGCTGTTACCCGGCGCCGTCCGGTTCGTCGTCGTCGCGGCATAATGCGCGGGCGATCTCGCCGGCTGCTGTGCTGACCTCGGTTACCCGCGCGATCGGCTCGGCCCACGGCCAGGCAAACCACAGATCGTGGCCGAAGCAGGCGGCGACGACGCTGTTTTCAAACTCGGCAACGTCGGGCATGGTCTCAAGGTCACTGTGGACACGCAGGCGCGGAAACGCGGGGCGAGTGTCGAGATCGGCCTTTATCCCAAGCCGGGCTAACTCGGTCTGCAACAAAAACAGGCTGTGCTCGCAGTCGTCGTGCGTCATGCGGTCACCTGCTCGGACACGCGCTGCATCTGTCTCCGCAGGCCAGCAACCAGCCACGCGCGCAACGTCGTGCCCTGCGCCGAGGCGTTCACCCGCGTGGAGGCATACAGCCTGCCACGATCGCTTACAAAGATCGTCCACGCCGGGTAGCCAGCCACAAGCTGGCGAACATCGCCAGTAGCGTCCACGACCGGATGCCCGTTCCGCCGGGCCGTGTCGCGGAGCAACGGCCCGTGCAGCTCACATGTGTCAAACGTGGACGGGTCCTTCCTGTGGTCAACCCCATCCGCCTCGAACCGCGTGTGCGGGATGATCAGCCGGACCGGGTTCATGGTTTGTATCCGAGGCCGCCGTAGGTTTCCACCTCGGCGGGCGGGCCGGCTGGGGTGGGGTCGGGCCGCCACCGTGAGCAGGACACGATGCCGGGTTCGACCAGGGTCAGGCCGTGGAAGAACCGGGCGATCTGGTCCGGGCTGCGCAGGTGGTAGGGGGCGGCGCCGGTCTGGTTGTAGGCGTCTTGGGCCTTGGTGAACGCGTCGCTGCGGTTGGTGCCGTCATACAGCGCCAGGTGGCTGCCGACCGGCAGCGCGGCGACCAGCTCGGCCACGATCGGGTAGGCGTGGCTGTCGGGCAGGTGGCCCACGATGCCCATCAGCATCAGCGCGACCGGCTGGCCGAAATCGAGGATCTGGCCGGCCGCAGCGACGATCGCGGCGGGGTCGCGCAGGTCGGCGTCGATGTAGTCACACGAGCCCTCGGCGCTGCTGGTCAACAGCGCGCGGGCGTGCGCCAGCACCAGCGGGTCGTGGTCCACATACACGATCCGGCACGCCGTGGCGGCCCGCTGGGCTACCTGGTGGGTGTTGTCCTGGGTCGGCAGGCCGGTGCCGATGTCTAAGAATTGCCGGATCCCGGCATCGGCCGCCAGGTACCGCACGGCGCGGGTGAGAAACGCCCGCGACGCGCGGGCGATCGCGGTGATGCGGGGGAACACCGCCGCGTAGGCGTCGCCGGCGGCGCGGTCGGCGGCGTAGTTGTCCTTGCCGCCCAGCCAGTAGTTCCAGATCCGGGCCGAGTGCGGCAGGCGGGTGTCGAGCCCGCTGCCCGCGTAATCGTCGTCGGTCATGGCTGCACGCTCCCGTCATGTCAAGACCGGATGGGGGTGGTGGTGACCGGGCGGGCGCGCGTGTGAGCGTTCCGGGGAATATGCACGCGCCCGCCCGGCTTCGGGCCGGGCGGCGGGCGGGGCCGAGCGGCGCACGGCCCCGCCCGGTGCCCGGTG
>WNGE01004815.1_pt1 | contig 15902 bp, 10 predicted proteins | sample 5400651 | NCBI WGS metagenome assembly WNGE01 (sample SAMN13153370, study PRJNA577476) | soil metagenome | isolation source: 60 cm soil or saprolite under grassland replicate 2 | place: USA:California | collected 2016-06-15 | reverse complement strand
CGTCGTGGCGCCGGGACCCGAGAACAGGTCTGCGCGCTGCTCGACCAGCGTGACCTGCAGCCGCCCGAACAGCCCGTCAGGGTGATGGTAAGTCGCGCGCAACGGCACCAAGTGGGAGGTGACGCGCTGGGCGAACTGGTCCGAGAAGGCCGGCGGGGTCGTGCGTTCCCGGTCCTCGTACGCGTATTCGGCCGACAGGGAGAGGCGGCGCGTGGCCAGTCCGCTCAAGTAAGCGCGAAACAGCCTCTCGGTGCGGGGCTCGATTCGCGCCAGGCCGCCACCTAGTTGAGCGATCGGCACGTCCAGGTCGCGCGAATCTACCTCCGCACCCACGAACCACCCGTCCGCCAGCCGCTGGTCGACCCCCAGTCCGTAGCCCTTCGCGTCCGTGCCATCCACGTCGTCGAAGAGCTGATTGATTCCGGCAATATTGCTCGGCTCCAGCGTCTGATTCGCGGCGAAAGGTCGCTTGAGCGTGCGGAAAGCGGCGGCCCGAATCCGCGTGCGATCGGTGATACCCCACAGCAAGCCAAGCTTCGGGTTCCACTGGTGATGGTTGAAGACCGCGCTGTCCATGTAGTTGTCATAGCTGAGCCCCGTAGTCAGCGCTGATCCCGGCGTGAAAGGCAAAGTCAGATAGACATAACCGTTCTGATGCCGTTGGCTGCTGTCCTGGCTGGAGGATGTCATGGTCGGCGGGACGGGGAAGAGTCCTCCCGAGAAGCTGAAGACATCAACGCTCCGAGTTTGCTTGGAGACCTCTGAGCGCCCAACCCCTGCGATCAGGTTCGCAAAGCCCAACTGCCGCAGATGCTGCAGTTCGCCGGTGAAGTTGGTCGCATCGACGACCGAGTCCGTGTCCCGCCGCGGCGTGCCAAAGAATGGATCGGGCGGGGAGAACTCGGTCCCCTGCTCGCGCTGTTCGGTTTGCACGCGGGTAAGTGATGTCAGCCAATGGGCGGCGGCGCTTTCCGAGTGCCGCAGTCCAAGGCGGAAGGTGTCGAACTCGTTGCGCTGCCGCAGGAAGGGCGAGAACTGGTCCGGATCCAGCCGCTGGCGGAGGTCGCCGTTGCTCACCGTGCTGCTGCGATACTCGGCCTGCACGCTGGTGTGCCAAGCCAAATCGTTCTGGTAGAACGCGCTGTAGAGGTTCTGCTTGAAGTCGCTGTTCTGCCGCCAACCGTCGGTCTGATAACGGAATTGCCCCAGCCGCAGCGCCTGGTTGTCGTCCACCACGGCGTACATCAGCTCGTCGCCAAGTGTGTTGTTTCCCCCCGCCACGCCCGAGACAAAAACGCTGTGCCGGTTGCGGCTGAACAGCGGGTTGAATTCCTGGAAGGAGGGCGTGATCGGTCCTTCGCCGTCGAGGAAGGGTGCCCGAGTCTGCCCGAGCCGGGGCGACACCGGAACCGCGTTGGCCGGTTGCAGCAGCTGCGACTGCAGCAGCTCGCTCACGCGCGCGCTCTCGTAGCGGGGCAGCGGCGCGTAGGCGTCGGCGAGAAAGCGGTGGGCGCTGAAGTTGGCCGGTGCCTGGCTGGCCGCGATCGCGCCCTCGGAGAGCGCCAACTGGTCGAAGCCGACTTCGCCGTAGATGCGCGCTAGGCTGGCCGCGCGGGCCGATTCATCCTGCTCCACCAGCTCCCGCGACCGATAGACCGCGCGGTTTCCATTCAAGGCCATGGAGCGCTGCAGGTCCTCGATGGCCTCGCCCGGGCGATTCTGATTCTGCTTGCGGATCGCGTTGTAGAACGACTGCGTCGGGTCCTTCTCGTCGTAGCTGCTGGCCAGATCGAATTGCGTGCCAGCGAGCTCGTCGCGTTTCTCGTCGTAATACGCCTTGCCCAGGTAACTTCGCAGCAGCGAGTTGCCCGGATCGAGCAGCACCGCGAGCTCCAGCTCGCGCCGCCCCTCCACCAGCTTGCCCTTGCGGATGAGGGCGATCCCCTGGCCCAGGCGCGCCAGGGGATCGACCTGGTCGGAGGCGACAGCCGTGGCGAAGGACTGCTGCGCCTGCTCGACTTCGCCCTGCGCAAGCAGCACGAAGCCTAGAATGGTGTGACCGCGACCGAACCTCGGACTCAATTCCACCGCGCGCTCCGCCGCGCGGCGCGCACCGGCGCTGTCACCGATGGAGAGATTCAGTTCCGACAGGCGCGCCCAGGCGATCGCATTGTCCGGCTCGGCATCGGTGGCCCGCTGCGCGCTTTGCAGCGCGTCCTCCAGCCTGAACTCGGACTGCTGGACGTAGGACTGGACGAGCAGCGCGGCCGCCGTGGGCCGAGCGCGCACGGCGGCCTCGGCGCGCGCGGCCGCCTGGCCCCGGTCGCCGACGATCAGCTGCATGATCGCGTCCAGGGCCAGCGCGTCGGGATCAGCGCTTGCCGACTGCGCCTTAAGGATTGCGGCTGCCTCGTTGACGCGGCCCACGCTGAGCAGCAGGCTCGCCTCGAAGATGCGCAGCGATTCGGAGCGGGCCCCGGGCGGGATTTGCTCGACGCGCTCCAGCGCGCCGGTTGCATCGCCTTCCAGCGCGAGCTTCGATGCTTCCTGCTCCAGCTTCGAGAAAGCCGGGTCCTTCAGACTGGGCCGGTGGCGCAGCAGGGGCGGGAAGTACAGCGCCCACTGGACGGCGTCGAGGGGCCGCACAATCGCGAAGGGTTGCGGCGCGCCGCTCCCGCGCACCACGCCGGCCTGGCCGGATTCGAGCACGAGCGTGCCGCCCCGGGATTGCATCCGCACACCGCCCTCGTTGACGGTCACGCTCGACGCGTCGGGCTCAGCGGAGATGGTGAATTCTGTGCCGGGGACCATCAGGTTGGCCACCGGCATGTTCACCTGGCACTGGCGGCGGGTGATCATGTGCAGCCAGCCGCGCAATAGCTCCATGACGCAGGGCTTTTCCGGTTCGGCATCGCCCAGCATCAGGACGCTGTTCTCATCCAGCCGCAGCGCGGCGCGGCTGCGTTCGAGCACGCGCACCGCGTCTCCGGCGCACAGGGCATCGTTCGGGCGTACCTGTTGCCAGGCAGCCTGGGGATCGGCCCGCACCTCGACGCGGCCTTCGACGGACGCGGCGTGGGCGGCGGGCTGCGGGCAGCGTGCCTGGGCGAATACCCCGGCGCTCTGCAGCAGCACCACCAAACCGGAAGATACGATTGTCACTCGCAGGTGCGCGTACCCCGCCGAGCCGCTGAGCGCCTCGAGCCTGCACGGTTGCAGCTGCATCTTATTGTCCGCGCGCGCCTTGGCTGCGTCGCGCGCTTGGCCCCCTCAGTGGAGATGATACGGCAGTCGATCCAATTCGACTATCGCCGCGTCATGTAGCCAGCATATGCCCCGGTCATTTGCGCGTTTGCCGGATAGTGCCATCCCAGTCTGCGGGGGCGTGCGCCTTCATCTCGTCGCACAGTGCCACGTGATAGCGGGCCGGGCCGTCGGCGGGGTGGCGCGCCCGGATCGATTCCCACAGGACCCGGGCCTGGCCGAAGTCGGCTGCCGTGAAGGCCGCGAGGGCCTCGCGGGATCGCTCGCACAGCCAGCGTTGCTCGTCGTCGGCCTCGGCCGCCAGGCCGAGCGGCTGGTACGCCTCGAGCACGGCCTGACTGCCCACCAGGCGGAAGCGCCCGACCGGGCGTGCGAGCCAGTGGGGCAGCTCCTCCAGCGTCTGGGCCGATGCCAACAGTCGCGTGCCCGTCTCCTTGTTGAGCGCCCGGATGCGGGCCGCCGTGTTCACGACGTCGCCGACGACCCGGTTCTCGACCCGCCCCTCCGCACCCCAGGGGCCGAAGGCGACCTCGCCGCAGTGCAGGCCGAGGAGAACGTTCATGGGCGGATGATCGTCGAGCGCATTGAAAGCGCGCAGCGCACTGTGGATGTCCAGCCCCGCCTGCAGCGCTCGGCTGCGCAGCTCGGGGGCCGAGCGCGAGGAGAGCCACACCGCCTGCATGGCGTCGCCGATGTTGTCGATGACCACGCCGCGGTTGCGCTGGATCGGCGTGAAAACCGTCTCGAAGTAGCGGTTCATCAGGCCTAGCAGCGCCGACGGGCCCAACTGCTCGCTCAGCTCGGTATAGCCTTCGATATCGCCGTTGAGGCAGGTGCTGAACACTACTCCGGCGCGGTTGGGCAAGGGGCCGAGGTTGCGCGCGAGCTCGTCCAAGGCGTGGTTTGGCGCCGGGACACCCAGCAGACGGCGAATCGTGTCCCGCTCCCGGCGCACATCGCGGTACTGGAGCCATAGACCGAGCGCAAGCGCGGCGGGAGTCTGCACCGCGAGCGGCACCACCACGGGCCACCAGAGCGCCGCCTCGGCGAACCGACCGTGCGCGAAGAGCAGATACCCTGCCCCTGCGATCACAGCGATCGCCGCCGCCGCGGTTATCGGCAGCAGCCGGCAGGCGAAGGCCAGCACGAAGGTTCCCGCGAGCATGAACGCCAGAGGGCCCGGGCCGGGTGAGCGCAGCGAAGAGCCGTCCAGCAGATTGGCGATGGCTGTGGCGGCGATCTCCACGCCGCTCAGGTCCACGCCGTCCTCGCGCGAGTAGACAGTGTGGTAGTTGTCGCGCTGCTTGGTCTGCGCCAGTTCCGCCAGCCCGATCAGCACCACCTTGCCGGCGAAATCCATCGGCACCGCGCCCGGCTCGCTGCGTGCGCCGGCGAGCACGCGATCGTAGGAATGGGTGGTGATCTTCGCCGGGCCGCCGTAGAAATTCAGGTAGCGGACGCCGTCCCCCGCGTAAAGCGCGAGGAGCCGCCCCACTGCGCCGCCGGGCTCCTGTCCGGCAGCGTGCGCCGGCAGGCCGGCGGCCAGGAACGCCTTGCGCATTGACCACGCGGTGCGCTCGATGCGCCGCTCCCCCAGCGCGCCGGGCAATCCTGCGCCCGCGCCTTGCTTCGATACCAGCGCCAGCAAAGCCGGGTAGGCCTCCCGCTCGAGGGCCTGCAGCACGACCGCGGGCAGGCAGGGGGTTTCCCAGCCTTCCTCCTTGAAGACCCAGAACATATCGATGCGCGGGGTCTTCGGTAGCGCCACCGGGGCCACACCCAGCGCCGCGTCGGCGAGGAGCGCAATGGGCTCGACATAGCTCTCTCGGACAAGCTTCTGCCGCACGTCGCGCAGCGGCTCGGTGTCGCGCTCGAGCTGGGCGGCCAGGATCACATTGCCCGCTTGCGCGATCGCGCGGGCGAGGATCCCGTCGGCCTCGCCGGTGCGCGGGCTGCTGAACAGCAGGTCGAGCACCACGAGGCGTGCGCCGGCCCGCGACAGGTACGGCAACAGCTCCGCGTGCAGGCGGCGGGGCCATTCCTTCGGGTCCGGGGGCAGGCCCAGGGCGGCAGCGGCGCGCGCATCGATAGCGACGATGCTCACGTCCTTGGGCTGCCCACGATCGCCCCGCAGCGCGTACAGCCAGCTCAATCCGAGGCTCTGCTCCAGCGCCCGTCCGGCCGGCAGCGCGAGCAATACCGCGCCCAGCAGCGCGATGGCGGCGGCCGGCCCCAGGCCGCGGGCGAGCCGCGCGACTGTGCTAGGGTAAGTCATCCCTTGCGACCGGAAGTAAGGTCGAGCATAGTTCCCCCTTGGCGAAGTCGGAACAAGAAAGGACCCGCATGGCCACGCCGATTCCCCTGTTCCAAGGTTTGCCCCAGCAGAGCATCGACCAGCTGCTGGGCGGCGGGGTGCAGCGCGCGTATCGCAGGGGTGTCGAGATCATCAGTGAGAGGGACAAGGCCACGTCGCTCTATATCGTGCTGTCGGGAAGGCTCAAAGTGTACCGCGCGGATCCCGAGGGCAAGGAGTTTGTCCTGGACACACTGTCCGAGGGCGACCTCTTTGGGGAGCTCGCGCTGGTGGACGACGAGCCGCGCTCCGCCTCGGTGGCCACCCTTGAGCCGTGCAAGCTGCTGATGCTGTCCGAATCCGCCTTCCACAAAAGCTTGGCAAGCAATCCGGAGTTGGCCATGCGTCTTATCCGACGGCTCACCGACAAGGTGCGGCGCCTGACCAATAGCCTCTATCTGATCGCCACCTGCGACGTATTCGGGCGGCTCAGGGCGTTCCTCACGGAACGCGCGAAACCCAAGGGCGACCTGATGGTCGTGGAGGAGCACCTCACTCACCAGGAGATCGCCAGCCGCATCGGCTGCACGCGCGAGATGGTAAGCCGCATCATGCGCGACCTGGTGACCGGCGGCTACATCGAGATCGACACCGACCACCGCATCCTCGTCCGCAAGCAGCTGCCGCAGAGCTGGTAGCGCTTGCGCCGCTGACATTCCCGGCTGGCCCCGGCCAAGCGCACCCCACGCCGCATCGGGCCGGCCTATCGCCGGCTGCTGACACTTCCTCTCGCCCCGCGGGTTGGCATAAACGCCTCTGCGCGTTGTGCGGCCCCGACAGCAGCAAGCCTTGCCCCCATGCGCGTTTTCGCTCGCTCGCGCCTCGAGAGACTGGGGATACCCTTCTTCCTTTCAACCCGGTGTGAATATTTCACACGTTACCGGTGGAGAGCTTAACAGCGCTCGTCTCCGCCCGGAACTATGCTCGCCGTCACGTGAATGAATGGTGGCATGGGCCGAACGCCGTGCTGGATGCGCTCGAAATCCAAGGGAGAGTCGGTGTTCTTGCGTGATCATGGTGCCCATCAGCATCTCGAAATTTCTCCCCCAGGACCTTTCCATCTACTGACCCGGAGTCCAAACAATGGAACGCGCCTTGCTCCGCCGGATTCATAAAACCGAGGCGGGAACCTTCGGGATCTTGAGCGTGGGCGCGTTCCAGTCGTACAGCGGGGAGTGCCCCTGGCGGGACAACGCGCAGGGCTTGTCGTGCGTCCCTCCGGGCGTCTATCAAGTCACCTGGGCGCCCTCTCCGAGGCTGAAGCGCAACACCTATCGGCTGATCAACGTTCCCGCTCGCTCAGGTGTGCTGGTGCACTCGGCCAATTACATGGGCGACAGGACGATGGGCTTGAAGTGCCAGTTGCTGGGCTGTATCGCGCTGGGGGAGAAGCGCGGCGTGATGGACGGGCAGGCGGCGCTGCTGATGTCCTTTGCGGCCGTGCGCCGGTTCGAGCGCTACATGGATGGACAACCGTTTGAATTGGAGGTGGCAGATGCTTGAAATTATCGGGACGATCTTCGGGTCCGTGTTCTCGGGAGGAGCTACCGGGTTGATCGGCGTCGGTCTGCAAAGGTACGCGGACTACAAGAACAAGCAGCTCGACATACAACTCGCCAAGCAGAAATTCGACGAGGATCTGGCTTTGAAGCAGGTCGACATGCAGATGATGGAAAAGGAGTGGGCCGGCCGGGTGCAGGTCGCCCAGACCGAGGCGGAGGCCGCCGCCGAGGTCGCCGCTTCGAAAGCGTTCGAGGCGAGCCTCACCTCCGAGCCCAAACGCTACAGCGAGGGCGTGCAAGTCGGCGCATTCGGCGGGTTCCTGCTGGTGCTGCTGGACCTGTTTCGCGGACTTGTGCGCCCCGCCCTGACGGTGTATTTGTGCGCGATCTCGACCTTGATTTACCTGCAGGCACGCGAGCTCGTGGGGAAGGAGAATCTTTCCCCGGATCAGGCGCTGCAGATCGAGAACCTGATCGTCGGGACGATCCTGTATCTGACTACCACTTGCGTCTTGTGGTGGTTTGGCACGCGAAACAAACAGCAAGTACCGAAACTGGGGTAATTGCACGATGAACGCCCGCCTTCCTCAAACCCGGTGTAAATATTTCACACCTTACCGGTGGGGGGCTTAACAGCACCCGTCTCTTCCAGAAACTAAGCTGGCAATCATGCAAACGAATGTTTGGATGGTGCGGCAGAAAGGGGAAATGCAATGAAGCAAAAGGAAGGGGCGAAGACCGCGAACCAAAGAAAGGAGGCCGTAATGCTATCGCTCCGCGAGTGGCTCAAGGACCCGAAAGTCCTGCTGTTGATTTCAGTGGCGCTGAATGCCATGTTCGTCGCGATCATTGCGCGCGACGGAGATACATCCATCACGACGCCCTACTTCACTCTCACGAAACTCGACTTGAACGACCACGTCGAAGCTCTGTTCGCGAAGCCTGCCGACCAGCCGCGGGTCCGTGTCTTGCTCGAGGAGAAGCACTTCTACGAGATCAGTCCCGACAATCCCAGGGCTGAGCCGATCGCGCAGGCGCTCATTGACTTGGCCGATTGGGAGTCCGCACCCGCCCTAGTCGTGCGGCTCCGGGACATGGCGCGCGACCTGAAAGGACCGTTCAAAGTTGTCAAGCGGCAGGCCAAGATCGTCGCCAAGAATGATAGGGATGGGGTCTCGGAGGGCATCGCTCAAGTGTGCTTGGACTCGGGCTTCGGCGGCATGTATCTGACGATCTGGGCGAGTGACCAGCGTGGCACGACCGTCCATGCGGCGACAGAGAAAGAGTGTTCGCCCTTGTCGCAGGATCTCATCGAACTGCACGCGCAAGACTGGAATAAATTGTTCGATAGGTCGGAGGGCGAGGGCCCACGAGTGGAACCGGTCCTGGTGAGGCTGCACCCTCCGCGGATCACGCCGCCGCCGGCGCATCCCCAGGTCGCGCATGCAAACGCCTTGCTTCACTGAACCGGATCAGAGGAGACAACCATGAGCAAGTCGACCCGCACCGCGATCGCGATCCTGTTGCTCTTTGCCGGGATGAGCAGCGCGACCGCCGAGTGCTTTTACAACGGCAAGAAATACCCGGAAGGCACGGTGATCGGCGACCGGGTCTGCAGCGGCAGCCGCTGGGTGCAACGCCGCTAGGTAGCACAGTTGGGGACAAGTCTTGGTCCATCGGAAGGAACCAACGTAGTTTCGCCACCCGACGCTTGAACGTCGCGCTTAATGCACGCGAAATCCAAGGAAGAACTGGTGTCTTGCGATCGTGGTGGCCATCGAAACAAGTCGACTCGGGTCCCCAAGGGCAAATTTTCGGGTTCGACGCGGCGAAACGAAAAGGGGTTCCTTATTCTCCGCCATCGTTTCCGGGGACCCTGATCACGGCTGGGCACTGGGGGAGGGATGGAAGACTTCGGCGAACTCAATCTCGTCGGGCATTCGCCCGCGTTCCTGCACGTACTTGAGTTAACGAAGCGTTTTGCTGCCTGCAACGCCACGGTTCTGCTTCATGGAGAGACCGGGACCGGCAAGGAGCTGGTCGCGCGCGCCATCCACTACTTGGGTGCGCGCCGGGATTTTCCATTCATCCCCGTCAACTGCGGCGCGCTGCCCGATAGCCTGGTGGAGAGCGAGCTGTTCGGCCATGCTCGAGGAGCGTTCACCGACGCTCGCGATGCCAGGCGAGGCCTGATCGCGGAGGCCCAGGGGGGGACCCTGTTCCTGGACGAGATCGAGGTGCTGACTCCAAAGGCGCAGGTGGCGCTGCTGCGTTTCCTTCAGGATTTCAAATACCGTCCGGTGGGTGGTGCGGTGGTGCGCGACGCCGACGTCAGGATCATTGCGGCGAGCAACGCGAATCTTGGAGAACTGGTGCGGGACGGTCATTTTCGGCGGGACCTTCTGTTCAGGCTCGACGTGCTGTCCATCGGCCTTCCGCCGCTGCGCGAACGGCAGCACGACGTCGTTCTCCTGGCAGAGATGTTCCTGAAGCGCTTTGCGCGCCAATACCGCAGGCCGCCGAAGAGCATTCATCCCGACGCAGTCCCGCGTCTGCTCGGCCATGAATGGCCCGGCAACGTCCGCGAGCTAGAGAACCTGATCCATCGCGAGCTCCTCATGACTGATGGGCCGATGCTTCATCTGCACTGCCTGTCATCGTCCGGCGCGCGGGAGAACGCGCGGGACACCCTGTGGTCCCGGTTGACGCAATCCAGCTTCCAAGCAGCCAAGGCGGTCGCAATAGCTCATTTTGAACGCGCCTACATCGTCGAATTGCTCTCGCGCACCCGCGGTAACATCAGCCAGGCGGCGCGAATATCCGGCAAGGAACGCAGCCGCCTGGGAAAGCTGGTGAAGAAGTACGGCCTCGAGCGGAGCTCCTTCGCGCGGGACGCGGAAACGACTTGAGCAAGGTTCGCGCGCTGTTTCGCACGGCGCGGGATCCACTCCCTACTTGCGGCGCAGAGGGTGGCCGGGCGGGAAATAGAAGCGCCGCAGCGGCGGATTGCTGGCTACTTCCGCCGCGGTGAACGGCTGGGCGCCCGGCATGCTGTCGTGGTAGATGAAGCGGTTGCCGGAACGATCCTCGAACACCGACCGGATCACCGTGCCGGACGGCAAAGGCGGATCGCGCCGGCCTGACTATCCCCGCCAGTCCGGAACAGGGCGAGCACTTGTCCGACTGCGGACGGCGAAAACTTTGATCATTGATGCCCCGGGCACTTCGGTGGAAGTCTTGCACCCGTGCCGACAATAATACCCCCGGTCGCGAATTTGCCGAAAAGCTACTTGAGGTCCTTGAAAGCGGGGTACCGCTCGTGCAGGCGCTCGGCGATCAGCGACGGCAGCGCGCTCGCCCGGCCACCCGCCGAGGCTTTTTGCACCCCCTTGGGCGGCTTGGCGACCTGTTTCGGGTCGTCGAATTTCCATTCGATGCTGACTATGGCGTGGTATCGAACGGTCTTGCCGTCCTCCACCAGAAACTGCGGGTAATGGGCACGTGAGACTACGGCCTTGGCGCCGCCGTCGAACATTTCCTTGACCAAGGCCTCGATGGGAGCCGGTTGGTCGAAAAAGGTCGTTGATTCGGCTGTGCGGTCGGCAGTACCGGGCACGCTGTCCCCGCCCGCGTCGGCGAACGGGTCGACGGCGCTCTTCGAGTCGGTGTTGAAGTTCTCCTTCTTCGTGGGTGTCCCCAAGGCATTCCACGTCCCGCCTTCGGTGAGCTGATAGGTGCCGACATCGGTGGTAACCGGTCCGGTTTTCGCGGTGGAATTGCCTTTGTCATCGACGCCGATGATTTCTCGCCAGGCGAACTGCAGCCAGCGCATCCGCTCGGCGTCCTTGCCCTCATAGGTCACGCTGAAGACATTGTCGCCGTCGAAACCGACCCCGGAGAAGCCGGCGGCGGGTTTGGACTTGATCACCTGTCCGGTGTCCACGTGCACCTTACCTGCGCCCAATTTCCCGGTCGTGCGCGTGCCGGCCTTCCTCACTTCGTAGTTCCTGCCCAACAGCACCTCCCTGACCCAGCCTTCCTTGTCTTGGTGGGCTCCGACGAAGACTTTTACCTTCCACCACTTGTGCTTCGAATCCGCGGCCTGATTGAACTTCTCGCCCGACCCCGGATCGGTCAGGGTCACGGCCTCGCCCTTGTCGAGCTTGTCGATCAAGGTGTCGCGAGCGTGGTTCGGGTCGCTCACCAACCAGACTTTGTCGGCGGCGACCTTGAGAAGCACGGCCCCGAAGTCGGCGTCCGGCTGCGCTGGCTGGCGCTGGATCATGCCGGCCCTTGCGGCTGGCCCAGAACTGCGCAACGACTGTCCAGGGTCGCCGGGGTCGCTCTGCGTCGGGGCCCGCGTGGTGTTCCCGCTCTGCTGGACTACGTGTGCGAGTTCGTGCGCGAGCAATCGCCGTCCCGCGGCCGTCTCGGGAGCGAACTGCGCAGTGCCGAACACGACGTTCTCGCCGAGGGTGTACGCCTTGGCGTTGAGCGCGGCCGCGGAGTCCGCCGCCTCGTGATCGGCGTGCACCCTCACGCCGCCGAAATCGGCGCCGAAGCGAGGCTCCATGTCGGCGCGCAGCGACGAGGAAAGCGGCTGTCCCCGGCCGCCGAGACCGCCGACATAGGACTCGAGCTGCGCAGCCTCGGGAGCGCGCACGATGCGCCGCACCGCCTGCGCGCTCGCGGCCGACCGGCGGATGAGACCGTGCGACGCCGCCGCAGCACGCGCGCCCGCGGGGTTCCGACGGGCAAGGACTCGCGTTTTCATCCCCTGGCGTCCGCTGCGTCGGGTGCCCGGGCGCGTTCGGAAAGAGGCGTGCGCGCGTTCAGCACGCCGCGGATCGCCGCGTAAAGGCCGATGAAAAGAACCACGAGCCACAGATACATCCACGGCCCCGGGTGCGTCCACCAGAACGCCGCGACGCAGGCGCTGAGCATCAGCATGCTGTTGCCGAAGAAGGCGCCGCGCTCGCGCCGATACGCGACCAGGTGCAGCAGCCCGAGCCACACCGCCAAGGCGATCCTGAGCGCGAGCTGCCAGCCGTCGGAGCTCAGCGCGAAGAGGCCGATGACCGCCGGCCATAGCAGCAGGGCGAAAGCGAAGATCTCGCCCACGGCGCGCGTCGCCGCTTCGAAGCGAATGGAATCGTCCCGCACCGTCTATCCTCCTCTCACGTCATAGGTCTCGCGCCGCGTATCGATGTCGTTCATCACCCTCGCCGACTTGAACGGCGAGCCGGCCCGCTGGCCGTTCTCGAGCTCGTACGCGGCGCAATCCACGGAGACCGGGATGTCCTGCTCTACCCTGATGATCTCGGCGATATCCTTGTCGCGCTGGCTCATGCTCGCCTGCAGGGCCGGCACCTGTCCGATGAGCGGATGGCTCCGGCCGTACTGAGCCGTCACCCTGAAGTAGACCGACTTGTTCTGCGTCAGCACCTTGCTCTTCACGTCGTTTTCGAAAGCATAGAGCATGGAGCCGCTGCCGCGGTTGTTGGCCTCCTGGGTGATCGGCGTGAGATTCGTCCACGCCGCGGGTCCGCCGAGCCAGTTGTTGAGCAGGTGGCCGCGCACGTAATACGAGCCGCCGCTGCCGTCGGGCGGCTTGCGCTTCACGAGCTTGGTCCAGTCGGCGTTCCCGGGCGCGCTGCCCGCTTCCTGGCCGCCCGCGATCCTGGTGTCTCCAGGCGACGCCTTCGCGAGGCGCTCCACCTCGACCGAGGTCCCGAAGCCGTTCGTGAGCGAGCCGTATTGCGGCGGCGTGCCGGCCCCCGCGGCGCCCGGCATGAACTGGGCCGTGGCCACCGCCAGCCGATCGAGCAGGCCGTTGATTTCGACCGACGGGTCCGGGGCCGCAGTGCCCGCGGCGGCCGGCGCCGTCGCCGCTCCACCCGGGCCGCCGGCGCTGCCGGCGCGCGCAATCGCCTGGTCGAGCTCCGCGGCGATTCCCAGGGCCTGATCCTTTGCGGCCTGCTTCTCCGGCGGCACCGTCACGCCGGCGATGAACTCGCGGTAGGGAAGCGGGTCGCTGCGGATCATGAGGCGCGCGCTCGACCCGCTGCCTTCGAAATACAAATCGTGGCCTTCGCCGCCTTGCTGGCTGGTGAAGTGCTTGCGCGCGCTCCACCAGTTGCGCACCGCTGCCGCGCCCCGGCGCAGCATATTGAGCAACGCCTGTCCACCTGCGATGGCGCGATCGATGAGCCAGTCGATGGCGCGGTCGACCTGCTCGCGCACGCCCTCCACCATCTCGTGGATGCGATCGCTGAAATTGCGCAAGTTCACCTGGTTGGCGAGGAAGCCGATCGCCACCGGGATGCCGCTCGCGAGCGCCGTCTCCAGGAACCCCGCGGCGATGTCGATCGCCCCGCGCGCGATGCCGTTGATGCCGTCGAGCACGCGGTCGACGATCATCAGCATTTCGCGCAGGTACTCGATCGCCGATTGGATGGCGCGATAGAGGGCGATCAACGAGTTCACCACCGCCATGATGCCGGTCGGATCCAGCATCGTGAGCAGGCGCGCGGTTACGCGCGCGATGATGGTGCGCGTGACCCAGCCGATGACGGCGTCGAGCACGCGGTCCCAGAGATTGCCGAGCTGCTCCTGGACCTCGCGCCACAGGCCCGCCGGGCCCTCCTCGATCAGGATCGCCACGAAACGCCACACGCCGGTGGCGAACTCGAGCGCCGTCCGGAGCCGCTGCACGATGACCGGGTCGAGGCGGCGCGCGAGCCGCTCGAACACGCGGTCCACCGTGATGTCGAGCACTTGCAACACGAACCCGAGGATGGAGCGCAGGCTGAAGTCCTGCGGCGGCTGGATGCCGGCTCGGGTCAGGTGCCCGAACAGCCAGCCGGCGATGCCGTTCAGGAGGTGCGTGCCGATGTTGTCGAAGAAGCGGATGAAACCTTCCTTGATGGCCGAAAGCAAGTTGAGCAGGAAATCCACCGGATTGGTCAGGATGTCGCCGATGGCGCCGGCAGCCTTGGCCAGTATGCTGACGACGAGCTGCGGCGGGATGCCCAGCACGTTGAGGATGGCCCGGAAGAAGGTCCAGGCTGCGCCCGCCAGGTTTCCGTCCACGAACACCTGGCGCAGGATGCGCATCGCGGTCGCCTCGATGCGGTTCCAGATGTCGGGAATCTCCAGCAGCGTGCTGAACACCGGAATGCGCCGCAGGATCTGGTTGACGATGAAGTCCCGGATCGGATTGCGGATGCACGCCGGGATCAGGTTCCACACGGAATTCAGCACGAGCGATGGCAGCTGCATCAGGTCGCCCGCGACGTTGATCAGGTTTCGCACTGTGGTCACCAGGCGCCGCACGAACGGCGTGAGGACGTCGAACGCGTGCACAACCCAATCGAACAGCCCGCGCACTTTTTCCTGCGCCCATGCGGTGAGGCGGCCCGCGGCGCCGTCCAGCCAATCGAGCATGCCGGCGAGCGGCCGCAGCAGGCTGTGTCCGCGCAAGCGCGCGAGCAGCCCGGTCAGCACGCCGGAGACACTCGCGACTTTTCCCTGTAGCCAGCTGCCGGCGCTCGCGAGGATGCCGCGCACGCTTTCGATCACTTGGTCGACCGAGGGGAGCGCCGCCGCCAACGCGGCGCGGTTTCCCGCGATATCGTCACCGCCGTCGGCTTCCTGGTTGATCTGGTTCAGTTGCGCGCTCAAGCGCTGGAATTGTTCGCCCAGGCGCCGGATGAAGGCAGGGGGGATGAGCTCGCGGATCTGCGCGGCGGCCTGCGCCACCGGCTCCCACACAGGCCGGGTCTGCTCCTTGATCCAATCCCAGGCTTCGCCCGCCTTGCGCGTGATCCAGCCGACGATGCCGCCGTCGCTGTCGCCGCTCGATTCGTCTTCCGAGCCGAAGAGCTGCTCCTTGAGCCAGCCCCAGGCCGCGCCGACTGCCTCGCGGAACGGCCGCGTCCATTCCCAGATCTCGCTGCCCAGCTCGCTGATCGCGTCCCAGACGTCGCCGGCAAAGTCACGCAGCCACTGCACTGCCGGCGCGCCGTAGCCGCTCCACAGGTCGGAGAAGAAATCCCCTACCGGGCGCAGGAACTCGGTGAGCCTGTCCCACGCGGCGCCGGCGACTTCGGTGACGAAGCTCTTCAGCTCGTCGATCGCGTGAAAGAGCGGCTCGCAATTGCCGGCGCGCAGCGCCGCGACGATGGGTTGCGCGCGCCGGATCAGCCCGTCGAAAAGACCGGCCAGATCGTCCAGCGCGCCGCGCGGATGCCGAGAGGAGGCTCGAGAAAAATCCCGGATCCTCGCCCTCGCGTTGCACGGCTTTGCGCGCACCCCCCTGCTGCACCACGTGCGTCAGCTCGTGCGCCATCAGGCGCGGGTTGTCCGCGCTCTCGCCTTGCCCGATCCAGATGTGTGGGCCGTACGTGAAAGCGCGCGCATTCAGCCGCGCGGCGACCTGCCGGTCCTCGGCGGTATCGTGCACGCGCACGCTGGAGAAGTCGTACGGCAGCCGCGGCTCGATGAAGGAGCGCAGCCGCGCCGGCAGCGGCCGGCCGCTCCCGGGCGAGCGCAGGCGCGCCGTCAGCTCGGCGTCCTCGATCTCCCCTCCGGCCCGGCCGATCGCGCGGCGCGCCGGGCCGCGCGCCACGCGCTCCTCCTCCTCTTCGCGTTCCTGCCGCTGCAGCTCGCGCGGCTCGTCTGCGCATTCGGCGCATGCGCGCTGCGCCGCCTCCGGCCCGGCAGCGTGCCGCTCCTCCTCGTCCTCGGGCGCGCTCATGCGCATCACCCGCTCGGCCATGGCG
>WNGE01017777.1_pt1 | contig 15903 bp, 14 predicted proteins | sample 5400651 | NCBI WGS metagenome assembly WNGE01 (sample SAMN13153370, study PRJNA577476) | soil metagenome | isolation source: 60 cm soil or saprolite under grassland replicate 2 | place: USA:California | collected 2016-06-15 | reverse complement strand
TCACGGTCAGCGCCACGCTGGTTAGGCCCCCCAGGACAGCGACGATCAGCAGTCCCGCCAGCGGTACGACTACGTCCCGCAGGCGGATCGAGCGCAGGGTGGACAGCTCGTCCCAGCGGGCGAGCCCGTAACCGAAGACCGCCCCCGCTGTGCAGGTGAGAGCGACGGCGAGCGACGCCCACACCGCCCACAGCTGAGCGCCACGGACGGCGGAGGGGGTAAGGACGATCATCACGCCGAACACGAACCCCAGCCCGACGGCTGATCCTCGGATCAAGCGAGTCACGGAGACCGTTTTCGGCCGCTGCACGAGTCCTCCTCACGCGGCGGACCGCCAATAGCACGGTCCTCGCCCGCTTCCCGGACGCTGACCGTGCAGTGCAGGACACAAGGCCCCCCAATTGTCACTCACGCGACGGCCGTTGCGGGACAGGATGGTCTTAGCCGTCGACACATCCTGCAGGGCCAGCATCCGCAATGTCGCCGACAGCGCGCTTGTGGCGGATAGCTCGAGTTCTCCGAACGAGCGCCGCCGGGGTCTCTGCAAAGCGCGCCCGATGAACACCCAGGAGGCGAACTGGACCCGTGATCGGAGTGGATGATCAGGCCCTGTGCCGCTGGTGTCCATCGCGTTCGGCGTGGTGCTCTTCGCCCGCCCCAACGTCGGTGCAGTCACCCTCGCGCTGCTGTTCGGCCTGTTCAGCATCATCTACGGCGTCTCGCAGATCACGATGGGCGTCGAGCTGCGCCGGACCGGGAAGACCCTGCACTCGGTCATGCAGGACGCGGCCTGAGCTCATGCGGGGCGCGGGCGCTTGCCCCGCTCCGGCCAAGGCAGGCGACCGCTGAGCGCCTGCCAAGCCCTGGACCCGGCTTGGCAGGCACGCTCATCACCAGGCCCGCCGGCGCAACAAGCACGGAGGCACCAGGATGCCCAAGCCTAACCCGGGTGCAGAGGGCTCAGACGGCCCACGGCCCCAGCCAGAGCCGCCGGACCAGACGCGGCACGCCGCCGGCACCGGGGGCCAGGCGAGCAAGCCCGGAGATAACAGGCACGCTGCGCGGCCGGACATATTCCGGCAACATCCGGTCGTCTTGGCCGAACAGCAGAAACGAGCCGCGGACCTTCAGCTGCGGATCGCCGACTGGATCACCGCGTTCGCGGGGTCGATGCGGTTCGTCTACCTGCACGTCGCGCTGTTCACCATTTGGATGCTGTTCATCGAGTCCAAGCCGTGGCCGACGCTGACGCTGGTCGTGTCGCTGGAAGCGATCTTCTTGTCCACGTTCGTCATGATCGGCCAGAACCGGCAGGCGGACTTCCAGCAGGCCAAGGCGGATCATGACTTCAACGAACAGGAGCTGGAACTCAAAACCAACACGGACCTGACTCGCGAGATCGATAGGCTCACCACCGAGCTGCACAGCCGGCTGCTGGATAAGCCCGCCCGGTAGCGGTCTTGATGGCCGGCTTCACGCGCGTGAACACGCACACGCAAGCGATTGCAAGCCGGCGGCTGCCTTCCCCGGCGGTCCGCTGCACGCATGACAAGTGCGGCGCGGGCACCGCCGTTGGGCTCCTGCGATAGCGCCTGCCTCTGTCACGACAGCCAGATCGCCCTTTTTTGCCGCCGCCAGCTGGCGAGGTGGGCTGGCGAAGGGACAGCAATCCCGGCCCGATCCGGCCACGGAAGAAGGGACCAGCGATGGGCACGACCAAAGACATCCGCGAGGCAGTCGAGGCAGAGCTTGGCTTCGACCCGCTGGTCGACTCGACGGACATCACCGTCAATAACATGGGCGGAGAGGTAGCCCTCAACGGCACCGTGCCAAGCTACCCGCAGTACCTCGAGGCGGCCGCGGCGGCGCAGCGCGTTTACGGCGTGAAAAACGTGCACAATCACCTGGAGGTCGCGCTGCCGCCCGGTGACGAGCGTGACGACCCGACACTGACGACCATGGCGAACAACGCGCTCGCGCTGAACATCACCGTACCGGGCGGCATCGAGGCGACCGCGCGCAGCGGCAACCTCAACCTGACCGGCACCGTGAGCTGCGGCCCGGAGCGCACCGCCGCCGAAGTTGCGGTTGCCGGGCTGACCGGTGTCCGCAACATAAAGGACGAAATCGAGATCGGCTATTACGGCGTGGACCCGGCCGACGTGACCTCTCTCGTGCAGGACGCGCTGGACCGCTACGCGCTGGTTCCCGATGACAGCGATGTCGCGGTGGACACCGACGGGAACACGGTCAGGCTGATAGGACACGTCCGGTCCTGGGCCGAGCACGACGCGGTGATCGACGCCGCCTGGATGGCCAGCGGCATCCTGGAAGTGCGTGACGATCTGCTTGTCACCGGCTGACGGCGCGTCTGCCGCGGGCGCGGCGCAGTGACAGCTAAGGATTGGTGATGAGCGCGGAACGCGAGAGGGTGCGGCGGTTCGGCCGCCTCGAAGACGGGCTTCGCCAGGCCGGGGATTGGTACCGGTGGGGGCCCTATGTGGGCGAGCGGCAGTGGGGGACGGTCCGCGAAGACTACAGCCAGGACGGCGAGGCCTGGGACTACCTGCCGCACGACCACGCCAGGTCCCGGGCCTACCGCTGGGGCGAGGACGGCCTTGCCGGGTTCTGCGACATCCACCAGCGGCTATGCCTGGGGCTCGCGCTGTGGAACGGGCGGGATCCGATCCTGAAGGAGCGGGCGTTCGGGCTCACCGGCCCGCAGGGGAACCACGGCGAGGACGTCAAGGAGTACTGGTGGTAGCTGGACGCCATCCCCAGCCATGCCTGGAACCGGTGGCGCTATCACTACCCGCAGGCCGCGTTCCCCTATCAGGAGCTGGTAGGTCAGAACGCTGCCCGTACCCGCTTCGACCCCGAGTACGAGCTGCTCGATACCGGCGTTTTCGACGGCGACCGGTACTGGATCATCGAGGTGCATTACGCGAAGGCCGACCCGGACGACCTCCTGATGGCGGTGCAAGTGACCAACGCTGGCCCGGAGGCGGCTAGCCTGCACGTGCTGCCGACGGCCTGGTTCCGCAACACGTGGTCATGGGGTGAGAGCCAGCCCAGGCCGGTCCTTGCCGCGGACGGCGAGCGCCGCGTCCTTGTCGAGCATCCATTCCTTGGCACCCTGGAGCTGATCGGCAGCGCCGGGCCGGAGCTGCTGTTCTGCGAGAACGAGACCAACGTGGCGCGTCTGTTCGGCGCAGTGCCGTTCACGCCGTACCCGAAGGACGGCATCAACGACCACGTCGTCGGCGGCGCCGCCACCGTCAACCCGGAGCGCACCGGCACCAAGTGCGCGTTCTGGTACCAGATCGGCGTGCCCGCTGGCGGGTCTGCCGAGCTTCGGCTTCGGCTGCGTCCTGCCGCCAGCCCGGTCGGCGCCAGCCCGGCCGGCGGCAGGCGGGCTGGCTCCAGGGACCGCGCGACGGCCGCCCTGGGCACCGGCTTCGACCAGGTGATGGCGCTGCGGCGGGCCGAGGCGGACGAGTTCTACGCCGAGCTGACCCCGGCGGCGGCGAGCGCTGACGAGGCGATGATTCTGCGCCAGGCATGCGCGGGCATGCTGTGGGGCAAGCAGCTGTACTACTACGACGTGAGCCGCTGGCTGGATGGCGACCCGGCACAGCCCGCGCGGCCGGCAGCGCGTAAGACTGGGCGCAACGCCGCCTGGCGCAACTTCGACGGATTCGACATCATCTCAATGCCCGACAAATGGGAATATCCCTGGTTCGCGGCATGGGACCTGGCGTTCCACTGCGTGACCCTGGCCCACCTCGACCCGGCCTTCGCGAAATACCAGCTGATCCTGGTGTGCCGGGAATGGTTCCAGCACCCGAACGGTGCGCTGCCCGCCTACGAGTGGGACTTCGGCGATGTGAATCCGCCCGTGCACGCATGGGCGGCGCTCGAGGTGTTTGCCATCGACGGCGGGCGCGACATTGACTTTCTGAGCCGGGTCTTCGACAAGCTCCTGGTCAACTTCACCTGTAAACATTCAGGTCTCTCGCCGGGTTGGCAGGCAACCGCGGAATCGCGCTGAGCCGGTGCTTGTGTGACCTGGCGACACCAGCGTAAGAGGACGTGTGTCAAGCGGTACTGCGGGATTTCGTTGTTGATCTTGCTTCGGTGCGCTGGCCTGGGCGGGTGTTGCTACGGCTGGCGCCTGTGACCCCTGGTCCCGGGAGTGGTCGCGGGTTGCTGGGCCGTTCGCGGGCATGCTGGCGGCCACCCGGGCGGAAACGCTCGTGCCTGGGTGGTGCGGTAGCGCGGGTGCCTTGTGGCCTGGGGCTTCTCGCTCTACGTAGTGCAAGCGGGCTCGGCCGTGCAGGCCTGCCCCGACAGCGTTCAACCGAGCTGGTGAGAAGCTCCGGGCGACCAGGGGAGAGCTGCCCAGGGTGTCGCACGAGGTGGTCCTCGACGCCGGGGCGGGCTCGCTCTCCCCTCATCTGGAGGGAAAGCTTGGTCTAGGGCACCGGTGACGTGGTGCGGTATGCGCTGGTCAGGCTGCCTCCAGGTAGCGGGTGGCAGCCTGGTGGTCCTTGCGGCCGGCGGCGACATCAGGGTCCCAGCTGGTGCCGTGGACCACGATGGAGTAGATCCAGCGCAGCAGCGCGGCGGCGCACGCCACCCGGGCCTTGGCGCGGCGGCGCCGGGCCGCCTCGGTGGCCGCGCTGGCGTGCCCGGCCCGCCCGGCACTGCCGTCTTGGGCGCCGGCGGCGGCCTGGCCGGCGGCCGCGGTCATGGCCTGGTATTTCGCGGCCATGACGGGGTTGTGGATCAGCATCGGCCACACGGCGCGCCACGCGGTCAGGCGCAGGCCGGGCCGGCCGCGGCGGGAGATGTGAGCCTCGCCGTCGAAGGCGCCCGAGGCGTTATCGGACGGGGACATCCCGGCGTGCTTGACCAGCGATGATGACGTGTCGTACCGCCTGGGATCGCCGGTCTCGGCCAAGATCGCCGCTGCCCCGGTCGCGGTCAGGCCGGGGATGTCGCCCAGCCGGGCCAGGCCGAGGCTGGCCAGGGCGGCAGCCATGGCGGCCTCGGTGTCCCGCTGCTGGGCGCGGGCGCGTTGCAGGTCGCCCAGCTCGGCGGCGATCCGGCGCAGCAGCCCGCGCCGGTGCGCGCGCACCACGCCCTCGGCACTGGTCAGCGCGGTGAACACGGCCTGGCATACCGGGCCGCAGACCCGCAGCCCGCCCCAGCCGGCCACGGCGGACCGGATCAGGCCGGTAAAGGCCTCCACGCCGAGATCAGCCAGTTCCTCCGGCTGGCCGCCGCCCCGCGAGGCCACCACCTGCAGGGCCGCCAGCCAGGTCTTCGACCTGAACGGCTGCGCGCACGCCTCGATCACCACCGGCCAGGCCACCGACAAGAAGTCCCGGACCCGCTGCTGCGACGCGGTGCCCGACGTGATCAGCGCGGCGCGCCGCCGGCCCAGGTGCCGCAGGTCCGCCCACACCTCATCCAGCTCCTCGGGAACATAGCAGTGCAGCTCAGCGGCCAGCCGGGCGATCATCACGCAGTCCGCCTCATCAGTCTACAGCCGCTGCACCTGCAGCCACCGCGGCCCGGTCGGCTCGCACGCCACCGTCACCGCCGTGAACCCCTTCACCCTGGCCTGCCCCGCGGCCCAGTCCAGCGCCTCGCCCAGCCGGAACGCCTTCACCCGCACCGTCTTACGCGCCAGCACCCGCACATCATGATCAATCACCGCGAGCGCCTGCTTCTCATCCGCCAGGTCAATCCCGATCACCACGCCATCACGCGGCAGCATCCCCGCAGCTGCTCCCGCCGCGCGTTCCGCCTGCGGTCCCCCCGCGTCATGCCATTACCCTTGCCCATAGGACGTCCTTCTGTGTTGCGCCTGGGACACCAAGCCCGCACTATCGCACCAGGAGGACATCCCTGCATCAGCAGGCTCCAGCAGAACACGCGCCTCCTGCGCTTCGTCCTATTACTACGCCGGCCGTCCCGGGTGCGTGCGTCGTGGTCACCGGTGTGCTGATCTTGGGGCGTGACCGGGTATGAGCCGTTGTCACGGGCTGAGCTGCTGGCCCTGCTTGCCGGGCGGGACCAGGAGATCGCGCAGCTGCGGGCGGATAACGCCGCTCTGGCAGCCCGGGTGGCCCGCCTGGAGCGGCTGATCTCCCGGAATTCCGGTAATTCGTCGATGCCGCCCTCCAGCGATGACGTGCTGCCACGTCCCGGCGGGCCGAAGGGCAGGCCGGCACGCCAGGGCGGGGCGGCGGGCCGGAGGCGCGGCAAGCAGCCCGGTGCGCTGGGCCGCTGGCTGCCGTGGGCCGAGGATCCGGACAAGACGGTGTGTCACCGTCCGCGGGGCCGCTGCTGGTGCGGCGCGGACCTGGCCGCCGCGGCTGATGTTTGCGTCGAACGCTCGCATCAGGTGCATGACCTGCCCCCGGTCGCGGTCGAGGTGACCCAGCATGACGTGTACCGGGTCCGCTGCGGGTGCGGCCAGGAGCACGTGGCCGCGCTGCCGGGCGACGTTCCGGCCGCCCCGTCCAGCTACGGGGCGAACCTGAAATCACTGGTCGTCTACCTGATCATCTACCAGCATGTCCCGGTGCAGCGCTGCGTGCAGCTGATCGCGGACCTGACCGGCGGCACCGCGCCGTCGGCGGGGTTCGTGCACGGGATGCTGTCCCGCTGCGCGGCCGTTCTCGATGAGGTCGTCGCCCTGATCAAAACCGCGGTCCTCACCGCGGCGGTGGCCGGGTTCGATGAGACCACGATCCGGTGCGGCCCGGCCGGGCAGAAGAAATACGTGCTGTCCGGCTCCACCGAGACTGCGGTCGCCTACCACCTGGGCGGCCGGGACCTGGGCTCATTCGCCGCGTTCGGGATCCTCCCCGGCTTCGCCGGCATCGCGGTGCACGACCGCTACGCCTGCTATTACAACCGGGCCTGGGAGAACATCGCCGGGCACCAGGCATGTTGCGCGCACCTGATACGGGACTTCGAGGACGCGGCCGAATGCTGGCCCGCCGCCATCTGGCCCATCCAGGCGCAGCGGGCGCTGCGCGGGCTGATCCGCGCCTGGCACGCCGCCCGCGGCCAGGGGCTGGAGCAGATCCCGGCCACCATCCGGGACCCGCTGATCAGCGAGTTCCGCCACGCCGTGCTGGCCGGCCTGTCCGACCTTCCCCGCATCCCCGGGCCGAAAAACAGCACCGGCCAGCACCCCGGCCGCGATCTGCTGGAATTCTGCTCCGGCCGCCAGGACGACGTGACCCGGTTCTGCTACGACACCAGGGTCTGGCCCGCCAACAACATCAGCGAGCGCGACCTGCGGCCCGCCAAAACCCAGCAGAAGATATCCGGGCGGCTCACCAGCGAGGACGTCACCCGCGACCGGCTGAACATCCGCAGCTACATCGACACCGCCCGCAAATGCGGCATCAATGCCATGACCGCCCTGCACGGCGCCCTGGCCGGCAGCCCCTGGCAACCGCCGCTGCCGGCCGCCGCCAGCCCGTAACCGCCGCTACCCCGCCAGCGCGGACAGCAACTGCGCCATCTCCACCAGGCCAGCCAGGCACGCGGCCGCGGCCAGCATCGCCGCAGTCACGGCCTGCTCGCACGCCGCGACCAGCCCCGCCGGCAGCTCGCCGCGGAACTCATCCGGCCGCACCGCCGACGCCAGCTCCCCGGCGAACAACACCAGCGCCAGGCCCACGCCAGGGCGGCCCGGATCATCCCGCGGCGTGACAGCGATCACGCCGTCCGCCGCGCCGGCCATCTCCGCCAGGCACGCCCGGTGCCGCTCCACCATCCCCGGCCGGGCCGCCGCATCCTCTTTCTCCAGTGCGGCCACCAGCGTCACCGGCACGGTGAACCGCCCGGACTTGCCGCGCCGCCGCGCCCACGTCGGCCCGCACGTGCCGCACTCACAGTCGGGCATCACCAGAGCGTGACGACCGGGCTCCGTCACCACCGTCGCAACAGACATACCCGCATCGTCTACCCAGACCGGCCCGCCCCACAGCCGACGCGCCGGGCAGGACGTGAATGCTTGCCTTCACCTGGTGGGTCAACCGCGAGGATGCCGGCGGCCGCAACGTGTTCGAGGGAGGCTTCCTCGGCCTGGACAACATCGGCCCGATCGACCGGTCGCACCTGCCGCCGGGCGACACCCTGGAGCAGTCCGACGCCACTGGCTGGATGGGCGCCTACGCGCTGGCGATGAGCTCCATCGCGGCAGCCCTGAACTGGTCCGGCCAGCGGCGCGCGCAGGACCTCGTGCTGAAGTTCCTGGAGCACTTCGCCGCGATCCGGGATGCCCTCGACCGGCAGGGCCTGTGGGATGAGACCGACGGGCTCTACTACGACCGGCTGATCACCGCCTCCGGCGACGCCATCCCCGTGCGGGTACGATCCATGGTCGGGATCATCCCGGCCCTGGCGGCCGGGGTCGTCGACGCTGCCACGCTGGAACATGCGATGTCTATGAACAAGCGTTTCATGAGCTTCCTTGAGCGCGAGGGCTTCGGGGACCCGCGCAAGCTGGCCCAGAGCGGCCGGCTGCGCGGCGACGCGGGCACTGCGCCGCTGCTGCTCTCGGTGGCCGGGCCCAGCCGGCTGGAACGCCTGATGGCCAGGCTCTTCGACGAGGGTGAGTTCCTGTCCCCGCACGGCCTGCGCGCCCTGTCCGCCTACCACCGGGACCATCCGTACGAATTCGACATCGACGGCACCAGGGCGGTGATCGACTACGAGCCGGCCGAATCCACCACGCCTATGTTTGGCGGGTACTCCAACTGGCGGGGCCCGATCTGGTTCCCGCTCAACTACCTGGTAATCAATGCGCTTGAGCGCTACCACCGGTTCTTCGGCGATGACGCGGAGATCGAGTACCCGACCGGCTCAGGGAAACGGCTGACCCTCGACCTGATCGCCGCCGACCTCCGGGACCGGCTTATCTCGATCTTCACCGTGGGCCCGGACGGCCTGCGGGCTTGTTTCGGCGGCACCGGGCGGATGCAGACGGATCCCGCCTGGAAAGACAACCTGATCTTCAGCGAGTACTTCCACGGCGACAACGGCGCCACCATCGGCGCATTCCACCAGACCGGCTGGACCGGCCTGATCGCGGACGTGATCCTCCGCCGCCGCGGTACCGTCCCGTCCGTCGGAGATATCCTCCGTGACCTCAGCAGAGGGACCGCGCCATGACCAGCAGGCATGCCACAGCTGCCCAGGCCACCGGCGCCGGGCCGACCGGGCGCACCGGCCCGGATGTCGGCGCCCGGCTCGATGCCCGTGCCGGACGGGCACTACCAGGGAGCCCGTTCCCGCTCGGGGCGACACCCGGCAAGTTCCGCCGCACGACCGGGACGAACTTCGCGATTGCCTCCAGCGTCGCCGACGGCGTCCGGCTGTGCCTGTTCGACGACTCTGGCGCAGAGACGCAGATCCCGCTGCGGGACAGCGACCATGACGTCTGGCACGCCTTCGTCCCCGGGGTGCGGCCCGGCCAGGCGTACGGCTACCGGGTCAGCGGGCCCTGGGAGCTGGCCCAGGGCCTGCGTTGCAACCCGGCGAAGCTGCTGCTCGACCCGTACGCGCGGGCGGTTGCCGGATCGGTGTCGTTCGGACCGGAGGTACTCGGCCATGCCGCGAGCGACCTGGATTCACCCGGCTTGGATGAGCGCAGCACCCTGGACTCCTCGGCGCACGTGCCGCTCAGCCTAGTGGTCGACCCGGCGTTCGCCTGGCACGACAGCGCCCGCCCCCGCCGGGGCTACGCGGACACGATCATCTACGAGGTCCACGTCAAGGGCTTCACGATGCGCCACCCGGACATCCCCCCGGAGCTGCGCGGGACCTACGCGGGCCTGGGCCATGAGGCAGCCATCGCCCATCTGCTCGGCCTGGGCGTCACCGCCGTGGAGCTGCTCCCGGTGCACCAGAACGTGCCGGAGTCGTTCCTGGCCGGGCGGGGCTTGACGAACTACTGGGGCTACAACACCATCGGCTACTTCGCGCCCCATAGCGGATACTCGGCCGCCGTACGCGCCGGGCGCCCGGGTGGCCAGGTCGGCGAGTTCAAGGCGATGGTGGACGCGCTGCACCGCGCGGGCCTCGAGGTGCTGCTCGACGTGGTGTTCAACCACACCGCCGAGGCTGGCCAGCTCGGCCCGACGCTCTGCTTCCGCGGTATCGACAACCCGGCGTACTACCGGCTGCAGCCCGAGGACCCGAGCCGCTACGTCGACACGACCGGCACCGGCAACTCGCTGAACGCGGGCGACCCGATCACGCTGCAGCTGATCATGGACTCGCTGCGCTACTGGGTGGAGGAGATGCACGCTGACGGCTTCCGGTTTGACCTGGCGCCGACGCTGGCCCGCCAAGAGGGCGGCTTCGACAAGCTGTCGGCGTTCTTCGACCTGGTCGCGCAGGACCCGGTAGTGTCGCGGACCAAGCTGATCGCCGAGCCCTGGGACGTGGGCCAGATGGACAGCTACGACCTCGGCCGCTTCCCGTCGCTGTGGCGGGAGTGGAACGGAAGGTACCGGGACACCATGCGGGACTTCTGGCGCAGCCATGAGGTCGGGATCGGCGAGTTCGCCACCCGCTTCTGCGGGTCATCGGACCTGTACGCGAGAACCGGCCGCCGCCCCAGCGCCTCGGTAAACCTGATCACCGTCCACGACGGCTTCACGCTGGCGGACCTGGTGTCCTACAACGACAAGCACAACGAGGCCAACGGGGAGGGCAACCGCGACGGGACCAGCGACAACCGGTCCTGGAACTGCGGGGCTGAGGGCCCGACCGTCGATCCTGACATCCTGGCGGTGCGGGCCCGCCAAACCCGGGCCATGCTCACCACGCTGATGCTGTCGTTCGGGATCCCGCTGCTGCTAGGCGGCGATGAGATGGGCCGGACCCAGGACGGGAACAACAATGCATACTGCCAGGACAACGAGCTGACCTGGTTCGACTGGGCGCGCGCCGATACCGGTCTGCAGGAGTTCACCAAGCGGCTTATCGGGTTCCGCCGGGCACACCCGGTCTTCCGGCGCCGCCGCTTCCTGGCCGGCACCGAGGCCTCCCAGCTCCAGTGGTTCACGCCCGCCGGGGCGCCCATGGACGCCGCCGACTGGGCCGACGCGGAAGCCCGGGCGCTGGCAATCTACCTCGACGGATCCGACGACCCCGACCGGGCCGAGGACGGCACGCTCCTGATGGACGACGACTTTATGGTGATGGTGAACTCCTGGTGGGAGCCGCTCGGCTTCGTCTTGCCCGCCACCCGCGTGGACGCTGAGTGGCATGCGGAGATTGACAGCTACGACCCTGCCACCCCCGTGACAGCGTCGGAACGGCGCGCAGGCGAGATTGTCACCGTAGGTCCGAGGTCGGTCCTCGTGCTCCGCGGCCCTGCGCCGTCGTGACTGACCGCACAGGACGAGAACTCGGGACGGCTGGCCGACCTCCGCGGGCACGCGGGGGGAGGCTGCGGCCGGTCGCGCGGTGACCGGCGTGCGCGTACCGTGGAAATTCACCCAGTTGCTGTCCGCGCTGGCGGGTTCCAGGTGGGGCTGTGATGCTGCTAGATCGTCTCGCGGAACGCGGGGCGCTCGACCAGGTGGTCGCGTCCGCTCGCGGCGGGCTGAGTGGTGCGCTGGTGCTGCGTGGTGAGGCGGGGGTTGGCAAGACAGTCGGTAGGTCTTGGCGGCGCGAGGTAGCCGCGAAACTGTCACCACGACCCGGCGCGGGCTGGGCGCCGTAACCGGGTGCGAACTCTGCGCCTCGCGCAGGGCTGTGCGCGAAGTGCGCGTGGCAGCGCCGCGGCCGTGGCGGCTGTGCGAGTGTGCTGCCCGCATCGCCGTGACCGGCCGCGGCGCGCCGCCTTAAGCGTGCCGGAGCGGGCGGGCGGGTGTCCAGCCGGGGTGCTGTTGCGGGTTCGTTGCAGGGGTTTCCCGGCGCCGGCGGCCGGGTGCGGCATGCTGTGAGGCGTGCTGCCCGTGTCGCCGTTTTTCGCTTGGCGCCTGCGTGCCCGAAAGACAGTCTGGCGCTGGGGACGATCTTTCGGGTCTGGGTACTGTCGCTTCGTGATCGATGTCGCCAAGGGCTCGGGGATGGTGTGCACGCGGCTGCCCAGCGACACCAGGGCAGGCCGGCGCACCCAGCGGGTGTGGCAGGTGACCGCGACGTTCGACGCCGTGGTGACGCTGATGGATCACCTGCGGAGCCAGGGCATCGAGCGGCTGGTGCTCGAGAGCACCTCCGATTACTGGCGGATCTGGTACTACCTGGCGTGCGCCACGAGGCGCTGTTGTTCCGGATGGAGGTGAAAGACCGTCCATCTCCTCGCCGTCGCAGCGGCGGGGGTGAAGCTGGAGGCAGTCTAAGCCGCGGGTCGGCGGTGAGGACGGGAGCAGCCTCGACAAAGTCGCGTCGGTTCAGTACTACCGGATGGGCCGGGCGTGGTGAGCGAGACGGGAAGGTATACGAGAGAAATCGGCTTCGTTACGCCTCTTGAAGTACCGCCAGCTCTAACCCGGTGGATTCGGGCTGGTTTGCGGTGCGTACCCGCTCTTTCATGACGGGCGGGAACTCCAGGCAGGGTCTGCGAGGTCTGGGTCTGGAGGCCACGGTGAACTGCCTGCGGCGTAGCCGTGGCGAGACCGCAGGGGCAGAGCCGGATGCCTCACCCGTCGACCGGGCAGCAGTGAACGCGGGAACCATCCGCGTGCGTTCCCCACGCCGTCTCCCGGCCCGGGAGACGGCGGTGGGGATAGGCACGACGCCTGCCGAAGGCGCGGGTGGGACGGAGCCGCCGTAGTACTCCGGGCGCGGGAGAGCCGCGTACATGGGGAAGGGCGGCAGCGTGTCGGTCTAAGGAGGGAGAGTAATGTCCGGAGGTGCGCTGGTGAATACCGGCGCCGTACGCTGGCCGGATCCTTATCAGGCTGGCGTCACGGTACGGAGTATGCAGAGCAAGTTGCATCGCTGGGCGGGAGAAAATCCTTCCCGCCGTTTCGGCGACCTGTACAACCTCGTCTACGACCCGGCGTTCCTGGTGGATGCGTGGCAGCGCGTGTCGACCAACAAGGGCGCAAAGACTGCGGGGACCGATAAGGTCACCGCGGCCTGGGTCGAGACCGTGATCGGGGTCGGGGCTTTCCTGGGCCAGATCCGGGATTCGCTGAAGTCGGGTGAGTTCTGGCCGGTGGAGGTGCGCCGGGTACTGATACCGAAGAAAAGCGGGAAACTCCGCAAGCTCGGTATTCCCACTATCGCCGACCGCGTGGTCCAGGCCAGCCTGAAGTCGGTACTCGAGCCAATTTTCGAGGCGGATTTCCAGCCGTGCTCGTACGGGTTCCGCCCGATCCGGCGTCCGCATGATGCGATCGCTGAGATCCATCACCTGGCGTCCGCGCCCAGGAATTATCACTGGGTGCTGGAATGTGATATCAGAGCCTGTTTCGACGAGATTTCTCATACGGCCCTGATGGATCGCCTCCGGGTGCGGATCAAGGACAAGCGCATCTGCGGGCTGGTGAAAGCGTTCCTGAAATCCGGGGTCCTCACCGAGCTCGGAGACCGGGAAGAATCACTGACCGGAACCCCGCAAGGCGGGATACTATCCCCGCTGCTCGCCAATATAGCGCTGTCGGCGCTGGACGACCATTTCGCCCGGCAATGGCAGCAGGAGATGGGAACTGACAAGCAGCGGGCCAGACGCAGAAGAAACGGCCATGGTAACTGGAAAATCATCCGCTACGCGGATGATTTCGTCCTGATGGTGTCGGGCGACCGCCACCATGCCGAGGCACTGCGCGAGGAGGTGGCCGCCGTGCTCGCCCCGCTGGGGTTGCACCTGGCCCCGGAAAAGACCCACACGGTCCACATCGACGAGGGCTTCGTGTTCCTCGGCCACCTGATCCGCCGCCAGCGGAAACGGGGAACCCAGAAGTACTACGTCTACACCAGGCCGTCCCAGAAGGCCATCGGGTCTATCAAGGATAAGGTGACGGCCAGGACGTACAGGTCAACCCGCCACATGGACCTAGACGAGATGATCACTCGCCTGAACCAGTCCCTGGCGGGATGGGCGACCTACTTCCGGTACGGAGTGTCCAAGGCCGTGTTCAGCGCGGTCGACTCCCACGCGTGGGGCCGGCTGATGCGCTGGGTACGCGCCAAGTACGCGGGCAGGCACCGTCTCGGGATGAAAGAACTCCGCCGCCGCTTCTGCGATCAAGGGTGGCGGTTCGCCCACAACGGGGCCGTGTTCACCGGCGCCTCCAGCGTCACGGTGAAACGCTACCGCTATCGCGGCAGCAGCATCCCGACCCCGTGGACCCCGGAACCGGCAGCCGCCACCGAGCGGCTGACCAGCGGGTAAGACACGCGGAGCGCCCGTTGCGGTGAGAGTCGCACGGCGGGTGCGGGAGGGGGCTTGCGGGAGACGACCGGTGGCAACACCGGCATCGCGCCCGCGAGCCTACCTCACCGAGGCGGCCGGCCTGGAGGTGTGGCTGGTCAACGCCCGGGACGTCAGGCACCTGCCGGGCCGCTCCAAAAGCGACCGGGAAGACTGCGCGTGGTTGTGCAAGCTGAACGAGTGGGGCATGCTGCGCCGCTCGTTCGTGCCCCCCGAGCAGATCCGTGACCTGCGGGCGCTGACCCGGCTGCGGACCCACCTGGTGCACGACCGCACCCGGCACCAGAACCGCATCGAGAAGATCCTCGAGGATGCCCTGCTGAAGATCTCCAGCCTGATCTCCGACCTGATGGGGGCCAGCGGGCGGCGGATGCTGGCCGCGCTGGTGCGCGGCGAGCGCAGCCCCAGGGCGCTGGCCGCGCTCGGCGACCGCCGGCTCAAGGCCACCCCGGCCCAGCTGGAGGCCGCCCTCACCGGCCGGTTCCGCGACATCCACGCCGTGGAGACCGGCATGCTGCTGGAGCTCATCGACGACCTGACCGCCAAGATCACCCGGCTGGACGGGCAGATCACCCGCCTGCTGGAACAGATCCCCGGCATCCGCCCGGCCTGCACCAGCTGCGGGCTGATCGGCGGCGGCCACGCCCCCGCCTGCGCCAGCGACCAGGCCCGGGTGCTGTCGGTCATCGAGCGGCTCGACGAGATCACCGGCATCGGCACCGCCAACGCCCAGGTCATCATCGCCGAGCTGGGCACCAGCATGACCCGGTTCCCCACCCCCGGGCACGCCGCCGCGTGGGCCAGGCTGACCAGCCGCACCATCCAGTCCGGCGCCACCACCAAGAACGGCCGTGCCGGCAAGGGCAACCGCTACCTGCGCGGCGCGCTCGGCACGGCCGTCATGACAGCCGCCAATACCGACACCTTCCTGGGCGAGCGCTACCGGCGCATCGCCCGCCGCCGCGGCAAGCAAAAAGCCATCGTCGCCGTCGCCCGCACCATCTGCGAGATCGCCTGCATGATCATCGGCGACCCCGGCTTCCGCTACATCGAGCTGGGCGCTAGCTACTACGCCAGGCACGACCCCAGACGCCAGACCCGCAGCAAGATCCGCGAACTCGAGAAGCTCAACCCCGGGATGACGGTCACCCTCACCCCGCGTGCGGCGCCCACCGACACCCCGGCCGCCTGACTACTGCCCGTATCCCGCCCGCTACGCGTCACTGCCGGGGGTGTCCCAGCCACTTACGGTATTACCGCAGCTCACCCACCGCTCCTGGTGACCTCCCGCCAGGGGTGGCTGAACACTGCTCATGGGTACAGCTCAGTTTCCGGTCAGAGGTCATGGTCACCATCCGGGTGCCCAGCGACACCCGGCGCGGCCGCCGGCAGCAGGAGACCCGGGAGTTCCGGGCCGTCCGCAAGGACCTGCTGGCGCTGGCGGACTGGCTGCGGTGCTGGGGCGTGACCAAGGT
>WNGE01004564.1_pt1 | contig 15907 bp, 15 predicted proteins | sample 5400651 | NCBI WGS metagenome assembly WNGE01 (sample SAMN13153370, study PRJNA577476) | soil metagenome | isolation source: 60 cm soil or saprolite under grassland replicate 2 | place: USA:California | collected 2016-06-15 | reverse complement strand
GAACCATGTGCCCGCCGATCACCGCGAGCGCGATCACCGCCGCCAGCGGCAGGTACATACGCCGCTCGGCCGCGACCTCGGTGACAATCGGATAGAAGCTCGACGTGGGCGCCAGAATGAGGAAGAACCACACCCCCAGAAAGGCCGACGGGAGCCCGCGACGAAGTGCCCACAGTGTGGCGCCCAGGAGCGTCACCACCACCGCCGCCGAAGGTAGAATGGTCGCGACCGACCTGGCGAGCGGCCAGTCATCGTAGTCTCCGACCAGCGGCGTGGGCCAGACCGAAAGGCGCAGGTAATGCACGATCACGCCGCTCTGTGTCGCCGCGTAATCCCAGGGCGTTACTTCGCTCGGACCAAGGCGTGCAGTGTCTGTTCCGATCCGAGTCTGCGCGAGCGCCACGAAAATGAGCCAGCTGGCGGCCATGGCGGCATAGAGGCCCCAGCGACGACGACATGTCTCGCGAAATGACGTCGAGAGAAACACGCGATCATACGCCAACACAACCAGCGGGGCCACGACCATCACTTCTTTACTGCCCATGCCCAACCCGGTCGAGACCGCCGCCGCCGCGTAGCAGATGCCCGGGTGCGGTGAGTCGGCGCCGCGGATCACGCAGTAGAGCGTCAGCAAGAAGAACAGTCCCATCAGCAGCTCCGTCCGCTGCGTGATATAGGTGACGCTCTCGGTCTGCAGTGGGTGAACCACCCAGATCAGCGCTACCGCCAGCGCCAGCCATGGGGCCTCATCGCCGTACCGCTCCCGCAGACGGGCACAGAGTAGCGTTCGTCGTACGACGGCGTACAGCACCAGGGCCGCCAGCAGGTGTATGGCCAGATTGAACACGTGATAACCCCAGGCATTGAGCCCATCCCACGCATAGTTGAACGCGAGCGAGAGATTGACGATCGGGCGTCCGGTCACCGGCGTGTACGGCGGCGGTGACAGGACGCTCCACATCGGCCAGAGCTGGCGGATGGTCGGGTTGCCCTGGATCGCACGGAGGTCATCGAAGATGAACGGGCCGTGGAGGCTATTGTGGTATGCATAGAGACCCGCGCCGATCACTAGCATGGGAAGCAGCGTCCACGCACCCGGTGTCTGGGGTGCACGATGTGCGGATCGAGCCACCGCGCCTCTGGCTGCCGCACGACGGTCTCGGCGCGTTTGACTACGGGAAGTCCGCCGGCTCATGCCGCCCGAATAGGAATGCGATGCGCTGGGACGGGCTCATGAGTCGCTGACCCCGCGCTCGATCCGCCGTCCTGCCTGGTAGACGTCCAGCATGTCCCAGAGGGCGGCGATGTCGCCGGTCGGATCGCCCCGCACCACGAGCACGTCGGCCGGGCGGCCCGGCAGGAGCCGGCCGGCCACGGCCCCGACGCCGATGGACTCGGCGGCGCCGCTCGTCCCGGCCACGATGGCGTCCGCGTACGACAACCCCGCGCGGGTGAGCATGTGGATCTCGTGCACGAACTCCCCGGGCGCGTACCAGCCCCACGGGGAATCCGAGCCCGCCGTCATCCGCACGCCAGCCTCCGTCATCTGCCGGACGGCGTCGACCCGGACGTCGAGGGCGCGCTGAGACTGCTCGAGCTGCGCGATCAGGTCCGGGGTCAGCCGTCCCTCACGCTCGCGCGCCTCGCGCAGCCGGTCGATCCCGGCCTTCATCACGTAGAGGGTGGGGTTGACCCACGCCCTGGCCGCCACCAGTCGCTCGACCAGGTCGGGGCGGAATCGATACGTCCCGTCCGGCTCGTTGAAGATGCAGTGGATGATCATGTCCACGCCGGCGTCGAGGCAGTTCTGGACGGACTCGGCGGCCGTGCAGTGCGCGGCGGTGAGCGTGCCGTGGCGGTGCGCCTCGTCGGTCATGGCCGCGAGCTCGGCGACGGTGTACGACGCGCGGTTTGGGTCGGACGTGCGCGTCGAGCCGCCGCTGGCCACGATCTTGACGTAATCGGCGCCCTCCTTGAGGAGCTTCCGGACCTCCGCGCGCACGGCGTCCACACCATCGGCTTCCGAGCCGAAATAGCCCATGTGCCCGCCGGTAATGGTGATCGGGCGGCCGCAGATCACCATCCGCGGGCCGGGCGCGAGCCGGCGGCGAATGCCCTCGCGCAGGGAGAAGGCCACGCGGCCCTTGGCGCCGTTCTCGCGCAGGGTCGTCACGCCCGAGTGCAGCAGCGTGCGGGCGTTCTTGGCCGCCTGGAGGAGCAGGATGTCATCGTCCTCCTTCGCGACGTCGTCGCCCAGCGTGCCGTCGCCCGGCGCCACCAGGTGCGTGTGGGCGTCCACGAGCCCGGGGAGGATCGTGGCGGCGCCGTAGTCCCGCCGGTCGACGGCGGCGCCGTCGGGCGCCCGGACCTCGGCCGGGCGGCCCACCCCGGCGATCCGGTCCCCCTCCATGAGCACCGCCGCCGGCTCGACGGGCGCGGCGCCACTGCCGTCGACGAGACGGGCCGCCGTGATCAAGGTGAAGCGAGGGGATGCCTCCGGCGGTCTCATCAGCGCCGACCGCTCAGCCGGAGCGCTTCGCAGTCGGCGCGGAGCACTCCCGACACGACCCTGAGGGGCTGGTCCGTCATGGCCAGCAGCTTCTCGAGCGCGTAGTCGCCGTAGCCCACCCCCATGTCGGCGAAGCGCGCGCCGATGACGATGGCCGAGATCCCGGCGATGCAGGTGGCCCACGCGCACATCGGGCAGGGCTCGCAGGTCGTGTAGAGCGTGGACCGCGCGAGCGGCCCCGCGCCCGCGCGGAAGGTGGGGTTGACGATGCGCAGGCGCGCCGAGAGCGTCCGGATCGCCGCCGTCTCCGCGTGGGCCGTGAGGTCGAAGGCCGAGGTCGCCTCGTTGTGTCCCCGAGCCACGACCGCCCCCTCCATCACGATCACGGCGCCCACCGCCATGTTCCCCTCGGCGGCGCCCTGTTCCGCTTCCTCGATCGCGAGACGCATGAAGCGTTCGTGGTCACTGTCCATGGTGGCTCCTCAGGTGCGGGGTGGAAAGACACGGACCGCGTCCAGGTCGAGCACGGAGACCGCGACCCGGTCGCCCGCCTGCCAGCTCTTTCCGCCGCCGGCCTGGGTACGGGGACGGCTGACCCGGAGACGCCAGGTGTCGGCCACCACGACCTCGTACTCCATCACCGGTCCGGTGTGGAGCGCGAACGCGACCACGCCCGTCCACGCCGGACGGTCGGGTGGCGGCGCCGCCGTCACCGTCAGGTTCTCGGGGCGCACCATGACGATCGCTTCGCCGGTGCCGGGCTCGTCGGCGTCGCGCGGCAGGTCGAGCGCGACGCCGGCCACCACGACCCGGAGCCCGTCGCCGCCCGCGCCGAGCAGCTTGGCGTCGAGCAGGTTCGAGTTCCCGATGAAATCCGCCACGAAGAGGTCGCGCGGCCGGTCGTAGATCGCCGCCGGTGCGTCGCACTGGATGATGCGACCGGCGTTCATGACGGCGACGCGATCGGACATCCGCATCGCCTCTTCCTGGTCATGGGTGACGAAGATCGTCGTCATGCGAAGCGGCGTGATGAGCTGCTTCACCTCGAGCTGCATGTCCACGCGCAGCTTCTTGTCCAGCGCGCCGAACGGCTCGTCCAGGAGCAGCAGCACCGGCTCGACGGCGAGGACGCGGGCCAGCGCCACCCGCTGCTGCTGCCCGCCGGAGAGCTCGTGGGGATAGCGTCCGCCGAAGCCCGCGAGCTTGACCAGGTGCAGCATCTCCGTCACGCGGCGGCCGATCTCGGCGCGGGGGCGCTTGCGCATCCGGAGGCCGAAGGCGATGTTGTCGGCGACGGTCAGGTGGGGGAACAGCGCGTAGTGCTGGAAGACGATGCCGATGTTGCGAAGGTGGGGGAGCACGTCGTTGATGACCTCGGCGCGCAGGACGACCTGACCTTCGCTGGGCGCCAGGAAGCCGGCGATGCACTTGAGGAGCGTCGTCTTCCCGCACCCGGATGGGCCGAGGAGGGTGACGAACTCGCCCGGGCTCACGTCGAGGGAGACCCGGTCCACCGCGGTGACCGCGCCGTAGCGCCGCGTCACCCCGGCGAGCCTCAGGTCCGGATCGGGCGACGCGGCCATGTCAGAGCCGGACGATCCGGGTGAGGCCGATCGCCCAGTGGGCGAGCACGACGACGGCGAAGGCCAGGGTCACGAGCACCGCCGAGATGGCGGCCGCCGCCGGATCCAGGTCGAAATTGATCATGGCGAAGAGCCGGATGGGAAGGGTCTCGACGCGCGGATCGGCGAGGAAGAGGGAGACGGTCAGGTTGTCGAAGGACGAGATGAAGGCGAACGCCGCGCCGGTGGCGATCCCGGGCACGAGGTTCGGCAGGACCACGCGCAGGAACGTGTTCCAGGCGTTCGCGCCGAGGCTGCGCGCCGCCTCCTCGAGGTGCGGGTCGAGCAGGCTCAGGCTGGCGGCCGTGGTCCGGATGACGTACGGCACGATGACGGCCACGTGGCTCAGGACGAGGACGGGAATCGACAGCGGGACGCCGATGGCCGACACGAACATGAGGGCGGCCAGCCCGTACACCAGCGACGGCAGGATGAGCGGCGACATCAGGAACGCGTTCAGACCCTCGCGTCCGCGAAACCGACTCCGGACGAGGGGGAACGCCGCCGCCACGCCGAGCACGACCGAGATGGCGGTGGCGGCCAGCGCGATCAGCAGGCTGCGCCCGGCCGCGACCCGCACCTCCTCGAGCGCCCAGAGCCTGACGAACCAGCGGACGGACAGCCCGTGCGGGGGAAAGGCGATGTAGTCGCTCGCGGTGAACGACGCCGCGACGATGATGAGGGTGGGCAGGAGGAGGTAGAGCAGCGCGCCCAGACCCAGCGCCCACATGACCGTCCAGAACGCGGCATGCCCGAGGCGGCCCCGGAGCCGTCCCGCGCCGACGCCGGCGACACCGCTCGGAGCGGCCGCCTCACGCCGCATCGCGGTCATCCACCGGCCGGCCCGTAGCGGTAGCGGCGCGCGATGGCCATCCCGCCCCAGACGACGAGCAGGGCGACGGCGAGGAGGATGAACGCCGTCGTGGAGGCGATGGTCCAGTCGAGCGTGACGATGGCCGACTGGTAGATGAGGGTGGGCATGACCGTGAACGAGCCGCCCCCCACCATGGCGGGCGTGATGAAGGCGCTGATGGTCAGGGCGAAGCTCAGGATGGCGCCGGCCACGATGCCGGGCGCGCTCAGGGGGACGGTCACGCGGAAGAAGGCCCTGGCCTGGCTGGCGCCCAGGCTCACCGCGGCCGTCTCCAGCGAGGGGTCGAGCTGCTCCATGGCGTTGATGAGCGGGAGCAGCATGAACGGCAGCTGCACCTGGGCGAGGGCGATGCGGACGCCATCGAGCGTGAACAGGAGCTTCACGGGGGCGTCGACGAGGCCGCTCGCCACGAGCGCGCCGTTGATCAAGCCCTGCTTCCCGAGGATCACGATCCACGCGAACGAGCGGACCACCGCGCTGGTGAGGAGCGGCAGCAGCGTGATGAAGAGGATGCTGAGGCGCCACGCCGGACCGAGACGCGTGTAGAGGTACGCGAGCGGGAAGCCGAGCACGAGCGTGACGGCGGTGACCTCCAGGCTGAGCCGCACGCTGAGCCAGAGGGTCTGCAGGAAGAACGCGTCGGTCAGGAGCTTGTGGAAGTTCCCCAGCGTGAGCCCTGCGACGCCGGGCGCGTGAAAGCTCCACCAGAAGAGCATGACGAGCGGGACGGCGAAGTAGACGGCGAGGAACAGGCTCGCCGGCAGGACGAGCTGCCAGAGCCGGAGGTGGTGCGTCCATCGCGGCGGTCGCGGCGAGGGCCCGCGGCGGCCGCCATCAGGGGTCACACCTTGATCTCGCGATTCCACCGATTGATCCACTCGGCTCGCTGCAGGTTGATCCTGGGCCAGTCGAGCGTCTTCAGCTTCTCGAGGTCCTGGGGCGTGGCCGGCACGATGCCCCGCCACTCGGCCGCCACCTGGACACCCTCGACGACGGGGCCGATGAACGACGGCGGACCGGCCATGGTCTGCTGGCTCTCCACGGCGAGCCCCTGGTTGATGTACTCGAGCGCGAGCTCGGTGTTGGCCCCCTTGGTGATGGCGAGCCAGGCCAGCCCGGCGATGCCGCCTTCCTTGGGAAGGACGAACTCCACGCCCGTTCCCTTGCTCTTGAGGATCGAGGTGTCGTGATGCCACATGGGCGCGATGTCCACCTCGCCCCGCTCGAGCAGCGTGCGGAGGTTGGCGGGCACCGCCTGGATCGAGGCCACGCTCGGCAGCAGCGACTTCACCGCCTCGAAGCCCGGCTCGACGTTGCCCTCGTCGCCGCCCTTGAGCCGCGCGAAGCTCAGGAGCGTGACCGTCCCCAGCGTGCTCGCCGGTGTGCTCAGGCCGATGCGCCCCTTGTACTCGGCGTTCCACAGGTCCGCGAACGAGCTCGGCCGCGTCTTGAGCTTCTTCGAGTTGTAGGCGATGCCGATCTGCGAGGCGCCGATCGGCACCCCGAAGGGCTCCTTCGGCCGGTACTTCTCGAAGATGCGCTTGGCGTTGGGGATCTTGTCCATGGGCAGCGGCTGGAAGACCCCTTCCTTGATGGCCAGCAGGAACGGGCCATCGTCGACGAGGGCGACGTCCACCGGCGGCCGCCCCCCCGCCGACGCCTTGGTGCGCGCCACGAGCTCAGCGGCCAGCATCGAGACCAGCGTCACCTTGACGCCGAGTCGCTTCTCGAGCGGCTGGGCGATGGCCAGCCGGTGGCCGGCCTCCCAGCCGCCGCCGTAGGTATTCGCCACGAGCTCCTTCTGCTGCGCCCAACCGGCGCCGCGGGCGGCGAGCGCGAGCGCCGCCGTCATCCCGCCTGCGAGCACGTCACGTCGAGACAGTCCCGTGATTGCCATCGCCTTCCTCCTTGTGAGCGCCCGGCGGGCCCGCTCTATTCGAAATGCCTCCCTCGCCCTCGGAGAGGGAGAGGGTCGGGGTGAGGGTGGCGCATCTGTTCGTGGACGATGCGGGTCAGAGCCTCAGGGCGAACGTCATCCCGAGCTCCGCGTAGTCCACCTCGTGCGTGAGCTGCCCGCCTCCCTGTCCGGTGGTCAAGTCCTGCTGCGTCTCATGGTCGGTGATGATCACCCAGTCGGTGTCGGGCGGATACAGGGGGAAGCGGTCGAGGCTGTGCCACGTGCCGACGCCCAGCGCGTAGCCCTTGGTGCCATCCAGCAGAAACGCGCGGATCCGGTCGGGAGCGGGGATCGTCTTCCGGTCGGCCGTCGCCGACGGCGGCGCGACCGCCACGACGGCCGGCGATCCGCCGACGGGCAGGAAGGTCTGGGTGAGATTGAAGTGACGCTCCAGCTTCGTGAACGAGAGCCCCCGATACGGCGTCCTGAGCAACATGATGAGGGGCTTGCCGGAGCGGAAGTCGATCGCCCAGCCCTGCGTGCCGCTCTCGGTCCGGAAGTCGGCCGGCCGGTCCTTGGCCGCGATGATCTGCCCGAACGGAGCGAACGCCTCGTCGGTCAGCGGCTCGATCCTGATCTCGTGCACACTCGGCATGCAGCTCCTCCGGCAACCGGTTTCGCCACTCGCGACACTCATATAATCCATCGGCGACGGCTTGGCAAGGGCTCCGCGGGCGTACCCGGGTCGGTGACACGCTGCCGTGGTTGACATCGTCGGGGGATTCGCGTAGATACGCGGAGACGGCAGCGAAAGAGTGAACTCCCGACACCACGCCGGAAACGCGAGGTCCGCCGGAGACGCCGGCCTGTGAGGATCCTCGTCGCCAACCCCAACGCGACCGAGGCGATCACCGACGCGTGCCTCGCCCTCGCTCGCGCCGCCGCCTCGCCGGGCACCGAGCTGGCGGGCTGGACCAACCGGCAAGGTCCCCCCATCATCGACAGCTTCTATAGCGATTACATGGCCGGCCGCCCCCTGGCCAGGGCCGTCGTGGACATCCGGCCCCTCCCGGACGCCGTCGTGCTGGCCGGCTTCGGCAACTACGGCACGGCGGCGGTCAAGGAGATCCTCGACGTCCCCGTGATCGCCATGGCGGAGGCTGCGATGGCGTTCGCCATGCCCTTCTGCCACCGCTTCGCCATCGTGACAACCTCGCCCCGGATGATCCCGTACACGCAGGACCTCGTCACCTTCCTCGGGTTCGACGCGCACTGCGCCGGCGTGCGGGCCGTGAGCATGCCGCCGCCCGACCCGAGCCAGCCGGGGCACGAGCGCGTCCTCGACCAGCTCGCGGAGGAGGTCGGGCGCGTCACCGAGACCGGCGCCGACCTCGTCATCCTCGGCGGCGCCCTGCTCTCTCCCTACGCCGGCGCTCTGCGGGCGCGGACGCCCGTCCCCGTGATCGAGCCCGTCGCGTGCGCGGTCCAGATGGCCGAGGCGGTCGTGCGGCTCGATCTGCGGCAGAGCAAGCTGCGGAAGTTTGCCCCGCCGCCTCGGCGGCTCGCCGAGTATGGATAGCCTCGACGACCTGCTGCCGGGACCGCGGATCCTGCTCGGTCCGGGGCCGAGCATGGCCGACCCTCGCGTGCTGCGCGCGATGGCCACCCCGCTGCTCGGTCAGTTCGACCCCGAGTTCACGCGGGTCATGAACGAGGTCATGACGCTCTGCCGCTTCGCCTTCCAGACGGCGAACCCGGGCACCTTCCCCGTGTCGGGGACGGGACGAGCGGGCCTCGAGGCGGCGCTGGTGTCCCTGGTCGAGCCGGGCGACCGCGTCGTCGTGCTGGAGTGCGGCCGCTTCGGTCTGCTCTTGATGGAGATCGCCGAGCGCTGCGGGGCGGAGGTCGTGCCGGTGCGCGGCGAGTGGGGCAGAATCATCGAGCCCGCGGCGGTCGAGCAGGCGCTGCGCGCCGGCCGGACGAAGCTCGTCGCGGCCGTGCACGGCGAGACGTCGACAGGGGTCCTGCAGCCGCTGCCGGAGATCGCGCGGCTGGCGCGACGGTACGACGCGCTGCTGCTGGTCGACGCCGTGGTGACGCTCGGCGGCTGTGAGGTGGCCGTCGACGAGTGGGGGCTCGACGTCGCCACCGCCGGGACCCAGAAGTGTCTCAGCTGCCCGTCCGGGCTCGCGCCCGTCAGCTACAACGAGCGCGCGGCGGCAGTCATGCGGGCCCGGCCGACGAAGGTCCGCAGCAACTATCTCGACCTGGCCCAGCTCGAACGCTACTGGAGCCCCCGACGCTTCAACCACCACACGGCGCCCACGTCGATGGTGTACGGTCTGCGCGAGGCGCTCCGCGCGCTGCAGGTGGAGGGTCTCGCGGCGCGCTTTGCCCGGCATCGCCTCCACGGCGACGCCCTGCGCGCGGGCCTGGCCGCGCTCGACCTGACCCTGTTCGGCAAGGAGCCGCCGCTCCACCGGCTGCCTTTCATCGCGCCGGTCATCGTGCCCGACGGGATCGACGAGCAGCAGGTGCGGCAGACGCTGGTCGAGGACTTCGGCATCGAGATCGGCGCGGCATTCGGTCCGCTCCAGGGGCGCATCTGGCGCATCGGCACCATGGGCTACAGCGCCTCGAGGCAGAACGTGCTCCTCTGCCTGGCGGCCCTGGAGTCGGTGCTTCGCCGCCAGGGCTGGCGCGCTGCGCCCGGCGCCGGAGTGGAGGCAGCGGTGGCGCACTACGCGGCCTCGGCCCCGGCGGCCGGCGTGGAGCCGGAGGACAGCCTCGGCGCGGAAGGGATCGGCGGGATCTAGGCCGGATGCATCGCTCTCTCTCCCGCGAAGGGGGCAAGGGCAAGGTGAGGGAGCAGGTATGGCGCTGAGCCGACGCAGATCTGCAGGCAGGTGCTGACCCGGGGACCGCGGCGGTACGGAGCCCGCCTGACGGCCTGTTCTCTGCCTGAGGTGCTCGGGAACCGGCCGTTGGTGGCCCGTCGGGATAGGCCGACCGGATACGTCGCGGCGTGCCGCTGCCGAACGTGGCGGTCGCGGCGGCCGACGCCGCGCGGCAAGGCACTGGAAGAACGAGAAGATACACGAGGGGCACGTTCGCTTCGGTTCCGTGCTAGGCTGCGCCAAGGCAAACCGGCTACCGCGCTACGCAGGTCCGCCTATCCCGGGACCGAATTATAGTTATGCGGACAAGTGATGGAGCAATCGAGTAGCGAGGAGGAGCGCTGGTGTCAGGAACGCCGCGCCCAGGTTGCCGAGTACCTGCGGGACGAGGGGGTCCGCCATGGTCGGATCGGGGAGTGGCCGGCGTGGCATGTGTCTCCCTACGTGTCGATCTGGGCGATCGAGAGCGCGACGACTCCCGACTCGGTAGGTTGGTGGGTCATCTGCGGCGACGGCCCCACCGACTACGTCTCGGGCAAAAGAGCCGAGGATCCTCGTGCAGCGGTCCGAGTCTTCGCGGACCGATGGAACGAGGTCGCGTCGTACATGCTACGCGCGGAGCCCCATCCCACGATTGAACTTGGCTCCCCAAGGACTTGGGCGGAGCTCGGGCCATTGCTCGAGAGACGTGCCGAGTTGCTCAGCTCATGCGCCGCCGACGATTCGGCATGGCAACCGGCCCCCTAACTTCAGACTGCAGCGGTCCCGGTGCTCGCGATGCTCGCATGCCGGCCGCTGAGTCTGCGCGTTATGCGGCAACGAGACTGACACCCGAGGGATGAGTGAAGATCGCAGAACTGATTCGCCTCCTCGAGGAGGATGGATGGCGCCTGGCGCGGACCCGCGGCAGCCACCGGCAGTACAAGCATCCGAGCAAGCGCGGGACGGTGACGATAGCTGGCAAGCCGAGCCTGGACGTACCTCCCGGTACACTGAACTCTGTGCTCAAGCAGGCAGGCCTGAAGAAGGAGAAGTGAGGATGGCGAGATTCCGCTACATGGTCGTAATCGAGCGGGGCGAGACGAGCTGGGGGGCCCATGTCCCCGACCTCCCGGGTTGCGTCGCTGTCGGGGAGACGCGCGAAGAAGTGCGCCGCCTGATCCGCGAGGCGATCGAGCTTCACATCGACGGCCTGAGGGAGGACGGCCTGCCCGTGCCGCCGCCGAGCTCCGAGGGGGAGTTCGTGGAGGTGGGGGCCGCCTAACTTCACGTTACACCAGACCGCGCGCTCGCGTTGCTCGCACGCGGCTGGTGAACGTGGGCGTTATACGGCAATGGACAATGAGTGCTGACCCTCTGCGCGCGTTTTTCTCAAAGGCGGCGGCGTATCTTCGCCACCCGCGGTTCCAGGAGGCGGAGGTTGGCTACAAGCTGCGCTTCCAGGGCGAATTGCGTCCGGCTATGGAGGCGTACCGAACCGGGGATGCGAGCGCGTTGGCGCAGCTCACCGCGGCGCTCCGGAGTCCGAACCAGAACATGATTGACTGGCGTGTCGTCCAGCCGCTTCTTGATTGGTGCGAGCGTCGTTCTTCGAACGCGCGCCGAGCTCTGAAATCGCTCTGGTTCGGCAACGGGTCGCTCGACAAACGCGTCCGCCGTTTCGTTGCCGAACTGGGTGCGGCCGGTATGAGCCAGCCGGGGGCGCAACTGTCAATCACCTCGACGCTCCTCATGGGACTTTCGGCCAAGCAGTACCCACCAATCCGGACGCAGAGGTTCGGTGTCGTGTTCGGCGAGGCCGACTACCCTCCGTTCCAACGTGATCAAGATGCCAGCGTTCGATATGCTCACGCGCTTCGATTCCTCGATTCCTTGATCGGGCGAGCGCCCACGTACGGGGTGCGACTTCGACACCGCCTTGAGGCTCAGGGCGTCGTCTGGTGTCTTGGACGCGGATGGAAAGGGTATCCCCGGTTGAGTGGCGCGACTGGATGACATGAGGAATGATTCGATAGGCGCTGTCCAACCAGGCGTTCCAGCGGGCGGCCTCGCTCCGCGCGGCCGCCGCTGAATGTCGGCGTTCGGACTACAGACGGAACCACCCGAGGGGGCGACAGTGCGCCTGTTCGTCACGGGCGTCGCTTGCGTCGGCAAGACGACAATCGGTAGGAGAGCGGCCAACCTCATGGGCCTCGCTTTCTTCGATCTGGACCACGAGGTCGAGACCTTCTTCAATACCAGTATCGAGCGGCTGCAGGCGCGATTCCTGACTCCGCACTCCTACGGCAACGAGGCGGCGAAGGCCCTCCTTCACCTGCTGGCACGCCCCGAAAGCCGAGATAGCGTGATCGCCCTCCCTCCGAGCGGACTGATGGGAGGGTACCTACGAGCAGTCAAGAGATCCGCCGGGTTGGTTGTGACGCTCTGGGATCAACCGGAGAACATCCTCGAGCGGATCACCTTCTACGACATCGACTCACGCCCGATCGAGCGGCGGTTGACCCCCGGCGAGAAGCGCCTGTACCTCAGAGAGATCAAGAAGGACATGACGTACTTCGGCAAGACATATGCGCGTGCCCACCTGCGCATCGATATCACGGGTCTCGATGTAGAGGCGGCCGCCCGCAGGGTCAAGGAATCCGTCGAGGTATATGCCGCGAAAGCAGCGCGCAGACGCAGTCCTGTAGTGCTGCGCGCCCGGTGGGGCCGCACATCGCGGGGGCAGGCGCGCCGACTCCGTGACGGCTCCTCTCCCCGACTGCGACCGCCCGCTCCGTTGTGACGCGGAGGACGGACGTGCGAAAGCCCGTGCCGCCTCGGCGACGAGCGAGATTGACTCTTGGGCGTGAACGCCCGTGCTCTTCGCGCGGCCTTGGTCGCCTCTCCCCCGAGGGGGGAAAGGACAGGGTGAGGGAGCGGCTATGGTGGCCTATCCGAGAGACCTCGTTGGCTACGGGCCCCGGGCCCCTGATCCGAAGTGGCCGGGCCGGGCCCGTCTGGCCGTGCAGATCGTCGTGAACTACGAGGAAGGCGGCGAGCGCTCGATCCTTCACGGTGACACCGAGTCCGAGGCCTTTCTCCAGGAGGTCGTCGGGGCCCAGCCGTTGCCGGGCGTGCGGAATCTGCAGGTCGAGTCGATCTACGAGTACGGCAGCCGTGTCGGCTTCTGGCGCCTGATGCGGATGTTCGCCGAGCGCGGAATCAAGATCAGCGTCTTCGCGGTCGGCATGGCCCTGGAGCGCCACCCGGAGGCGGCGGCGGCCATCGTCGAAGCGGGCCACGAGGTCGTGAGCCACGGCTGGCGCTGGATCGACTACCAGTTCGTCGACGAAGCCATGGAGCGCGAGCACATCCGGCTCGCCGTCGACCGCCTCACCCGGCTGACGGGCAGCCGGCCGCTCGGCTGGTACACCGGCCGCCTCAGTCCCAATACCCGGCGCCTGGTGGTGGAAGAGGGCGGCTTCCTCTACGACGCCGACGCCTACAACGACGACCTCCCGTACTGGGTGGAGGTCTCGGGCAAACCGCACCTCGTGGTCCCGTACACCCTGGACAACAACGACATGAAGTTCAGCACCCCCCAGGGGTTCAACAGCGGGGACGACTTCTTCGCGTACCTGAGGGATGCGTTCGACGTGCTCTATGCCGAGGGCGCGGCGGCGCCGAAGATGATGTCGGTCGGGCTGCACATGCGGCTCGCCGGCCGCCCCGGTCGAGCGGCGGCGCTCGCCCGCTTCCTCGACTACGCCCAGGGGCACGACCGCGTCTGGGTCTGCCGGCGCATCGACATCGCGAGACACTGGATCGAGCACCATCCCTACCGCGCCCGGTGAATCGGCGCCCGGTTCGCGGCCGAGAGTGGACAACGACGGGCGGCGCCGGCGGCGTCCGTCCGTTCACCCGACGTCACGCAACACTTCGATGAAGGTCTTGACGATGCGCGGATCCCAGTATCCCGCGTCCGACTCCTGGCCCAGGATCTCGGCGACCCGAGCGTGCGGGAGCGGCGCCTTGTACGGCCGCTCGCTGCGAAGCGCGTCATAGACATCGACGACGGCCATGATCCTGGCGCCGAGCGGGATGGCCTCGCCCGCCAGTCCCTCCGGATATCCGGAGCCGTCGAGGCGCTCGTGATGGTAACGGACGATCGGCCGGACGTCGTCGAGGGTTCGCAGGGATCGGATCAGGTCGGCGCCCACGACGGGGTGGGTCCGCATCCTCGTCTGCTCTCCGGCGTCGAGGGGCCCGGGCTTGAGCAGGATGCCGTCGGGCAGGGCGACCTTGCCGAGGTCGTGCAGGAAACCGCCCAGCCGGAGGGCCTTGAGCGTCCGCTCATCGACGCCGAGGGCTCGGCCCAGGCTGACCCCGTATGCGGCGAGACGCTCGCAGTGCCCCCCCGTGTAGGGGTCCCGGGCCTCGATGGTCATGCCGAGCATGGTGAGGACGTGTCCGGCCTGCTCGAGCTGGTCGAGCAGAAACTTCACCCGGAGAAGCGCCGCGACCCGGGTGCGAAGCTCCGTGAAGTCACAGGGCTTCCCGAAGAAGTCATCCGCTCCGGCGGCCAGCCCGGCCACGCGCGCATCCAGGTCGGACCGCGCGGTCAGGAGGATCACGGGGATGAGCCGGAAACGGGGATCGGCCTTCAGGCGAGCGCAAAGCTCCACCCCGCTCATCGCGCCCATGTGGACGTCGGTGAGGATCAGGTCGACCCGCGCGCCGTCGAGAACCTCGAGCGCGACTTCCGCCGAGGGCGCCGTCACCACCCGGTAGCGCTGGGCTTTCAGATGATCCGCGAGCGTGGACCGCACGTCGGCGTCGTCCTCGACGACGAGAACGGTCGCCGGTTCCGTCCGGGACGGCCGGGACGTCACTGTCTCCGTCATCAGGATTCGCCCGGGATCGCGGCCTTGAGAGCCTGCCGGACCGCATGGAGCACCTTGTCGAGCGCGAACGGCTTGTTCACGCAGGGCACCCCCGTCTCGTCCAGGAACCGTCTCGCTCCCGGACTCAGCGTATCGCCGGTGATGAAGATGACGCGGCGCCGGAGGTCGGGGTACCGGCGCTCCATCTCCCGGTAGAGGCCTGGACCATCCAGCTCGGGCATCCGGAGGTCCGTCAGCACGAGGTCATAGGCCCGGGCGCCGAGCTTGTCGAGCGCGATCCGGCCGTTGGCGGCGACGTCCACGTGGTGACCATCGAGAGCGAGCACATCGCCGAGCAACCAGCCGATCGTGGGTTCATCGTCGACGACGAGGATGCTCTTGTCCCGTACCGGCTCCGACGAGTCGAGCGCCGGGGTGGCCACCGTCTCGCCGAGGGATCCCGCGACGGGCACGGTGAACGAGAAGGTCGCCCCGTGTCCGGGCGCGCTCTCGAACCGCATGGAGCCACCGTTCCCCTCGATGATGCCCAGACACAGCGCGAGTCCAAGACCCGTTCCGACCCCCAACGGCTTGGTCGTGAAGAACGGCTCGAAGATCCGCGCCTGGATCGCCGCGGGAATGCCCGGGCCCGTGTCCGCGACCTCGAGGACGGCATGCTTCGTGGCCGCGTCGAAGCGCGTGGACAGCCTGAGCCTTCGCGGCGGGGGCACCTCCCGCATCGCGTGATCGGCGTTGGTGACCAGGTTGACGACGACCTGATGGACCTGATGGGGATCGCCCCAGACCAGCGGCAGACCGTTGTGCAGGTCGAAGGCGATGTCGACATTGTCCACGCGGAGCTGGTAGCTGAGCAGCTCGACCGCCTCCCGCACGATCTGGTTCAGCGAAAACGCCTGCCGCTCCGGCGGACGCTGGCGCGCCAGGGCCAGGAAGTTGGTGACGATCCGGGCACAGCGCTCCGCGGCGCGCTCGAGGTCTTCGACGTGCTTGCCGGCGGGGGTGTCCCCGATCTCGTAGCGCAGGAGGGCCGCCCGCCCGGCGACCACCGACAGCGGATTGTTGAGCTCGTGGGCAACCCCGGCCAGGAGCTGGCCCATGGCGGCGATCTTCTCGGTCTGGAGCAGCTGCTCCTGGGTGCGGTGGAGCTCGTCCAGGCGCTGGCTCAACTCCTGGTACAGCCGCGCGTTCTGGATGGCCACCCCCGCGTGGTCGGCCAGCGCCGTCA
>WNGE01009872.1_pt1 | contig 15918 bp, 15 predicted proteins | sample 5400651 | NCBI WGS metagenome assembly WNGE01 (sample SAMN13153370, study PRJNA577476) | soil metagenome | isolation source: 60 cm soil or saprolite under grassland replicate 2 | place: USA:California | collected 2016-06-15 | reverse complement strand
ATCGTGCCGGTCGTCTTCGGCCGGGGGAAGCCGTACTTCGGGACGCTCGCGAACGGTCACCTGGTGCTCGAGGATCCCGAGGTGGTCATCCACGGCGACGGGGTGCTCCATTTGCGTTATCCGGTGCATCGGGGACGCTGGATGTCACCCCTGATCGTCCCGGATGTCGGGACCGCCGGACCCGACAGCGCGGTGGGTGGGTCGGTTCGACGGCGATCATCGGGGTCACGGCATCCCGGCCGACGAGCGCTATGGCTTCCTGTGTCGACCCGACGACCTGGCGCTGCCAGATCGGGTCCGACGCGGCTGGCCGGGCGCCCTCGTCGAGCCCCGCCGCCGTGAGCGCGGACTGCGCCCGGACGGGATTTGCCAGAACCCTGCTCATGGTTCATTCGGTCCGAACGCATACCTGGCGGGGATACGCGCCGGAGGGGTCCCGATGACGATCGCGACCTCGTCGTGGTCCAGGAGGGGGATGCCTGCGGGACTGCCCGTTTCTCGCTTGCCGTCGACGAAGACCACCACGCTGGAGGCCGGTCGACAGTAGCCTCCGACGCACGAGCCATCGAGCCGAACCCCCCACTCTTCGAAGAACTGGCCGAGGGTAGGCTGCGTCTTCACGGGCGCCTCGATGTGGAGCACCCCGGTCACGCTGTGCGTGTGCAGAGGGGAGATGCACGGTTGCGGACACCCCTTGGCGCTGTAGCCGGGCGCCCCCGCCGCCGCACGCGGCAGGGAGCACCAAAGCCACGGAGATCAACCGCCGCGCGAGCTTCTTCATCTTCTCCTCCTCTCGGCTCCTCTTTCGGCTTGCCTCGTGGGCTTCCTCCGCCTCACGGTGCGTGCCGCGTTAGTTCGTTGGTTCGCAGCAGCCGGCCGGTCCAGAGCAGCCACACCGGCAGCAGCAGCGCGCCGCCGACGAGCAGGTGGCTGGTGTCTGTTGGGCACCGCTTCCCGAGGAGCACGCCGACGAGGTCGTCATTCGCGGCGTAGGCGCCGCTGAGGGTGAGCAGGACTACGCCGAGCAGCAGCGAGTAGCCGCACCAGGCACGCGGGACCGCGCGGTTGCCGGTCGGGCCACCGATGGCGGCGCCGGCGAAGGCCAGCAGCGCGACGCCGAGCAGCGCGAACGCGGCCAGCTCGAAGGCGTCGTCGAGCATGCCGACCGAAAAGAGGATCGCGTTGACCGTCTCGATCGGGTCGCCGTGGCTGGCCATCAGACCGGCCGCGCGGTGGCCGCCGAGGTGCAGGACCTCGCCCGCCACCCACAGCAGCGCGCCGGTCGGCAGGGCCAGCGACCCAAGCCGCGCCAGCACCCGGTCGCGCCCGAGCAGGTCGCGGGCGAAGGCGGCCAGCGGCACCAGGCACAGGAAGCCGGCGACGGCGATCCCTGTGTCGAGGCGCTGCTGCGAAAGGGTGGTGACCAGCCAGGCGAACCAGCGGTGCAGCCCGTCGAGGGTGCCGGGGTTGAACGCCGGCGGGTTGGCGACCGTGACGAAGCGGGTGGTGAGCCCGTACCAGACGGCCGCCACCACGAAGGCAGCCGCGCCCAGGTAGGCGACCAGGTCGGCCGCCACGGCCGGGCTCGGAGCTGCGGGTCTCGACGGGGTCCTGGCGTGGATGTCGTCGGTGGCTGCGGTCATCGCTGCCTCCTTCCCCCGAGGCTGCCGTTGCGGCGACCCTTCCTGGTGGTAGTGCCGCGACCGTATCGGCGGGGCAGCCGCCGGGCATCCGGGCGGCCACCGAACCTGCCTTGAGGGCTGGCACTGAAGACCGGCGGGGCGCCCGGTGCGAAGATGGCGTGGCCATGCGAACCGTGCTGATCGTCGACGACCACGCCGGCTTCCGCGGGTGGGCGCGAACGGTGCTGCAGGCCGAGGGCTTCGGGGTCGTCGGCGAGGCCGCCGACGGCGCCGCCGCGATCCAGGCCGTCCGTGCCCTGCGCCCCGACGTGGTCCTGCTCGACATCCAGCTGCCGGATATGAACGGCTTCCAGGTCGCCGAGCGGCTCCGCGGCGCCGGCGCGGGCGGGACGGTGGTGCTGATCTCCAGCCGCGACGCCGCCGACTACGGCACCCGCATCGCCACCAGCCCGGCCGCCGGATTCCTCCCCAAGGCCGACCTTTCTGGCGCCGCGCTGGCGGCGGTGCTGGACGGCACCGGCCACGGCTGGGACCGGGAGCCGGGACGATGACGCCGCGCCGGTGGGCGCTGATGGCCCTGGGCGGCGCCGCCCTGGCGTGGGTGCTCGGCGGCGAGTGGGTCAGCATCAGCCGCGGGATCCACGAGAGCCACCTGCTGGACGCGATGGTGGGGCTGAGCTTCTTCGGCGCCGGGATCGTGGCGCTGGACCGCCGGCCCGGCAACGCGATCGGGCCGCTGATGGTCGCCTTCGCGGCCACCGGGTTCCTCGCCAACTGGGGCAACCTCGTCCCGGTGTTCCCCACGCTCGGCTTCGTCGCCGGCCAGTTCCAGGCGCCGTTGCTGGTGCACATCGCCCTGGCGTACCCGAGCGGGCGGCTGCGCACCCGGTTCGACCGGGCCGTGCTTGGCGCGTTCTACGCGGTGGCCGCCGCCGTGGGCCTGGTGGGCGCGCTGACGTTCCCCCGCCGGGGTCCTGGCTGCGGCCGCTGCCCCTGGACCCCGCTGTTGATCTGGCTGCGGTGGCGGCGCGCCTCCCAGGGAGAGCGCCGCGAGCTCGCGCCGTGGTGGGCGGCGGCGTCGATCCTCGCCATGGTCTACCTGCTCGGCGCGTTCACCTCGTCAGACTCCCAGGACGGCTTCTCCTACCTGCTGTGGGAGCTGCGGTCGGTGCTGCAGATCAGCGCTCCGATCGTGTTCGTGTGGGGGCTGCTGCAGACCCGGCTGGCCCGCAGCGCGGTCGGCGACCTGGTGGTGGCGCTGGACCGCCCGCTGCCGCCCGGTGGGCTGCAGGCGGCGCTGGCGCAGACCCTCGCCGACCCCGCGCTGCAGGTCGCCTACGCCCTGGACCGCGAGGCCGGGGTCGAGCACCCCGACGGGGGGCGGCGCTGGGTGGACTCGGGCGGGCAGCCCGTGGCGCTGCCCCCACCAGGGGGCGGGCGCGGCGCCAGGGTGGCCACCGTCGTCGAACGCAACGGCCGGCCGCTGGCGGCGCTGCTGCACGACCCGGCGCTGGACCCGGGGCTGGTCCAGGCGGCCGGCGCCGCGGCGGGCATGGCGATCGAGAACGAGCGCCTCCACGCCCAGGTCCGCGCCCAGCTGGACGAGGTGCGCGCCTCGCGGGCCCGCATCGTGCAGGCCGGCGACGAGGAACGCCTGCGCATCGAGCGGAACCTGCACGACGGCGCGCAGCAGCGCCTGCTGACCCTGTCGCTGGCGCTGCACACCGCCCGGCGGCAACTCGGCGCCGATGCGGATCCTGCCCTGCTGGAGGCGCTGCGAGGCGCGTCGGCGGAGCTGCACCTGGCGATCGAGGAGTTGCGTGAGCTGGCCCGTGGGATCCACCCGGCGATCCTGACCGACGAGGGCCTCGGGCCGGCGCTCGGCGCGCTCGCCGGCCGCACGTCGGTGCCGGTCGCGCTGGTCGAGGTCCCGCCCGGGCGGTTGCCACGGCCGGTCGAGGCGGCGGCGTACTTCGTCGTCTGCGAGGCGCTCACCAACGTCGCCAAGTACGCGGACGCCGCGTCGGCGTCGGTGCGTGTCGGCATCGACGACGACCAGGGCTCGAGGCGTCAGGCCGGAGGTCGGACCGGACTCCTGGTCGAGGTCTGCGACGACGGCGTCGGCGGCGCCGACCCGGCGCGCGGCTCCGGTCTGCGGGGCCTGCAGGACCGCGTCGCGGCCGTCGGCGGCCGGCTGTCGGTCACCAGCCCTCCCGGCCACGGCACCGTGGTGCGGGCGTGGTTGCCCTGCGACGCGGACGCGGCGGTGAGGTCCCGGTGAGGGTCGTGCTCGCCGACGACACGGCGCTGTTTCGCGAAGGGATCGCCCGGCTGCTGACCGACGCCGGCTTCGAGGTGGCCGGGCAGGCCGGCGACGTCGACGAGCTGCTGGAGCTGGTGGCGCGGACGACGCCCAAGGTCGCCATCGTCGACATCCGGATGCCCCCGACCCACACCACCGAAGGGCTACAGGCGGCCGAGCGGATCCGCGTCGAGCATCCAGGGGTCGCGGTGCTGGTGCTGTCACAGTATGTCGAGCCGCACTACGCGATGAAGCTGCTCGGCCAGCAGCCCTCCGCCGTCGGCTACCTGCTGAAGGACCGCGTGACCGACGCCGACGAGCTGGCCGAAGCCGTCACCCGGGTCGCCGCCGGCCGTCCGGTCATCGATCCGGCGGTCGTCGCCGAGCTGCTCGCGCGCCGGCCGCGGCGCGACCCGCTGGCCGCCCTGTCGGACCGGGAGCGCGAGGTGCTCGCGCTGATGGCGGAGGGGCGCTCCAACCAGGCGATCGCCGACCGGCTCGTGCTGACGCCGCGGACGGTCGAGTCGCACGTGCGCAGCATCCTCACCAAGCTGGACCTGCACCCGACGGCCGACGACCACCGCCGCGTGCTCGCCGTGCTCGCCTACCTCCGCAACCGAACGACCCCCGGCAGGCCGGCGTAGGCAGGCGATGACGTAGAAGCCTGCGGTGGGCTCAAGAGGGTCGGAGGAACCGAGTGCAGATCCGCACGCAGGCAACGAACGGGCAGTATGACTCCGGGACCACACCTCTACGGCTGGCTTCGACACCTTGCCTCTGGTCGGGTGCCCGTCGGCTTTCGGGCGCATGGAGCATGGGATCAACACGATCCGAAGCCTGTCCAAACGGCTAGGGCTCCGGAATGGGGATCTGTGGACCGACGCGCCTGGCGCCATAGCGGGCGTTGATCGCGGCCACCACCTCGGGGTCCGGAGTTCCGGCAACCGCCCGCAGGTACGCCTCCATCTCCCCGAACAGGCGCTCAGCCCCGCCGGGAATCCACGCGATCACGACGCGCACCGGCTCCGCTGCGAGGTTGGCGAAGGCGTGCGGCGTGCCGCGTGCGCCCCAGGCGAGGCCGCCCGCCGCGATCTCGTGCAGCTGGTCCCCGAGCTGCACCGTCAGCACGCCGTCGAGCACGAAGAACAGCTCGTCCTCGTTGGTGTGCACGTGCAGGGTCGGTCCCGCCGTGCGGGGCGGCAGCGTGACCTCCCCGAGCGCGAGCAGGCCGTCGGTGTCGCGGCTGGTGATGCGAACGAATGGGCGGCGTGGTCCCGGCGGCGGCGCGCTGGGGTGCTGCTCACCCGGGGCGAGGATGAACGGCGCGCTGATGATCCCTCCTGACGTTGGGCGGCTGGCGTCGTACCGGTCGATACCAGGTACTGCCGCCGCAGCGAACAGCTGAAAGACCAGCGCCGCCAGCGCCGCCATCACCGCCCCACGTTCGCAGAATCGGGCGCGGTCATGCCAATGCGGGTGACGACCGGGCGGGACCGGCCGAAGCTGAGCCGGGGCCGGCCTCGGCGGCGGGCATGGACGGCCTCGGGGCCGGTCTGCCGCTGGCAGAGCCGCCACCGCTCCGCGGCCTGGTGCAACTCGGCGATCCGCTGCGCGGCGATCTGGCCGGTGAAGGTGGGGTGCATCTCGTCCTCCTTGGTGCCGTGCTGGCTTGTGGGACGAGCATGCGGCTACGGCGCCTGCCCGCCATCCGGGCCGTCACCGAACCTGCCTCAGGGCTGGCACTGAAGGCCGACGGGCCACCCGGCCCTTATTCTGGGCCGCTGGCTGCACCGGATCCCCGCATGACGCGAGCATCGCGGACACCCTCAATGAGCTGCAAGGCGCACCCTTCCGTACGTGTCACCGGAACGGGCGAGCCTCTATAACGGTGGTCCGTTGACTTCGGCGGAATGCGCAGGTCGCAGCTCTCACCGGTCCACGGGTGAAGGGAAGCGCTTTACGCAGGTCAGGGGCCGGAACGGGAGATGCCAGCACGCCGAACTCAACGAACTACCGATAAGACCCTGCGGCTCTACGCCGAGGGGTACTTGGCGGACGCCGGCGTCCGGCCGAGCAGGTCGGCGCCGCGGCGCTCCAGCCAGTCGGCCGCCTGCAGGCCGCGTCGTCGGCCAGGGTGGTGTGGTCGCTGTGGCCGATGCCGGTGATGACCGGCACCGGCGTTGAGGCGATTGCGGCGGCGACCTGGGCGCTGTTGAACGCGTTGAGCTGCGCGGCCTCTCCCCCGCCGCGGACCACCAGGACGACCTGGTTGCCCACGGCGGCGTTGCGGACCTGCGCGACGATGCGGGCGGCGGCGGCCTGGCCCTCGAGCGGGGCTGGGAAGTGGGTGGCGTGGACGCGGAAGCCGCTGTGGACGAGCACGGTGACGGCGTCCTGGTAGCCGACGGTGCCCGCGCCGCCGACGACGATGCCGACGCGGAGGGGGGCCAGCGGAAGGTGCGTGGTGGCGCGCTGCTGGCCGAGCTGCCCGCTGGCGGCCAGCTCCTCCGGCGGCCGCGGGCGTGGGGTAGGCTGCGCGGGTACGGTCGCCGGCGGCACCGCGCGTCCCAGCGGTCCCGGCTGCCTCGAAGCGGGGAGGCCAGCGTGGCCGAGGAGCAGTCACGCGGCGGGCCGACGGTGCGCCGGATGCTGCTGGGCGCCCAGCTCCGCCGGCTGCGGGTCGAGGCGGGCCTGACCCGGGAGCAGGCCGCCGAGGCGATCCGGGCGTCGGCGTGGAAGCTCCACCGGCTGGAAAACGGCAAGGTCGGCTTCAAGGATCGCGACGTCGCCGACCTGGTCGCCCTGTACGGCGTGACCGACCCGGTCGAGGTCGCCACGTTCGTCACCATGGCCCGGGAGGCGAACCTGCCCGGCTGGTGGACCCCCTACAGCGACCTGCTGCCGCAGTGGTTCCGCGCCTACGTCGACCTCGAGGCGGTCGCGGCGCAGATCCGCACCTACGAGGGCCTGTTCGTCCCTGGACTGCTGCAGACCGAGGCGTACATGCGCGCGCTGATGGCCAGCACGCTCCGCGACCGGCGGCCAGAGGAGATCGACCGGCGGGTCGCGCTGCGGCTGGGCCGCCAGCGGCTGCTCACCCGCGACGACGGGCCCCTGCTGTGGGCGGTGGTCGACGAGGCGGCGCTGCGCCGACCGGTCGGCGGCACCAAGGTGCTGCGCGCCCAGCTCGAGCGGCTCATCCGGGCCACCGCGCTGCCACGGGTCAGCCTGCAGGTCCTGCCGTTCGAGGTCGGCGCCCACGCGGCGATGGTCGGCGCGTTCAGCATCCTGCGGTTCGCCGACCCGGAACTCCCGGACGTGGTCTACCTCGAGCACGTCACCAACGCCACTTACCTGGACAATCCCTCCGACGTCGCGGCGTACGCCCACATCATGGCCAGCGTCGGTGTCCGCAGCGCGCCGCCCGAGCAGACCGCCGACCTCCTCAGCGAGCTGCTCGCCGAGCTGGGCTAGCCCGCCGACCAGGCCGCTTCGTGCCGGCTGACGGCGCACCTGGGTATCATCCGGGCACGCCCGACCATCAGCCCGGAAGGGGACAGGATGCCGACCACCGGTGGCAGTGACGACGCAGGGACCCAACGGCTGCCGGACGAGATCGACACCAGCGTGCCCCAGTCGGCCCGGGTCTACGACTACTGGCTGGGCGGCAAGGACAACTTCCCCGCCGACCGCGCCCTCGCCGAGGCCATCATCGAGCAGGTCCCCACGATCCGGATCCAGGTGCGCGCGCAGCGGGCGTTCCTGGGCCGCGCCGTGCGCTACCTGACCGCCGAGGCGGGGATCCGGCAGTTCCTCGACGTCGGCACCGGCATCCCGACCGCCGGCAACGTCCACGACGTCGCGCAGGCGATCGCGCCGGAGTCGCGGGTGCTGTACGTCGACAACGACCCGATCGTGCTGGCGCACTCCCGGGCGCTGCTGCAGCAAAGACCCGAGGGCCAACTGGCGTTCATCCTGGCCGACCTACGCGACCCGGAGTCGATCCTGGCCGACCCGACGCTGGCCAAGACCCTGGACCTCGCCCAGCCGGTCGGGCTGGTGCTGATCGGGATCATGCACCACCTCCGCGACGACGATGACCCACGGCGGATCGTGGCGACCCTGGTCGACGCGCTGGCGCCCGGCAGCTACCTGGTGCTGTCGCAGACGACCCCGGACTTCGACCCCGAGGCGATGCGCGGCCTGGCGGCGGTGTCCGAGCAGGGCGGCATCCCCAACGTGCCGCGGACCCTGGCGGAGACCGAGCCGTTCTTCGCCGGCCTGGAACTGGTCCCCCCTGGCCTGGTGCCGATCGTGTCCTGGCGGCCCGACCCCGAAGACGACCAGGACCCGCGCAGCGTCTACGTCTACGGCGGGGTCGCTCGCAAGCCCTGACCGGGCGCTCCCCGGAGGCCGTCGAACGCCTCGGACGCGCGTTCTGGCACGACCTCGACGCCCACCCCTGCGCCTTGGTCGTGGCGGCGACACGGCGGCCCGCGGTGCGGCCTCGACGGCCCAACGATGCGCTACGCACCCGCTCCGGGACTCCGACGTGCCGCTGCGTCGCGTGGGCTGGTCGCGGGCTGATCCCGATTCCGATGCTTCTATGTCGCGCAAGTCGTGGGTGAGGTGCCGGTGGGCTCGAGCTGCCGTAGAGTTGCCTGGCCACGGTCCGCTTGAGGCAGCGTCGGATCTCCCGCCGTGTCTTGCCCTCGGCGGTCCGCCGTGCGACGTAGCGCCTGGTGGGTTCGTGGTGGCGCTCACGGCTGACACGATGGTGTGCAGGGCGCGGTTGAGCTGGCGATCCCCGCCACGGTTGAGCCGGTAGCGCACCGTCCGCCCGGAGCTGGCAGGGATCGGTGCCGCCCCGCCGAGCATGGCAAAGGCCGCCTTCGAGCGCACCGGGCCCGGGTGGGACCAGGCCAGCAGCTGCCGGTGCCCTCCAAGGCCCAGCAACGGCGCCCTGGTGCTCGTCCCGCCACCCACCCGATCTGTTGCTCGTAGCCTGCCTGGTGGGTGCTGATGACCGTCGTGGCCAGCAGCCCGCCGTTGGGAGCCAAGACCGCGGCGGTGTGGGTGTCGCGGTGGGTGTCGACGCCGATGACGGTATCGACGATGCCTGCCAGCATGGGCACGGCACGTGGGTGGCACGTCCGACGGCATGCCCGCCAGGGCCTACGACGCCGCGGGTTCCTGCGTCGGCTCGACCTCGAGGCCGGATGGGCCAATCCTTACGGTCGGGTGCGATAGGACCAGTGCTGCCACACGTGGAGCCGCCGAGTTTCCGAGGGCTCTGCGGCGAGGATCTGCGCCATCCGGGCAACGCACTCGTTGCAGATCCACACCGCCACGATCGCCGAGGTATTGGGATCCATGGTCCGGCGCTTTGCTTGGAAGAGTCCCGGGACCTGCTCCCAGGACTTGCCGCAGAACTGGCAGAGGATCGAGGCAGGGTCCAGCGGCTCCGGCGGGGTCGGCTGCTTCTCGTCGTCGGCCTGCAGGTACGCCTCTTCGTCCCTGACGGCATAGACATGGGCGTCGTGAGGGGGCTGCTCGGCTCCTTCCACCGGCTACCTCCGATCGCATGGAGGGCCACGTCCCTACCAGAGCATGCTCGGGCTCGGTTGGCGGTTCAACCCGCACCTGGCGGGACCACCTGGCGCGAGATGGGGCCGGCGCTCTGTGCCCGCCGCGGCGCTGCCGGCCGAGGGCGGCCGCCCTCTGGCCGGCCTTGAGGACGTAGAGCAGATCCTCACCGCACAGGGTTGGCACACAGAGGAACCCTTCTGAGCACCTTCGATGTGGCAGCGCCCTCGGCTCAGCGGGGGGCGCTGAAGTGGGGAGCCATGGCATCGCCAATGCCGCGTGCCATATTCAGTCGGGGGGAGTGATAGATACGTGCATGCCATCGGCTGCCTGCCCATCTGGCAGGAACTTTTGTCAATCGAGTGGGCGACTATGCGAGTGATCCTTCGTCTGGCTCGCGGTATGTCAGCCTGGCGACGCTTGCGATGCTGCTGTAGTGCGTATGGTTTACCCGGCTTGTCCAGTCGTGATAGACCTCCCTTCGAGCTCGACCCGCAGCCCTCCCCGGCGCCCCTGATGACCTGGCCCCGAGGTTTCGGCAGCCCTCGGGCCGGAGATGACATGAACCTCCGGTCCGTGTAGATGGCCTCCAACCCCCCTAGGAGGACCAATGCCACCGGATGACGCTGTCGCAGTGGCCATGAAGCGGCGGCGGTTCCTGCGACAACCCGAACAGGTCGCCGCCGCCCGCCAGTTCGTCGCCGAAGCCCTGGCCCGCGGTTCCGAGTTCCGGGAGACGGCCCGTCTGCTGGTCAGCGAGACGGTCACCAGCACGCTCGACCAGGCTCGATTTGGCATGGGCGATGGCACGTTCGAGATCGCCTACGCCATCGTCGACGGTCGGCTTCGCGTCGAAGTCTCCGACGACGGTGGGCCCGCTCGGCTGCGGCGGCGCATCCACGACGTCCACGCCGAGAGCGGCCGCGGGCTGCGGCTGGTGCAGACCCTCGCAAGCCGCTGGGGCGTCCGGGAGGGCACCGGCGGGCGGACCATCTGGTTCGAGCTGGACCTGCGTGCAGTCGGCCAACGGCGAAGGCCTCCCGATCGGCGCTCAGTGGGCTAGCATCCCTGGTGGCCCGAGCTTTCGTTTACGGGGAAGAGGTCGCAGGTTCAATCCCTGCCGCGCCCACCAGCCAGCAATTTGAGGTCATAGGCCTGTTTGCCCAGGGCTCTGTTCCTCCCAGGTTGATGGCTGGCTTGTCCGGCCTCAGGCAGGTCCTGCTGGGAGTCCCGTCGGTGACAGGGTCGTGATCCGGGCCTCACGGCTCTACGTCGAGTAGGTGCGCCAGCACCCGTTCGGTCTTCGACTTGTTCTCGTCGTCCAGTTCGAGGTCGAGAGCCCGGATTTCCCGCTCGAGCTCCTCCTGCGCGCGCTTGGCCTCCTCGACGGAGTTCTCCTTGATCGAGAGCTCGAGGAAGTCGAGGTCGCCGACGGTCCAACGCTCCGCGACGACGTCGTCGAGGCCTTGGACCCGAACACCCTCCCATCGAGTTGCCGCGACCGGTGAGAGCAGGGTGAGCGCGTCGAGGTTGATCGGCATCCCCGCACAGTCCGAGAGGAAGCGCTCCTGGCCCGCGCTGAAGAGCCGACGCACCGGTTCCGTCCCGGCCCGCACCGCGGCGATGCGCCCTCGCGAAAGGTCGGAGACGCAGGAGGCAGCCAGCACCCGGCGAGTGCCTGCCCAGTCCTCCTCCACCCGGAGCTTCCAGCCGTCGCCCTCCTCCTCGCCCAGCCAGCTCTCGGTGAGCTGCGACCGGCGGCACGGACGCAGCTTCACCGTGGCGTCGTGATCCCTGCCGTCGTTCTGGCGGACTCGGAGCACGATCCCATGATGGAAGAGCGGGAGCGCGGCCCCAACAGTCGAATCCTCGATGAAGCCGATGCCTCGCGGCTGGCCACCTCCGCCCAGGCCGAGCCTATCGAGCGCTGGGGCGACCTCCGTTCGACCAAGAGAAACCTTGATCTCCACGCCATCAAGCCGCATGCGTCGCCTCCTCGATGAGAGGGCCGCCCCGCAACTACCCCGATGGGTGCCCTCGTAGGTCCTGCGGACCCCGACCTGTCCCCTTCGGCGACCATCTCCTCGATGGTGACGCGCAGATCGGGGACGGCGGCGAGGTACATCGCCCACAACCTGGTGGCCGCTGCCGCAGGCTGGCGCTATGGCGTAACCGTTGCTACGAAGACCTCCTGCGCGCTGGAGTCGCCGCCTGGCACGCCGTCGCCGACGAAGCTCGGCCGGACCGCGCTGTCGGTGCTCGCCTGCCAGTTGTAGTCGCCGATGAAGTCGTTGTTCGACGCGTCGAACGGCGTCGTCGTGACCTGCAAGTTCGCGAACGTCGCGCCACCGTTCCCCGAGAACGCGCAGGTGGCGAAGATCAGCGCGTTCCCGGGCGCGTAGCGGCGGTCCTGGAAGCAGACGTCGACGCGGCCGCTGGGCGCCACGGTGACGAACGGGAAGAACTGGTCGGAGCCGGGTCCGTCGTCGTTCACCCGCGTGGTTCCCTGCACCTCGAAGCGGTCGCCGCGGTCCCGGACCCGCATCACCCGGACGTCGGCGTCGCCCGCGTTGTAGTCGGCGTAGTTGACGTACAGCTGGTTGGTCCGGCGGTCGACCGCCACCCACAGGTTGTTGTCCGACCGCCAGCTCGCGTTCGGCAGCGGGTCGGGCAGGGGCGCAACCTCCGCGAGCAGCTGCGGCGGCGAGAACGTCACCCCACCGTCGCTCGACTTGGCGATGTAGATCCGGTTCCAGTTGGGAAGACCGGCGTTGGCGAAGGCACCGAAGGTGACGTAGACGATGTTCGGGTCCTTGCCGGCGGCGCTGAAGGAGTCCTGGAAGGTGGCGTTGCCCGCCCGGGTGCTGATCGGCACGGGCTGCGCCCAGGTCCGGCCGTGGCCGTTTGCCGGGTTGGCCGTGACGAACTGGTGATCCTCGAACTCGTTGATGGAGTTGCCGGGCGAATCCTCGCCCGTCAGCGCCACCACCGGCGCGCCCCAGGTCGCGCCGCCGTCGGTCGACTTCGACACGAAGATCGTCCCGGCCGAGCCGGTACCCGGCGGGAAGAGGTTGAAGGCGAGGCAGGTGTAGAAGGCGCTGCCGTTGCGGTCGAAGACGACGCTGGGGTCGGTGCCGCGGTCGAACTGGCCACCGCTTCCCGTCTGGATACCGGGTACGACGCCGACCACCGGCCAGCTCTGCCCGCCGTCGAAGGAGACCCCGTAGCCGCAGCTACGATCCCCGCTCGAGATCCAGCCCGCCACGATGTTGAGCGGGTTCCTGGGGTTGACGGCGATCGAGGTCTCGGCGTCACGGTCGTCGTCGTTGGTGACCCGGACCACCTGCGCGCTGGCCGCTCCCGCGGCGAGCGGTGGGAGCAGGACGCCGACGGCCAGCGCCAGCAGCGGAACGAGCACCGCCCATCGCCTGGGCATCTTGGCGCGACGGTCGACCTGCACCTCGTTCATGCTCGCCTCCTCGATCACCGGAACCCGGCGTGGTCAGCGTAAACAGCTCCGACTGCCACATGGAAGAGCGCAACCGATGGCTGTTCCGCTACATCCTGGTTGAGGCTTCGGGAGCAGGGCGTCGTCCCTGCACAAGACCCGGCCTTGCGGGGGCTGCGCCGGCTGGTCTGGTCCAGATGACCAAGACCAGCGTGCTGCAGGCCATTCGAAGGACGTTGAGCAGCATGATCTTCCCGCCTGCGCCAAACGCAACACCGCCGGTTCGGGAGACCGCCAAGCATCGGTTGCGGTACGGGAGACCGCCAAGCATGGGTAGTGCCTCGAGCACGTCATCTAGGACCGGGTGCGATGCCAGCCGTTCGGCCGACCGAGCCCTTGACAGCACGGCTCCGCTTGCGCAGCGTGGCGCTGCCTTGCGGTCCGGTGAAGGACGGTGCCAGCACGCCGCCAAGACTCCCATCTTGGGTCGCAATGAGGTAACGAAGGAGGCTGTCGCCATGAAAAGGGCTGTTCGGTGGGTGGCCAGCATCGGCTTGCTGGCTGCGCTCGCCAGCGGCGTGCCGTCCGCCGAAGCCGCCGGCAACCCGATGAAGCTTGTCGGGGCGTTGAACCCGTGGAAGGACGGGCAGTTCTCCAACGTCGCCGCCGATGCCGGCCGCCACGTCGCCTACCTCGGCTCCTTCGACGACCAGGGCGTCGCGGTCATCGACACGACCGACTCGACCCAACCGGTGCTCGCCGATCGCCTCTCCACGCACATCACCAGCGACGCGCTGACCTCCGACTCGGCAGATCTGGACCTGGTCGGCCGCTACCTGGCCGTCTCGCACCAGCCGTGGAACGACGAGCGCGCCTTCGCGGGCATCTCGATCTACGACACGGCGAACCCCTACCACCCGACGCTGGTGCGGCGGGTCGCGCTGCCCGGCGGGATCCACACGGTGCAGCTGGATCCCGAGGTCGAGCGCGGCCGCCCGTACGCCTACGCCAACGCCTTCGAGTTCGGCACCACCGAGGTCTTCGTCGTCAACGTGTCGACCGGCGCCGTCGTGGGGACCTACCGGTCGAGTGAGCCGCAGGGCTGCCAGCCGTCCGAGGCGCAGTGCGACGTGTTCAACTCGCCGCACGAGGGGTTCCTGCAGCGGCATCCGCGCAGCGGCCGGATGCTGGACTACGTGAGCTACTGGGACAGCGGGCTGCGGATCGTGGACGTCACCGACCCGGCGCGCCCGGTCGAGGTCGGCGCCTTCGACTACCCCGGCCTGCCGGGCGACTGCTGCGCCCACTACGCCGCCCCGACGCCGTCGGGGAACTGGGTGTACCAGGAGGACGAGATCGGCGAGGGCGGCACCGGCGGCGTGCACGTGCTCGACACCCGCGACTGCGACGGGACGCGCTCCTGCCACCCCGCCCAGGTCGGCTTCTGGCACATCAACGGCCATCCGGTGCAGGCCGCCGCGATCAACGGGCAGGGCAGCGGCGCGATCAACGGGGTCTTCCAGCGCTTCTTCACCTGGGACGCGCACAACCTGGACGTCAAGGGCGAGGACACGCTGCTGGTCGCCAACTACACGATGGGCATCCGGCTGGTGGACACTACCGACAAGGCCGACCCGACCGAGACCGCCTTCTACCTGCCCAACGCCAACAAGCGCGACGCCTGCAAGCAGCACTGCTACTTCCAGGGACGGGAGACCTGGGGCGCCTACTTCGGTGCCGACCAGAACATCTACGCCAGCGACTTCTGGCTCGGCTTCTTCATCGTCAACCCGAGCTAGCCACAACGCCCCTCAGCTGAGCGGGAAACGTCGTCCTGACCTGGGCGAACGCCATGGACAGACGCCGCGGGATCGTCGTACCTGACTGCCGTCTGCGTGAGCAGGTGAGCAGCAGCCTTGCTCGTACCTGGAGCCGGCTCCCCGGTGGCTGTCCTAGGCGACGGGCGGAACTCGTCCCCCGGCGCGTGCAGGTTCCTTCTCCACGCCAGGTCTGGACGGGTGGCTCAGCCAGGTCTAGCGTAACGGGCGCTCAGGTACGACGGCGCGCCACGCGAGCGGAAGGGGTGGCGCGAATGCGACCTCCCCTCCGTGAACCCCCGTCTCCGGTGTGTGGGTTCCCGAGCGGCTTCGTCTGTTGGCGCCGACCGCGTCCCCGCGACCGCCGTGCACCGGGCGGGCTTCGGCTCGTGGCCCTCCGCTGCTCGCACCTCGCCCGTCGATGGTCCACTCGCGATCGGAGGGGTCAGCGTGAGAGGCAGACCGTGGCGGTTATCGTTGCTGGCCGTGTCGGCGGTGGTGGTGGCAAGCATGTGGGCGGCGCCGGCGCAGGCGACCCACAACCAGGACCAGCACAGCCCGCAGGCCCAAGCCCTGGCGAACATTCCCCGTTCCAGCGACTTCCGCTGGAACGACCCGGCGCGTGGCCGGAACTTTCAGTCCGACCTGGCCTTCGAGGGCCACCTCGCGATTGCGGGCAACTACAACGGCTTCCGGGTCATCGACACCGCCGACCCCGCCCATCCCAAGGTGCTGCGGGACGTGTGGTGCCCGGGACCGCAGAACGACGTATCGGTCTGGGGTGACGTGATCGTCGCGTCGGTCGACGACGTGCTCACCAGCCCGGCGTGCGGCAGCCTCCGCGCCGTCCCGCAGACCGACCCGAACGGCTGGGAGGGGCTGCGGATCTTCAGCCTCAAGCAGGTGCTGGCCGCCCAGCCCGACGCCGACGGGTTCACCCGGGTGCAGCCGGTCGGGTCGGTGTTCACCAAGTGCGGGTCGCACACCCACACCGGCATCCCCGACGGCAACCGCGTCATCGTCTACGTGTCGTCGTACTCGCTGCGCTCCGGGCCGCGGTGCGGGCCGGAGAACGCCGCCACCTACGGCTACGACCCCTACCACCGGCAGATCTCGGTCGTA
>WNGE01005387.1_pt1 | contig 15919 bp, 11 predicted proteins | sample 5400651 | NCBI WGS metagenome assembly WNGE01 (sample SAMN13153370, study PRJNA577476) | soil metagenome | isolation source: 60 cm soil or saprolite under grassland replicate 2 | place: USA:California | collected 2016-06-15 | reverse complement strand
CAGGAACGCCGTTTCGACAGTGAGGAAATGCATGCGAGCATGCTCGCCGCCTGCGCTCGCAGGAACGCTCGCCACGATGATAGGCCTCGCTCCGGCGCCGGCTGAAGCCCCGCCTCGAGCAGAACCCTGCGCACCGAAGTCACCGACACGGCGATCCCGACGCCCTTGAGTTCCCCGGCGATGCGCCGGTACCCCCAGCTTGGGTTCTCACGCGCGAGTCGCAGGATCAGCGTTCGAAGCTCCGCATCCAGCGGCGGCCGGCCCGGCGGCGCTCCCGCGTAGGTCCAGCGGCGGGCGACCAACTCGCGGTGCCAACGGAGCAGCGTGTCGGGCTGTACCGGAAACCTCGGCCAGATCCTTCGCGGCAAAGAACGGCTCAATGCGGCGAGCAGCGCACGATCACCGCGCGTCAGCCTCGGCCGGGCAGTCTGCCGGCGCAGGACAGCCAACTCGTGCCGCGGCACACGGATCTCGACCTCCTTCGAACGGCGCGACCGTCCGAGCAACACGACGACCGCGAACAGATTCCGCGCAACGAGATACACAAACGACCAGCGCAAGCAGCCCTCCCTCGATCGACGCCAAGACCGCCGGACCTAGCGAAGCCGATACCCCGTGCGAACAGTGAAGATCTTCTGACGGGTGCCGATGCCAACGGAGCAGCGTCGTCGACTTGACGAGGAACGATCGCCAGCTCGACCGCGGCAACAGCCGACTCGTCGCGGCAAGGAAGACTCGATCGGCCGTCGTCAGCTGCGGCCGACGCGTCTGTCGGCGCAGTACCGAGAGTTCGTGTCGGAGCACGACGATCTCGAGTTCCTTGAAGTCGTCCGAGCGGGCACACAGCGACACGAGCTGGAGCGCGCAGCGGAAGATCAGGTGGCAGAGCGACCAGAACAAGAACCAACTCCTCACGATCAATAGGACGGGCGCACGACTCTACGGCCGATTCGCCGGTCCCAGACACGGAGCCGAGTTAATGCACCCCACAGGCCTTTTGCTTCAAACGGGGGCGGCAAGCGGCAAATTTGCACCCCTTTTGCACCCGCTTCATTTCGGAAGCTAGACGAGGTCTCGAGGCGTCGAGAAGTGCCAGGTGCGCGCGAACACCCGCGTCTCACCCTCGTAGGCGTCGAGCGAGCTCGTGATGCCGAAGCTCTCGGCGTCCGCGGACATCGTGCTCTCCGTCTCCACGCGCGTCCGCCAGTTTTCGCGCCCGACCTCGACTGACCATGCAGAGCGTGTGCATGCCGAGAGCGGATCGCCGTCGATGACGCTGAAGACGTCGCGGCCGTGCTCGCGATACTCGAGTCCGTCCTCAACGATCCGAAACGACCCGAAGAATCCGAAGTCCGCCGCCTGCTCCCAGCGCCCTGTGGCCGGCTCGTGGACGACTCGGCGAGTCTCGTTTGCACGCGGAAGCGGCTCGACTGCGAGAGTTCGACTCGCCGCCTGTGCAGACCGTGAGGGTCACCGGCTCGGGCGACGGCCAGGCCCATGGCCAGTACGTCTGCGCCAGGGCCAGGCGGATTCTGTGTCCGGGAGGAAACGAGTACGCGATGGCGTTGAGCCGGAGCGTGATCGTCATCGGCACTCCCGGGACGGTCGGTGACGGATGCTCGTGGCTCTCTCGGTGGGCGAGGTTGAGCACCCCGACGGTGACGAGTGTCGAGGCGCCCGACGGCGCGACGTCGCAGAGCCTCGCGGCGATCAGAGCGAGCGGCCGGTCGGAGGAGACGGTGACGGTGACCTCCGGGAAGCCGAGCAGCTCGAGGCGTTCGTCGAGGGGCGAAGACGTGAAGCAGAGCGCCCGTCCGTCCTCGGCGCGCTGATCAGACGCGAACTCGCCCGGATCGCCCCACGCGACCCAGACGCCGGAGTCGACGCCGTGGGAGAGTGGGGCTGAACACTCGAGCTCGGCAACCTCGTCCGGCCGGGCCGCGAGCCGTCCTGGGGCGAGGGCAAAGCGGGCCGACGTCACGTGCACCGACGGCCACGTTGGCTCAGAGACCCAGCGGCCAGGCCGTTCGTCGTAGCTCGTTCGTGGCGGAACAGCATCCTGCATCCAGACGCGGAGCATCGGCTCGTCCATGACTCCCGTCTGGATGCCCCGGAGCCAGTGGTCGAACCACCTGAGACACTCCTGCAGGAAGCCGATCGCGGGTCCCGGCACCCCGTCGTGTGGGTACAGGTGACCCCAGGGGCCGATCAGGCCTTTCCGCGGCCCCTGGTGGCTCTCGAGGAATCGGAGGATCGAATTTCGGTAGCCGTCGGCCCAGCCTCCGACCATGTAGACCGGACAGCGAATCGCGCCGTAGTTCTCGCACACCGAGCCCTGCTTCCAGTAGCTGTCGCGGCGCTGATGCGAGAGCCAGGGCTCGACGAACGCGGGGGTAGCTTCGAGACGTTCGAGCCAGAGCTCGCGCCAGCGTTCCCCCACGATCTTCGGATCGGGAGGACGTGCATTAAACGCGAGCATCGCCGATGCCCACGAGAGCATTAGCGAGCCGAAGACGCACCCGCCGATGTAGTGGACGTCGTCGGCGTATCGGTCGTCGGTCGAGCAGACGCTCACGACCGCCCTGAGCTCCGGGGGCGCGTGGGAGGCGATCTGGAGCGCGTTGAAGCCTCCCCATGACTTGCCGAGCATCCCGACCGCACCGGTGCACCACGGCTGGACGGCGAGCCAGTGAATGATCTCGAGGCCGTCCTCCTGCTCGAGCGGCAAGTACTCGTCGGCGAGGATCCCTTCTGAGTCACCTGAGCCGCGCATGTCGACACGAACAGACGCGTAGCCGTGTCCCGCGAAGTAGGGGTGGATCGCGGCGTCCCGAACTGCGGTGGCGTCGTTCTTGCGATACGGGATGTACTCGAGAATCGCGGGCACACGGTCGGTCTCAGCGTCCACGGGACGCCAGATCCGCGCCGATAGCCGGACGCCGTCGGCCATCGGGATCCACACGTGGTCGACACGGCAAGCTTCTCGTGGGAAGTCCGTCTTGATTCTCATCGGTCTCGGCGCGTCGACCGGCCCGAAGCGGGCGGGGAGCGGCCTACCCCCATGTCAGTCGGCACGCTGCTCTCGATCACCGATCCCGCTCCGGCGTGAGACGTTGCCTGCGCGAGCTCGACTTCGTCACGGCCGAGCTCGGCATGACGCCGTAGGAGCGCCGAGGAGGTGCCCGTCCTGGCTTCGCCCCGAGCACGACCAGGCGCTGTGACCGTTAGCAGATTTTCAACCACGAACGGCGTATACTGAACAGTCCCTCAGAGGGTGAAGCTCGAGCGTCGAGCAGTCCCCGCAGCGGCTTTGACAGAAGGAGGGGAAGGCATGGCTTCCCGCGGCGATCCGGTGGAAGGTCTTGTTGCCGAATACGTCGAGGGTCGTATCGATCGGCGTCAGTTTCTTCGCCGTGCGGCAGCGCTGGGTCTGACCTTGCCCGCCGCGAGCGCGCTCCTCGCCGGCACCGGCGGGACGGCGGCCGCAGCAACTGGAGCCGCAGATGAGTCCGGCGCGGCGGCGGGCACGCTCCGGATCCGCATGCTGAACGACATCGCGAACCTCGATCCAGCCTTCTATCCGACCCTCGACGATAGCAACGTCTCCGTCGCCGTCAACGAAGGGCTCGTTACGTTCAAGCCCGGGACGTTCCAAGTCGTGAACCAGCTTGCCGACAAGTTCACCCCTTCTCGCGACGGCTTGTCGTTCGACTTCACGCTCAAGAAAGGGATTCGGTTCCACGCTAATTACGGCGAGCTGACCGCCGACGACGTCAAATTCTCGTACGAGCGCATCGCGGACCCGAAACTCAAGTCACCCTATGCGGGAGACTGGGCCGCCCTCAAAGAAGTCAAGGTCAAGGATAAGTATTCAGGAACGATCATCCTCAAGCGGCCCTTTGCCGCTCTCTTGCGGTCAACCCTCCCGGTTGGCAGCGGCCTGATTCTCTCGCGAAAGGCTGTCGCCGAGCGGGGGAAGAAATACGCGACGCACCCGATCGGCACCGGTCCGTACGAGTTCGTCAAATGGACACCGAAGCAGAAAGTCGTGCTCAAGCAATTCGCGCAGTACGGCGGGGCCTCGAATGCGTACATGGGATCGAAGTGGTCGGAGATCGATTTCATTCCGATCGAGGATGACAACGCGTCGGACATCGCGCTCGAATCGGGTCAGCTCGACTTCGCACAGCTCTCGCTGGCCGGAATCGACCGGGTCCTCTCCAACAGCAAGTTCAGCGTGACGAAGCGCGTGTCGCTCAACTACCAGTGGATCGGGATGAACATTCGGCACCCCAAGCTCAGAGACATACGGGTGCGCCAGGCGATCCGCGCGGCCATCGACGTGCCATCGATCATGCAGGCGGCGTTCGAGGGCAAGTGGCAGCGCGCGACCGCGATCATCCCGCCCGGCATGAAGCTCGGATACTGGGCCGGCGCACCGACCCATCCGCGCAACGTCGCGCAGGCGCAAGCCCTGTTGCAGGCGGCCAACGTCTCGAACCTCGAGTTGACGTTTACTTACACCGAGCAAACCGGAGCCGACGCCCTCGCCCAGATCGTCCAGCAGAACCTCGGCGACATCGGCATCAAGCTCGACCTCAAGAAGATCGACTCGGGCACGTTCTACACGCTCGGCAAGAACGAGCGCGCGCGTCAGCTCTTCTTCGTGGGCTTCGTCACCGAGCCCGATCCCTCTTGGTCGATGGTGTGGTTCACCTGTGCGCAGCTCGACGTCTGGAATTGGATGTACTGGTGCGATGCTCCGTTCGACCAACTACAGGCGAAGGGCTTGCGGACACTCAGCAACGCCGAGCGAAACCGGATCTACATCCAGATGCAGAAGCGCTGGGACGAGAACTCCAACGCCGTCTGGATCGCCTGGCCTACCTACTACTTCGGAGCGAAGAAGGGCATCCGGCCTGCGATCAGCCCGCACGCCTGGACGATCGCATACGCCTTCGAGAAGGCGTAGCCGCACGCGGCGAGCGGGACCATGGGCCGCTACGCCTTAAAGCGTCTCGGCATGGCCCTGATCGTCGTCGTGCTGTCGATGACGTTCCTGAGCCTGCTCGTCCACCTCGTTCCCGGCGATCCCGTGAAGATCATCCTCGGCCCGCGGGCGAGCGACGAGCTGTCCGCCGTCGTACGCCAGCAGATGGACCTGAACAGCCCGGTTCCCCTCCAGGTGTGGCACTTCATAGAGCATGCCTTTCAGGGAAACCTCGGCCGGGATTTCGTCAGCGATCTCCCGGTCACGACGTTGATCGGCGAGGCGTTGCCGCACACCGTGATCCTGGCTGTTTCGAGCCTCGCCCTCGCCGTTCTCCTCGGGATCCCGCTCGGCATCTACGCTGCTACCCACGCCAACAGCTGGATCGATCGGATTGCGAGCGTGGTGTCCGTTTCGATGATCACGCTTCCGCCGTACGTCGCAGGGCTCTTTCTACTCCTGCTCTTTTCCGTGCATTTCACGTGGTTGCCCTCGATCGGCGCCGGGAGCCTCTCCCATCCTCTCGACTACCTCAAGCATCTCGCTCTTCCGGCCATCGCGCTGGCCGTGACCTGGATCGGCTACCTGGCGCGGCTCATCCGCACAAGCATGCTCGAGGTGCTTAGCGCGAACCACATCCGAACCGCGCGCGCGTTCGGCATCAGCGACCGTGTGATCTTCTACAAGTATGCCCTGAAGAACGCGATCATCCCCACGGTCGCCGTCCTCGGTGTCGGCCTGGGGACGCTGATGGGCGGGACGATCTTCGTCGAAGTCATCTTCACGAGGCCCGGCCTGGGCAGCCTCATCTTCGACGCCATCGAGACGCGCAACTATCCGGTCGTGCGCGGGGGTGTGCTCGTCATCGCACTCCTCTTCGTCGGCGCCAATCTCATAGCCGACCTCTCGTACCGGTTCCTCGATCCCCGGATTCGTCTGGAGCTCGGGCGCACCTGATGGCGATTGCACTTCCCGCGCGACACCGAGTCCCGCTGCGCGGCCTGAGCGTCGCGCGACTGCTTCGCGAAGTGGCTCGCCGGCCTGCGGGTCGCTTCGGTCTCTTCGTGATCGCGGCGCTGCTCGTGATCGTGTTCTTTACACCCTGGATCGCGCCGTACGACCCTGCAGCCCAGCACATCATCGACAGGCTCCAAGGGCCATCGTGGCGCTATCCGCTCGGTACAGACGACCTCGGCCGCGATCTCCTCTCGCGCATCTTCTACGGCGCCCGGGTCGCGCTCGGCGTCGCAGTCCCAGCCGTCGCGAGCGCCGTCCTGCTGGGTTTGCTCCTCGGCACGGTCGCCGGCTACGCGGGCGGCAAGATCGACAACGCCCTCGTCGTCGTCTTCGACACGCTCCAGGCTTTCCCCGCGGTCATCCTCGCGCTCGCGCTGATCTCGCTCCTGGGGCCGTCGCTTCGAAACGTGATCATCGTGATCATCGTCTCGTTCGCGCCGGGATACGGACGGGTTTCCCGCGCGCTCGTGCTGTCGGTGAAGCAGAACTCGTTCGTCGAGGCGGAACGTTCTCTCGGAGCGAGCGACTTCCGGATCGCGGCGGTGCACGTCGTTCCGAACATCCTGGCGCCTCTCTGCATCTTGATGGCGATGGACATTCCGAGCGCGATCGTCGTCGAGTCCGGCCTCTCCTTCCTCGGACTCGGCGTTCAGCCGCCGACGCCGTCATGGGGCTCGATCCTGTCGGAAGGCTTCGATCGCGTGCGCGACACGCCGTGGCCGGTACTGTGGACGGGCCTCGCGCTGATGATCACGACGCTCGGGTTTACGATGTTCGGCGAGACGCTGCGTGACGTCGTCGACCCTCGGTTCGCGGGGCTGCGGCGGTTGCGACGGCCGTGAGCGCGTCGCTGCTGGAGGTCGAGGGCGTCAGCGTCGTCTACCACACGCGCCAGGGGCCGCTGCCGGCACTACGCGACGTCGGGTTCTCCGTCGCGCCGGGGGAGATCCTGGGAATCGTGGGCGAATCGGGCTGCGGCAAGTCGACCCTCAGCTCGGCCCTACTTCGCCTGCTCCCGCCGAACGGTGAGATCACCGGCGGTCAGATCCGGCTAAAGGGTCGAGACCTCGTCCGCCTGAGCGAGGAGCAGATGCGTGCCTTGCGGGGCCGCGAGCTCGCGATGATCTTCCAGGACCCGCTCACGAGCCTCAACCCCGCGTTCACGGTCGGGACGCAGCTCGTCGACGTCCAGGCCGCACACCGTTCGAAGAGGAGCGAGCGGCGAGCGATACGGCGCCGGGCCGTGGAGATGCTCGAGCAGGTCGGCATCCCGGATCCCGGCGAGCGCATCGGCGACTACCCCCACCAGTTCTCGGGCGGAATGAGGCAGCGAATCATGATCGCGATGGCGCTCATGCTCGAGCCGGCCCTCCTGATCGCCGACGAGCCGACTTCGGCGCTTGACGTCACCCTCGAGGCGCAGATCCTGGAACTGCTGAGGCAACTCCGTCGAGAGCATGGGACCACGATCCTCTTCATCTCGCACGATCTCGGCGTCATCGCGCAGCTCTGTGACCGTGTCGTCGTCATGTACGCGGGTCACACGGTCGAGGAGGGCGACGTCGAATCGATCTATGCGCGTCCGCTTCATCCCTACACGCAGGCGCTTCTCGCCGCGGTGCCGTCGCGGATGCATCGGGGGGACAGGCTCGCCACGATTCCGGGGCGCGTGCCGAGCCTCTCCGCGCTGCCGCCCGGCTGCACGTTCGCGGATCGCTGCCCCCATGCTCAGGACGTGTGCCGTCGCGACGGGCCGCGCTACCTCAGCGTCGAGGGACGGCGCGTCCGGTGCGCCATGCACGATCCGATGTCGGGCTTCGACCGAGACGCGCAGCCGTCGCAGCGCGTCGAATCGGAGACAGCCGCATGAGCGACCCGACTCGAAACGGGACGCTCGTCCACCTGGAGGACGTGCGCACCTACTTCTACGACCACCGTGGCTTCGTCGGACGTTGGCTCGGCCGTCCCGGCGTGCCGGTTCGTGCGGTCGACGGCGTATCCCTCGAGATCGGGCGCGGCGAGATCGTGGGACTCGTGGGCGAGTCGGGCTCGGGCAAGACAACGCTCGGCCGCACGATCCTCGGGCTCGCCCGTGCGACGGACGGACGAATCTTGTTCGATCGGCGCGACGTGGCGAGCTTGTCGAGGTCGCAGGTGCGCTCCCTGCGCTCGCGGATGCAGATGATCTTCCAGGATCCCCACTCGAGCCTGAGTCCGCGGCTGCGGGTCTCGTATCTCCTGACGGAGCCGTACAAGATCAACAGGGTGCCGGTGGAGCAGCGGTACAGCGTCGCCGAGCTGCTCGACATGGTCGAGCTCTCGTCCGAGCAGGCTTCGAAGTACCCGCACGAGCTCTCCGGCGGTCAGGCGCGGCGCGTCGGCATCGCTCGGGCTCTCGCCCTCCATCCAGAGTTTCTCGTCGCAGACGAGCCGACCTCAGGGCTCGACGTGTCGGCCGCCGCAAGCGTTCTCAACCTCATGAAGGACCTCCGACAGCGCCTCGGGTTGACCTACCTGATCATCACCCACAGCCTGAACGTCGTCGGCTTCATCGCAGACCGGATCGCGGTGATGTATCTCGGCCAGCTCGCCGAGGTAGGCCCGACCGAACGCATCCTCGAGGCCCCTGCGCACCCGTACACCCGTGCGCTGCTCTCGGCCGTTTCCGAGCCCGACCCGAAGCAGCGCCGCGCGGAGCACAAGCTCCTCCTCCCGGGCGAGATCCCGAGCCCGAAGAACCCCCCGACCGGTTGCCGCTTCCACACCCGGTGCGCGTATGCACAAGAGCTCTGCCGCTCGGTTGCGCCGATTCTCGAGGAAGTCGAGCCGGGAAGCGTCGTCGCCTGCCACTTCTGGCGCAAGGTCAGAGCCGGCGGCGACGAGGTCGGGGCCGCGGGACCGCCAGACCTCGCTCCGAGAGCTGCAGGATAGGTACGTGATGCTCCGGCCACGCCATCGCCCGCGCAGATTCGATGGGTGAGCTCGACGGCAAGGTCGCGCTGATTACAGGAGGAGCGCGTGGCTTCGGCCGTGCGATGGCGCTGCTCTTCGCGCGCGAGGGAGCTGACGTCGCAATTGCCGACATCGCCGGCGAGCTCGGCGCAGAACGAATCGTCGGCATGGCGACGCCGAGCGACCTCGAGCGCACGGCGGGAGAGATCGAGGCGCTCGGACGGCGCTCGGCAGCGATCCGAGCGGACGTGACGAAGGCCGAAGACTGCCGACGCATTGCCGAGACAGTCATCGGCGCGTTCGGTCGGATCGACGTTCTCTGCGCGAACGCCGGCGTGTTCTCGCTTGCGCCCTCCTGGGAACTCACCGAGGAGGAGTGGGACACCGTGCTCGGCGTGAATCTGAAGGGCGTCTGGCTGACGACGAAGTACGTCGTTCCGCACATGATGGAGCGGCGCTACGGCAAGGTCGTGATCACGTCGTCCCGCGACGGCTTGCGGGCCGAGGCCAACTACGCGCACTACAACGCCTCGAAGTTCGGCGTCATCGGCTACATGAAGTCGCTCGCGATCGAGCTGGGGTCGTACGAGATCAACGTCAACGCGATCTGCCCGACGCAGATGACCGACAGGAGCTCGCCGCCGGAGGCTTCGACTCACCCCTACTGGGACCAGGTCGTCGGCAAGCCGCATGCCGCGTACGCGGAGTTCGACGAAGCCTCCGGGCGGGAGAACCTCTTCGAGGCGGGAGGCCAGCCGGACTTCGCCGAGGTGGCTGAGGGCGCCCTCTGGCTCGCCTCTGACCGCTCCCGCCTCGTCACAGGTCACGCGTTGCCGGTCGACCGCGGCTGGATCGCGAAGCGCGGTGGCTAGCGCGCTCGCGCTGACGAATGCCCGTCTCCTCGACGGCACCGGAGCGCCTCCACGCGACGGCGCCGCGGTCCTCGTCGCCGACGGACGCATCGCAGGGTTCGGAGACGACCCGCTCCCGCCGGACGTCACGGTTCTCGACCTCGAGGGCCGCACGCTCATGCCGGGGCTGATCGACGCGCACGTGCACCTCTCGTCCCTGGACCTTCCTCACGTCCCGTCGGAGCTGACGCCGTACGGGCTCGCGTTCGTGGCCCGCCGCATGCTCGAGGCCGGCATCACCACCGTGCGACCTCGGCAGCCGCGGCCGCTCGCTCTTCGATCTGCGGCGGGCGATCGCCCTCGAGCTCTGCTCCGGGCCGCGACTCGTCCTGTGCGGTCAGATCGTCGCCGCCACCTCGCCCGGCGGGCGTGCGTTTCCCGGCATGTACCGCGAGGCGGACGGTGCCGACGACATGCGCAAGGCCGTGCGGGAGCAGATCCGTCAGGGCGCCGACTTCGTCAAGGTGATGTCCACCGGCGCGCTGACCGTCGACGACGAGGACATCGGCCCCGCCCAGATGACGCGAGACGAGCTCGCTGCGGTCGTGGACGAGGCGCATCGGATGGGCTTCAGCGTCGCTTCGCACGCCGAGGGGCTGGATGGGATCAGGCTTTCGGTCGAGGCCGGGGTCGACACGCTCGAGCACGGCGAGATGGGATTTCAGGCGCCGGAGCTTCTGGCTGCCATGTCGGAGCGGGGCATCATCCTCGTGCCGACGCTGTGCGTCTTCGACTACGTCGCCGAGTCCGACACGTTCCCGCACTGGATGCAGGAGCGGGCCAAGCTCCTCGGCGAGTCGGCCCGCAAGACGGTCGAAGCCGCCCGCCGCACCGGGGTCGCCATGGCCATGGGCGCCGACGCCGGACCGCACGGGGAGAACGCCCGAGAGCTCGCGCTTCTGGCAGAGGCAGGCCTGTCGACGCCCGAGGCGATCGTGGCGGCGACGAGCACGGCAGCCAGGGCGTGCGGAATCGACTCGGAGGCCGGCACGATCGAGCTCGGGAAGCTGGCGGATCTCCTCGTCCTCGAAGGCGACCCGCTCGTGGATCTCCGCCTCTTCCTCGACCGGGGTCGGGTCTGGCTTGTCCTGCGCGAGGGAAAGCCGGTCGCCGGAACGCGCCTGCAACGCACCGTCGACGAGGAGGGCTGATGGGACGCAAGCACGTCGCGGATCCCGAGCGGATCCACCACGCCTGGGACATGAGTCTCGAGCCGGCTCTTGCGATCGAGTCCGGGGACACCGTCCAGTTCGACATCCCAATGTCGGGCGCGGGCCAGGTCTTCGAGGGAGCGCCCTTCGACGAGGTGCAGTTCGACTTCGACACGATCTACAACCTCCTCGGGCCCGTGGCCGTCCAGAGCGCGGTCCCCGGGGACACGTTGGAGATCGAGATCGCCGCGCTGGAGCCTGGGGAATGGGGCTGGACCGTGATACTCCCCGGCCTCGGCCTCCTCGCCGACGACTTTCCGGACGGTTACCTCAAGACGTGGGACCTCCGGAACGGCGTGCGCGCAGTCCTGGGCAGCGGCGTGGAGATCCCGTTCGAGCCCTTCCTCGGAACGCTGGGTACCTGTCCCGACATCCCGGGCGTCCATCTGCCGTTTCCGCCCATGAAGGGAGGCGGGAACATGGACAACCGGCACCTCACCGTCGGCTCGGTGCTCTGGCTGCCCGTGTGGTGCGAGGGGGCGCTCTTCTCCTGCGGAGATCCGCATGCGGCTCAGGGCGACGGCGAGGTCTGCGTTAGCGCGATCGAATGCTCGATGCGCGCGACGCTTCGGTTCCACCTCCGGAAATCGCAGATCGCCGCACCCCGGTTCCGGGCGCCTGGGCCGCTGGCCCCGCGAACGGCGGCGAGCGGTCACTTCGCGACGATGGGGATCTCCCCCGACCTGATGGAGGGAGCCCGGATCGCGACACGGGAGATGATCCAGTGGCTCGTCGAGGAGCACGGGCTCACCCGCGAGGACGCCTACGTGCTCTGCAGCGTCGCCGGCGATCTCAAGATCCTCGAGATCGTCGACGCCGGCGTATGGAACGTGTCCATGACGATGCCGTTGGCGGTGTTCACCAGCGCTGGCTAGAGGTGGTCGCGAGGGACCGTGAAGTTCCAGGTCCTCGCCCAGGCGCGGACGTCGCCCTCGTATGCCTCGACCGCGTTCGTGACGTGGAAGGTCTCGACGTCACCCGAGAGGGCGCTGGTCGTCTCGACCCGGACACGCCAGTCGCCGCGCCTAAGCCAGCTCGTGCGCTTCGAGCGCGCGACGGCCGAGAGCGGGTTGCCTTCGACGACGGTGAAGGTGTCCTTCCCGTGCGTCGCGAACTCGAGGCCGTTCGCGACCAGCCGTTGCACGCCCCCGTAGTCTTGGACGAACTCGAGCCCGAACCTCCGGCTTGCGATGTCCCGGTGGACCGAGCAGCCGGTCTCCTTCGGCCGGAGTGTCTCGACCGGGATCGGCTCGGCGCTCTCGGGAGGCGCGAAGGGCCGCAGGTCGGGGTCGTCTCCGCGCGGAGCGCGCACCGGCAGGTCGAAGCGAGCCTCGAAGACGCTGAGCGTCACCGTCGCCGGTGAGGGCCAGGCCCACGGCCAGTACGTCGGCGAGATCGCGACGCGGAGTCTGTGGCCAGGCAGGAACGCGTGCGCGATCGCATTCAGGCGGACGCTGACGGCGTAGCGCTCGCCCGGTGCGAGCGGGATCGGCTCCTCGTTGCTGACGCGATGCGCCAGGTTGAGCAGTCCGCGCGTCACGAGCGTCGAGGCGCCGTCGGGTGCCACGTCGCAGAGACGGACGCAGACGAGCGCCAGCGGCTGGTCCACGGCGACCGTCAAGGTCGCCTCTGGAAAGCCGAGGATCTCGAGCTGCTCCGGCAGCGGCTCGCCCGTCCAGCAGAGACAGAGCCCGTCCTCCGCACGCTGATCCGGCGGCAGCTCCTCGGGGGCGCCGTAAGGGCACCAGTCGCCAGCGAGGAGGCCGTGCTCCTGGGCGCCGACGAGCGTCGAGGCGGGCAGCTCGAGCCGACGCGACTGCACCTCGACGTGAGGCGACGGCCAGGAGGACTCGGCCACCCACCGGCCCGGCCGCTCCGCATAGTAGGGCCGCGGCTCGATCGACTCCTGCATCCAGACGCGCACGGTCGGCTCGTCCATGATCCCGGTGTCGATCTCCTTCAGCCAGTGATCCCACCAGCGCAGGGACTCCTGGAGGAAGCCGATCGCCGGACCGGGCACGCCGTCCTCTGGGTAGTTGTGCGACCAGGGGCCGATCAGCGCCTTCGTCGGTCCCTGCAGGCCTTCCACGAGGCGGAAGACCGCGTTGCGATAGGCGTCCGCCCAGCCGCCGACCGCATACACGGCGCACTCGATCTCCGTGTAGTCCTCGCAGACCGAGCCGTGCTTCCAGAACGTGTCCCTCCGCTGGTGCGAGAGCCAGGCCTCGATGAACGGCGGGGTCGCTTCGAGGCGCTCGAGCCACTGCTGCCGCCAGCTCTCGCCCACCGCGATCGGATCCGGCGGCCGGGCGTTGAATGCGAGCATCGTCGAGGCCCAGGACAGGGCATCCGCGGCGAGCAGGCAGCCGCCCATGTAGTGGACATCGTCGGCGTACCGGTCGTCGGTCGAGCAGTGGGTGATGATGGCCTTCAGGCTGGGCGGGCGGCGGGCGGCGACCTGCAGGCTGTTGAAGCCGCCCCAGGAGATCCCGAACATCCCGGTCCGGCCGTTGCACCAGGGCTGGCCGGCGAGCCAGGCGAGCACGGCGACGCCGTCGTCCTGCTCCTGCTCGAGATACTCGTCGAGGAGGACGCCCTCAGAGTTGCCGCTGCCGCGCAGGTCGACGCGGACGCTGGCATAGCCGTGGCCGGCGAGATACGAGTGCCTCGTCGAGTCGCCGACCGCAGTGCCGTCGTTCTTCCGGTACGGGATGTACTCGAGCAGGGCCGGCACCGGCTCGGCCTCCGCCGACTCCGGGAGCCAGATCTTCGCCGACAGGCGGGACCCGTCGGAGACGGGGATCCAGACGTTCTCGACGACCTCCACCTCGTGGGGGAAGTCGCGCCGAACCGCCTTCACACGTAGTGGTCGACGATCTCGCGGATGCATGCGTTGACGAGGTCGGGCCGATGGCCGAACGCCGAGCAGTGACCAAGGCCCTCGAGGAGATGGAAGTGCCCGTTCGCAGCCGTGTTGGCGACGAGCTTTCCGCGCGCGGGAGGCGACTGCACGTCCTGGGAGAACGCGATCACGTGCAGCGGCACCCGGCAGCCGGGGAGCCGGTCGAGGGAGTCGAACTCGACGCACGCCTCCCACTGCGCAGCGAGCCCGTCCGCGTCCCGCTCGCCGTAGTCTCGCTCGACGAGCGGCCGGACCCTCGCCCAGAGCACGTCGTCTCCGAGCACCTCGCTCGGATACATGAACACCCCGTAGTGGGCGGTGGCGAAGCGCTTGCTCAGCTGCCCGCCGTCGCGCCGGAAGTCGACCTCCGCGCTCTCCCATTCGAGCACGTATCCGCTTGCGCGCGCGTAGGTTCCCATCAGCACCGCGCAGCGGACGAGATCGGGACGATCGAGCGACACCTGCTGGGCGATGAGCGAGCCCATCGAGAGGCCGACGAGAACGACGGGAGCCTCGCAGACGGCCTCGATCAGCGCGCTGCAATCCTCCCCGTATTCCCGCATCGGCCACGGCGGCGGCGTGCGGCAGCTCGTCCGCCCGACCCCGCGCGCGTCGTAGGTCGTGTTGCGGAACGAGTCCTCGAAGGCGGGGATCTGGTAGAGGTTCCAGTCGCTTCCGGGCTGATCGCCACCGGCGAGCCAGACGAGGTCCGGCCCTTCGCCCGTCTGCTCGTAGTGGAGATCGAGCTCGGCCAGCTGCAGGTACGGCATCACTGCTCCTTCACAGGAGGACGCGCGGCACGGACTCGACCCAGCGCCGGGCGTGGTGGAGCTTGCCATTTACGAGGAGCTCGAGCTCGATCGTGACGTGGAAGTAGGTCTCGGTCGCCTGAATCGTCACGTCCGAGCTGCCCTCGGCGACCGAGTTCGGCCGGGTGATCCGGCTCGTGTGGCGGCCGCGCGCACTGGCCGAGGCGGGGTCGGCCGGGTCGCAGTCGGCCACCATCGAGTACTCGCGCCGGACCACAGTCGTGTCGTTGATCCGCTGGTCGCCTGCCTCGGCGATCCGGACCTGAGAGTGACCCGAGAGAACGTCGTGAACGACCTCCCACCTCGGCGGGTCGGTCCGGGCGGAGTGCCGATCCATCGTCCGCGGCGATGGGAGGAACTGGGGCGGCACCGCGCTTCCTGTCGGCGGCACGGTCGGCAGGACGAGCCGAGAAGGGCGCTCTCCGCCGCGGTAGACGGTGTTCGTGCCCGGTTGGGGTGTCGGCCAGACGTTGGGCCAATCGGCGCTTGCGATCGCGAGGCGGATCCGGTGCCCTGCGGAGAAGACCCAGGCGGTGGTGTCGATCTCGATCTCGAGCTCGTAGATCTCGCCCGGCGTCAGCGGCTCGGGCTGCGTGAGCGAGGCGCGCCGCGTGGCGTTCAGCATTCCCTTGGCCACGAGGTGCGACGTCCCGTCCGGAGCGACGTCGGAGAGGCTGGCGGCGAAGCCCATCACGCTTGCGGTTGAGGAGACGTGCTGGACAGCACGCGGCCGGCCGATGATGTGGACGTCCTCCTCGATCGGCGCGGACGTGTAGAGGAGCGAGAAGGCCTCGTCGGGGCGCTGGTCGCCGGGCAAGCCGAACTGGATGCCTCCGGACCAGAGCCCTCCGACGACGCCGACGATCGGGATGTACTCAAAGAGATCGGCGTCCGCGTCGCCGGGAAGCTCGTGGAGCACTCCGTCCGCGCTGAGGTGCAGCGTGACCGTGTCTGCGCCGGGAGGGGGCCAGTCGTTCTCGGCGCGCCACTCGCCCGCGGCCTCGAGCCGATCGACGACGGGCTTCTCGTAGTGCTGCACGTAGACGACGACCGGCGGCTCGTCCATGACACCGGTGTCCTTGCCCTTGCACCAGTGGTCGAGCCAGCGGACGACTTCGTGCAGATAG
>WNGE01010535.1_pt1 | contig 15920 bp, 15 predicted proteins | sample 5400651 | NCBI WGS metagenome assembly WNGE01 (sample SAMN13153370, study PRJNA577476) | soil metagenome | isolation source: 60 cm soil or saprolite under grassland replicate 2 | place: USA:California | collected 2016-06-15 | reverse complement strand
TGCTTATCGGAGTCGTGGTCACCGAACGCCGGAGAATGCAATGAAGCAGCTGCGGCCGAACCCTGCCCCGCCGCATAGATGCTTTGACGGGGGCCGAGCGCCCCAGTGTCGGTCGCCTCTCCGCTAACGAACCAATCGCCCGACCAATCGGCGAGCAGCTGATAAGTGTCGTGTTGGCCTGGCTGGGAAAGACTGCCTTCCTGAGTCGCGGCGACGCCGTGGCTGCTCGTGTTTCCAACCGGAGACGTTTCGTGCTCCGTGTGCAATTCGGCATGAGTTCGTGACCAAGTGCTGCCGCTCGGGGATGGCGCCCGCGCGCATCACGACGCAAGCCTCGCGAGAGCTTCCGTTCTCCAGCGGTTATCGGTCAGTGGGCGCTCAGTGCAACCGCGATCGCTCTAACCAACGTCTGTTTTTGGCAAGTCTATCCTCGGTCATCAGCTAATCCGGGTGCAGCCGAGACATCCCAGGAAATTAGCTTGTCAAGCGGCAAGTGCATCGGCTGTCGGAAAGGCGTGGGCCTCGGAGTAGGTCTGTCCGTTCTGAAGGCAGTAGTAGTAGAGGCAACCCAGAAAGCGGTTGAACAGGTTGCGTTGAGCGGCAGCATGTCGATCACCGGCGAGTCGACGACGGTTGTAATGAGCTCGAGCACCGACGGATAGACGTATGGCAGCAAAGGTCCACAGGTAGCCTGTCGCAGCCAGACGGTTGTTCTTCACGGTGCGATGCAGGACGACGAGTTTCTTGCCGCTGGCGCGGGTGACGGGCGCGGCACCAGCGTAGGCCTTGAGTCCACGAGCGTCGGCGAAGCGGGTGCGGTCGTCGCCGATCTCGGCCAGGAGACGTGCTGACGGAAGCTCGCCAAGACCAGGGAAGCTGGTGAAGATGGCAGAGTCGCGGTGCTGCTGAAAGGCGACGCGTGTGGCTTCGGCAAGCTCATGCTCGGCCTGAGCGGCGGCGTTCAATTGCAGCAGGAGCGCGAGCGCCTGGTGACCCATCGCCTGCTCAACCAACGGCAGCTGGTGGAGTGAGGTGCGGCGGAAGATCGCCTGCAGGCGAATAGACGCGGCCGCGATGCCACGCTGTCGACCAGCTCGTTTCAAAGCGGCAGCCAACTGTGGCCGAGTCAGACGAGCCGCCTGAGTAGGCGTCGCAGCGATCGCCAGGATGGCGCGAGCGTCTGGGTGCGCGAGCCCATGTGGACGACGATCCTGGAAGGCCTCGAGGAACGCTGGGTAGTACTCGCGCAGCAATGAACGCAGTTGGTTGGCGATGTGCTGCCGGCTCCAGACGGCGTCCTGTTGCGCACGCGCGAGCACGCCAATCGCCTGGGCCAGCTCGGAGTCAGCCGGTAAGGGCCGGTGGGCGTGCCGATCGGTGCGCAGGATGTTTGCCAACAACTCGGCATCCACTCGGTCGGACTTGGCTCGCACAACCGAGTGCCGTTCGCGATAGCGAGCAACCGACAGCGGATTGATGGCATAGATCTTTCGCCCGGTGCGCCGAAGACACGCCACCAGCAGACCCCGCGGCGTTTCGATGGCCACCGGGATCGGGTCGTCCTGGCGGTCGCCATGCTCGCCAAGCAACCCGACCAACACCTGATATCCGACGCTGTCGTCGGAAATCCGTTTCCTCGCGAGCACCGCTCCGGCGTCGTCAACAAGGGTGACGTCGTAGTGATCTTCAGCCCAGTCGATGCCACAAAACACCGGCACAGATGATGTACCTCGCATCTGAGTTGGGAGAGTCCGCGGTTCACGCTAAGCGCTCTAATGGCAGGGCTCCTGGCCCGACATCCCATTGGCCGTTCGTGATATCCGCAACCAGCAGGGCCTCCGTCTCGGCCGGAGCTCAAGCTTGCTCGCAGGTCCAAAGTTGAAGAGCTCGTCCCACCGGTGACTCGCTCCTCCTGTACACCCCCGGTCAAGTGAGCATGGGGGCCGCCCGTCTCGGCTAAGGCCTTCTGACCGGATACGACTGCCAGGCTGTGCCGCCATGCTCGCTTTCCATTAGATACGTGTAAAAGTAGGCCATAACGTCAGGCGATGGCGGACTGCTCCTCGGATGCGGCTTCCAGCGGAAATGGTGTGACCAGATCGGCGTCGAATGGTTCGGGCGCAGTCCCGGTGAACACGTAGTCGCCGAAGCGCTTGATGTGTCGGAGTCTGGTACGGACTCAAAGCCGCGAGGTCTTCGCGTTTGACCGGGTAGCCCTCGGCCATCAACTGGCGTACGGCACGGGTCAGGTCGATGACGTTCTGGATGGCTACGGCGTTCGTCAGCAGGTGGTTGTACTTCAGCCGCTTCTCCTGCTCGTCCGGGTGAACCTCCAAGAGCAGCCCTTCTCCGCCGAAGAACAGCCACTTTGCGAACCGGTGGTACGCCTCGACCTTGTTTGTGCTCGCCGTGATTTGCTCTCTCAATTGCGCGCTGCTCAGATACTCCAGAAGAAACGCCGTCCGAATGACGCGGCCGAGCTCGCTGAAGGCCTGGTAGAGGCGATTCCGCCGGCTGTAGGTACCCAGCCGGCGAAGCAAGAGCGCAGACGAGACGGTGCCTGCTTTGACCGAGAGCACCACCTGGAGAAGGTCCTGCCAATGGGTCTCGATCAGATCCCAGTCGATTGTCTCGCTGAACAAGTTGTCGATGTGCCGATATCGGGTGTCCTTCGATAGTCGGAAGAAGCGCAGGTCTTTCCAGTTGCGGATCCGTGGCATGAGCTTGATGCCGAGTAAATATGCCAGACCGAATACTGGCGTTGACTGGGCCTGGGTGTCTCCATGGATGGTGGTCGGCGTCGAGACCACCGCGAGCACCATGCACGGCATCGACTACACGGTCGCGCTCCCCGAAGGCGGCCGCGACGCCGTCGCCGCGGCGCTTCTTGACCGGATGCGTGAGCTGCCACGGGGGATCCTGTCGGCGCTCGCTAAGCCGAATGAAGCGGTGTCCGACCCTTGCGCGGCACGTTCATCCAGCATCAGCGGTCCTTCCTTAAAGGAAGGGGCTTACGCGGTTGTCGGCGATGCGCTGGTCGTCTGCCGCGGCGGCCAGGTCGTCGACCCGCTGCTCCCGCCGGCGCAGGCGGTTCGCGTCAGGGCCCTCCTGACTGTTCGAGATGCCGCGCGTGAAGCCCTGCGCGCCCAGCTCGACGGCGCAACGCCTCACGTCATTGAGGAAACGCAGCGCCGCCTCAATGCCGTGTACGACCAGGTTGTCTTCCGCTTCGGGCCCATGAACGCCCAGGCCAATGTCGCGGCGATGGCCGCCGACCCGGATGCGTTCTTCCTCCGCGCTCTGGAACGTTGGGACGCTGAAGCCCAGCAGCGGCACCGCACCGGCAGGCCAGTCGTCGATCAGGCCTCCCGCGAGCGGCTGAAGATGCCCCTCTTCCACGACATCGTGGTCCGGCAGGCGCGGGCGCAGACACACGCGCGATCAGCACGCGACGCGTTCCTCATCATTCTCAATGACCTCGGCCGCCTCGACTTCGGCCGCATGGCCGAGTTGCTCGGGCCGGGTACCGATCCAAACGCAGTGCGGAGCGAGCTTGCCGCAGAGGGATTGGTGTTTGAGGATCCCGAATCGGGCTGGCAGGCCGCCGACGCGTACCTTTCCGGAAACGTCAAGCGCAAGCTGTTGGTCGCCGAACGGGCTGCCTGCGCCGAACCGCGGTATGTGGCTAATGTCGAGGCGCTTAGCGTTGTCATCCCCGCGGACATCGCGCCAGGGCAGATCGAGGTCAGGCTCGGGACCCACTGGATTCCGGCAGCCGACGTCAACGACTTCCTCGTTGAGGTCCTGGGCGCCGAACAGCCGCGCTGGTCGCATTCGGGCAATCAATTCGTGCGCTACGTCCCGGAGACCGCTGAGTGGGTCGTCGAGGTCCAACCGATCGTCCCGACGGCCAGGAACTTCGGCGACTGGGGAACCCCACGCGCCAGCGCCATCGATATCGTGCTCGACCTGCTCAACGGCCGGCTGCCCAAGGTGGTGGATGAACTTGAAGACGGCCGCCGGGTCGTCAATCAACAGGAGACGCTTGCCGCGCAGGAAAAGGCTGACGCCCTGCAGCGCAGGTTCGTCGAGTGGCTCTGGAGCGACGCCGATCGATCCGAGCGCTTGGCGCGCTTCTACAACGACACGTTCAACGCGATACGTCCGCGCGAATACGACGGGTCGCACCTGAGGCTGCCCGGCTCCAACCCCTCATTCACGCTTCGTGCGCACCAGAAGGCTGCCGTCTGGCGGATCCTCCAGGACCGCGCGGTCGGCCTCTTCCACGAGGTAGGCGCCGGCAAGACGACCGTCATGGCCGCTGCGGCCATGGAGCTGCGGAGGCTTGGCCTCGCGAAGAAGGTGCTGATCGTCGTCCCCAACGACATCCTTCATCAGTTCGCCGACGAGTTTCAGCGATTCTACCCGCTCGCCCAGTTGCTGGTGCCTGGCACGGACGACTTCACGCCCGCACGACGGAACGAGTTCATGGCCCGAATCGCCACAGGTGCTGACTAGGACGCGGTCATCGTTGCCCAATCGCAGTTCACGTTGCTGCCCGTCAGCCCAGCAACCGAGGCCGAATTCATCGAGCATGAGCTGTCCGATTACCGTGCGGCGCTGAACGAGCTCACCGAGGAGGCTCGCGAGCGCGGCGATCGTTCGTGGCGCTCGTCGGAAAAGTCAATCCAGAAGGCCATCCAGCGCCTTTCTGCCCGCCTGCTCGCGTGCCAGAAGCGCCTGGTGGAGCGAAAACGGCTGAGCCAGACGATGACGTTCGAAGACCTGGGCATCGATCGGCTGTTCGTGGACTTTACCGCTCGCCCTCGTGGCGTACTCCACGTAGGTTCACAGCCGCGCTGGGTTGGTGTGGCGTACAGCTCACGAACGCACGTACGTCACCAGTGGTGGCCACGCGCTCCACAAAGCGCCTATTGGTCATTGGGCCTTTCGGTGAACGGATGTGCGATTTAGACTGGCCGCGTGATCACTACCAGGATGAACGCCGGCGTCTGGCGAGCCGGGCCTGAGCGGGCGCCATGAGCCGTGCGACATCCGCCGCCATGAGCACCGCCCTCGATGCAGGCCTATCGGGCATCGTGGGGCGGCAGGTGCCCGGTGTCTCGATCGCGATCGTCAGCCCCGATGGCGTGCAATCATCGAAGGGTATTGGCGTAGCAGATATCGCGACTGCGCGACCCGCGACGACTGACTCAGTCTACGCGTGGTTTTCCATGACCAAAATCGTGACGGCGACCGCGGTCATGCAGCTTGCCGAGCGTGCTGTACTCGATCTGGACGGACCCGCCGCTGATCTGGTGCCGGCGCTAGCGGGTGCGACGTGGCGGGGCAAACGCGCCATGGTCACGATTCGGCAGCTCCTCAGCCACACCGCCGGTCTAGCCAATCCGATCCCGGTTGGATGGGTGCATCCCGCGGACGCAACGGCATTCGATGGAGTGGCGTTCGCGGAGCGCTTGCTCGGGGAGCACACCCGACTCGCTTTTCAACCGGGAGCCCGGACTGGCTACTCGAACCTGGGGTACCTGGCGCTTGGCCGAGCCATAGCCGCCGGGTCCGGGCAGACTTACGAAGACTACGTGCGAAAGAACATTCTGCACCCGCTGCGCATGTTCTCCACGGACTTTGCGTATACGCAGGGAATGCGTCCCCAGGCGGCAACTGGCTACCAGCCTCGCTGGAGTCCCATGACGTTATTGCTCCGGTTCATGCTGCCGCGCGGCATCGTCGGTCGGACCTTCGGAGGCTATGTGGCGTTTCGGCCGTTCTACGTAAACGGCGCACCATTTGGAGGTCTGCTCGGGTCTGTCGGAGACGCAGCCCGCTTTGCAGCCCTCCACTTGAATGGCGGTGTGGTAAACGGAACTCGCGTGCTCGCCGAAAAGAGCGTCGCCGAGATGCAACGGCTCGCTGCTTCGGGTCCGGCGCTTGACGTAGGCCTCGGCTGGTTTCGAAAGCGTGCTGACTCGCGGCGCGGCGAAACATTTGTCGAACACCTTGGTGGCGGGGCAGGCTTCTTCAACGTGATGCGTCTCTATCCCGACCACGCACGTGCCGTCGTTCTAATGGGGAACTCCACTAGCTATGCCCAGGAGGCCGTTCTAAAGATTGCCTCAGGCTCCGCACCACGATAAAGCCGCGAATGGCATCCAACTCGTAGTGGCGCCGGACGGCCACGCGCGTTGGACCGGGGCCGACGAAGTAACTCACGACGCGAATCCTTCTAACGGCGACTGCTCCGCCCACGGATTCTCGTGGCCAGCGCAGACGTCGTCGACACTCGCGGGGTCGCCATCGAAGACGCTGGTCCACGGAAGGGGAGCGCAGACGTCGTCGACACTCGCGGGGTCGCCATCGAAGACGCTGGTCCACGGAAGGGGTGGGAAGTACCCGTAAGCACCGGCGCGTGGTGCCACGTGCGGTCGCGGATCATCGAGCCGGCCGACCACGCCCTCTAGGTCTAGGGGTGGGGCGGCGTACTTTTTCCGGAACGAGTACAAGCAGCCCGCGCAGGGACCTGACTCAAGTTGCGGCTGAGATGCCGCACGACCTTTGGAAGTCCTTGCGCAAACATAGCCGGCCACCCCGTTCTCTAGCACCTACCCGCCAGTCCAACAAGATTTGTGGTACTGTGGGAAGAACACTTGTTCTGATCTTGGGAGGCAGGTTCTGACGATGGTGGCGATTCCAGGGACGAAGCCAAGGCACGAGCTTCGCGTGCAGTCTGTCAACCATTGTGATGGGCGACACTCGTACCTTGTGCTTGACGTCACCAGCAGTTCTGTTCACAGTCGTGCTGACAAATTTCTGTCGTCTTTTGGCGAGGGGACCCAGCGGACTTACGCCTACCACCTCGTTGACCATCTCCGCTGGCTGGCAGTGAATGGCTACCACGAAGACAGCATCACTCTCCAGGACGTCGTGCGTTACCTGGCACTGTGCGGCTCCCAGCACTACGGGCCCCTGGGAACACCCTGGCGCGCGAGTCCGTTGGGCGAGAGCGCGCTGGCGGTCCGAGCGACGTGCCTCAAGGGTTACTACCTCGACCTGACGGCGCGGGAGAACGTCAACGCCGAACTCCGCACGGCATTGTCCATCAGGCGGTTGCCCAACGGCAGCGACCGGAACAGGTCGATGCTTGGGCACCTCACGGTGTCGATGGCCGCCAACCCGCTGTCTCACGGGCCACCGCCGCGGAAGCACCCTCGCATGCTGCCGGACGGCACGCGTGAGGCAATGCTCGACGCGGTCCGAACAGCCCGCGACCGGATGATCGTGATCTGGTTGAGCGACTCGGGGATGCGGATCGGCGAGCTGTGCGGATTGTGGTTCTGCGATCTGCACCTCCGGAAAGATGATCCCTGCGGCGAACGTAAAGGGCCGCACGCCCACGTCGTGAAGCGACTCAACCCCAACCGGGCCAGTGCAAAGAGGGGATTTCCAGCGAGGGTCGTCGACGGCATCGTCTCCGGAGGAACCGTTCGACGGGCAAGCCCGGCGATGGTCGCCAGCTACCACGAGTACCTCGCCGAGGACTACCACCAGGTCCGAGCGCTCGCCCAGACCAATCTCGTCCTCGTCCAACTTGTTGGCGAAAGAACCGGTGATGCCCTCAGCACGCACGGCGCCCGTCAGATGATCGAGCGAGCCGGCCGACGCGCAGGGCTGGGGCTCATCAAGCCGCATGCCTTCCGGCATACCTGGGCCACAGCTCTCACAGAAGCGACCGGTGGCAACACCAAGGCCGTCGCCGACGAGGGCGGGTGGATGAGCGCTCGGACAGTGGAGGCCACGTACGCACACCTGGCCGGAGATCCCGCGCTGGAGGCGGCGTTGCACAAGATCTGGGGCGAGCAACCGTGAACAGCGCATTGCGCCCCATTGCCTCGGTCGATGACCTGCTCCAACTTGGTCCTCTCGATCGTTTGGAGGCGCTGATCGGTGGCGCCAACTTTGCACCCTACTTGCGTGACGAGCCAATCATCTTTGAAATGCACGACCCGATCTACGGCTACGGGTGCGGCATCCAAGGTTGCGCTCAGCACAGCACGCAGGCGGCGTGGTGGTGCACCAGGCACCTCCAGGAGCGCCGAGACGCCATACGAAATGGTTTGGGAGAAGCGAACTGGAAAGCGGCAGCGATCGCACTTCCTGCCAAAGGAGCTGCGATGGAGTGCCGGCAGCCCGTCTGCCGCTTCTGCCCCGACCGGGATGCAATCGCTGACGATCTCTGCCGAAGGCACAGGGCACTCCGCAACCAAGCCCGCGGTAGGTTCGGATCCAGCTTCGTCGAAGCGGAGTGGCTCGATCGACAGGTGGCACTTCCCGGCGCTGGAGATTGCCGGGTGCGGAACTGCCTGGGGCGCGCAGAATCGGAGCCGTCGCTGTGCCCGCACCACCGGCTTCGCTGGCGCGAGGCCGGTTCGCCTCGGAACCTCGCCATGGACAAGTGGCTGCTGCGAGTAAGCGGCAATCCGAACGCCGGCGTGGTCTTCCTCACTGGCTTGTCGCCGGTGCTCGCAGCCGAAATCCGCTATGGACTATGGGCGCACACCAAGAACGCCGCACCAGTAAGGTGGCACCCGATGTGGTTGCGCACGCTGGTCAAGTCCTGCATCGAAGCCGGCGTAACCTCCTTGCTCGATCTCGACCCGGACGACTGCGAGTGGACACCGCAGCCCCGGCGGGTGAACAGCATCGTGCGCGAGATGCGCAAGGACATCGAAGCGGTCCACCGCACCCGAGCGGACACACGCGATCTCGGCTACCTCGACCCAAACTACTGGGGGTGGCGGTTCTCCGGGCGCCGCTCCGCATTCGTCTTGACGGCGATCTCACAGCGCTGGCTCCGCGTCCTGACCTGGGACTATCTGGCCGAGGTTCTGGAGGGGCCGCGCCGGCCCCGTACTGCAAGCACGTTCGAGCAGATCCGGCGCTCGCTCATCTGCTTGAGTGCCTACCTGACCGACTGCGATCCCTTCGAAGGCACCAGGCCAGTGGCGCTCACGGAAGCAACGGCGAGGGAGTTCGTCGCCGACTTCACCCGGCGCGTAACGACCCGCGGGACGGTGCGCGGCGTCTTCAACGCCGATGGATCACCCACCGTGGCGACACCGACGACGTACGCCTTCACCATGAACGCGGTGCGACGGGTAATGCGCCATGCGATGGACAGCGGCGCCGCAGCGACTGCACAAATCTCGCGCGAGTTCATCGTCACCATCCCGTTTGGTGGCGCGCTGTCGCACAGGAATCCGCGACCCTTCAGTGACCCGGTCTTGCGTGCGCTGAGTGACCCGGCGAACATCAGGCTGCTCGACGAACGGGACCCATTTGACGGAGGCTTTGCCGACATCTGGTCGATCCAGGTGCGCTGTGGGCGCCGCATCGGCGAGGTCGTCAAGCTGCGATTCGACTGTGTGAGTGAACACCTGGGTAGGACCTGGATGTGGGTGGACATGACCAAGGTCGGCAAACTCGACTACGCGATCCAGATTCCCCGTGACGTCTACAACATCGTCCTGGCCCGTCAGGCCAAAACTCTCGAGAAGTTCCGGCTCAAGCACGGGGAAGAGCCGACGGCGAAGCAGAAACGCACCATCGCATTGTTCCCGAGTCGTGTGACGAATCCGACCCTTGCGCGCTCGGTAGCTACGACATCGTTCGTCACTGCGTTCAAAAACTGGATCGAGTCGGACCAGATGAGGCTTCCAGGTCATACGACTCACCAGGCGCGCCACACCCTCGCTACGCGGCTGGTGAAAGCGGGCGCCAGTATGGCTCACGTCAAAACAGTCCTCGGGCACGTCTCCGAACGGATGGGCGAGTCCTACGTCCTCATCGCCGGATCCCAGGTCGAGCCGTTCCTCCAGCAAGTATGGGTCACCGGGCCCGGTAACGCTAATCCGGGCCAGGTCGTCCTCACCCCGACGGCAGGTGAGAAGAGCACTGCGCAGCACCTGTTGGTCGACCTCGCTGCCCTCCCTACGGAGCACGGGCTGTGCACGTTCAGACCCGTCGTCGGTGGATACGACTGCCCTTTCGATCGCAAGTGCAACTCGTGCGAGCACTTCGTGGTGACCGGCGCGGATTACGGCTACTGGAAGCGGCAGGAGGAGCGCTGGGCCACCTTGGCCGAAGGCGCTCCTGACGAGATTGCGCGCGACTACATCTACGGAGCCTTCGAGAAAAGCTCCCAAGCCCTGGCCGGCCTCGAAAAGGCGCTGCTGGCACTCGGGTTGCTGGAGCAAGCCAAGGAACTCGATCTCCGGAGTCCGCACCAGGACTTCTTCGACCCTATCTGGAGACAGGGTTGGAGGGCGGGAGACCTGGTGCATATCGGCTCGGAGGAAGAAGGATCAGTGGACCGCGAGCGGACCGCGGCTGGACTCGACGGCGGCGTGGGCATCGAGTCGTGAAACCGGCAGCCGGTCCGCAAAACATTGGACGGTGGCCCCGACCCCAAAGGGCCATCGATGCCCGCAAGCACGCGGCCGCCGCCAAGGTGGCGGCTGTCGAGAAGGCCGTACGGGCGCTTGGTCGGACCGGGGCTCCCGTCACGCGCGTTTGCGTCGCTCAACTCCCCGCCGTATCGCGCTCTTTCACCTACGAGAACGATTCAGCCAACCTGATCATCGCCGCGGCGCAAGCAAGGACCTCCGCCCGAGCTGAGGACCGGATCGAGAAGAGAACGGCCCAGGAAGAAGCGTCGTGGAGGGAACGGGCGCTCAATGCCGAAGACGAAATACGCAACGTCCGCCGTGAGCTTGCCACCCAGCGCCAGCTCGTCGGCGACCTGTTGGGACAGTTGCGAGAGCCGGATGGCACCTGGATCGAACACGATCGGAACCGGCTCCGCCAGGAGAACGAGCACCTTCTTTCCGAGCGGAACCAGCTTCTGCGTGAACGAAACGAACTCCAACGAAGACTGGACGGCGCAAGGGCGAACATCTCCCGTCTCCACGAACGTCGCGTGCAGGAACTGTTCCTCGACGGCCCTGGAAGAGAGAGGTAGCTGCCAGGTGTACACGACGGATCAACTGCGCCAACCTTGCGGAGCAGGCGGGCATCGCGACGCGTTGCAGGCCGCGGTTTCCACAGCCACCCTGACTAGCCAGAGAAACGAAGAAGCGCCACTGAGCCTTTGTTATCGACGGTGAGGAGCGGAGTCGCGCCGCATCGGCAGTTAATGGAAGGGGAGCGTTCGTCGTTCAGGGCGGCCCCGCGTTACCGCCCGGCTGAGCCATTGGCTGGCGAATGATGGTCCTCCACTTCGCTGGGGCCACGCGACGCGGATCGCCCAGATAGATCTCATGGTGCTTCTGCCGCCTGCCGTCAAACCTATAGCCGTGCTCACGGATGAACGCATGCAGGCGCGCAATGGTCGGCCCTTCCGCGCTGTAGGGACCAATGTGCAAGATCTGCGCGCAATACCCTTCATCGAACTCTTCCAGCCGAGCCTTCGATAGGGCTGCGAGCGACTTCTTGCGAGCGACGTCGTCGCGGACGGTGGCAAAACGGTCTGTGGTCACCGCGTCGGGCTGAGCGATCATCATCGTCCACTTCCAGTTGACTTTCCGCTCGACACTGAACTCAGCCATATCATCGGCCCACCAGAGGCCCTCGAGTGGGTGGACGTGATACTCGAGCTCTTGTTCCCTCTTGAGCGCGAACTTCAGTCCATACGAGATCGCATAGAGAACCTCAAGTGCGGCCTTGTAGGCTTGGGAGGTGTTCGGGTCGCCTGTGCCGTCCAGCATGACAAAGTTCAGCGCGGGTACCTCCACAAAGTCGACTTCCTTCGACGAGGCCTTGTAGAGGCGCTCGAGCCCGAATTCAAGTGCTGTGGTTACCATGCCGATGAGCCTCCTGATTACGAGCCTCGGTGCGTTGGCTCTCCTGAATGGGGCTGAATACGTGGTTCGCTGCCCTGAAAACGCATCCTGGCTTAACTTTGACTGCTCGAGGTTGCTGGCAGCCTTGCAGGGCATTAACAGAGCGTCGAGGAATCCCGACCGGACGCGTCTCTCGTGCCCCAAAGGAGGCGGACGGCAGGAGAACAACAATTGGCTTGCCCTTTCCTCCGCGGGGGTGGACTTCGTGAACTGCACCGCACAATCCGCAGCACGGCGACCCCACGCGCCTCGCGATGGAGGATCGGGTGCCGTCCGCGTCGATGTTGGCCGCCGAACAGCTGCGGCAGCCGTAATTCGCAACCTAGCTGTACTCGTTTACCGTGTCGCCATGGACGGCTACCGCGATGTTTACCTCTTGTCCGTTCACTGAGAAGGCCTGAACTCGGAGGTGGGAGGGTCGTTGTGACTGAGGACAACTGGAACATCAGCCTCTATCTGCTGAATTGCGCACTGGTCTTCACGCATCAGATCGACTCTGCTTACTGGAAGGAGTGGGAACTCTTCCACATCCCTGGCGGTATTCAACTCAATCTGGTTCTCAACTTCATGCTTCTGATTGTTGCGCTCGCCGGCTTCAGCCTCCTCCTCCAGGGTTCTGGAACCGGCTACGTCTTCGCCCTCCTTCTTAGTGCGGGTGGGATCTTGGCGTTCGGTATCCACAGCGTCTTTCTGCTCAATGGCAGCCGGGCGTTTCGCCTCCCAGTGTCCATAGGCGTGCTGGCTGCAACGCTCGTTGTCTCAGTCGCGCAGGCTGTGCTGGCGATCCGAGCACTGATTGGCTAGACGCGATTTGGAAAACGCAAGTCAGCGCGGCGGCGACGCGCCAGAAGCCTGGGTGGGAGCAGACTGTAGATAGCCACACGGAGCGTCTCCTACATGTGCTCCACAGAGCGGAGCCCCTGCCACTATTGAAGGAGGCCTCTTGAGGGCCCGGGCCGAGCAGTGAGGTGGACGAGGCGCACTGGGGCAAGAACCTGCCATTCGCGACGCGGATCGAGCGCGTACGAGGCCTGCCGAATCCAGCCGAATGCCAACGCGCGACGGACCTCTATCTAAAGACGCAGTGGTTGCTGGAGCGCAGAGGCGGCGTGGTGTTCTCGACCGGGACGCCGATCGCCAACACGATCGCCGAGAGCTGGACCATGGCGCGCTACCTGATGCGCTCCCGGGTTGAAGAGCTTGGGCTTCACCACTTCGACGCGTGGGCCAAGCTGTTTGCCGACACCGTCATCGCACTCGAGCAGACGGTCACGGGCGCCTATAGGCCGACGGCCCGGTTCGCGCGGTTCAGGAATGTGCCCGAGTGGCTTCAAGTGTTCCAGCTCGTCGCCGACATCCGCATGGGCTCTGAGCTGCCTGAGGTCGAGCGCCTGAAGCCTCAGGTGGTGGGCGGCGAGACGAGTGGAAAGCGGATCTATCGCACCGCCGCCGCCACGCCCGACTTGCTCGAGTTTATGGAAGAACTCGCCAAACGCGTCGAGAAGCTCGGGCCGCCCGTCAAGGGTGGCGACAACATGCTGAAAATCGCCAGTGACGCGCGCAAGGCGGCCCTGGACATGCGCTTGGTGGCGTCGGGGGCGTCCGAGCACGCCCGCAGCAAGCTGAACCTCGCCGCTGACGAGATCGCGGCCGTCTACCACGACACGACTCTCGATCGCGGGGCGCAGCTCGTGTTCCTCGATCTCGGCACGCCGAAGGCACATGACGCCGCGGCGGACCAGGGTGGGGACCTGGTCGTGATCGACACTGACACGCCTGAGGGACAGGCGTTGCTCACGGATGTATACGCCGACTTGAAGCGAAAGCTGGTGGGGCGGGGCGTCACGAGCGACGAGATACGATTCGTGCACGACGCGAGGACGCGGGAGACACGCCATCGGCTGTTCCAGGCGGCAAACGATGGAAGCGCGGCCAGCCGTTTCTGCACGTTCGCGCCCGTGCCGAGCTTCTTGTTCTCGGGCGGCGGCCCGCTGAATTACGCGTGCGACTTCTGGCGGAACGCTATCCATTTTCGGCCCAAGTGTCTTCCAGACCCGGACTCGTCGGGGGAGCCATGGACCAGTATTACAGCCGGACGCACTTGCGTGGCCAAATAGCCAATGCAGTGGGCCGCGGCGGCCGCCGCTACAACGAGTGGACTGGCATGAGGCGACGCGGCGGCAGCCAGTGACAGCCCAGAAGGGCGGTGGGCGCTTCGGCTCAAGTGCTGACAGAGATGCGAGTTCGAATCCTCTCGCTAAACTCGCGTACCTGACCGCGCACGGGCCGCGGCGCGGCCGGGTTCATATTGACCCCTGTGTCCGGACAGGAGCTGATCTACAATTGCGCGTGTACCCAGGACACAGGGGGCTGCCCCGCCCCTCGCAGCTAGCGATCGACCATGTGTCGCTAGTCGGCTGCGCCGCGGCAGGCCGCTGCTTAGAACTCGGGCAGCTCGCCGAAACTCGGGCTCGCGCCGTCGCCGAGCAGGGCCACTGGACGCCGGGGCCCGTCTGTCCGCGCTGGACGAGCAAGCTGTTTCTCGCCCAGAGTGAGCTTGGTTCGATTCGCCTCAGTCGGATTGTGGGACCGGGCTGGCTTGCGCAGGCTAAGGTCCTCGATCGCCGAGGCGGGAGCCAGCCACAACAAGGGCTGGTCTGATGGCTCGCCGCGGCAGGCGCGAAGGTTCGACGGACCGCTTTGGCGAGTACTATCGCCATCGCATCACGTTGCCCGATGGGCGCCGCCTGGCACTCTACGCTCGCACGCGCGAAGAGCTCAACGAGAAGATCGAGACCGCGATCGCGGCCCGAGCGCGTGGCGAGCTGGTCACCAGCGGACGCTATCCCTACGGACAGTGGCTTGACCAGTGGCTTGCCGACCACGTGAAGCCGAACCTGGCGATCACGACCTGGGAACGCTACAGCGGCATCGCCCGCAACCACGTCAAGCCGGTGTTGGGACGACTGGCGTTGGACAAAGTAGACGCGCCACGTATCCAACGGCTTTACGCCCAGATGCATGACGATGGCTACAAGCCAGCGACGATCTCGACGGTTCATGCCGTCATTCACCAGTCGCTGGAAGTCGCGCGGAAGATGCGCCTTGTCGGTCACAACGTCGCCGACGACGTGCAAGGTCCGCCACCGCGCGATCGCGACGCGAGCGATCGTGCCTTCGAGCCGGAGCAGGTGCGCGTGCTGGACGAGATCATCGTCGGCCACCGCCATGAGTGGCTATGGCGGACGATGCTTCTCACCGGCCTGCGCTCGGGCGAAGCCACCGCGCTGACCTGGAAGAACGTGGACATCAAGAATGGGCGACTGCATGTGCGGGCCAGCTATCGAAGGACGTTGAACGGGCCCCTCCTTGCGACGCCCAAGACCAAGCGGGGTCGTCGCACGATCCCGCTGCCGAGGCCCGCGATCAGAGCCCTGGAGGCGCAACGCGCCCGAGTCCGCGAGTTGAAGCTGGCCTCCGGCGTCTGGGACGAACAGAACCTGGTGTTTCCGAACGCCTTGGGACGGCCCTTGCGTCCTGACCGTGTGCTGCAGGAGTTCCAGGCACTGCTGAAACGCCACGGACTACCCAAGAAACGCCTGCACGATCTACGGCACACCTACGCCACCCTGCTCTACGCGCAGGACACCCATCCGCGCGCGGTTCAAGAGCTCATGGGCCATTCGCGGCTCGAGATGACGATGGACCTGTATACGGGGTCGGTCAGCGCCGTCCTCGAGAACGCCGCGGCACGGCTGGACGGAATCTTCGTCGAACGCGCTGGCCCGGCCGCGGGCTCCAGCGCGGAGCAACTGGCGCGCATGCAAGCGGACGCGCGACGCGCGGCCGGCGGCGCGGGCTTGACCGAACAATTGGGTTAGATATTGGGTTACTGCCGGATTTTAGCCCGCTTCGGCGTAACCCAATTCGTAACCCGATTGGGTGTCAGACCATGTCGCAGGATGTCGCCAAACTCGGATTTTCCAAACTCGGCGACGCCGCATG
>WNGE01008930.1_pt1 | contig 15920 bp, 11 predicted proteins | sample 5400651 | NCBI WGS metagenome assembly WNGE01 (sample SAMN13153370, study PRJNA577476) | soil metagenome | isolation source: 60 cm soil or saprolite under grassland replicate 2 | place: USA:California | collected 2016-06-15 | reverse complement strand
AGACGAACGGCATCCAGAGCATCTCCATGAAGTCCGCTTCCTGGATCGGCTTCATGCCGATGTAATGATTGAGATTGTTGATCTCGTTGAGATGCTGGCCGTTCAAGCCGCCGCCGTGGATTTTGTACGGAAAGATATAGAGATCCAGTCCGTCGGAATATTGTGGCGCGACCAAATGCATTTTCCACAACGGAAAAAAGACCGAGACCGCGATCGTGACCGCAGCGGCGAGGAGGAGCAAACGCGACCAAAGATTCAGCGGCATGTGCAGGAAGTGAAACTCGCGCCGCAGAAGAGTGGAAACTTGTTGGACCATTTTGCCCTTGGGTCGTGAAGCGGAGAAGCGAGTTCTCCGTTTCACGATGTTAGTTTATCGTTGCGCCGTCGCTCCAGTCGCGCCCGCACTCGTTGGGCCTTCACCTGGTTTCCACACCACCAGATAGCCCTGCATTTCCTGATGCAACGCCGAGCAGAAGTTTGTGCAGTAAAACGGAAATACGCCGGGCTTGGTCAACTTGATGTGGAAGGTTTTCGTTTCGCCCGGGTCCATCACCATGTTGATGTTATGCTCGATCAAGCCAAAGCCGTGAATCATGTCGCGGGTCTGTTCGATGTTGGTCACGTGAACAGTGAGATCATCGCCCACTTGCGCGTCGATCCGGTCCGGAGTGAATCGGCTGCGGATGGCAGTCAGTTTGGCAACGACTTGGTTGCCCATTCGGGTAACGCCAGTCGCGTCTTTGTCCCAGACAGCGTTCGGATCTTTGTTTTCCTCTTTCGGATAGACCTCGGCTGGCTGGATCTCGCTAACCTTGAGGATCTGCGCGAAGTGCGGCTCGGGTTCCGTGTACGACTCGGCGATCATTTTCATTTTGTCGCCGCTGATGTCGATCAACTGACTCGACTCCGGCTGCGCCGGTCCGACATTGATGTGGCGGCCGGCCGAAAGCTTGTTCATGGCTACCAGCCATTTGCCGTAAGGATTTTTCGTGTCGCTCCCGGCGACAACGAGGTGGCCGGTGCTGAAGTGGGCCGGCACTTTATCGAGCACCGCCTTGTTCAGATCCTTCTTTTCCTCATCAGTCCACGGCGGCAATTTCCATTTCACGATGCACGAATCGATAAACATCGAGGTGTAAGCGAACCCTCGGCCGTCGTATTGCGTGTGGAGCGGACCGAGACCGACCGGGACTTCGCCTTCCACGACCGCTTCGTATTTCAAAATCGGGATGCCGCGAAAATCGCCTTCGAACGTCTTGTTGTTAATCGCGGCCTGCACTTTCTCGAAGTTCAACACCGTCGTGGCGGGCTGAAGTTTTCCGCCGGCCACAACCCATTTGCCGGTTGGATCGACATCCATTCCGTGCGGCGATTTGCCAATCGGCACAAAATACAAAACGCCGGGGACTTTTGCCGGGTCGATGATCGGCACACCGTCCATCATTTGCGCTTTACCTTCATTCACTGCTTTCTCAGCCGCGCGCCAATTCACCACCGCGCACAGATCGCGATCTTTCTGGGTCGAGTTCACTTCCATGACATCATGCGCCATTTCCGTGTTGTAGCTCGTCCAGAAGGCCCAGCCGCTGCTCGGACCTTTTCCCGTGGAGCCGAGGTCCCAATCGAACGGCGGCGTCAGGATTTGCCAGCCGACTTTCATTTCACCGGTTTGCGGATCGACTTTGATCCCGCTAACCATGCCGTTGAATTCCTTCTCGTAATCTTTTGGATCAGCTACGCGACCTTTAGGCAACGGCACAGAGAAACGCGTCGCGCACAAAATGTATTCGCTGTTCTCGGTAATGAACGACGAACCGTGATTGCCGACTGAATTCGGAATCGGCCCGAGGATCTGGTGCGTCTTGAAATCGCGCAGATCGATCCGCGCGATGCGATTGTTCGCGTTGTCGTTTACGAACAGCCAGCGGCCGTCGTACTTCGAATTGGTTTGCGAGAGCGCCGGGTGATGCACGTCGCCCCAGGTGAAATCGCCGAGCATTTTCTTCGATTCCTCATCGAAGCCATAACCAGTGCCCGGGTAAGGCGCGAAGACGGGAATGGTAACGATGTGACGCAGCGATGGAATGCCCGCGACGAACACCTGACCGGAATGTCCGCCCGAATAGAAAAGATAATATTCATCCTTCTCGCCGGGCGCCACGTAACTGGCCAGCGCGTTCGCGGTGCGGTCGCCTTGGCTCGTGCTGCTTTTGCCGCAGCCCGCAAGACTGACGGCCGTGATGATGATCGCAAGTGCGATCATGGATTTGGTTTTCATTTTTGATCTTTCTAATTGTGGATTCTATTTCACGGTCATGAAACCTTTGGTGCCCTGGGAATAGTGGCCGGGGAACGAGCAGAGGTAGAGATAGTCGCCCGGGATGTAGGGCGCGTTGAACGTGACGGTTTCGCTTTCGCCTGGCCCGAGCAGTTTGGAATGGGCGAGCACTTCCTTCGCGCCCGTCGGAACATAATCGTGCGACGCCTCGGTCGAGGCCTTGTCGAGAAACGTCGACTGCACGTTGCCGGTGTTTATTGTGCGATCGAGCAGAACAAAGTTATGCCCCATCGAGAACTTCGGTGTCGTCCCGACGTTCTTGATCGTGACAGAGACTTTCTGGCCGGGCGAGGCGTCAAACGCGGTGACGTCGTAACGCATTTTATCGTCAGCCTGAATTGTTACTTCTTTCGGCGGTGCTTCCGGCGCGCGGGAGCAACCGACTATTGAGTAGAGAAGCGCGCTGCAACCGAGCGCGATGAGTGGGAATAATTGAGCAGATGTTTTTTTCATTGTTCTTTTCGGTTTGCGGGCTACTTGACGCGAACCGCTCACAACAGGCTCCGCCAATCTTGCGAAGTGCTGAGCAGTTCTTGTCGTTAGTTTGCCTTTCATTTGCTCCAAGATTAGGCGGCGGTGGAAAGCTGCGCCTTGATCCAGATCAAGGCTTTCCTCGGTTTTTTCTGGACGGATTCAGCCAGCGATTTCAATTGCCACATGGGCAAAATTTTCCGAGGCGGAATTCCCTTGATGCTTTGCGTTATGGTTGCGCTTTGCGGTTGTAATCGAGCACCAGCAGCCGCGGACGCGACAGTGCGCCATTACGAAGCGCGCGGAGTCATTCGTGGTTTCGCGCCCGATCGCAGCACCGTGGATGTCGAGCATGAAGACATCCGCGGCTTCATGCCCTCAATGACCATGCCGCTCTCGATTCACAACCCAAAAGAAATTGTCGATCTTAAAACAGGCGATTCGATTTCGTTTCGGCTGAACGTCACGGACCAGGACGTTTGGATCGACAACATCAAAAAAATCGTGCCAAGCGAAGTGCATCTGCCTACGCGAGCTCCGACGCCGGCAATTTCTCCAAAGGTCTCGGAACGTTTGAAAGAAGGCGACACTATGCCTTCGTTTACGCTAACAAATCAAGACGGAGAACGTATCACGCTCGACACATTTCGAGGCGAATCCTTCGTGCTCACCTTCGTTTTCACACGTTGCCCGCTGCCAAACTTCTGTCCCCGCATGTCGCACAATTTCGCCGACCTGCAGAGCGCCATCAAAACCGGTGACGGCGCGCTCGCAAAGACGCGTTTGCTCAGTATTACGCTCGATCCCGCATTTGATAGGCCGCCGGTCTTGAAAGAATACGGCGCCTACCAAAATTCCGACCCTAAGATCTGGACGTTCGCTACCGGCGAACCAGCGGACGTTGATGCGCTCACGCACGTCTTTTCCGTTTACGTGCAAACCGAAGGCGGCACCATTTCTCACGGGCTTGCCACCGCATTGATAGACAAGAACGGCAGGATCGACAAAATCTGGCGCGGCAACGCGTGGACGCCGGCAGAAGTCATTGAGGAGATCAAACAGCATGGGGACTAAGGACCACGTTTTCACTCTCGGAATCGAGGAAGAATTTCAGATCATCGATCCGGAAACGCGCGAACTACGCTCGCACATTCAGCAGATTCTAACCGGCGGGAAAATGATTTTGAAAGAGCGCGTCAAACCGGAGATGCATCAATCGGTGGTCGAGCTCGGCACCGAGATCTGTAGCGATGCGCGTTGCGCGCGACAGCAAGTTGTCGATCTTCGCAGCGAGTTGGCCAATCTCGCGGCGCGCGATGGATTGAAAATCGCGTCAGCTGGCACTCATCCCTTCTCGCATTGGATGGATCAACTCATCACGTTGGATGAGCGCTACGCCACCATCGTGAAAGACATGCAGCAAATCGCGCGTGCGAATCTCATCTTCGGTTTGCACGTTCATGTCGGAATCCCGGATCGCGAAGAAGCGATCGACATCATGAACCAGGCGCGCTATTTCCTGCCGCACATCTACGCGCTCTCAGTCAATTCACCGTTTTGGCTGGGACAGAACACAGGTTTGAAGGCGTATCGGCAAATGATTTTCGAGCGTTTCCCGCGCACCGGAATCCCTGACGCGTTCGAGAGTCTCTCCGAATACGAGGATTACTTGAAGCTCCTGGTCGCCACGAATTGCATCGACAATGCAAAAAAGATTTGGTGGGACATTCGGCTGCATCCCTTTTTCAACACGATCGAATTCCGGATCTGTGACGCGCAATCGCGGGTGGATGACACCATCGCCCTGGCAGCGCTCATGCAAGCCATCGTAGCAAAGCTGCAAAAATTGCGCCGCCAGAATGTGACCTTTCGTAGTTATCCACGGCGATTGATCGACGAAAATCGCTGGCGCGCGTCACGCTACGGTTTGGATGGCAAGCTGATTGATTTTGGTCGTAAATGCGAAATGGAAGAGCGCCAATTGCTCCACGAGATGTTGGAATTTATTGCCACGGAAGTGGACGAACTGGGCAGTCACGCAGAAATGGCGCATATCGAGCGGATCATGCGCGAAGGCACGGGCGCGGATCGACAACTTATGGTGTGGGAACGTACTCAAGATTTGAAAGCCGTGGTCGACCAAATTGTCGCGGAAACGTACGAAGGATTAACGGCGCCGGGGTAAGGTTGGGACCCTATTTTTCGGGCGCCAGCAACATGTAAAGGATCAGCACTCCCGAGACCAGTGCGATGGCAACGGTGACCGACCAAACCAATGCGCGGTCGGTTTTCACGAGACCGGCTTCGATCGCCCCGTTCACTGCGTCGTAGCGCCAGGCCGCCAGCATCGTGAGCAGCGCCCCAAAAATGACGAGACCCATGCCCACCGGCCAGGCTTTCGTGATCAGGTGCGGTGCGTGCGTTCCACTCTCGCTCAACCACGGACCGATGCGCGCGAGCACAAATCCAAGACTGATCAGCGCAATCGTCGTGCGCACCCACGCGAGAAAGGTGCGTTCATTCGCCAAGTGCTCCGAGGCGCGGTCCTCCGATGGAATTTGACGATGTAGCTGCCGCGCTGCCACGGCTCTAGCAAACGCGCCTGAGTGCCTTATGTCGATCTTTTCCGCGTCGCTGCGCAATTACCGTACCTCGGATCGGAAATAAATGCGATGGCATAAACGAAAGCGATAAGGAGCTGGCGGACTTGCTTTGCCATGCAGGTGAGTTTGATGCCGCGATTGACCATTACAACGCGGCGCTACGCCTTCGCCCCAATTTTCCGGAAGCGAAGGATAATCTGGCCTTCGCGCATTCTCTCGCCGGTCACTTATTTGATGTTGGAGAATCCGCTCGCAGTTTTGTCGCCAGGGACTAAAGAAACTCTGTCGTTTAGACCGCAACATTATGAGATCGCTTGCGGAGACATACAATAAATCGAAACATTTGACCGCTGACGGTGTCTAATTACTAGAAAGTTTAATCACCCATCTATGAATCTAAAACATTTCATTTCAGTGAGTTCCTGCTATCTGCGTTTGGCACTTGTTTCAATCGTCGCGTTGGCGGCAAGCGTTGCGACGGTAAGTGCCGATCCCCAGAGCTCGGCAACGCCCAAACAAAAGAAAGTCACATACGTAAGAAAATACGTGAAGGTAACCGGCTCCAATATTCCCGTCCCGGTTTGGGTAGCGGCGGGCCCCCTACCACATACAACGTTTCCAATCCGGAGTTATTCGTACGATGAGATAACGAAAATTCCCGGTGCTCAGACTCCAGCTCAGGTCTTGGCCAACGACCCGAGTATCACGATTAGCCATCGGTAGCAGATCTTGGAGTGCGCGGACGTGTCCGCGCTTTGATAGCGGCTGACTGGAGCTGATACCACGCCTCATTCTCGCGGCCCAAATGCAGGCACGTGGGCTTGGTGCGTTTTCCGGGAAATACCGGCTGGCAGCCCTGTGCTTTTCGGCGGCTTACCGTAAAGCTCTTCGCATAAGGGGGGTATTGCGCGCGCAAGTTTGTCGGCGGCAAACTGCCGACGACTGCAGGCTGGCAGCCCTGCGCTCCCCAGGCAACACCGCAACCGAGCTGCTAGAGATTGTCGCGAATGATCTCAAATATCCTCGTGTTATCGAGGACACCGCGGAGAACGTCTGTCCCGGGGCCGCTGCCAAACGCAATGACATCCTCGACCGTGCAGAGGGCTGCTTTTGTGTAGACAGCAGCCGGCTCGCGCGGTTCCACGTCCGGTTGCTCATTTCCGTTTCCGTTCAGGTTGCCGGGTATCTTTGCTGCTCCATAGGATTTCGTGCCATTCGGACCGGTAGCCCAAGTTATCCATGGCTGCCCGGCGGCATTGAATCCGAGCAGGGCGATGCCGCTGTCCTGGCGAAATGGAAATCCATTTAAACTCAATCCGCCGATTGCAACATCGCCACAGGCAATGATTGTCGACTTCGGCCCGGCATAATTCCGCGCCACGGCAACCGCGCGGTCTAATTCAATGGTCTGTCTGAACGTTCTTTCTGCATTATTTTCTTGCGCGGCTTTACGCATTAGTCCCGCATCGACGACGAGCAAGTACCCGCCAGTGTTGTACTGAAGTAATTCGATCGCTCGCCGCACCATGTCCGAAAGACTGGGTTGTTGGCTTCGCTCTTCGACTTGGTTGATGAACGCAAGCTCCGTTTTGCTAAAGGCACCGAAAACTTTCGACCGGCGCCATGCGGGAATCGCCTCCAGGTCAGCTCGCGTTCGAACGACATCGAACCCATTGCGACGAAGATCGAGCAAAAGGTCGCGCCCGTCCTGTCTTTCGCCACCCTTTGCGAGAGGAAGAAATTGCGCCGCTCCGCCGCCCATCGCGATGTCAATTTTTGCACCGTTGACGAACTCAGCCGCAATGCTCTCGAGGTCATCTGGATCAGCCGGATGCGCATAGAAAGCTGCGCTGGTTGGATTAGTCAGTTTCGCATCCGTTACCAGCCCAGTGGCCCGTCCCTGCTCTCGTGCCAATTCAATAAGGTTCGTGATTGCCGACATATCGGGATTCGTGGCGAGGGCGCGATTGGCCACTCTCACACCAGTCGCAATTGCAGTTGCAGCAGCCGCCTGATCCTGAGCAGCGAAATCTTTCGACCAATTCGTAAGCAAAGCGACATGCGGCATCGAATCCAGGCTCAGACGATTATCCGCCCCGCCGGCAAAGACTCGCGTTGCCGCAAGGCGATCGGGCGCAAGCCCCTCTCCGACGAACAAGATAATTCCGAAAGGCTTCCGGACGACCCAGTGTTGAAAATAGAGAACACCCAGCCCGGCAAAGGCGAGCAAACAGAAAAGGGCCAGCAATTGATTGCGCCATTTCATTTGCTCTCCTGTAACGGCGGTCTGCTTGTCACGCCGGAGCCTAGCGAAGGCGGATGAGCGTCGCAAATATCAATGAATCCTGGTCAAATGCCGTAGCTCCGAAAGCTTTCGTGGCGCGACGCACGCGTCTTAATCATCATCTCAGCACCGCGCTTTGCAGAGCGAAGCGACTGCAAAGAACGACTTGTCGACCTCGACGATCGTCGGCAGAGTGCCTGCATATGGCTGGTCCGGTGATGCTCATTATTCGCGATGGCTGGGGCATTAATCCGGGCGGTCGGCAGAAGCGCGAAGAAAATTCGGACGCAACGCTTCTTGCGCGGACGCCGTTCCACGACCAGCTCTATCGCGACTATCCAGGTGCTAAATTGAGCGCGAGCGGGGCTGACGTCGGCTTGCCTGATAGACAAATGGGTAACTCCGAAGTTGGCCATCTTAACCTGGGAGCCGGCAGGATCGTCTATCAGGATCTAACGCGAATTAACGAGGCGATCGCGAACGGCGAACTCGCCCGTAACGGAGTATTGCAGGAAACCTTCGCCGGCGCGCGAGATCGTCGGCTTCACCTCCTCGGGCTGGTCTCTGACGGTGGTGTTCACAGCCACTACTCGCACATGATTGCGCTTGCGAATGCTGCTCATGATGAGGGCGTCGGCGAAATCTTCGTTCACGCCTTCATCGATGGGCGCGATACTTCGCCCACTGGTGGCGCCGGTTATTTGAAAATCTGCGAGGAAGAACTTCAGAAAAGCGGCGGCCGGATTGTCACCGTGGTGGGACGTTACTTCGCGATGGATCGCGATCGGCGCTGGGATCGCACCAAAAAAGCCTGGGACGCGATCGTCCTCGGTCGCGGCGAAATCTGCAAATCATCGCCCTCGGCCGCTGTCGATCAGCAATACAAAAACGGCAAGACCGACGAGTTCATGCCGCCGCTGATTTTTTCCTACGCGAACGAGCAGCGGGTCAGCGATGGCGACGCCGTCTTGTTTTTTAATTTCCGCGCCGATCGCGCGCGGCAATTATCCCAGGCTTTTTTACTAAAGGACTTTGATGGTTTCGATCGCGAAGTATGGCCGCAAGTTCGGTTCGTCACTCTTACGCAATACGATATGACTTATTCCTCGCCGTTCATTTTCGCTACCCCGGAACTGGCGCGCATCCTGGGCGAGGTCGTCAGCGCGGCTGGCAAATCGCAACTGCGAATCGCCGAGACGGAAAAATATGCGCACGTAACTTATTTTTTTAATGGCGGAATCGAGAAGGCGTTCCCTGGCGAGGAACGAAAAATCGTACCGTCGCCCAAGGTCGCCACCTATGATCTGCAACCTGAGATGAGCGCACGGGAAGTGACCGACGAGGTCATCGCGCGCGTGGCGAATTACGATCTGATTATTCTTAACTTTGCCAATCCGGACATGGTCGGGCACACCGGAATCTTAAAAGCCGGAATCAAAGCGGTCGAAACGGTGGATGAATGCGTCGCCCGCATCATCCCAAAGCTGCTCGACCTTGACGGTAAATGCATCGTCACGGCCGACCACGGAAATTGCGAGCAGATGCGCAATCCCGACGGCTCGCCCAACACCGCGCACACGAATTATCTTGTGCATTGTATCTACGTCGCTAAAGACGCGCGGAAGTTCCACGTCCGGGACGGAATCCTCGCCGATGTCGCGCCAACGCTCTTGTTTTTGCTCGGATTGCCGCAACCAAAGGAAATGACTGGACGCAATTTGCTCGTCCGCGTTTAAGATCGACAATCGTACGATGGTCGATCTTGCGTTAGGGAAATTTCTCGCGCGGCGATCACATCGTCGAAGGTGATTTCCACTTGCCGATTGAACGCTCGCGTTCCAGCCATGGCGATTCGCTGTAGTAAGAGAATTCGATTTTCGACGGCAGTTTCCTGCCAAACCGGTTTGCGCATGAGCGTGAGCGCGCCATCTGATTCCACAAGCGCGCCCCATCCGACCGGGATCTCTGGGTCACGAAAGAGCTCGTTGGGCAGGACCAGAAAAAACAAATTCGCACAGCGGTAGCGAATTAATTTGTCGAACTTCGTGCAGTCGTAGAGCCGATTTTGCACTGTCCGCAGTTCACGCAAAAGACGCGCGTACCCGCGGTGTCCGATTACGATAAAATCAGGCAAATCGAATTCTGGAAATAGCGAGTCACCGTTCCGCAAGCTCGGATAATGTTCATGCAAGCGCGTTTCGAGAAGCTGGCGGCGTTCGCAAATCGTTTCGAGACGCTGACGCGCAGCATCGCTCTGGCAATTATCTCGCCGTAAATCGCAGAGCGCTTGTTTGCATTCAAAGATCACTGTGGATCCAATTGTTTTTGGCTTCGGTCGATAGGCAGCCACATCGGCACGATACCGGCATCGTGGCAGGCTTACTTCCATCGCGCACGCGGAGTAGCCATGTGCCTGGGCCCACAGAAACGCGAGCCGCTTTAGCCGGGCATGTCCCTCAGTTTCGCACCGGCCTGTTATTCCCGCAGCCATCTCGCCAGTTCGCGTGCCCAATAAGTGACGATAATGTCTGCGCCGGCGCGTTTGAGCGCAGTCATGATCTCCAGAACGGCCGCGCGTTCTTCTACGATCCCTTTTTCGGCCGCCGCTTTGACCATCGCGTATTCACCGCTCACATGGTAAACGGCGGTCGGTTTTCCAAACCGTTCCCGCACTCGCCAGAGGATGTCGAGATAAGGCAAGGCAGGTTTTACCATCACGATGTCCGCGCCTTCCTCGATATCCAGGGCCACTTCACGGAGCGCTTCCTCGGCCATCTGGTAAGAACTGCGATCGCCAAATTGCGGTGGGCTCTCGGCAGCGTCGCGAAACGGCCCGTAAAAGGCCGACGCAAATTTGGCCGCATAACTCATGATCCCAGTTTGATCGAACCCGGCCGCGTCGAGCGCCTCGCGAATAGCCCCAATGCGGCCGTCCATCATGTCGCTAGGCGCAAGCATGTCGGCGCCTGCTGCAGCATGGGAGAGCGCAGTTTTAACGAGAAGCTCTACCGTCTCGTCGTTGAGAACATGGAAATGGTCCCCGTCGATGCGTGTTACGCCGCAGTGGCCGTGGCTCATGTATTCGCACAAGCAGACGTCGGTGATGATTATTAGCGCCGGACATTTTGATTTGATGGCTCGCAGCGCCTCTTGAACAATCCCAGTTTCGGCATAAGCGGCGCTGCCCTGTTCGTCTTTCTGTTCGGGAACCCCAAAAAGAAGGACGGCTTGCAGCCCGAGATCCCGAACCCGCTGCGCTTCTTCGACAATCTCCCTCAAAGAGAGTTGAAAGACCCCTGGCATGCTCGCGACCGAGCGACGCCGCTCTAATTTTTCGCTTACAAAAAGCGGGAGAATAAAATCGTGCGCGCTCAATTGTGTCTGGCGGACAAGGTTTCGCAGGGCAGGGGAACGCCGCAAACGGCGGGGCCGATGCACTAGTTTTCTCACAGGTGAAGGTATCCGGTTGGTGGAAGCGTCGCAAGTTCGCCAGAGGACGAATCCGTCCGACAAGCGAACTGGCCGGCTTGACTGGGCGAAGCGTTCCATGTAGCCCGTGCATGACTTGCCGTTCGCCGTATGATTAGGCCGGGAAAAAATCGCAGCTTTGAAGCCCTTCAGGGCTACCTCTACAACATATGACCGATTACTTATTGGTTGATATCAGCAATTCGTACACGAAGCTGGCGTTCGCATCGATAACGCGGCTTTCGGCTCCCGTACGGATCGCGACGACTAAACTCTCCAGCGGCCTAATTGCGGGCCTTTTGAGAAGACAAAAGATCAGGAAAATCGTCGTTTCGTCAGTGGTGCCGGAAAAAAATCCCGCGATCTTGAAAGGGGCGAGAAATGTCGACGTAATCTGGCTGGATTCAACGTTGAAACTGGGTCTGACCATTGATTATCCGAAACCGAAATCAATCGGAGCAGATCGGTTGGCAAATGCTGTGGCAGTTACAGAGCTCTATGGCTTCCCCGCAATCGTGGTGGATTTCGGGACCGCAGTGACCTTTGACATCGTTTCCGGTGAGCGGAAGTACATCGGTGGCGTGATCGCGCCTGGGCTGGAAGCGATCACGAATTTTCTGTATCAGCGGACGGCGCTTTTGCCGAAGATCTCTTTGAAAGAGCCACGATCCGTGGTTGGTAAATCGACAAGCGAGGCAATGTTGTCCGGCGCGGTAATTGGTTATCGTGGACTTGTCCGTGAAATCCTGATGCGAATCAAAGCGGAGCATTTTCCGCGCAAAAAGCTTTATGTTGTGGGGACAGGCGGCTACGCCCGGCTTATTGCCCGAGAGTTGCCGGAGATCGGCGCGATTCGGCCACATCTGACATTAGAGGGATTGCGGATCATAGCGAATTTGAATCATTAATTTTAGGCTGAGCGCAATTACTGGCTATCAAGTTGATGCCGGTTGGCAATTTTTCCGAATCAGGCTGAAGATTACTGTGTCCAGCGCAACTTTCGACTTGTCAGAAGCGGTGATCGAAGCTTCAGTCCATACTTCATGAGAATCTGGATGATCGCTGTGGTCGCAGCACTGGTGACTGGGTCCTTGGCAGCGGAAAACGTCGCTCCGACGAAATCGGAACTGGAGAGAATGTACAGCAAAGCGTTCCGTGAGTTCGACGCGAACAATTTTTCGCAAGCGTTAAAGGAACTCGACGCAATCGATGCCCGTCAGCCTGAACTAGCCGCGTCGAAGAATTTGCGGGGCGTCATCCTGATGCGGCAGGGCGTCTACGACAAGGCAGAAGCGGCGTTACTCGAAGCGTCCCGGCTCGATCCGAAGTTTTGGAATGCGCGCTTCAACCTGGCGGAAATTCCGTTCCTGAAAAAAGATTGGCCGGCAGCGCGGAGCCGTTTCGAGGAGCTTCTTTCTAGCAGTGAATCCGATCTGGCAAGCGAAGCGTCGCAGCTTATTCAATACAAAATTCTTCTCACTTATCTGCTCGAGGGAAAAGAAAACATGGTCGATTCGATTCTGGCCAAGTTGGAGCTCTCGCGGGATACGCCGGCAGTTGACTACGTAAAGGCGGCCGTCGCGCTCCAACAGAAGAACCAGAAAGAAGCAAAAGACTGGATGAGCGCAGCGGAGAAGAATTTTTCGCCGCAGCTGAATAAACTTTTCGCAGAATCGCTGTATGAAGTTGGGTGGCTGGACAGACCAGCCGGTGAGGCGCGTGCCTCGTTACCGCTAACGACGGCCGTCGAGCGTGCGGAAAAAGGAAAGGCTCTGGCGCGCTCAAAATTTGAGCAGGCTCAGCAGGCGCTGCGGCAGCGCGATTTCGCCACGGCCCGTAAATTAGTCGACGAAGCCGATCAGGCGCAGCCGAATCAACCGGCGACCCTGAACTTGCGTGGCGAAATTCTGATGGAGCAGAAAGAGTTTGGCGAAGCCGAAGCCGCCTTCAAGAAAGCAGCCAGGCTGGATCCGAAATTCCGTGAGGCACAATACAATCTCGCACAAGTTCCATTTAAAAAGAAAGACTACGCCAAGGCTCGGGAACGTTTTGAAGCCCTGTTGGAGCGAACTCCAGGGGGCGATAAGAATCAGGCGGCAGAGCTGATGAAATTCAAAATCTACATGACGCTTTTGCTTGAAGGAAAGGACAGCCGCGCGCAGGCGATGATGGAACAGTTCCAGTTCACGGGAGACACGCCCGCTCTCTATTATGCCCAGGCGGCATGGGAATTTAAGCATAACAATCCGGAGAAAGCCGCTGACTGGACCGGCTCGGCGAAAAAGATTTATTCACAAGCGCTCAACGGCGTTTTTGCCGACGCTTTTTATGACGTGGGCTGGATGCAAAGCCCGGAACCCGCGGCAGCGCCGGAGCCTGGGGTGGACACCGGCAGTGCCATTGCAGCGCAGGCGGAGGGCGGCCCGGCGGTGGAGCCGAGCCCTATTCCCGACGCCCTTGTCACTGCAAACAAACAGGCGGACAAGTCGAAGGACGAATCTTCTGCTTCTTCGGCCGTTGCGACAAATCCGCCCGATTCAGGCACGCAAACCACAAGTGTAGCACAGACGGCGGAAGAGCCGCCTGTGTCCGCCTCGACCGAGCAGACTGCGACGGAAACAGGTGTTCGGCCAGAGGAACCGGCCGGGGCTGGAGTTTCCGGATCGGCTTCTGAAGGATCAATAACGGCGACAGCTTCGCCCGCTGAGACCGCGATGGCCGCATCTGCTCCCGCCGGACAAAGCGAGCAGGCGACGGCTGCCGATAGGAAACCATCCGTGGCACCCGCTGTCCCTCCAGTACAGGGCGAATCGATTTCGCAGCCCGGTATTGTTGGCTTGAATCGCCGAACATGGGTCGTCGGTGGATTGCTCTTAGCGGGTATCTTTGTGTTGGCTTGGGCGATTGTACCCGGTCTTCGCCGCCGCTACTCATTCAATATCGCGGGTTACCTGCAGCCCGAGTCTGTGGCAACCTCGCCGAGACGCGGCCTCGCTCCTGCAGCAAAACAACCTGCGCTCGGCAATGGCCTCTTTGGGGGACCCCGTCAGATTTCGCTCCGACTGACAGCATCGAAACCTTCCCTGCTTCACACGGCCTTGCCTTCAGCCAAGTCTACCCGGTCTTTTGATGAGTTGGCGGATTTGACTTCCAAAGAGGCACAGGTCTCTGCCTATCACCATGCGGAACTACGTGAGATGACACCGGTCACTGAACCATTCTTCAAATCAGAATCAGTCGGGCCGGTTATCGACTACTCAGGAGAAAAGTCGCGACAGACTGAACCCGAATCGCCGTCATTTACTGGATCGGTTTTTGGGTCCGGCGTCGGCCCCGTTATCGAACACACCGCCGAGACTTCGCAGCCGACCCTACGCAAGGCTGAGGTCTCGGCCGTTAGTGCGGTAAGCGAATCTTCTGCAATAGCGGCGGAAGAGCCGATTGAAATTCCGACGATCGCAAAGGGGCTCGTACGGCCTGGTGTAGCAACACGAACCTCACCAGAGCCAGAAATTGAGCCGATCCGACAGGAGTACTCCCTGTCGCACGAAGACGCCGTGACTTCAGCCAAATCTCCTGTAGCCGAACCGGTCACGGCGCCCGCGCCTGATATCCAAGCCGCAATTTCTGCCGAGCGCGAATTTCCGCGAACAACCACACCTGCAACCATGCCTGAACCAACCCAAATCCCGCCTGCTCCAGTAACCAAACCTCCAGTCGCTCCGGTGACCAAGCATCCAGTCGCTCCGGTGACCAAGCCGCAACCCGCTGCGACGATGCAAACATCCGTGCAGCTCACGTTCTCTTTCGAGATCGCAGCGATGCAGCTGACGCCGAGCTTCAAAATGGGAAGCGTGAATGTGCGTCCCATATCCAAGGTCGTCACAATGCGCCTGGCTCCCTCGCAGCAGCGGCAACCTGCAATGAATTTCCAAGTCAGCTTCGAGATCGCAAAGATTCAGCCGCTCGGAAGCACCCTTGGCACAATTCGGATGGTTCCGTCCCAACAGCGGCCTCCTGTGAGCGGGTCCTCTTCAGTCGCGGTCGGGGGCCTGCAACTCGTATCGAATTCCGAAGTTGCCCCAGTCCAACTCACGCCGTCTCAACCGGGGCAGGCCACCGTCTTCGTGACAGTCCCGTGCCAGATTACGACAATTGAGTTCGCACCGTCACTTGAGATTGCATCGGTTGTTCTCAACTCGAATTCCAAACAGGTTCGTCTCCAGTTACCCGGCGCCGGTCCTAGTCCGCGCGAGGGAGCGCCGACGTTCGAAATTACGAATTTGCAGCTCGGCGATAGCGGTGACATCGCGGTGATGCACCTAAATCTGGTCGATTCCGGACCGAAGCAATCGTAAGCGAGAGCGCTTATCAGGCAGAAACGTCTTCGCAGGCCCGTTCAGGCGCGTTTGCGGAACGGGTTTCGATTCAGGGAGCGCAATTGTTTCGGTAGAAACTCTCCGTCCCGGCGAATCAATTTGCCGTCGAAATAAATCTCCCCACCGCCGTATTCCGGGCGCTGGATGCTTACCATGTCCCAGTGAACCTGGCTGCGATTCCCGTTGTCCGCTTCGTCGTAGGCTTGTCCTGGAGTAAAATGAAAGGAGCCGGCGATTTTCTCGTCGAACAATATGTCGCGCATAGGTTGTAAGACGCGGGGATTAAATCCGAGGGAAAATTCGCCGATGTAACGCGCCCCTGGATCTGAGTCGAGAATCTTGTTTAACTCTTTTGTGTCGTTGCTTGTGGCATCGAC
>WNGE01007408.1_pt1 | contig 15921 bp, 11 predicted proteins | sample 5400651 | NCBI WGS metagenome assembly WNGE01 (sample SAMN13153370, study PRJNA577476) | soil metagenome | isolation source: 60 cm soil or saprolite under grassland replicate 2 | place: USA:California | collected 2016-06-15 | reverse complement strand
CGCTGTCCGGGATGGCAGGCAGGGAGGTCGTGGCCATCGGAGGGTGCACCAGGACCTCGGGCATGCGTTCGCGAGTCAGTTTACCAGCGGCGGGAGCGGCCCGACGGTCGCCGCCGGGGCCCGCGGCCCGCGCCGGTAGCGGGAGCCGTAATAGCGGCTGAACCCGCCGTCGAAATCGATCGCCCGGCCCCCCGCATAGACGTCCGGCTGGCGCCGGGCGTGGGGGGTGTGGCCGTGGACCAGGCGCGGCGCCCGGGTGAGCTCGAGCCAGGCTGCGAGGCGCTGCGTGGACCGGCGGAAGACGCCCCCGGCGGAGAGGATGTCGGTGAGTCGCGATTCCCCGCCGGTGGCCAGGAGTGCGTGCGCGGTCGCATTGATCGCGTCGACACCAGCGCCCAGCCGGGCGTAGGCGTCGGTGTCCGTGTGCTGGGCGAGCGTGCCGTCGAGCAGGCTGAGGAGCAGGGGCCGGCTGCGCAGCCAGGCCTGGAGGTCGGGGCGCCGGCGCAGCTCCTCGAGGTCGTGGGCCTGGCCGCCCATCCCCATCCAGTAGGCGAGCTGGGCAGGGTCGCGCAGGGCCCAGAGCATCGCCACCTCGTGGTTGCCGAGCAGGAGCTCGGAGTTGGGCCGGTCACGCGCGTAGCGCAGCGCGCCCGCGCCGAAGGCTCCCCCATCCACCAGGTCACCCAGGAACACCGTCCGCCAGCGGTCGGCCGGGTGGGGCGCGAGCGCTCTGAAGAGGCGCTCGAGGTCGCCGTGGACGTCGCCGACGATCAGGACCGGGAGCTGGGCGGCGGGCAAAGCGCGCGGAGCGCGGTCTCGCGGTCCCCGGTCAGGCGGCGCACGGCTCGGCTATGGGAGGCGATCGTCTGCAGCTCGCTGCGGCCGGGGTTCGGCGTCATCCCCAGGACGGCGCGCGCGTGCGCGAGGGTGAAGGGGACGGCGCGCTCGAAGAGCCGGCTGTTGGCGCTGCCCCGAAAGACCCAGAAGCTGTCCCAGGCCCGGGTGGCGCGCGCCCGCCGCACGTGCGCGTTGGCGTCCCACCACCCGGCCCCGGGCTCGGCGGTGACGTCGGCGAGGATGTCTTCGACCTCCAGCGCACCGACCAGGTGCAAGCTGGCCTCGCGCGGGGAGCGTAGCCGGGCCAGGAAGACCAGCAGGTCGCCGCTCTCCGCCCCCCGGAGACTGAAGGCGCGCACGGCGCGGCGGCAGTTGTCGCCGTAGGTGGCGATCGGTGAGCGGAGGTCGGGGTCAAGGTGGACCGCCCGCGAACCCCATTGCGGTGCCCGCAGCATCGGCTCGGCCCACGGGATCCGTTCCGGGATGGGCACCAGGTCGAAGGTGCCGTCGGGGCGCAGCGGGGAGTGGACCCGATGCGAGGCGTTGACACCGACGTTGGCGAGGAACGCTGCCATGCCGGGGTTGCCTATTTACGGTTACGGCCGTCGAGGAGGACCGTCCAGCGCTCGATGCTGGCCGGTCGCAGCATCCCGTTGGGCGACCAGGGATCCTCGGCCAGGCGCTCGCGGATCGCGGCCTCCGACTCCGCCTCCACGATGTGCAGCGTGTCGCGGCCGTTCTCGAGCGGCCCGCCGAGCAGGATGAAGCCGTCCTCAACAAGGCCGTCCATGAAGCGCGCGTGCTCCTCCCCGCCCGCCTGCTCGCGCATGTCGCGCGCGAAGTCCCAGGGTCCGCCCCGCTCGAGCCGGACGACGAAGAGCGCCATGTCAGGATCCTATATGTGGACCTGGCGGTGATCGGGGGCGGGGAGTTCGGGTCCTTCGATGCGCGGCAGCTGCTGAAGGCGGGTCGGGCGGGTGCTGGTGTGCCGCGGTGGGCGGCTTGCGGGCGCGGGACAGCGGGTAAACTCATTCGCTGGTCACAGGGGCGTAGCTCAGTCTGGTTAGAGCATCGGTCTCCAAAACCGAGGGCCGAGGGTTCGAATCCTTCCGCCCCTGCCACACCGACCGGGGGCCGCTAGCTCATCTGGCAGAGCGCCGTGCTGATAACGCGGAGGTAGGTGGTTCGAGTCCACCGCGGCCCACCAACTGATCCCATTACGCGAACCGGGACCGCGGCAACATGGGAGGTCCAGGATCCTTTCCATCGCATTCCACTCATGGGACGGTAGCCGCGGCCGAACAGCCCGTTGGGCGGGTACTCTGCCTGCGGATCATGACGCAGGACTTCGACCCGATCGCATTCAAGGAGACAACGCGGCAGCAGTGGCAGAACGCGGCGCTCGCCTGGCACCGCTGGACGTCCACGCTTGACGCCTGGCTGGGCCCGGTTACCGAAGCCATGCTCGATCTGGCGAAGCTCAAGGCCGGCGACCGGGTCGTCGACCTGGGAGCCGGCGCCGGCGAGCCCTCGCTGTCGGCTGCCGAAAGGGTCGGCCCGTCCGGCCACGTCGTGGCCACGGACATCTCGTCCAACATTCTCGAGTTCGCCGCGCAGACCGCGCGGGAGCGGGGCCTGACCAATCTCGAGACTCGGGTCATGGATGGCGAGAAGCCGGACCTACCCGACGACACCTTTGACGCTGTGCTCTCACGACTGGGGTTGATCTACTTCCCTGACCGGGAGGGCGCGCTGCGCTCGACGCACCGGATGCTTAAGAGGGGTGGCTGCGTAGTGCTGGCGAGCTTCTCCACACCCGAGCAGAACCGCTTTTTCTCGATCCCCATCTCGGTCATCCGGCGGCGTGCCCGATTGGCTCCTCCCGCCCCTGGCTTACCGAGCCCATTCAGCCTCGGTGCTCCGGGGATGATGGAGGACATGCTTCGCCGCGCCGGTTTCGCCGACCCGACTGCACAGGCCGTGCGGACGCCACTACGGCTCGCCTCTGCGGCGGAGTGTGTCCGCTTCGAGCGGGAGTCGTTTGGCGCTCTGCAGCAGATGCTGGCCGCGCTGCCGGATGCGGAGCAGGATGCAGCCTGGGCGGAGATCGAACAAGAGCTGCGCGCCTTCCAGGGCGATGCCGGATTCGAGGCCGGGACCGAGCTGATCGTTGGGGCGGGGACCAAGTAGCCCACGGAGGAAGCAAACGAACGGCATCGGGTTGCTACGTCCCATTTGCGTTGAATGATCGACGCAACCTGAGTGGGCAAGTCGGAGAGTTTCGGTGCGGTTGGGCTAGATCTTGATCTTTGGCCCGGCGAGGCTAAGGTCGCGATTCGCGTTATATGAGCTACCGCCCTTCAACGTAGACGAGAATGAAGGGGCTGGGGCATCGTGTTAGACGTTGGGCAGATGCGAGCAAAAAGGGGTGCTGGGGGTGATCCTCCCGAAAGACCGTGACCCTCGTTTCATGACGATCCGCCGCGGTGGGACCCTTACCGATTCCGATCACCAGCTCCTCGCCCTGTGGGCGGCATCGTGCGCGGAGCACGTCCTCGACCGGTTCGAGTCGGTTCGGCCTGAGGACCGGCGACCTTGAGCAGGCCCGCGCCTGGGTGCGTGGCGAGATCACGATGTCCCAGGCTCGCACGGCGGGTGGCCATGCAATGGCCGCGGCCAGAGACCTGAGTGGGGCAGAACGCCATGCCGCGTTCGCTGCCGGCCAGGCGGCGGTCGTCGCACACGTTGCCGCGCACGAGCTCGGCGCGGCCGCGTATGCGATCAAGGCCGCGCGTGCTGCCGCGCCGGAAGGAGAGGGCGAGAGCGCAATGCGACTCGAGTGCCGGTGGCAGCGCGACCAGCTCCCGGAGGCGATTCGCGAGCTCGTACTCGACGACGAGCGGTTGCGCAACGACATCTGCTGGTCGGTGTTCGACTGCTGAGAAGGCATTCCATTACGCGAACTGAGGTCGGAGGAGCTGTATCGACTGCAGGGACGGCCTTCGTCCTTTTAGGCATCCCTTCCTCTAGCCGCTCGACATGAGCGCACCCCGACGCTGCGGAGGGCGTTGTCCATTCCAGGCGAAGGCGAGTCGGCCTATTTAGCGCCGAGCGCAAGCCTCTGCCCGACAATTGCATTGGCAAAGGTCTTGAACGCATCCCGTCTAGACAGGGACTGAATGCCTAGTCGCTCACCCAGCTCACTCTTGTCGGCTCCATCCATTTCCAGTTGAAAGAGGAATTCGTGGTCCGTGGTCTAGGTCCTGGAATGCCACGAAGCGAATCGTCGGCGTGCGACGGTGATGCCCGGCGGCGTCGCGCCGTGGACGATGCCAGTCCCAATGGCCGGGTTCGGCATCACGTTTATCGGAATCGGAGCTGTCATGCTTCTGCCGCGAGAGCTGACCAGTATCGGCGTGGGAGTCTTGATGCGGCCTTCGCTTCCTCACTCGGCCGCGGCATGTGCATCGGGCCACGAGGCGCGGCGCTCACGCTGAGGATCGTAGGCCGAACGTGACCGTCGCATGAACGTCGCCATCAGCAGCGCCGCGGCGATCATCAACCCCGCGCTCACGCGCAGGACGTCGCTCATCCCCGTGCTGTAGGCGTCGCGAGCCGCGCCGAACAGAGCAGCTTCCAGCGGCGCCGGCAGATGGCTTGCCACCAGGGCCGCTCCGGCCACGCTTCCCTGCGCAACGTCGATGACCTGCGTCGGGAGTCCGGCCAGGCGCGCCGACATCTCGCTTCGGTAGGCGCTGTTGAGAACGCTGCCCATGACCGCCACGCCGAACAAGGAGCCGACCTGCTGGAGGGTCCTGGCAAGGGCCGTCCCAGCCGCGGTCTGCGATTCGGGCAGGACGTCAAGGATGACGTTGAACGCGGTGAACATCGCAAGCGCGTTGCCGATCCCGATCACGGGAAGAGCGACGAGCAACAAACCGTATCCATTTTCGGCCCCAACCAAAGACATGAGCGCCATACCGGCGGCGCAGATCACGAGGCCGAGTGCAAACATGCCCTGGACTCCCAGCCGGCTGATCAGTCGATCGCTCACCGCCGCGCCCATGACGATGCCTGCGATCAAGGGCAGGAGGCGAACGCCTGTCGCCTGGGCGTCATTGCCCTGGACGAGTTGCAGGAACGGCGTGAACACGAACAGCACGCCCATCAGGCCGAAGCTCATGACCACCGAGACTGCGATCGACCAGCTGAAACGAGGGTTGAGGAAGAGCCGGAGGTCAACCAGCGGCGATCTCGCTCGCAGCTCCCAGGTCGTAAACCCCGCGAGGAGCGTTGCTCCGCAGATCAAGCTGGCGACCGTCGGTGCGGTCCAGCCGACCCTCGGCTGCTCGATGACGCCGTACACAAGGCTCGTGACACCTGCGATCGCGAGCACGGCGCCGACGAAGTCCACACGTGGGGCGTTTGAATCGCGGCTCTCCGGGATGAAGAGCCAGACGCCGATCAACGCGATCACGACGATCGGAGCATTGATCAGGAAGATCGAGCCCCACTCGTAGTGAGTGAGCAGCCAACCCGCGACCAGCGGTCCGAGCGGCAGCCCGAGAAACATACCAGCGCCGCCGATGGCAATCGCTCGCGGACGCTCCTGCTCGGAGAAGATCGTTGGTATGACCGCCAGGGAGAGCGGCATGATGAACGCACCGGCGACACCCATCACGGCCCGCATCAGAATGAGCTGGTTGGCGGTCGTCATCTCGCTCGCGACGATCGAAGAAAGACCAAAGATGGCGAGCGCCACGAGCATCATTCGCCTCCGCCCAAGCCGATCGCCCAACACGCCCGCCGGTATGAGCAGACCTGACAGCGCAAGCAGATAAGCGGTCGACATCCACTGCAGCTGGTCGGTGGTGGCGCCCAGCGTCGCCGACAGGGTGGGCAGGGCGGTGACAAGGATGGTCGAATCCAACCCGAGAACCAAGGCGCTCAGGACGACCGCGCCGAGGGCCAGCCATCGCCTGCCGTTGACCTTGGTGCTCATGTCTAGGCGTGCCCCAACAGGGCGCCGAGGGTCGCGACCACGAAGCCGCCCATGGTGACCTGGACCAGTGAGCGGTGGAGGGGGACCTGCAGGAAGCGCCGGCGGACCCAGGCGATCGCGATCAGCTCCATCGCCACCACGACGTACGCGAGCTTGAGTGCGGTCTGGGTGTCGCTGATCAGGAAAGGCAGAGCGTGGAAGGTGCCGCCGATGAAGGTGGCGATCCCTGTGAGGGCACCACGAACGACCGAGCCTCCGCGACCGCTCAGCTCACCATCATCCGAAAGCGCCTCCGACAGGCCCATGCTGATCGCCGCGCCCATCGAAGCGGCGAGGCCGATCATCAACGCTGCGTGGGACCCGGCCAGGAAAGCCGCGGCGAAGATCGGCGCCAGGGTCGAGATGGTGCCGTCGATCAAGCCGATCAGAGAAGGCTGGACGAAGCGCAGGATCTGCGCCCGCTCGCCCTGCCGCCGCCACCGCTGAACGAGGTTGCACCGAATTGAGTCGGCCGAGGTCGCCACCGAGAGAGGGATTCCGATCGTTGTCAGCATTGCTCTGCGCATGCGACGAGAATCCCGCGCGGGGCGGCGCGGTACGTCCACCAGGTGGTTGATCTTCCGGGCTGGTGGCTGGTTGATTTTCGTGGGAGACTGAGGGCCCTCTGCGAGGGGTTACGAGCCCCATGACTCTCCCCATTCCGCTCACCCGCTTCGTGGGCCGCGAGGCCGAGCTCGCCGAGGCCGCAGCCTTGCTTGGCGCCAGCCGGCTCTTGACCCTCACGGGTCCCGGGGGGGCCGGCAAGACGCGTCTTGCCCTGCAGCTGGCCAAAGACCTCGAGGCGAATTTTCCCGACGGGCTCTGGTTTGTCGACCTCTCACCGCTGTCGGGCCCTGAGTTCGTCTGGGACCAGGTGGCGTCGGCGCTCGGCATCAGCGAGACCGGACCCGGAACGACCGTGCCCGACGCGGTGAGCGCCCAGGTGAGGCGGCGTAGCGCCATCGTCGTGCTCGACAACTGCGAGCAGGTCGTGGAGTCGGCGGCTCAGGTCGCCGCACGCCTGCTGGCCGCGGCCCCCGGGTTGAAGCTGATCGCCACGAGCCGCGAACCTCTGGGCGTGAGCGGCGAGGTGACCTGGGTGGTGCCGCCGTTGAGCGACGGGGACGGCCTGGAGCTGTTCACGGACCGCGCGCGCCAGGCCAAGCCGCATTTCCGCCTGCGCGAGAGCGAGTCCGAGGCTGTGCGTTCTATCTGCCGCCGCCTCGACGGCCTGCCGCTCGCCATCGAGCTGGCGGCCGCACGCTCGCGCGCATTCGCTCCCGCCGACATTGCCAGCGGTCTGCGCGGCCGCCTGGACATGCTGCCCGTTGGACCGCGCACCGCGCCGGCCCGGCATGCAACGCTCCAAGCCTCTTTCGATTGGAGCTACGAGCTGCTGTCGGACCCTGAACGGGCGCTTCTACGTCAGTGCTCAGTGTTTGCCGGCGGGTTCGACCTTGAAGCTGCGGTGGCCGTATGCCCAGCCGCCGGAATGGAAGTGATTGCGTCCCTCGTCGACCGGTCTCTGCTCATCGTCCAGGGTGATCAGGACCAGGGCGGTTCGCGCTACCGGATGCTCGAGCCGATTCGCCAGTTTGCGTCCAAACGCCTTGACGAGGCAGGGGAGGTAGGGGCACTCCGCGGCCGGCATCGCGATCACTACCTCCGCCTTGTGGAATCGCTCGAGCCCTTCCTGATCACGCCCGAAGAGTATCGGTGGCGGGCGCGCCTCAGCCTCGAGCGGGACAACCTCCGCGCGGCCCTCGCTTGGAACCGAGACCATGGCGACCCGGAGACGCTGGCCAGGATGGTGGCCGCCCTGCTGCCGTTCTGGGGGGTTCCTGGACGGATGGCCGAGTTCGGGATGTGGGTGGACACCGCCCATGAGCGAGTGCGGGATCTTTCGCCTGGCCGGGCGGCACAGATCCTGAACCTCGACGCGGTACTGTCCGTCATCTCGGGACAGAAGTTCGACCAGGTCCCCATCCTTGCGGGCGAGGCTTTGAGACTGGCCCGCGCCGCCGGCGACAAGGGTGAGGAAGCCATTGCGCTGTCGACGTTGGGGCTTGTGGCGGGACTCGCGGGGGGCGCGGAGGCGATGCGCCCCTACATCGAGGAAGCATGGCCGCTGGCTCGTGGGGCAAACGCGACGCCCGTATCCGCAATGCTGGGCCTCCTCCTCTCGATCGTGGCGTTCATGATGCTCCGCCTCTTCCAATCGAGTCCCGACGAGACCCGGCGTCTGGCGGAGGAAGCGGTCGCGCTGGCCGAAGCACGTGCGGATCGTCACAACCGGTTGTTCACCTCTTCTTTCGCCGGATTCGAAGCGGTGGTGCACGGGCGTCTGGCTGACGCGGAACGGATCTTTGCAGAGGTGGTCGACATCGGACGCCCCACCAAGGACAGCAACTATCTCGGCAGCCTCCTGGGGCTCTCCTGGGTGGCCTTGTTCAGGAGCGACTTCGAGGGCGCGCAGAAGCACATAGCCGAGGCGCTACCGATCGCGCAGCAGAGGGGGACCGACTCGGTGTCGATCACATCGATCTACCCGCTATCGAGGTTTATTCGCGGTTGGATGGAGCTTGCGGAAGGTGACCCAGTCAGAGCCACGCAAACGCTCGCTGTGGTCGTTGGTGGCGCCCGGTCATCGGCCATGGCCAGCTTCGCGTCCCTGCCCATCGTCGTCATGGCACAGGCGCAGCTGGCCCTCGGCGAGCCAGACGAGGTCGCGGCATTTCTCGATGAGGCAAGCTCGCTGGCGCAGGCCGGTGCTTTGACGTGGGTGCTGGGCCGGGTCGCCAGGGTCCGCGCGGAGCTCCGTCAACGACAGGGCGATCTCCCGAAAGCGGAGTCTTTCGCCCACGAAGCGCTCACGCTCGGGCGTGAGGCCGGCGACCAGATGGGTGTGGCCGACGCGTTGGAGTTGCTGGCGAGGCTTGCGGCCGAGCAGGCCAGCCATCGGGAGGCGGTCCGGCTCTGGGCCGCCGCCGACTCGATGCGCGACAAGCTCGGCTATCGGCTGGTGATCGACCGTGGCGCACAGGAGGCCGCCATCGCCAAAGCAAGGGGAAATCTCGCCGATTTTTCGGCCGCATGGGCCGAAGGCGCCAAGCTAACCGTGGAGGAGGCGATCGCCTACGCCGCGCGCGGGCGCGGGGAGCGCAAGCGTCCATCCACAGGTTGGGCCAGCCTGACACCCAGCGAGTTCGAGGTGGTGCGGCTGGTCGGCGAGCACCTGAGCAACCCAGAGATCGCGGCGCGGCTATTTGTCTCGCGCGCCACGGTGAAGACGCACCTGGTGCACATCTTCAGCAAGCTCGGCATCGACTCTCGGTCAGCGCTCGCCGCCGAAGCACTCAGGCGCGGCTGATGTCCTCCCTGCCGGTTCCGCTAACGCGGTTCGTCGGCCGCGAAGCCGAGTTGGCTCAGGTACGGGGCCTGCTGGCCGGCCGTCGCCTGCTCACCCTGACGGGTCCTGGCGGCACCGGCAAGACGCGGCTCGCACTGCAGCTGGTCGCGGTGGCCGCCGCCGATTTTCAGGATGACGTCTCGTTCGCCGATCTTTCTCCGCTGTCAGGTGGTGAGTTCGTCTGGGACCGGGTGGCGCTGACCCTCGGCCTCAAGGAGCCGGGTCGGGGTCGAACCTGGGCAGAAGCGTTCGGCCATTACCTTGGAGCGCGCCAGACGCTCCTGGTCCTCGACAACTGCGAGCACGTCGTGGAGGCGGCTGCGGAGGTCGCTGCCAGCGTGCTGGCGTCAGCCTCAAGCGTAAAGGTCGTTGCCACAAGCCGCGAGCCGCTGGGCGTTTCCGGCGAGGTGACCTGGGCGGTGCCCTCGATGGCCGAAGCCGACGCGGTCGAGCTGTTTACGGACCGCGCCCGGCAGGCGCTGCCGCAGTTCAGGCTCCACGACGACGACAGAAAGGCTGTGCTCGACATCTGCCGGCGGCTCGACGGTCTGCCTCTGGCGATCGAGTTCGCCGCCGCCCGGGCGCGCGCCCTCGATCCGGTCCACATCGCGGCCGGGCTCAAGGATCGTTTTGCCGTCCTGCCGAGAGGACCGCGCACGGCGCCCCGCCGGCAGGCAACGCTCGCGGCTTCCTTTGACTGGAGCTACGACCTGCTCACCGATCCCGAACGTGCGCTGCTGCGCCAGCTCTCAGTCTTCGCCGGCGGGTTTGACGTCGAGGCCGCGCTGGCGGTGTGCCCGGCCGCCAGCCTCGAGCTGCTGGCGGCGCTGACCGACCGCTCGCTGGTCATCGCGGAGAGCCGCGCCGGGCACGCCGAAGCTCGCTACCGGCTGCTGGAGACGGTCCGCCAGTTCGCCGCCGAGCATCTCGATGAGGCAGAAGAGGTCGAGCTGACGCGAAACCGCCATCGTGACTACTACCTGGAGATGGCGGAAACGTCGGAACCGCAGGTAACGGGTCCCAACACGGAGCGTTGGCTCACTCGATTGCGCCGTGAGGAGGACAACATGCGGGCGGCGCTTGGCTGGAGCCGCGACCGGGGCGAGACGGTGGCGCTGGTCCGCATGGTGGTGGCACTCACGGCGTCGTGGCAGATGCGTCTCGCGTACCCCGAAGCCGAGTTGTGGGTGAGCGCTGCTGCGAGTCGCGCTTCAGACGCGCCGCCGCTGCTGCGAGCCCAGCTGCGAAACGTCCATTGCGTGCACGCCCTGAATACGGGACACGGCCTTGTCGAAGTGCCGGCGTGGGCAAATGAGGCTCTCGCTCTGGCCCGAGCCGCCGGCGACAAGCGCCAGGAGGCGTTTGCTCTGTCTGCCCTGGGCGTGATGGCAGGCCTGGGCGGCGGCGCGAGGGCGATGCGCCCTTACTTTGAAGAGGCACGTTCCGCGGCTTCGCTGGCCGGTCCTGCCAAAGGCGGCAGCCTGGCGCTCCTGACCTACCTGACCGGCTTCACATTCTTGGTGTTCCGACTGTTCCAGTCCGACTCCGAAGAGCCGCGGCGCATTGCAGAGGAGGGGATTGACCGCGGCAAGACTGACAGCAACCCGTACATGCTCCACGAGGCGATGTGGGCGGCGGGACTGGTTGCGGTCATCCAGGGTCGGCTGGCCGATGCCACTCAGCTCCTCGAAACAGCCCTCACTGAGGGCCGCCAGCAGGATGAGTCCCTGGTGTGGAAATGCGGTTTCTGCCTTGCCTGGGTGGCGATGCTTCGCGGCGACTTCGACTCGGCTCGTGCCGCTATCGGCGAGTGCCTGTCGGCAATCCGTGGTTCGGACGCGGCGGGAGGGTCCGGCCAATCAGTCGCGCCTGCCGCGAAATGGCTTACCGGTTGGATCGAGCTGGCCATCGGCGACCCGGCGAAAGCGGCAAACACGGCGACCGAGGTCGTCGATGCCATCCGGTCGTCACCGCTCTCACGCTATGCGTCTCTGCCGCTGGTTGTTCTGGCCGAGGCACAGCTCGCACAGGGTGCGCTCGGAAAAGCCCAGGCCGGCATCGACGAAGCTACCAATCTCGCCCGGTCGGGTGAGCTGACCTGGGTCCTGGGGCGCGCGAGCGTCGTCCGGGCCAAACTGATGGCCCGCCGCGGCGACGTCCAGGAGGCCGAGACGCTTGCACATGAAGGTCTGACCCTCGGCGGGGAGGCCGGCGACCAGCTGGGTATGGTCGACGCGCTGGAGTTGCTCGCGCGACTTGCCGCGAACCAGGACAGCCACAAGGAAGCCGCCCGGCTGTGGGCGGCGGCTGAAGCGTCGCGGACAGAACTCGGCTACGCACGATTTCCTGTCGAACGGGTGGCCTATGACGCGGCGGTCGCGAACGCCAGGGACGGCCTCGGTCCTGATGACTTCAAGGCGGCGTGGGATGAAGGGGCCCGGCTGTCGGTGGTGGAAGCGATCGCCTACGCCGCACGCGGGCGCGGCGAGCGCAAACGTCCATCCACGGGCTGGGCCAGCCTCACTCCCAGCGAGCTCGAGGTCGTGCGGCTGGTCGGCGAGCACCTGAGCAACCCCGACATCGCGGCGCGTCTGTTTGTCTCGCGCGCGACGGTCAAGACGCACCTCGTCCACATCTTCGCCAAACTCGGCATCGACTCTCGGTCAGCGCTCGCCGCCGAAGCCGTCAGGCACGCCTGATGTCCTCCCTACCGGTTCCACCGACGCGGTTCGTCGGCCGCGAGGCCGAGCTAACTGAGACGGCGGCTCTTCTCGCTGAAAATCGCCTGCTCACGTTGACCGGGCCAGGCGGTGCCGGCAAAACCCGCCTCGCCCTCCGGCTTGCCTCGGATGTCGCCGGGGAGTTTCCGGATGGAATCTGGTTTGCGGACCTTTCTCCACTGTCGAGCAGCGAATTCGTGTGGGATCGAGTGGCGCTCACCCTTGGCGTCAAGGAGCCAGAGCCGGGCCGAACCTGGGGCGATGCTGTCGGCGGTCACCTTGCCACCAGACTAGCTCTGATCGTTCTCGACAACTGCGAGCACGTCGTGGAGACCGCAGCCGAGGTCGCGGCCGGCGTACTGGCTTCGGCTCCGAGCGTAAAGATCGTGAGCACGAGCCGCGAGCCGCTCGGGGTTGCCGGCGAAGTGACCTGGGCCGTGCCCTCGATGATCGAAGCCGACGCGGTCGAGTTGTTCACCGACCGGGCCCGGCAGGCGCTGCCGCAGTTCAGGCTCCACGACGACGACAGAAAGGCTGTGCTCGACATCTGCCGGCAGCTCGACGGTCTGCCTCTGGCGATCGAGCTCGCGGCGGCCCGGACACGGGCTCTCGCCCCAGCCCGCATCGCGGCTGGCCTTAAGGATCGATTGGCCGTGCTGTCCACGGGTCCTCGCGGCGGGCCGCGGCGACAGGCGACCCTCGAGGCTTCCTTCGACTGGAGCTACGACCTGCTCGCGGAACCGGAACGGGCGCTCCTGCGCCAGCTATCGGTGTTCGCCGGCGGGTTTGACGTCGAGGCGGCGCTGGCCGTGTGCCCGGCCGCCACCCTCGAGCTGCTGGCGTCGCTGGCCGACCGTTCCCTGATCATCGTCGAGAGTCGGACCGGGCAGGCCGGGGCTCGCTACCGGCTGTTGGAGACGGTCCGCCAGTTTGCCGCCGAGCATCTCGATGAAGCCGAAGAGGTCGAGCTGATGCGAATCCGCCATCGCGACTATTACACCGAGATGGCGGAGAAGGCCGAGCCGGGCCTTACGAGTCCTGACGATGCTCGCTGGCAGGCTCTGCTGCTGACCGACCAGGAGAACCTGCGCGCCGCGATGGCCTGGAGTCGCGACCGGGGTGACTCCGAGGCGCTGGCGCGGTTGGTGGCGCCGCTCGGCATGCTCTGGACGCTGACCAATCGGGCCGTCGAGCTGTTGAGATGGTTGGAACCCGCTTTGGCGCGAGCTGAGGAGGTCTCTCCGCGGCGCCGCGCCAGGTTGCGCTATTACGAGTGCGCTGTTGCAAGTTTCACAGGTCGCTTGGGGGAAGTGCCGGCGCTGGCCAACGAGACTCTAGCCCTGGCCCGCGCCGCCGGCAGCAAACGCGATGAGGCGATGGCGTTGGGGATCCTCGCTTTCGTTGCGGGCGTGATCGGTGGCGCCGAGACGATGCGCCCCTACGTTGAGGAAGCCCTCCCTGTGGCCCGTTCGGCCGGCTTTGCATACGGCGAGGTCATGGCGCTCGAGGCTTTCGTGCTGGTGCGCTTGTTCCAGTCGCGTCCTGAGGAGACCTGGCGGCTGATCCAGGAAGCCATCGCCGTCGCCAAGGCAGGTGTGCAAAGGCACACGCAGCTCACGGTGAGATCGTTCAGTGGAATGGTCGCTCTAACCCAGGGCCGGCTGGCCGAGGCGCTCGAGATCTTCGCGGAGGTCGCGGCTGAAGGCCGCGAGATGACCGACTTCAATTACCTCCACAGCCTCATCGACGTCGGTCTCGTGGAGATGTTGAGGGGTGACCTTCCCACCGCGCGCAGCCTGGTCGCCGAGGCCGTGGCGGCCGCGGAGAGGTCAGAGGCCGAGGGGAGGGCGGCGTTCGGGGTCGGTCTTCATTCGAGATTTGTGCTCGGCTGGATACAGCTGGCAGGCGGCGACGCGACCCAAGCCAGAGACTCGATGGCAGGTGTGGTCGGGGCTATACGCATGTCGATTGTCCGGCCCCTTGCTCCTATGCCACTGGTGCTCCTGGCCGAGGCTCAGCTGGCGCTTGGCGCGCTGGACGAAGCGGCCGCCGCGCTTGAGGAAGCGATTGCCATGGCAGAATCGCGAAAGCTGATCTGGTTCCAGGGCCGGGCCAGCCTCGTACGGGGCAAGATGCGTGCCCGCAAGGGGGACTTGCTGGGAGCCGAGTCACTGATTCACGAGGCCCTGAGTCTTGGACGTGAGGCCGGCGATCAGATGGGTCTGGTCGACGGATTGGAGCTGCTGGGGCAGCTGGCCGATGAGCAAAACAGCAATAGGGAGGCGGTCCGGCTCTGGGCGGCGGCCGACGCCTTGAGGAACGAGCTCGACTATCGCTTTGCGCTCGACCGCGCAGCGCACGAAGCTGCGCTCGACAGGACAAAAGAGCACCTCGGTCAGGATGAGTTTGCGACCGCGTGGGCCGAGGGCGCCAAACTCTCCGTCGACGAAGCGCTCGCCTACGCGGCGCGCGGCCGCGGCGAGCGAAAGCGGCCCTCGACTGGCTGGGCCAGCCTGACCCCGAGTGAGCTCGAGGTGGTGCGGCTGGTCGGCGAGCACCTGAGCAACCCGGAGATCGCGGCGCGACTGTTCGTCTCGCGGGCCACCGTGAAGACGCACCTGGTCCACATCTTCAGCAAGCTCGGCGTTGGATCGCGCTCTGAGCTCGCGACTCAGGCGATGAGACGGCGGCTGAGCTGATGGTCACTTCCTGGGTTCGCGGAGGCCCGCGTACTTGCTCTTGCGGTACTCATCGACCCATTGCTTGCTGCTCCGCCAGCTGCCGTCGGAAGCCCGCATCCCCTTCAGTCGGCCGCGCCGGGCGGCGCTACGAAGAGCGATCACACTCAACTCCTTGGTCGCCAGTGCCTCCAGAGGGACGAGCTTCGCCGGCCCAGCGATCGCCGGCAATACGAAGCGGGTCAGGTTGTCGAGAACTGCACGAGCGATAAGCTCGCCCAGCGGCCCGGCATCATCGCGATCGGCACGAGCCAGGGCATCAAGATATCGCTCCCGCTCGCGCTTCTGGATGATGGCGGGCGGAAAGCCCAGCCTGACCAGGATCAAGTTGGTGAGGAGCCGGCCCACGCGGCCGTTGCCGTCCAGAAAGGGGTGGATGCGCTCGAAGGCGGCGTGATGCCGCGCGATGGCTTCGGCGATCGGGCTAGAGTCGCGAGACAGGCTCCCGACGCCGTCGACCCAGTCCCGCATCAGGGCGGGGACCTGCGGATGCTCTGGCGGGGTCATCCCCTGAGTGAAGGGGCGGATGTCATGTTGGCGCCAGTTGCCAGGGCTCTCACCGTCGAAGGCGTCCGGGTGAGGAGCCACCTCCCATACCGGTGTCATAGCCAGCCGGTGGACCTGGCGCACCTCGGTCAGGGTCAGGAGCTTGCCGCTCGTCCAGCGCTCCGGACCGAGAGCCTGGCCGTAGACCCACTTGGCCGCCACAGCGTAGCCCTTGACTTCGAGATAGTCCTTCAGTTCCTTGTGCCCGACTGCCCGGCCCTCATTGAGGAGAACCTCGACCTCCTTCGGGACCAGGGTGTTGCCTTCCAGGGCGGTGGAGTTGTGGGCCTCGTTGTGCCAGATCTCAGTCCAGATGCTCTCCGCCTCGTCGGGGCTGGGGAGTCCACCGAGGCGGGTGCGTAGCTCTTCGACCGCGAAGGCGAGCTTCTGGTGGACGGTTTGTCGGGATGGCCGACCTCGGGCAGGTAGGTCAGGTAGGTTGCTCATCGTGGAGCCAGGGAATTGTAGCAAACCAACCTAGATAGGTTGCTCTCTGTACCCCCGAATAAATAGAGCAAACCAATCTAGCTCCCTTTGGCACCTAGCTCGACTTTAGGCGGGTCGAGTTCAAAAGCGGCCGGTTTTACCCCTACATCGGGCTGAGACGGGCTTCAGGCGGAGCTGAGCCTG
>WNGE01004554.1_pt1 | contig 15922 bp, 16 predicted proteins | sample 5400651 | NCBI WGS metagenome assembly WNGE01 (sample SAMN13153370, study PRJNA577476) | soil metagenome | isolation source: 60 cm soil or saprolite under grassland replicate 2 | place: USA:California | collected 2016-06-15 | reverse complement strand
ACGGCGCGGGCGTGGCTTGCGCGCGGGCGTCTCGGTCATGCCGTCACCGGCCCTTCGATCCCGGTCGCCTTGTCCTTCGCTGCCTTGCGGAGCGCCACGCTCTGCCAGGTGATGGCGTCGCTCGTGGTGATCACCTCGCCGCTGAACGCCGACATGATCGCGCCGAACGACCTGATCTCGTAGTCCGCGCCGAGGTAACGGCGCAGCGTCTGCTCGGTCACCCTGATCTCGTCCTCGCCGTGGACCCGGACGTAGGCACCGCGGTCGATGACCTCGATGTCGGTGTCCGGGTTGTCGTCCTCGATCGCGGCGATGATCAGCTCGACTTCGTCCCCCATCCGCAGCACCGGGCCCACCGGGTTCCTCATGATCCCTCCGGGATGTCGTACTCGACCGTGACGTGGTCGAGCGGCTTGATTCCCGCGGCGGCGACGGTCATGTCGCCCGGAAGGCGTTCGCCCTGGTAGATGACCACCTTGTCGTAGGGCAGGGCCCGCACGCGCTTGCCCTCGACATGGTGGGCCACCGCGGCCGCCACCTCCCGCATGGTGTTCGCGGTGGTGACCGGCACGAGGATCTGCACGAAGTCGGTGGCGAAGATGGCGTTCAGCGGGACCAGCTGGGGTGCCTGGTCGTTGTCGCTCATGGCTGCGCCCCGGCGGCGATGCCGTCGGCCGGCCGGCCGGCGTAGTCCCTGGTCCAGGCCTCGTAGTCGGGGTCGTCGCCCATCACCTCCGGCGTCAGGCCCATGTAGCCCAAGATGCCGCCGACGTCCATCGGCTGGATCTGGCCGGCCAGGAACCTGTCGATCAGTGTCTCGTGGTTGACGTTGTCCCTGTCCTTCCAGAAGATCTGCCGGCACGCGTTGGTGCAGAAGTGGTAGATCCGGCCGTCATAGCTGAGCTGGATGTCGCGGACCCGCCAGGTCCCGTTCCTGGACTGGGTGGCGTTACAGGCGGGCAGGTGGCAGGTGCTGCACAGCCAGGGCAGCGTCTCCGGCAGCGTCGCCTCCATGTTGTTGGAGTTGACGTTGTCGATGATCACGTCCCACTTGTCGCCGTAGACCTGCTCCCAGGCGGGATACTTCTCCGCCAGCCATGCGCGCTCGTCCCGGCTGACCGCGGCCATCGGCCGCCACCAGATCGTCGGCCGCCAGAACCACAGGCCCATGTGCAGCCCGTGGTGCCAGATGTCCAGCCCGCGCAGGAACTCGTCCCAGTACCACGGCTTCTTCAGCCCGTACTGCTCGAGGGTGTGCACGAACTGGTCGATGATCCACTCCTCCATGAACTCCCGGTAGGACTGCTTGCGGTGCTCAAGCGGGGTGTAGTAGTCCATAGCGGGCCCGGTCAGCGCGGCGAACGCGCGGGCCGACCCCCAGAAGGCCTTGTCGACCACCCACTGGGCGCGGACCGGGTCGTGCTCGACCAGGATCTCCAGGGTGGGGCCGCCCTGCTGGGAGTGCCGCGCCTCGTCGGTCTGGATCGAGGAGATCATGTTGGCGAAGTTGACGTCGCCGGACGCCAGCGCGTCCGCGGCCAGCGCCACGAACTGCAGGTTCGTGAACCCGGTCTCGAAGGTCAGCGGCAGCTCGATGGCGATGTCCACCACGTTCGCCGACGTCATCATGGCGTCGAACAGGTTGCGCAGCGAGATCGCCACCCAGTCGTTGGTGTGAAACGTCTTCTGCGTCCAGTCGTACTGCGCGTCCTTGCCGATGAACTCGTGCCCGAAGAACGTGGTGACCGCGGCGTGCCGCAGCTCGTCGAGCTGGCCGAAGGTGGCCATGTTCCGCCACGAGCCGTTCAGCCCGAAGCGGGCCATCTTGAGCTCGGCCAGCACCGCGGCGTACTCGACCAGGGCGACGCCGCCGAAGTGCATCTTGGTCGCGGACTTCCAGCCCTCGGACAGGCTGTCGAACGCGGACGAGCGCTGCAGCGCGGCCTTCACCGCGTACACCGCTGCCTCCTTCTCCCGCTGGGTCGCGACGTACTCCGGGTAGCTGACCTTGTAGCTCTCCTCCCAGTCCAGCCAGGCCTGCCGGGGCACCTTGCCGGTGCCGCTGTGCCACTCGGGGTAGACGGCCTCGTCGTCGACGTAGCTGTAGGACCAGTCCACGTCCCGGACGAAGCCCTGCCACTCTTCCCGCTTGAGCAGTGCCATCGGTGGGTCCTCCTCGTCAGTCGACTTCGTTGTGGCCGAGTTGCTGGCTGATGCCCGCGTCGTTCCAGTAGGCGGTGATGCTGTCGATGAGCAGGTCCGTGCCGACGTGGAAGATGAACAGGTGCGGCTCGCGGTAGTGCCGGCCCGCCGGGGCGATAAGGCCCCAGGCCAGTTGCTGGGTGCCTTCCACGTCGACCTGAGCGACCACGTCGCCGTCGTCGTTGCTGGTGACGCTGTGCACCGTGTTGGTCAGGTTCGGGAACGACGCGATCAGTCCGGTCCACAGCGGCTTGCCGACGGTGCAGACCTTTCCGTCGCCGCGCAGGACCCGCTGCTTGCCCCAGATCTCGACCGGGACGTAGGAGAAGTCGGCGTTGATCGAGCACAGGTCGGTCATGCCGTCGACGTCATGCGCGCGGTACCGGTCGAAGAACTCGGTCACGACGGCGGCCGCGGATCCGGCGGTGCGCGGGCGCTGGCTCACTTCGGTCATGGTGGCCTCCCCTGCTCTCAGGCGATCGCGATCTCGTCGTAGCGCTTCACGGCCAGGCGCCGGTACAGCTGGGCCTGGCACCAGTAGGCGGTGACCTCGGTGATCAGGCCGCCGCCGGTCACGAACCGCCAGGCCTGGTCGATGTCCAGGTGCTTCTCCTGGTTGATGGCGCCGGCGTAGCCCGCCGCCTGGGTTCCCTCCGCCTTGAACAGCGCGGTGACCACGTCGCCGGTGGTGATGACCCGGCTGACGCTGATCATCAGGTCGGGGAAGCCGCGCACCAGGTCGGCCAGGACGTCCCGCAGCACGTCCGCGCCGGTCTTTTTGAGGCCGAACGGATGGACGGTCACCGATGCCTGCGGATCAACCACGGCGATGGCGGCGTCGACGTCATGCCGGGCGAAAGCATCCAGGAACCCCTGCACGGTCTGCGTGGGTGTCATGGTCATGCTGCTACTCCTTGGCGCGGCGGATCAGGCGGCCTGGCTGGCCGGGGCGGCTAGCTTGGAGATGACCGCACCGGCGGTCGCCTCGGTCGACCCCGGGTTCTGCCCGGTGATCAGGTTCCGGTCGACGACGACGTGCGAGATCCACGCCGACGGACCGTCGTCGAAGACGGCGCCCGCGTTCTTCAGCGCCACGTCCAGCAGCCATTCCATGCCGAGCCGGCCGACCTCGGTCTGGTCCTCCTCCTCGTCGGTGAACGAGGTCATCCGGTACCCGTCGAACAGCCACAGGCCGTCGGCCCGTTCGGGCGCCGACAGCAGGATCGCCGGACCGTGGCAGAGCGCGGCGATGGGCGCCCGCCTGGCCTGCAGCGCCGTGAGCAGGCGGCCCACGTCGGGGTTGTCCGCCAGGTCCACCATCGGCCCGTGGCCGCCCGGCGCGAAGACCGCGTCGAACTCGCTGAGCTGCGCGTCGCTCAGCGAGGACAGCGCGACCGGGTGCTGGAAGGCAGGGATCTGGAGCAGCTTGCGGTGCCGCTGGCCGGCCAGCCGATCGCTGTCGGCCCGTTGCGCGTCGACCTCGGCCTGGATCTGCTCCCTGGTCAGCCCGGGCGAGCCGTCCGCGGCAAGCCCTAGGTTTTCAGCTAGCACAGTGGCGAACGGCCGGTCCTGTTGCCAGGCCGTCTTCGCGGCGGCGCTGACGACCCGGTGGGCCTCGGCGGCGCTTCGGCCCTGCTGCCGGAGCAGCGCGGCCACGCGGCGGGCCGCGGCCAGGCCGAGCTCGGTGTTCTGGTGCAGGGTCAGCCGGATGTCGTCGACGTCGCGGGCGAAGGTGCGCACCACCGAGGCCAGGTAATCCTTGTCCTCGTCGGGATAGTGGAAGAACCACGACAGCCCGTACGGGTCCGCGTACGGCGGATTCCCGTCCGGCGTGATGACCGTGACGTCGAATCCGGCGTCGGTGAATCGCTCGTACGGCTTGAGCGCTTCCTCGGCGAAATAGCCCGTCGGGTGGGCCGTTCCGTCGGCGAGCGTCATCTCGCGCGCGCTGGTGACGAGGTACGCAATACGGGTCATGCCGCCCCTCCGCAGTCGGTACAGCCATTTCGTGATGGTTACTGTGCCATTGCATCGGCGCGACAGCTAGCGGCAGAGATACCGGCTTCCTGCTGAACTGTTGCCCATTCCGGTTCAGGCCAGCGTGGCCCCGGTGTCATCGCGCGCGCTGCGTGTCCAGCTCGCGGTGCAGGGCCTGCGCGTCGTAGTAGGCGCGCGGCGTCACGCCGAAGCGGCCGCGGAACTCGCTGATGAAGTGCGAGACGCTGGCGTAGCCGACTTCCTTGGAGATCCGCGCCACCGTCAGGTTGCCGTCGACGAGCAGTTCGCGGGCTCGGTCCAGGCGCATCTCCTTCAGGAACTGGTACGGCGACCGGCCGGTGACGTCGCGGAACAGGTGCGCGAACGCCGACGGGCTCAGGCTGACCAAGTCCGCCAGGTCGGCGACGGTCAGCGGCTCGTACAGGTGCGCCCGCATGTACTCGAGCACCGCCGACACCGGGTTGCTGGCGGACTCGGCCGCGGCGAGGACGAGCAGCCGCGCGTACTGCTCGCGCTGCAGCACCCGGTAGACCAGTTCGTGCAGGTAGAGCGGGGCGAGAACCCTCCGGTCGGCGGTGGTCTTGACGGCCCGCAAGAACCGCAGCACCACCCCGAGCAGCTCCTGATCCAGCGCGGAGACGCAGGCATCGGGCGGCCGGGCCTCGGCCTCGCGCGACCGGAATACGGTGGTGCGCCGTTCCAGCATGTCGCCGGACACCTGGCGGACCAGCGCCGGCTCGATCTGCAGGACGAGGGACAGGAACGGGCGGCCGATGGTGGCCTCGAGTATCTCGGCCTGGAAATGCAAGTGACTAGCCAGGACCAGGTAGCGGAACGGGTCGTACATGTACGTCTCGCCGCCGACCGTGACGGCTTTGCGGCCCTGGGCCACGATGCACAGGGACAGCGACTGAATCTCCTCCCACGTCGGCCCGGCCGGCGCGGTAAACCGGTAGATCGTCAGCCCGGGCCACAGGCTGGTGTTCGGGCCGGCCTGGGTCGCTATCGACGCGAGTTCGGCCACCAGGTCTCCCCCGCCGACGGTGCTAGGGAGATACCCGGACGTCATCTGCTGTCCTCCTGGCGCGTCTGCTACTCACCAGCATGCGCCGGCCGGGCCTGACGGCGCCAGGGTGCCGGGGTGCCGGGCCGTACCGGTGAAGCCGGCCAGCCCGGCGGAAACGATAATGGTGCTGGTCGGCTCGTGCTCGGGAGGTGATGGGCAGACCGTGACCGCACCCCAGGTGTTCACGTCCCGGCTGAGGGGCCGTCCGCTGCTGGACAGCGAGGGCCTGACCATCGGCCGGATCCGGGACGTGGTGCTCCTGCCCGCCGCCGGGAGCGAGCCGCCGCGCGCTCTCGGGCTGGTCGTGACGTTGCAGCGGCGCCGCATCTTCGTCAACCTCGGCGCGATCACGGAGATATCCGTCGACGGCGCGCACCTGCGCGGCGGGACCGTCGACCTGGACCGCTTCACCCGGCGGACCGGGGAGATCCTCGCCTCGGAGCTGTACGGCAAGCAGACTCAGGACGGGACCGTCGTCGACGTCGCCATCATGCCGCGCGAGCAGCGGCGGGTCGGCTGGGAGATCAGCGCGCTCGCCGTGGTGCACGGCCGGGGCCTGCGGCACCGCCGCACCACGATCGTGCCGTGGGATAAGTACCCGGAGCTGTTCCGGGCCGGCCCGATGGCCGACCAGCTGGTCGGCCTGCGCGAACTGCAGCCGGCCGACCTCGCCGCGGCCGTGGAGGGTATGTCGCCCAGCCGGCGCAACCAGCTCGCGGCCGCGCTCGATGACGAGGAACTGGCCGACCTGCTGGAGGAGATGCCGGAACAGGAGCAGGTCCGGCTGCTGGACAGCCTGGAGCTGGAACGCAGCGCCGACGTGGTCGAGGAGATGGAGCCCGACGACGCCGCGGACCTGCTCGCCGAGATGCCGCCCGAGCAGCGCGAGCGGCTGCTGACCGCGATGGAGGCCGTCCCGGCCGCCGAGCTGCGGCGGCTGCTGCGCTACGACGCCACGACGGCCGGCGGCCTGATGACGCCGCAGCCCCTGATCGTGACCCCGGACGTGTCGGTCGCGGAGGTGCTGGCCCGGATCAGAAACCCGGATACGCCGGTCACCGCGGCCGTGCAGGTCTACGTGTGCGAGCCGCCGGTGATCACGCCGACCGGGCGTTACCTCGGCAGCGTCGGGTTCCAGCGGCTGCTGCGCCGGCCGCCCGCCACCCCGGTCGGCGACTGTGTCGAGGCGGGCGTGTTCGTCCGGCCCGACCTGCCCGAGCATGAGCTGGCCGCCAGGCTCGCCGCCTACAACCTGGTCAGCGTGGCGGTGTGCGACGAGGACGGCCGCCTGCTCGGCGCGGTTACCGTGGACGACGTGCTGGACCACCTGCTGCCGGTGGGCTGGCGGAGGACGGGAGGCTGAGATGGCACGGTTCGCCAGCCGCCTGGCCGAGCGGAACGACCTGTCCGTCCCGCGCGGCGCCACCCCGCGGATGGGCGCGCGGTACGACGCCGACGCGTTCGGCCGGTTCTCCGAGGCGATCGCGCGGTTCCTGGGCACCGGCCGGTTCCTGGTCGGCCAGACGGTGCTGGTCATCGGCTGGATCGCGCTCAACACCATTGGCCTCGTCAACCACTGGGACCCGTACCCGTTCATCCTGCTCAACCTGGCCTTCTCGACCCAGGCGGCGTACGCCGCGCCGCTCATCCTGCTGGCTCAGAACCGGCAGGACGACCGGGACCGGGCCAACATCGACCGGGACCGCGAGGTGGCGGCGCGGACCCAGGCGGACACCGAGTTCCTCGCCCGCGAGCTCGCCGCCGTCCGCCTCGCGCTGTCCGACGTGGTCACCACGAAGGACCTGGAAGACTCCATGGAGCGGATGGCCAAGCTGATCGCCGAGCAGCTCAGGGACTCCCCCGGAGACGGGGCCTCAGCGGGCGATCCGCTCGGCCCGCAGCGCTGAGCGGCGCACCTTCCCGGCGTCGTCGCGCAGCGGCGTGGTCGCGCGCTCGATGGCCCGGGGCAGCTTGTACGGGGCGAGCCGCCGGCGCAGGTGCGCCATCAGGTCCTCGTCGGAGGCGGGGCCGGACAGCTCGACGATCGCGTAGGGAATGTTGCCCAGGTCCTCGTCGGGCAGGCCGATCACGCAGCAGGACTGCACGGCCGGGTGCTCGTCCAGCGCGGCCTCGATCTCCGCCGGGTACACGTTCGCCCCGCCGACCAGGATCATGTCGGCGAGGCGGTCGGTGATGTACACGTACCCGTCCGCGTCCACCTTGCCGATGTCGCCGAGCGACTCCCAGCCGTCGGCGGCGCTGCGCGCGGTGGCGCCGATGTAGCGATACGGCGACGCGGCGTCCGCCCCCCGGCGCATCCAGATCTCCCCCTCCTCGCCGACCGGAACGGGGCGGCCATCCGGGTCGCGTATCTCGATCTCGCCGAGCACCGTCCGGCCGACCGACCCTGGGTGCGCGAGCCATTCGGTGCCGCCGATCACCGTCACGGCCTGGAGTTCGGTGCCGCCGTACAGCTCGACCATCTTCTCCGGGCCGAGCCACTCGATCCAGGCCTGCTTGAGCCAGGCCGGGCACGGCGCGGCCAGGTGGAACGCCACCTCCAGGCTGGACACGTCGGTGGCCAGCCGGACCTCCTCCGGCAGCCGCCAGATCCGCAGCATCATCGTCGGCACCAGGAGGATCCAGGTCACCTGGTGCTTCTCGACCAGGCGCAGCGTGTCGGCCGCGTTGAACCGCGGCATCAGCACGACGTGGTTGCCGAGCAGCATCGCGCAGGTGGTGGCGGCGAACGGGCCGTTGTGGGCGAGCGGCCCGGTCATCAGGACGCAGCCATCGGGACGCAGGTGTACCAGGGCGCCGGCCGGTCCCACGAACTCGGACAACGCGGGCTGGGTGGCGCCGATCAGCTTCGGCCGACCGGTGCTCCCGTCGCTGGTCATGAGCTTCCACTCCGGCGACACGCCCGGCGGGAACGAGCCGGCCGGAAGGTCCCGCGGCACCGACTCCAGGACCGGCCGCGTCTGTACCTCAGACGGCGGCGCCCCCACCACGAGCGCGGGGTCCGCCAGGTCCACGATGGCGTCGCGTTCCAGCGCCGGGAGCCGGTCGGAGATCGGCTGCGGCACCGCGCCCAGGGCCCACGCGGCGAACATGCTCTCCACGAACCCGATCGAGTTCGGCAGCCCGATCGTGACCGTCGAGCCCTCGGTGACGCCGCGGCTGGCGAACAGCGCGGCGACCCGCTCGACCCGGTCGGTGAATTCGGCCCGGGTCAGCGTCTGGTCTTTATACGTCAGCGCCGGCCGGTCCGGTTCGGCCGCGGCCAGCTGGCGCAGAACGGAGAGAAACGTGGTCCCCTGCACGTACCGAAGGTACACCGAGCCGGACCGGCCGCCCAGGACCCGGCTTCGGGGCCTTGCCGGGCGCCCTGAAACCGGGCTTGCACTGCGTTACTACGCACTGGATCCGGGGTTTGATTGCGTTCCGCCCGGCTGCGGCCCATCAGTTAAGGGGGCCATCGGGCTAGAAGAAGGTGTGCACCGTGTCGATGACGTTGTCCTCGTCGTCCCGCACCGTGATCAGGCGCCATTTGTCCAGCGTGGTGCAGGGGTGGGAGATGCCGAGGCACACCAAGTCGCCGGGCGCCAGCGCGGTCCCGGGGTCAAGCCGCAGGTAGGCGTGCTGGTCGTTGAGCCCGGTCACTTTGGCGTCGGCCATCTGGGCCGCTCCCCCGTCCCGGCGGCGCGCCCGCAACGGCACCGGCAGGCCCGCGTCGAAGCCGACGTCGCGGCGGCCCGCGCTGAGCAGTGCCAGCTCCGGCTCGGGCCGCGACACCACCTGCGCCCACAGCTCCAGGGCCGGCCGGAACACGGGCGCCCCGGTCACGCCGCGGGCAGCGGGCGAGTCGGCCTGGTAGATCCCGTGATCGTGGAAGAGATAGCAGCCGCTGCGCAGGACCACGGTCATCCCGTCCAGGAACGCCGCGGTCAGCTCGCGGGCCACCACGTCGAAGTACACGCTTCCGCCGGCCGTGACGATGAACTCGCCAGGGGCCCCGACTACTTCCGCCACGGTGCCGGCCAGGCTGGCCAGCCGACGGCAGAACGACGCGACCGTGTCGAGGGCCCGCGCGCGGGGGGCGCCGATCGTGCCCTCGTACCCGGCCACCCCGGCCACCGTCAGGGTGCTGGTCGCGGCGGCCGCCTTGGCCACCGTCAGGGCCTGGTCATCGGTCCGGCAGCCGGTCCGCCCCAGGCCGATCTCCACCAGGACCGGGAGCCTGCGCCCGGCCGGGTGCGCCATCAGGACCCGGTCCAGGATGGCCACGCCGTCGGTGCTGTCGACATAGCAATACGCCGCGAAGCCGGGATCGGCGGCGAGCTCGCCCGCCAGCCAGGCGATGCCCGGCTCGTCCACCAGCTCGTTGGCCAGCAGCAGCCGGGGGAAGCCAAAGGCCCGGTACATCCGCAGCTGGCCGATGGTAGCCACGGTGATGCCCCAGGCGCCGCTGGCCAGCTGGCGGGCGGCCAGCTCGGGCGACATGGCCGTCTTGCCGTGCGGCGCCAGCTCCACCCCCGCCCCGGCGCAGTAGGCGGCCATCGCCGCCAGGTTGCCCGCCAGCGCCGACTCGCGCAGCGTGAGCATCGGATAGCCGAAACCCTTGTCGGTCGGCCCGGCGGGGCGCTCGCGCAGCGCCCGCAGGCGCTCCGCGACCAGCGGCGGCAGCGGATGCGTCACCTGGCCTCCTGATCAGCTTGCGGGCAGTGCCCCCAGCTTAAGAAGGCCGACGTTGACCACTCTCGTCCGGGGCATGAGGCGCAGGTGCGGACCGGGGTCGCGACCCGGATCCGGCTGGGTTACGCCGACGGGAGAGCGTGTTCGCGCCCTGCCCCATGTTCCGCACCGCGTCGACCCAGCCGATGGCGGCGACGATGCATGCGTTCGGCACCTTTGTGTCGATGGGCCACTAGGGCGCCTCCGGGTCGGCGGGAGCGAGCAGCAGGACGGCGAGGATGGTCAGGGCGCCGCCGGCGTATTGCGGCGGGCGGAGCGTCACGCCGAGGAAGATCGCGGCGGCCACCGCCGCCAGGGCGGGCTCGAGGGTGCTGGTGACAGCGAACTCGGTGGGCGTGATGTGCCTGAGGCTGGCCTGCGACAGGCTGAAGGCGATCGCGGTGGCGGCCACGGCGACGAACGCGGTCAGCGCGGCGACGACCACGGGATCACCGGACGGATGCGCCGTCCACGGGGGAAGATCACCAGGAGGGGAAGGCTCCCGATGCTCAGGCCCCAGGCGGTCGCCGGCCGGGTGCCGGTCTCGCGGACCAGGCGCGCCGAGCCGAGCAGATAGAAGGAGTACGCCACCGCGGAGATGACGGCGAGGAGCACTCCGGCCTGATCGGCACGTGACGCGTGCAATCCCCCGGGCACCCCGGCCGCGAGCAGCCACACGCCGGTTGCGGCCGCGGCCACGGCGGCCAGGCGCCTGGGCGTGGGCCGGACCTGGCGGCGCAGCATCTGCCAGCTGGCCGTCATCGCCACCGCGCTGTACTGGACGAAGGTGGCCAGCGCCACATTGGACTTGGCGATGGCCGCGAACCACGTGTACTGGGCGGCCGCGATGCCCACCACCGACACCGCGATCAGCAGCCTGCTGTGCCCGCGCGGCCACGCGGGCCGGAAGGCGACGAGCAGGAGCAGCCCGCCACCGGCCATGCGTACCCCGACCAGCCAGCCGGGATCGACGTGATGGCGGGTGAACAGCACCTGGGCCGTGATGCCGCCGAGGGCCCACAACGCGGCTGCGGCCGCGGCCAGGCCCAGCCCGGCGACGCGCCGGGACGCGTCAGCGGAGCGAGTCGTGTCCAGCCGCCGCTACCTCCCCGTTAGTCCGGCCGGCTTCACTGTAGCGTGGGCGCTATGCCCGAGATGACATGGCTGGACGCCACGGCACAGGCCGATCTCGTCCGGCGCGGCGAGGTAAGCCCCAAGGAGCTGGCGGAAGCCGCCATCGCCCGGATCGAGGCGGTCAACCAGCAGCTGGACGCCGTGATTCGGACGCGGTTCGACGCGGCCCGGCTGGAGGCCGACGGCGACCTGCCCGATGGGGCGTTCCGCGGCGTGCCGATCCTGTTCAAGGACCTGGGCTGCACCGTCGCGGGCGAGCCCACGGCGTTCGGCGTCGGGCCGATGCGCGAGGTGGCCTGGCCGGTGACGTCTTACCTGGCGGAGCAGTTCCGCGCGGCGGGCTTCGTCGCGCTCGGCCGCACCAACGTGCCGGAGCTCGGCACGACGGTGACCACCGAGCCGCGGAGCTTCCCTCCGGCACGCAATCCATGGAACCCGGGTCACTCGACCGGCGGCTCGTCCGGAGGCTCGGCGGCCGCGGTGGCGGCCGGCCTGGTGCCGGTCGCGCACGCCAACGACGGCGGCGGTTCCATCCGGATCCCGGCGAGCGAGTGCGGTCTGGTCGGGCTGAAGCCGACCCGCGGCCGGGTGAGCCAGGGCCCGCTGACCGGGGAGGCCTGGGCCGGCGGCGTGGCCGACGGGGCCGTCACGCGGACCGTGCGGGACGCGGCCGGCCTGCTCGACGCGATCAGCAACCGGATGCCGGGCGAGCCGTATTACGCGCCGCCGCTGCCGCGCCCGCTCGTCCAGGAGGTCGGCGCCGATCCCGGGCAGCTGCGGATCGGGGTGCTCGACCGGCCGGGCGGGGAGGGGTATCTCGACGATCCGGAGTGCCGGGCCGCGGTGGCCGGCGCCGCGCTGCTGCTTGAAGCGCTCGGCCACCACCTCGAGGAGTCAGCGCCCGCGGCGATGTTCGAGCCGGAATTCCTCAGGCACTTCAGCACGGTCATCGCGGCCGACACCGAAGCGACGTTCCAGGGCTTCGAGGAACTGCTCGGCCGGCCGATCGGCGAGGACGAGATCGAGCGGCGCAATGCCGCCTATCGGCGGATCGGCCGCAAGCTCAGCGCGGTCGACTACCTGGACAGCCGGGCCTGGTTCGGGACGTGGGCACGGGGGATGGCGGACTGGTGGGAGGACCACGACCTGCTGGTCACGCCCACCGTCGGCGCTCCCCCGCCCGAGCTGGGCTGGTTCACCGCGGCCGGCCCGGACCATGAGGGGGAACGAGTCGTCAGCTTCATCCCCTACACCGCGCAGTTCAACATGACCGGGCAGCCGGCCATCACACTGCCGTTGCACTGGACGCCTGGCGGCCTGCCCGTCGGCGTACAGCTGGTCGCGCCGTACGGGCGGGAAGACCTGCTCATCCGGGTCGCCAGCCAACTCGAGCGGGCCGCCCCCTGGGCCGGCCGGCACCCCCAGGTACACGCCTAGCAGGCCGGCCGACCGCGCTCCCGCAGGCCCTGGCCGGGATGATCCAGGCCTGGTGCGGTGTCGATGTCTGCCGGCCGCGGCATCGGCTATGCGTCCCGGTGAACGGTGTCAGGGGCGAAGGCGGGCACGCAGACCGAGATGTACTCGGCGCCGTCGGCTCCCGGGCTGCTGTAGCGCACCCATTCCCCGGGTCGCGTGTGAACTCCCTGGCCTGCCTGCACGGTCACCTGGTCCCCTTCGGACTCCACGACGAGGGAACCGCGCAGCACGATCGTGAACTCGTCGAACTCAGGGCGCTGCCCGGGCTCGGACCAGCCCGAAGGGCTGCGCATGTGCGCGATGCTCAGGCCGTCCTGGCCCGTGTTAGCCCGCCCGACGTACTCGTCGATGAGCTTGGGCGGCTGGCCAGCCGCGGCGACCCGGCTCGGCTGCGTGATGAGTTCAGGCATAGTCGCCAGTATTCCGCAGTCGTGATCACGCCGCCTTGTAGCCAGGAGTGGCGCAGCAGCGAGTTCTCGTGGTGGGCTAGGCGGACGGCTACGATGACCCGGTGGCGACGCCTTCGTTCCTGCCGGTCGTCCTGCGGAACGGCGTCGTGGTCGAGGATCCCCTCGGTGCCGTGCTCGGCTTGCTGAAGGGCCCCTGGCATTTCGACGTCAGCGATCCTTCGCGGCCGGCGTCGTTCGGTGAGGCTGACCTCAGGCTGGCGAACCGGGGTGGCGCCCGTATCTCAGCGGCCGAAATCGCGGCGGTTCTCGAGCGGCGCCACGCGATCGAGCGGGCACTACGGGCGATCGCCCTCGATGCCTCGCTGGCCGGAGGGGCGAACTCGGTACCGTGGCTGCCGCTAAGGCAGCTCTTCGACGCGTTCGCGGGCCTTCGAGGGATCGGCTTCGCGAAGATGACGAAGACGCTACACCCAAAGCGCCCGGCGCTGATCCCCTTGCTCGACAGCGTCGTCCGGAAGTACCTAGAGGACGACGACCCCGGGGCCCAGGCTCTGTTCGGGGAGCGTGCGCTCGAGCTCGTACGCGGCTACGAACGCGACCTCGACCGCAACGGGCCGGCGCTGCGAGCGGTCCGGCAGGAGCTCGCGCGGCGCAATATCGGGCTCACCGAGGTGAGAATTCTTGACTTGCTGATCTTTTCCGCGGCGGCCGCAGCCTGATCGGCTGACCCCGGCGACCGCGGCCAACTCCTGGGCCAGATTCCTGCCGAACGTGACCTCGCGGTCCGCGGCCACGTCCACGTCGATCACCTGCACCCACACCCGCTCAGGACCCGTCCCGTCCATCACCAGCCACCTCCCGTAGCAACCCAGCCAGATCAACCGTTCCTTAACACTGAGCGATAGTGAGTATCGTCTCGGCGGGTGCCCGCGAACGGTGCTCGGGCTCCTGGTTGCCTGCCGTGGTCCGGTGGGGCGTTCTGGTCTTATCGCCATGTGGCTGCCGGGTGTCCCGTGGGGCGGCGGGTTTCCTTGGTGCAGCCGGTGCTGCCGGGTGGTTCCGGGGTCGCGCCTGGGCTGGCCGGGCCGCGTCCTCCGGGGCGGCACGGTTCCCTGTCGCGCTTCGCCTGGCCCGGTGGCCCTGGCCGCGTCTGCCGAGCACCAGCGCCGCGGCGTGGTGACCGGTAGTCTCGGGGTGATGCTGGCGCAGCGGCGCCAGCCAATGCTCGGCCGCCCAGCGGCTGGAGTATGCCGGGTCGACGACGACCACGGCCAGGCCCGTGTTGGCGGTCATCTGGACCAGCCGGTCTCTGAACCGGGCGGTGGGGATGCCGGCGACGAGCCGGCGGAACCGGCGGCCGCGCCTGCCGCGCGAGGGCCTGTTTCCCGTCTTCTCACGTCCCTCGGCGCGGGCTTCGGCGAAGTCGAGGTCTTCGATGACCACGGCGCGGGCGCCGTGGTCCCGTGCCGTGGCGATCAGGGCGGACACCGCGGCGCGGACCCGGCCGTCGCGCTGGGAGGCGGGCAGCCCGGCGAGCTCCAGGGGGATGGTGAGCAGCGTGCCGGTGATGTTGCCGTCGGGGGCGAGGACGGCGGCAGCGAGGTGGCCGGCGTTCACGTCGACCGCGACCACGGGCGAGGCCTGGAGTTCTTCCAGCGGCGGGACCGGGCGCGGCTGGGTCTTCCATGACGCGTCGGCGTACCAGCGGTCCCGGGCCGGGTCGTAGGACAGGTCGTAGCGTACCGCGCCGGTGGCGGCCTGGGCTGCGACCTCGGCACCGCGGTACCCGAACCGGACCTCGCACGACAGCCGGTACCGGCCGTGCGGCCGGTTCGCCAGGTGGGCCAGCGGGGCCGGGAGCTTCAGCTCAAGCCATGCCCCGTCCGGATGCCACCTTATTGTCTCGTTTCCCCACGCTTTGCCCTTTTCGCCGTCGGCGGTGAGGAAGAGCCGGGAGGCGTCCCACGCGTTCCGCCACTGCGGCTCGGTCAGCCCGGCGGCGGCGAGGTTCAGGCGGGCGCGCATGAGTCGCCGACCGCCCCGCGTCACCGGTACGGATCCGCTGGCAAGCCGCTGCTCGACGCGGGCCAGGCGTGCCTTCAGCGCTTTCAGCCGCAGGGCCTTGCCGTGCCGCTCGGCGGGGGTCGCGTACCCGGAAAGGCGCCCTTCCCTCGTCCCAGCGGGAACGGCAAGCCGCGCCTCGATCTGCCGTGCCCGGGCGGCGAGGGTGCCGCGCTCGGCGGCCAGGTTCCGCAGCCCCAGCTGCCAGGCGTCCTCGCTCGTGCGGGTGACCGCCCCCGCCCACCGCGACGACGACTGCGCCGTCAGCGCCCGCTTCCGCTCCCGGCGCGACGCCGCGCGGCCCCGCGCGTCGAGCCGACCCTCCGCGCACCGGGCCGCCAGGTCACGCCCCGCCAGCGTCCCAAGGTGCCGGCCGGCCGCGCGCAGCACCTCAGCATCGCGCGGGGAGACTCGCAGCCGTGTCCGTACCCGCGCCCCGGCCGGGGCCGCCGCCACGAACGGCGCGGCGATCTCGCGCAGCGCCCGGCTCACCTGGCCGCCCCCGGCAGCACGGCAAGAGCCCCACGAGCGCGCATGGCCTGTTCCACGCCCGCCAGTATGCCGGGCAGGTACGACATTCCACCCGGCTGGACCGGCCGTCCAGCCGCGCGAAATGTTTCTCCGGCCCGCTGGAACAGCATGCCTTGCGATCACTATGAAGCGGTACCGCTCACTATTGACCGCTATCACGGCAACAGTTCGAACCCTTAACCCGTGGTGTCCTTGAGCAGCAAGCCGGCGACGACCTCACGGTGCGATGCCGGCAGGCCCAGCATCACCTCAGCGGACTTGGCCCGCCGGTAGTACAGGTGCGCATCGTGTTCCCAGGTGAAGCCGATGC
>WNGE01013209.1_pt1 | contig 15924 bp, 16 predicted proteins | sample 5400651 | NCBI WGS metagenome assembly WNGE01 (sample SAMN13153370, study PRJNA577476) | soil metagenome | isolation source: 60 cm soil or saprolite under grassland replicate 2 | place: USA:California | collected 2016-06-15 | reverse complement strand
CGGACGTCCGGAATGGCGTTGCGTCGCCGAGGCAGCGGTTACCGCTGCAGCCGCCCCAGCCGCAGTCAGAAGTAGGACGATCAGGCTTGCTCGCTTCAAATCACGTTCCGGCGCTCGGGATCGTATGCCTCCTGCGGGGTAAAGATCTACTCTGAGCTCGCGCGGGCGTGGCGGAATTGGCAAACGCGCTGGGTTTAGGTCCCAGTGGGGTTCAGGCCCCTTAGAGGTTCGAGTCCTCTCGCCCGCACTCCGGCGGAGCCGGCCCGCACGGCGTTATGTCAAGGCTCGGATCTGCTCGATCGCATGGCTCAGCGAACGTTCGTCGAACAGATAGGGCGTTGCGTTCGCGAGCTGGTGGGCGGGGCCGTCGAGATCGTTCGAGTCGTCCGCGGCGTTGATCGCGTAGCGCAGCGGAATCTCGTGCGTGACTAGGAGGATCGACGTCTCGGGCCGATCGAGCAGGTGTTGGAATGCCTCGGCATAGCGTCGTGCTGCTTGGTCGAGGGATTCGCCGTCGGGAAACGGATCGCGGCGCGTGTGCGCACGCTTCCACGCTCGGTACTCCCCCAGCGTCTTCCCCTCGAGCTCCCCGAGGTCGATGTCCCCGAACTCGGCGCTCTCCTCAAAAGGGACGTCCCGCCCGGCGAGAGCGATCTCCGCGGTCTCACGCGTACGTGAGAAGGGCGTATGCACACAGAGCTCGAGCGGGAGATGTGCGACCTGCAGTCCCAGCAGCCGCGACTCGGCGCGACCCTTCTCGGTGAGGTGGACCGGGACCCCCGGATCGCCGTTGACCCGGTTCTCGAAGTTGAGCGTGGACTCGCCGTGTCTCGCGATCACGTAGAGGTGCACGAGCCCCAGGCTACAAGCGGTTTGCTGTAATGGCTCAGTGCCTACGCAGGTCGAGGAGCTGCCGGACAACAAAGTGCGCCTGACTGTCGACGTCCCGAGCGAGGACGTCCATCACGCCGTCGAGCACGCTGCCTCCGATCTCGCAGCCAGCGTCAAGATCCCGGGTTTCCGCAAGGGCAAGGTCCCGATGCCGGTGCTCGTCTCGCGCATCGGCAAGGAGCGTCTCTATTCGGAGGCGATCGAGAGTCACATCTCCGGCTGGTACGGGAACGCTGTCGCACGCACGCGTATCCGGCCTGCCGAGCAACCCGAGCTCGACTACGAGCTGCCCGCCTCGGACGACGCGGACTGGCGCTTCACGGCGACGGTCTCGGTCCTGCCGAAGCCGACGGTCGCCGACTGGACGAAGCTGCAGGTTCCCTATGCAGATCCCGAGGTGCCCGATGACTACGTTGACCACGAGCTGAACGCGCTGCGCTCGACCGTCGCGGAGCTCGCGCCGGTCGACGGCCGCCCGACCCAGCTCGGGGATACGGTGGTCATCGATCTGATCTCCGGCGACGGAGGGCAGCGCGATTACGTCGTCGAGCTCGGCTCGGGGCGACTCCTGCCCGAGCTCGAAGAGCAGCTCGTCGGCCTGACGGCCGGTGAGACAAAGGAGGTCGGGCTCGAGCGACCCGGGGAGGAGGAGTCGGCACCCGTGCAGGTCGAGCTAAAAGAGATCAAGGAGAAGGTTCTGCCGCCGCTCGACGACGACCTCGCTCGCTCCGCGTCGGAGTTCGACACACTCGAGGAGCTGCGCGCCGACATCGAGCAGCGCCTGCGCGAGCAGCTAGAAGCGGAGGTGGACGAGGCCTTCCGGCGCGCGACGCTCGAGAGGCTCGTCGAGGCGTCCAACGTCCGCGTCTCGGGCCCGCTGGTCGACGCGCGCACGCGAACGCTGTTGCGTGAGCTCGACACCGTGATGCGCCGCAGCGGCGGGTCGCTCGACGCGTACCTGCAGGTATCCGGCGACTCTGCCGAGAATCTGGTCGCGCGTCTGGGCGACCAGGCTGCTGCGTCTCTGGCCGGCGAGCTCCTGCTCGAGGCCGCCGCCGACCAGCTCGCCATCGAAGTGACCGACGAGGAGGTCGACCAGGCGTTCAGGGATCGCTTCGAGGACGCCGAGAAAGTGATCGAGCAGGCTCGTAGCGCCGGCGTCTACGAGACGGAGCGTGAGGCGATGCGCCTCGCGCGCGCTCTCGACCGGATCGCCGTCGAGGTCGAGCGCATTCCGCCCGAACAGGCGGAGGCCCGCGAGAAGATCTGGACGCCCGACAAGGAAAATCCCAAGACCGACACGAAACTGTGGACCCCCGGTAGCAAGGAGCCAGCCTGACATGAGCCCGTTGATCCCAATGGTGATCGAGCAGACCTCGCGCGGCGAGCGCTCGTTCGACATCTATTCACGCCTGCTGAACGAACGGATCATCTTCCTCGGCACGCCGATCGACGACCAGATCGCCAACCTGATCGTCGCGCAGCTGATCCATCTCGAGTCCGAGGATCCCGAGAAGGACATCCAGATCTACATCAACTCACCGGGCGGCCAGGTCTACTCCGGCCTCGCCATCTACGACACGATGCAGTACGTCAAGCCCGACATCCAGACGACCTGCGTCGGGATCGCGATGTCGATGGGCGCGGTCATTCTCGCGGGGGGCGCGAAAGGAAAGCGGGTCGCCCTGCCGAACGCCAAGATTCTGATCCACCAGGTCTCGGGCGGTTTCCAGGGACAAGCCACCGATATCGAAATCCAGGCTCGCGAGACGATCAACCTCAAGCGGCGCCTGGAGGAGATTCTGGCTCTCCACACGGGGCGGCCGACCGAGCAGGTGGCCAAGGACATGGAAAGGGACTATTTCCTGACTTCGCAAGAAGCCCAGGACTACGGCATCATCGATAACGTAATCGCGCACCGGTAGACGGCCGGGGCGCGAGAAGCTAAAAGGAGAGACGTGGCCCGAGCATCCGACGGTAACGAGCAGCTCCTCTGCAGCTTCTGCGGCAAGAGCCAGCGCCAGGTAAAGAAGCTGATCGCCGGCCCTGGCGTCTATATCTGCGACGAGTGCATCGATCTCTGTAACGAGATCATCGACGAGGAGCTCACCGCTCCCGCCCAGCTCGACCTCGACAATCTTCCGCGGCCGAAGGACATCTACGTGGTTCTGAACGACTACGTGGTCTCGCAGGAAGAAGCGAAGCGGACGCTCTCGGTGGCCGTCTACAACCACTACAAGCGCGTGCAGATGGGGACGGAGGAAGGCGACGTCGAGCTGCAGAAATCGAACATCCTCTTGCTCGGTCCGACGGGCTGCGGCAAGACGCTGCTCGCGCAGACACTCGCTCGCATCCTCAACGTCCCGTTCGCGATTGCTGATGCGACTGCGCTGACGGAAGCGGGCTACGTCGGCGAGGACGTCGAGAACATCCTGCTGAAGCTGATCCAGGCTGCGGATTTCGACATCAAGAAGGCCGAGACCGGGATCATCTACATCGACGAGGTCGACAAGATCGCCCGCAAGGCGGACAACCCGTCGATCACCCGCGACGTGTCAGGGGAGGGCGTGCAGCAGGCGCTCCTGAAGATCCTCGAGGGGACGGTGGCGTCGGTGCCGCCGCAGGGCGGCCGCAAGCATCCGCACCAGGAGTTCCTCTCGATCGACACGACGAACATCCTCTTCATCTGCGGCGGCGCGTTCGCAGGACTCGACAAGATCATCGGCAAGCGCATCGGCAAGAGCGCAGTCGGCTTCGGCGCAGAGGTCCGGTCGAAGAGCTCGATCGAATCGTCCGAGCTGCTCGCGAAGGTCATGCCGGAGGACCTGCTCAACTTCGGGTTGATCCCGGAATTCATCGGCCGACTCCCCGTCATCTCGGCGGTGCATCAGCTGCTGCGCGAGGACCTCGTGCAGATCCTGATGGAGCCGAAGAACGCGCTCGTCAAGCAGTACCAGCGCTTCTTCGGATACGACAGCATCGAGCTCGTCTTCACGGACGACGCGCTCTGGGAGATCGCCGACAAGGCGCTCGAGCGCGAGACGGGTGCGCGCGGGTTGCGCTCGATCATCGAGACGGCGTTGCTCGACGTGATGTTCGAGCTGCCCTCGCGGCGTGACGTCTCCAAGTGCGTGATCACGAAGGAGACGATCGAGAAGCACCTGAAGCCGACACTCGTCACGAGCGCCGAGGGCGTCGCCGACGAAGACGCCGCACCGATCGAAGAATCCGCTTAGCTAGGACGAGCGAAGCTCGCCTTCGCTCGCGATACTGCCGCGCGTGCGGATCTCCGTCGTCGTTCCCTTCCGTGACGAGGAAGCACACCTGGCGCAGTGCCTGGCGGCCCTCGCAGCGCAGGAAGGCTCCGACGGCGTGCATGAGGTCGTCGCGGTCGACGACCGCTCCTCGGATCGATCCCCCGAGATCGTGCGCGGGTTTCCGAACGTGCGTCTGCTCACCTCGGCGGCGCCCGGTCCCTACGCAGCCCGCAACCTTGGGGTGGCGGAGACCAACGGGGACGTCGTTGCCTTTACGGACGGCGATTGCGAGCCGGCGCCGGACTGGCTCGCCCGCATCGCCGCTGCGTTCGACGATCCGGACGTGTGCATCGTGCTGGGCAATCGCCATCCGGCCGGTGATTCCTTCGCCCTCGGTCTGCTGAGCGCGTACGACAGGGCGAAAGAGGAGTACGTCTTCGGCGAGCTGCGCGCCGATCTCTACTACGGATTGACGAGCAACCTCGCGGTCCGCCGAGACGCGTTCGATCACGTTGGCCCATTCGCCGAGCGGCGTCGCGGGGCCGACACGCTGTTCGTCCGTAGCCTGCTCGACCGGCGTGGCACACGGGCTTTCGTCTACTCGCCTGACGTTCGGGTCCGGCACCTGGAGATCCGGCGGGCCGCCGACTACTACCGCAAGGCCTTCGTCTACGGCCGGAGCATGAAGCCACTCGACGGCGTCATGTCGGGCCGCTCGCTGCGCACCGCGGAGCGTTTTGAGGTCTGGCGCTCGACCGTGCGCCGCGAGCCCTTCTCGCGAGTCCTCTCCGCTGCCTTGCTGGCGCTGCTCGGCGGCGGCGCTGCGTGTTGGGAGCTGGGACGCTTGACAGCCTTCGTCCCGTCGCGTCGCGGCAGGTAAGGCCCGTCCCCCATCGCGCTAGGAGCGCCGCGGTCCGGCGTCGATCAGTTGCAACGTCTCGTCCAGGGTGCCGCGCATGTCGTGAACGTTCTCCAGCCACCAGGTCGCGCCGGCCTCCTCGTAGGCCGCCGGCTCGGCGCGATCCGACTGTCCGAGAACCGCAACGTCGAAATCGTCTTTCCGCCCGATCGACTCGATGCTGCGCGCGACGTCCGCCGGCTCGAGCGTCATCCCTGTCGGATCGGCGCTGTCGGCAACCCAACCGTCCCATCGTGCGGCGCGTCGAAGTGACGCCGGCCGGTTTCCGCCGATCCAGATCGGCACACGGTCCTGGACCGGCGGGGCGGCGAGACGCACATCTTCGACCGTGTAGTGCTCACCCTGGTGCTTGACTTCCTCGCCGGACCAGAAGCGACGCAGGAGCCCAAGACCTTCGTCGAGCATCGCGGCCCGTACCTTCGCGTCCGTCGGCTCGCCGAAGCTGCCGAATTCCGAGGGCGAGCCCCCGAGGCCGGCGCCGAAGATCACGCGCCCACGGCTGAGGACGTCCAGCGTCGCAACCTGGTGGGCGAGCACATGTGGCCGGCGGCGCGCGACGGGCGTAACTGCCGTCCCAAGGCGCAGGCGTTCGGTCGAGGCTGCAATCGCCGCGAGCACCGTCCAGGCGTCCGCCGCCGGCTGACCCCACACGAACGCCAGATGATCCCAGATGAAGACCGCGTCCCAGCCGCCTGCCTCCGCGCTTCGCGCGACGCGGACCGAGATCGACGGGTCCGAGTAGGTCCCGATGTTCGCGAGACAGATCGCGTACTTCACCTGCGCAGATTAAGCGGCGGCGCCTCCCGCCGGACAAGCTAGGCTCGTCTTGCGCGACGTGCCGACGAGCCTGATCATCAATGCCGCGCCGACGGGGAGGGCGTAACGAACGGCCCGCCGAGCTTCACGACGCGACCCGAGCTGCGTGGAACGTTCGGGATGGTCGCATCGACTCACTGGCTTGCGTCGGCTGCCGGGATGGCGGTGCTCGAACGCCGAGGCAACGCGTTCGACGCGGCCGTCGCCGCCGGTCTCGTGCTCCAGGTCGTCGAGCCGCACCTGAACGGACCGGGCGGCGAGGTTCCGGCCGTGTTCTACGCCGCAGAGCGGGGGGAGCCGCTCGTGCTCTGTGGTCAAGGAGTTGCGCCCGCGGCAGCGACGATCGAGGAGTTCCGAGCGCGTGGCCACGAATTGGTGCCCGGCTCAGGCGTGCTCGCGGCGTGTGTCCCGGGCGCGTTCGGCGGTTGGCTCCTGCTCCTCAGCGAGTTCGGGACCTGGCGCCTGCGCGACGTGCTCGCGTTTGCAATCGAGTATGCGGAGAACGGGTTTCCGGTCGCTCGGGGAATCCGTGCGGCGATCGACCGCGAGCAGGAGCTGATCGAGAGCTGGCCGTCTTCGCGCGCCCTCTACCTGCCGCCGCCCGAGATCGGCGCCCAGATGCGCAATCCCACTTTGGCAGCGACCTACCGCCGCATCGTCGACCAAGCAGACGGGGGCTCGCGCGAGGCCGAGATCGAGCGCGCGCGACAGCTCTTCTACGAGGGCTTCGTCGCCGACGAGATTCAGCGTTTCTGCGAGGCGCAAGAGGGGCTCCTGACGCGAGGCGATCTGGCGGGATGGCGCGCGACGCTCGAGCCGCCGGCGACGTTCGACTACGGCGGCGCCACCGTTTGCAAGACGGGCCCATGGGGAGCGGGCCCGGTCGCGCTCCAGCAACTCGCGCTCCTCGAGGGGTTCGACCTCCCAGGGCTTGGAGAGGCCGAGTTCGTCCACGTCGTGATCGAGTGCGCGAAGCTTGCGTTTGCCGATCGCGATGCCCTCTACGGCGACGCAGAGGTGCCGCTCGAGACGCTCCTGTCGCGTGCGTACAACGAGCGCCGCCGCGCGTTGGTCACCGAGGATGCCTCGTCCGAGTACGTACCCGGACTGGGCCGCCTGCCCACCCTCGTCGAGGGCAAGACGTTGGCGGGCGCCGGAGAGCCGACGCGCGGCGACACCGTGCACGTCGACGTCGTCGACCGGGAGGGGAACATGATCTCCGCTACCCCCAGCGGCGGTTGGCTCTACGGCTCGCCGGTGATCCCGGCACTCGGCTGGCCGCTCGGAACCCGCGCACAGATGTTCTGGCTGGAAGAGGGCCTGCCGTCGTCGCTGCGCCCGGGCGCGCGCCCCCGGACGACGCTGTCACCGGGGCTCGCGCTTCGCGAGGGCGAACCTTGGCTCGCATGGGGAACTCCCGGCGGCGACCAGCAGGAGCAATGGGCGTTCCACGTCTTCCTGCGCCACGTCGATCGGGGGCTGAACCTGCAGGAGGCGATCGACGCGCCCGAGTTCCACACCGACCATCTGATCTCGTCGTTCTATCCGCGGGGCTTTCTCCGCCGCTCGCTCGACCTCGAGGCCCGTTTCGGCGACGACGTCGTCGAGGATCTTCGGCGGCGAGGCCACGACGTGACCGTGGGCCCCGCGTGGGCTTGGGGGCGCGTCGCAGCGGTGCAGCGCGAGGACGGTCAGCTCCGTGCGGCCGCCAGCCCTCGAGGGATGCAGGGCTACGCGGCCGGCCGGTAGGATTCGCCGCATAGTCGCTGCGTGATCTCATCCGTCCACTGAGTCGCCTCCGAGGCGAGGCTAGGATCGCGCGCGAGATGGAATCTCTGTACGAGCCCGCAGGCGTCGAGGAGCGCTGGCAGCGCACCTGGGAAGAGGAAGGGCACTATGCGGCCGATCCCGATCCGTCGCGCGAAGCGTTCGTGATCGCCCATCCGCCCCCGAACGTGACCGGGGAGCTGCACATGGGCCACGCGCTGCAACTCGCCCTCGCCGACGCGCTCGTGCGCATGAAGCGGATGCAGGGCTACAACACCCTCTTCCAGCCGGGCTACGACCATGCCGGGATCTCGACCCAGGCCGCGGTCGAGAAAGCGCTCGAGGGAGAGGGCCGAACGCGTGAGGATCTCGGGCGCGAAGCGTTCGAGGCATACGTCTGGGACTGGCTGCGCCGGTACGGCAGGACAATCATGAACCAGTACCGCGCGATCGGCGCGTCACTCGACTACCGGCGCGAGCGGTTCACGCTCGACGACGACTACACGCGCGCCGTCATGCGTTTCTTCGTGCATCTGCACATCTCGAGCTTGATCACGTCGAGACGGACGACAAGCTGCTGACCATTCGCTATCCGTTCGCAGACGGCGACGGCGGCATCGCGATTGCGACCGTGCGTCCGGCGACGATCCTCGCCGACGTCGCGGTCGCGGTCCATCCGGACGACGACCGGTATCGCGATCTCGTGGGAAAGGAAGTTGTCGTCCCGTACGTCGAGCGTCCCGTGCCAATCGTCTCGGACGAGCGTGTGGAGATGGAGTTCGGCACCGGCGCGCTCAAGGTGACGCCGGGACACGACCCCACCGACTTCGAGATCGGGCGCGTTCACGATCTGCCCGAGCCGATGGTGATCGGTCCGGATGGGCGGATGAGCGAGGCCGCGGGCGATCTCGCGGGCCTGACGCAGGAGGAGGCCGGAAAGCGTGTCGTCGAATGGTCGCGTCAGCGTGGGCTGCTCGAGGCCGAGGAGCCGTACCGCCATTCGATTGCGGTGTGCGAACGCTGCGGATCCCGCATCGAGCCGCTGATCTCCTTGCAGTGGTGGTGCCGCATGGAGGAGTTGGGTCGCCCCGCAATCGAAGCGCTGCGCGAGCGCCGCGTCCGCTACCACCCCGAGTCGCAGCACCGCTTCGCCGTCAACTCGCTGGAGACCGCGCCCGACTGGAACATCTCCCGACAGATCTGGTGGGGCCACCGGCTGCCGGTGTGGTTCTGCCCCGACGATCACGTGACCGTTGCCGAGACGGAGCCTGCTGGATGCGCCGAGTGCGGCTCGACCGAGCTTCGCCGTAGCGACGAGGTGCTCGATACGTGGTTTTCGGCCGCCCTTTGGCCCTTCGCGACGCTCGGTTGGCCCGAGGACACGCCAGATCTCCGCGCGTTCTATCCGGGCAACCTCAACACGACCGCCCGCGAGATCATCCGACTCTGGGAGAACCGGATGATCTTCGCCGGGCTCGAGGTGATGGGCGACATCCCCTTCAGCGACGTCGTCATTCACTCGATGGTGCTCGCCTCGGACGGGCGGCGAATGTCGAAGAGCCTGGGCAACGGCGTGGCGCCGGACGAGCTGATCCACAAGCACGGCGCGGACGCCACGCGCTACGGGCTGCTCAAGATCTCCTCGACGCAGGACACGCGCTTCTCGGAGGGCGCGATCGAGGAAGGTCGCAAGCTCGCCAATAAGCTCTGGAACGTCTCTCGCCTGATCCTTTCGAACACGTCCGGTGCCAGGCACGAGCCGCGTCCGAAGGAGACGGTGGAGCGGTGGATCCTCGCGCAGATCGACGAGGCGCGGGCAGAGATCGAGGCAGCTCTCGGCCGCTTCGACTTCGCCGACGCCGTCAACATCCTCTACCACCTCACGTTCGACGACTTCTGTGACTGGTATGCCGAAGCGATCAAGCCGCGCCTGTACGACCGCGACGAGGACGCACAGGCGACGGCCCTCGCCACGCTCGAACGCCTGTTGAAGCTCCTCCATCCGGTCATGCCACACGTGACGGAGGAGATCTGGACGCAGCTCGCGGATCGAGACTCGCGCCTGATCGTCGCTGCATGGCCGGAGGCCGACGGTTCCTATGCGGCCGACATGGACACCCTCCAGGCGGTGCAGGACGCGGCGGAGATCTTTCGGCGGAGCGGTGTGCGCGTCCCGCTCGAAGGCGAGGAGCGGCGCATCTTCGAGGCGGTCGTGCGGCCCACGCAGACCGCGGGCGATGGGAACGCCGCAGCCGAGATCGAACGGTTGCAGAAGGAGATCGCGCGCGCCGAGGGCATACTCGCGAACGAGCGCTTCGTCCAGAACGCGCCCCCCGACGTCGTCGAGACAGAGCGCGAGAAGCTCGCGCGCTACCAGCGGGAGCTCGATGCTCTCTCCGACTGAGTACGTCGAATCCCTGAGCCCGTGGCCGAAGGACGGCTTCGGGCTCGACCGGATCAAGGCACTACTCGCCGCGCTCGGTGATCCGCAGCTCCGCTATCCGTCGATTCACGTCGTCGGTACGAACGGGAAGTCCACGGTCACGCGCACGATCGAGGAGCTGCTCGCGCACGAAAGAATCGCCGTCGGCGCGTACCTCTCTCCGCACGTGCGCGGCTGGAGTGAGCGGATTCGCGTTCGCGGGGACGAGGCCGACTTCGAGGGGGCGGTGGAGCGCGTGCGGGCTCAGGCCGAGCGACTCGGCGCCACGCAGTTCGAGCTGCTGACCTCGGCCGCGCTCGCCGAGTTCGCCGCCGGCGACGTCGACGTGGCCGTCGTCGAGGCCGGTCTCGGTGGCCGCCACGACGCGACCAACGTCCTCCGCTCTCCGCTCCAGGTCCTGACGAACGTCGCGCTCGAGCACACCGAGGTGCTGGGCACGACACGCGAGGCGATCGCGGCCGAGAAGCTCGCGGTCGTCAAGCCGGGTGCCACCGTCGTCCTGGGCGAGCCGGAATGGGAAGAGTCCGCACGCGAGCTCGGTGCGGAATCGGTCCTCGTCTCCGGCGGCAGCAATCTCGCCGTGGCCATCGCCGCGGCGGAGGCCTACCTCGGCCGGCCGGTCGACGGGCACGTCGACGTTCACCTGCCCGGACGGCTCGAGCGCCGCAGCGACGATCCGCTGGAGATCTGGGACGGTGCCCACAATCTCGCCGGTGTCGGCTACGTGCTGGCGCGCCTGCCCAGCGCCCGCTACGTCCTCGTCGCGTCGATCCTGGCCGACAAGGACGTGGAGGGCATGCTGGCAGCGCTCTCTGTTCTCGGCGACCGCTTCGTCGCCACAACGTCCAGCAGCAGGCGCTCATTGTCGGCACCGGATCTGGCCGAACGGGCCGAGCGGTACTTCCGCGACGTCGAGGCGATCGACGTTCCGGCCGTGGCGCTGGCGCATGGCCGCGCCCTCGGCGAGCCGCTCCTCGTCACCGGCTCCCTTTACCTCCTGGCCGATTTAGCCAAGGATGAGAGCGTACGATGGCGAACGTTGGCGACAGGCTGATCGTCTTCGCGTTCGCGGCGTTCGTGCTGGCAGCGATCGTCGGGCTCGCGTTTCTCGCTGGGTACCTGATCGGAAGAATCCTCCTGTGATCGCAAGCACGTTCAGCGGTATCCATGACTTCTTTGCCTCGGGCACCTGGGAAGTCATCCGGAACCTGCTGTTCTTCTTCCTGATCGTCTTCTGGCTCGCGGTCGGCTACTGGGTATACAAGGACGCGAAGCGGCGGGTCGAGGATCCCGTCCTGATCGCGATGGCCGTGGTCCTCGGGCTGATCCCGCCCTATGTCGGAGCCCTCGTCTACATGCTCTTCCGGCCGCCGGAGTATCTGGAGGACGTGCGCGAGCGCGAGCTGGAGATCAAGGCGATGGAGGAACGCCTCTCGCGGCGCGACCTCTACTGCCCGGTCTGCCGCGCGGAAGTCTCGGCGGAGTTCCTTGTCTGTCCCGTCTGCACGACGAAGCTGAAGCAGGCTTGCTCGAACTGCAAGGCGCCGCTTGAAGCGCTCTGGCAGGTTTGTCCGTACTGTGAGACGGCTGTCGAGCCGACCGCGGTCGAGTTTCCCACGTTCGAGGTGCGACCGCCCAGGCGGAGACGACGCGCGGAGTAGACTCCGGCGCTCGATGGCGGTCGAGCGATCACTGATTCTGATCAAGCCCGACGCCGTCCAGCGCCGGCTCGCCGGCGAGATCTTGGCGCGCATCGAAGGGCGCGGGCTGTCGCTGCGGGCCGGCAAGCTTGTCCGCGTTGACCGGAAGCTCGGCGAGACGCACTACGCCGAGCACACGGAGAAGCCGTTCTTCGGCGACCTGGTCGACTTCATCACCTCAGGCCCGACGCTTGCGCTGGTCGTCGAGGGCGAAGGCGCGATCGCGACGCTGCGAACAACGATCGGCGCGACGAACCCCGCGGACGCTGAGCCCGGCTCGATTCGCGGCGACCTTGCGCTGGCGATGCCGGACAACCTCGTGCACGGCTCCGACTCGCCGGAGTCGGCGCAGCGCGAGATCGCCCTCTGGTTTTCGGACGATGAGCTCGTCTGACCGACCCGGGTACGTTCAGCAGAACGTCGCGAACTGGACTCGCGCGAACACCGAATACGCCGACGCCGCCGCGTCCCGCGCGTGGGCGGAGGAGGAGATCTCCTGGGGCGTGTTTCGCACGCCTGAGTCGCAGCTGAACGTCCTCGGCGACGTCAACGGTCTCGACGTCGTCGAGCTCGGCTGCGGAACGGCGTACTTCTCTGCGTGGCTCGCGCGTCGGGGTGCGCGGGTCGTCGGCGTCGATCCCACCCCGGCGCAGCTCGAGACGGCGCGAAGGATGCAGCGCGAAACCGGCGTCGAGTTTCCATTGCTCGAGGCGATCGGCGAGGACGTGCCGCTGCCGGATTCGTCGTTCGACCTCGTGCTCTCCGAGTATGGAGCGTCGCTCTGGGCCGATCCTTACCGTTGGATCCCGGCGGCGACGCGTCTGCTGCGACCCGGCGGGCGTCTGATCTTCCTCCGCAATTCGACCGTCTCCGTGCTCTGCATGACCATGGACGGTATAGGCGAGCAACTCGTGCGACCCCAGTTCGAGTTGCACAAGGTCGAGTGGCCTGACACCGGTGAGGTCGAGTTCCAACTCGGTCACGGCGACTGGATCGACCTCCTCCGTGCGAATGGTCTCGAGGTCGAGCGCCTCATCGAGCTGTTCGCGCAGCCGGATGCAGAGACGCACGGCTATTACAAGTACATGACGGCCGATTGGGCGCGTAAGCAGCGCAAGGCGATTCTGGAGCAGCTCGGGATTCCGTTCGACGTCATCGCGCCCCGCTACGAGGAACAGACACCTGAGATCGCGGATGCGGTCGAGGTCGTGCGTGAACATGCGCAGGCGAAGGCGCGATCGGTGGCGGAGGAGGCCGGTGGGCGACCGGTCCTCGGCGTCGACACCGAGGTCGTCCTCCAGGGATTGATCTTCGGCAAGCCGGCAGACGCGACGGAGGCCGAACGCATGCTGGAGGAGCTGTCCGGCAAGACGCACGTTGTCCTTTCCGGCCTCTGCCTCCTGACGCCCGGCTGGGAGGTCGTCGAGCACGAAGGGACGCGCGTCACCTTCCGCGAGCTCACGCCGCGCGACCTCGCCTCATACGTCTCGACGGGCGAATGGGAAGGGCGGGCCGGCGCCTACGCGATCCAGGGGCTCGGCGCGTCTCTTGTCACCGCGATCGACGGCGACTACCTCAACGTCGTCGGACTCCCCGCCGGACTTCTGGTGCGGCTCCTCGCCGAGTGCTTTGCCGGGACCTACGGATTCGGCTAATCGAAGCCACCCAGCTAGACTCGAACGGCTTCATGGGCCTCTTCGACAACCTGGGCGGCTTCGGTGGCCGCGATATGGCCGTGGACCTCGGCACGGCGAACACGCTCGTATACGTGCGCGGACGCGGCATCGTGCTGTCGGAGCCTTCGGTCGTTGCGATCGACCAGCGCACCGGCGAGGTGCACGCCGTCGGCGTGGAGGCGAAGCGCATGCTTGGCCGCACCCCGGGCACGATTTCGGCGATCCGCCCGCTCAAGGACGGCGTCATCGCCGACTTCGACGTGACGGAGCAGATGCTGCGTCATTTCATCCAGAAGGTGCACCAGCATCGGTTTGCACATCCGCGTGTCGTCGTCTGCGTCCCGTCCGGCGTCACAGGTGTCGAGAAGCGTGCGGTCGAGGAAGCAACGCTCAGCGCCGGCGCACGGCAGGCGTATCTGATCGAGGAGCCGATGGCCGCAGCGATCGGCGCCGGACTTCCTGTCGCGGAACCGACGGGCAACATGATCGTCGATGTCGGCGGGGGCACAACCGAGGTCGCGGTGATCTCGCTCGGCGGCATCGTCGTCTCGCAATCGCTGCGCGTGGGCGGCGACGAGATGGACGAAGCGATCATCAATCACATCAAACGCGAGTACAAGCTCCTGATCGGACAGCAGACGGCGGAGGAGATCAAACTCGAAATCGGCTCCGCCTACGACATGCGCGAGGAGCTGCAGGCCGAGGTGCGAGGCCGCGACATGCTCACCGGTCTCCCGAAGACCGTCGTGCTCAGCTCGGAGGAGGTCCGGAGGGCGCTCGAGGAGCCGGTGCAGCAGATCGTCGAGGCGATCAAGTCCACGCTGGACAAGACTCCGCCCGAGCTTGCCGCGGACATCATGGACCGCGGCATCGTCCTGGCCGGCGGCGGCGCCCTCCTGACGAATTTCGACGAGCGCCTCCGCCATGAGACCCAGATGCCGGTCCACCTGGCGGAAAGCCCCCTCACCTGCGTAGCAGTCGGCTCCGGCCGGAGCCTCGAGGAGTTCGAGGCGATCCACCGGAGCTCCAAGGCTCGGCGGAACAATCACCGCCGCTAGGCGCCGCTACAGGATGGCCGGGCTTTGCCGGGACATCCGTCTGACTCACTACCGTGGGTCACCTCGCCTCGAACCCGTGCAAACCCCCGTCGGACAACCGCGCTAACCTAAGTCTCTCTCGTGCCTCGCAACCGCAGTGTCAGCGCGGTCCTGGGCTCGTCCGTACCGAGACCGAGACCCGAGCCGTTCCCTTCCCGCAGCCGCTCCACTCTGAGGCGCCGGGCCGTCGTGGGCGGGCTCGTCCTGCTCTCGCTCATCCTGATCACGATCTCGTTCCGGGAGCCGACGAGCGGTGCGCTGCATGGGGTCGAGAGTGCGGGCGCTACGGTTCTGCGCCCGTTCGAGGTCGCCGCCGAACGGGTGGCGCGTCCGTTCCGTGACGTCTACGGCTACTTGGCCGGGCTCGTCCACGTGAAGCGGGAGAACGAACGCCTGAAGGACCAGGTCAACAAGCTGCGACAGCAGGCCCTGCTCGGTGAGGCGGCGCGAGAGCAGAACGTGCGCCTACGCAAGCAGCTGCATTTCAACGACAGCCCTGTCTTCCCCGAGGACTACGCGCCGGTGAACACGCGCATCATCGGGTGGAGAAGCGAGTTCGACCAGCAGGTCGTGATCGCCGCGGGCAGGAACCAGGGGATCCACCAGGAGACGCCGGTCGTGACGAGTGACGGCCTCGTGGGCAGCGTCACGCAGGTAATCGGCAGCTCCGCGCTCGTCACGCTGCTCACGGATGAGAGCAGCTTCGTGCAGGCGCGTGACCAGAAGACGCGTGCGTTCGGTCTCGTCCGACACGGCCAAGGGGAGGGCTCGCTGATCGTCGACCGGGTGACGAAGGACAAGCAAGTCCAGAGAGGCGACGTGATCGTCACCGCAGGAACTCGCTCGAAGCAATACCCGTCGCTCTTCCCCGCCGGCATTCCGATCGGCGTCGTCACGAGCGTGGGGCAGAGCGACACGGCGCCCTACAAGCAGATTCAGATCGACGCGTTCGTGGACTTCTCGTCGCTGGACGCCGTCACCGCGCTGATCACGCACAAGCGAATTCCGAAGGCACCGTGATGCCCGCCGACGTCGCGAAGGCAGCCGTCCTGCTCTTTCTGGTCGTCGTCGTCCAGCTCTCGATCATGACGAACGTGGACATCCTCGGTGGACACCCGAACCTGTTGCTCGTCGCCCTCGTCTCGGTGGCGCTTTTGCGCGGCGCCGTCTTCGGCGCCGTCGCCGGTTTTTCCGCCGGCCTGCTCGCGGACACGGGCGTCTTCGGCACGCTCGGCTTCACCGCCCTACTGCTCACGCTCGCCGGGTACTGGACGGGGCGGTACGGAGAGACCACCGGGCGCGATCGAGCGCACGCCCCGCTCCTGTCCGTCGCAGTCATCACCATGCTGTACCAGGTC
>WNGE01004788.1_pt1 | contig 15927 bp, 15 predicted proteins | sample 5400651 | NCBI WGS metagenome assembly WNGE01 (sample SAMN13153370, study PRJNA577476) | soil metagenome | isolation source: 60 cm soil or saprolite under grassland replicate 2 | place: USA:California | collected 2016-06-15 | reverse complement strand
GCGGGTGAGGCCGCTTGCCAGGCTGAGAGGGATCGACGACTGGCTCTGGCACCACCGACCAGTCAAAGAGGGCAAAGAAGCTGCGATAGCGTTGCACGACGGGATCATGGTCAAGCATACGGGTCATGGTCTGTTGGTCGAAGACCTGTGAGTATGGTATCATAGCGACAAGCTCCTTGCAGGGCAAGTAGGTTCACAATTTTTGCTACTATGCCTGCAAGTTCGGCTCCTGTCAAGGGTGTCTCCTATCTACACCGCTTGCTTGTTAGGAATTAGTTCCGACCCTCTCGGTTGAGATTGAAACACCAATTTTGGATATCATGCGTTATTGCTTTAAAGAGGTCGCCAGGGGCCTGGCATCTCGGTTGAGATTGAAACAAAGCAGAGGGGAAAGCCTATAAAAATGTGGTCTATAGTCGCCAGGGGCCTGGCATCTCGGTTAAGGGTCGAAACTAATTCATTTGTAGAAGTCCTTTATTGATCGATTTTGCGTCGGCAAGGACTCGCACGTTGATAACTACATACGTCAACGTATTGAGATGGCGAACGGAGTGGATATTGCGGACTTTGGGACGCTCGATGCCGAATGCTTGTGCTTGACTGTTGATGCGTTCCGCCGCGGTGCGCTGGTGGTAGATGCCGTGGTAAAGCGGCCCATCGCGGTTCAGCGTCACGCGCATCTGGCCGCCCACTTCCCAGTTGACATCCTTGACACAGCCTTTCCCTTTGGCAAATTGCTCATGATCGCAGCACGCACCGGTGGCCTGAGGAAAGAGCAGGGGACAGCGGAAGCGGAGGGCGCGATAGCCATTGGTATGGTTGAACGAGAAGGTGGCCTGCATGGGCAGGCCTTTGGGACAGATGGGGGTTCCATCAGTGGCCCGCTCGTAGAGCGGGTGGGCATGCTGGTTGAGTGGGACGGCTCCGATGCCGTCATGGAGGGCAGCACACTGGTAGACATACCAGGCGTCAAAGGCCGCATCGGCCGTCACGTTGGTGGGATACATCCCTAAGGCGAGCACAACTTGTCGGTACAACGGGCGAAAATAGGTGACATCGCCTTCATTGAAAGGTTGGGTGTACTCGGCCAGCACCACGTCGCCATACACGGGGTCGGTACAGGCGGCGACCCCAGTCCCATAGCCAAAGAGGCTGACCTTTTTCACTTTCGTGGAGCCATCGGGCTGCTCCTGGTTGCTGCTCTTTTTGACACCGAGGCGACAGTCGGGGTCGCCTTTGGGAAGGTGGGTCACATCGAAGCGGCCTGTGACGTAGACGTTGGGGTTGTTCTCGCGGACCCAGGCGTAGATGTGCTTCACATCAAAGGCGACGGTCTCGCCCAAGCCGGGGATGGCTTCTTGTAAGGCCATCACGGTAGCAGCAAGCAGGTCTTGCAAGAGGAGATGGTCAAGGGTGCGCAGTTTCTGACGCAAGCGAACATCGCTGGGAAGCGTTTTCTGGCAGTCAAAGCCATACGGGGTGGCTTCGATCGAGTTCGAGATGAAAGCCCAGTTCGATCACGAGCAGGGGATGGTTGAGCAAAAAGCGACGAAGCTGACTGGTGTAGATCAGGCCTTCCCGAATGCGAACCAGAAAGGCTTTGAGGTAGGCGGTTTCAGGATGAGCAGGTCGTCCACGAGCAGAACGCTGAGCTTGCCACTGGTCAACGAGGGACCAATCCAGCAGGGCAAAGAAAGCGCGGTAGTCGGCAACCACGGGGTCATGCTCAAGCAGAGCAGCCATCGTTGACTGGTCAAAGAGGTGAGATGCAGGTATCATAACGTGGGACTCCTTGTGTGTGAGGACGTTTTGGTAATGAATACTCTGCACAGAGAGTCCTTGCTTTGTCAAGCACCAGGCCATTCGCCTGAAACTGGAAAATCGGTTGAGCAATGAATTAGTTTCGACAGTTTTGCTACGAGGCAAAAACGAGAAATACTACGTGGTGTGAGCCAAATTTCTAGTTATGAATTAGTTCCGACCCTCTCGCTTGAGATTGAAACAAAGGAGGCGTTGCCGGTGCTATTGACACGTTGGAGGGAACTGAAAGTTCGGCAATGCCTCAAGTCGTCCAAGTGCCACGGCGTCGTTGCAGGGCCATTGCCCGTTGGAGGGGACTGAAAGAAGTATCCTTTCAGGGTTTCACTCCAGTAAACAATGTGCGCATTTACAAGGAGATAGCCCAAGCAGGATGTCTCCTTGTACATACACAGCAGCACGTTGTGGCGCGAAACCCAGCCGGCATACCAGACGACAACCGCTCCTAAATGCTTCCAAGATGATTATGCGGCGAGACCATTCAAAACCAGGTGTGAGGTAGGGTGCAACGTTCTCTTCTGTCGCACATGTTCGACTTCCGAAAGCCAAGCGGCTTGCGCGTCTGGGCGAACCCGTATGGTTGCCCGCATCGTCTCACCCTCGGCTACACGCGGATCGTCTGCGCACAGCGGGCGACCACCAGCCCCTTGTGATGAGAATGAGAGACCAGAGCTGACAACTGTGAGGCAGGTGTGACGGGCGTGTAGTACGATCTCCTCGAAAGGAGCAAAGAAACCATCCTGTAAGGTGCGTGGAGGGTGCAATATCAGGAGAAATGTCATGTCCAAGAGCAAAAGCCTTGCGATAGCGGGTTTTGTCAAGCCGGGGTTTGAGGCCGTGCGAGAAGCGTTCGTCGAGAACTTCACCCGCCGGAACGAGCTGGGAGCCGCCTGTTGCATCTACTACCGGGGTCAAAAAGTGGTCGACCTGTGGGGCGGCATCCGCAACAAGGCCACCGGCGAACCCTGGGAAGAGGAGACGATGGTGGTGTACTCGGCCACCAAGGGCCTGGCAGGTCTGGCCATGGCGCTCGCTCAGTCGCGGGGCCTGCTTGATTACGAGGAGCGCGTCTGCACGTACTGGCCGGAGTTTGCCCAACAGGGCAAAGAGAAAGTCACCGTCCGGCAACTGCTGTCGCACCAGGCCGGATTGTTCGCCTTCGATGCGCCGGTGAATAAGCACGTCGTCGCCGACCTCGACCGGCTCTCTGTCGTGCTGGCGCAGCAAAAACCGGCCTGGGAGCCGGGCACGCGGCAGGCCTATCACGCCCTTAACCTGGGGGTTTATGAAAGCGAGCTGCTGCGCCGGGTCGATCCGCGGCATCGCAGCCTGGGGCAGTTCTTCCAGGAGGAACTGGCCTCCCCGCTCGGGCTCAACTTCTACATCCGCCTGCCCGAGGAGATTCCCAATGCCCGGTTGGCGACGATCCAACCGGCCAATCCGGCTCTGGCGATGTTTACCGTGCCCCTCCCCTATACGCTCGCGGTGCTGGACCGGCACTCTCCGCTCCACTTGGCGCTGTTTGAAAACCCGGGACCGTCGTTACCTCTAGATAACGAGCGCATCTATGCACGGAATTTCGAAGTGCCGTCGGGAGGGGGCGTCGGCACGGCCCGCGCCATGACTCAGGCGTATAGCGTGTTCGCGACCGGCGGACGTGTGCTTGGGGTGCGTGAGGAAACCCTCCAGCAACTGATGGCGCCCGCAGTCCCGCCGCTGCACGGGTTCTATGATGAATGCCAGAGGGTGGAGGTTCCGTTCTCACTTGGGTTTATGAAGCCCAGCCCGAAGTACCCCTTCGGTCATCCGAGCGCGTTTGGAGCACCAGAGCGGGAGGATCCGCTGGATTTGCCGACCCTCAAGCCAGGATAGGGTATGCGTACATCCTCAACCGCATGGGGAGGTGCAAGCACTGGAAACAGGAATGTACTTGATTGGCAGCACCTACAACTTTTGCTGTTCCCATCAGGAACGAGAGCCAGGCCTTTATCGGCAGGGGCACCATGGCCACAACGACAAACTCCTGCGATGGCGAGTGGTCTGACGGACCATCTCTGGTGTCTCCATGAATTGTTCCGGTACAACGTAGCTCCTCCCCTTTGGGTGGAGCCAAAGCGACGTGGACGTCCTCGCACACGACCGTTACCTGATCCGTCGCTGCCCAAACGACAGCGAGGACGTCCTCGCAAGGTCCCTTTGAGCACGTTCACCGTTTAATGGGGCTATACCACCATCTATTAAAGGAGAAAGCTACTATGACAGATTCAAAAAATATTGCAGCATTGCTCGGTCCCACTATGATTGCGATCGGTATCTCCGAAGCGCTGACTTTTCGTATCTTTGCAACCAATATCGCTCCTCTCATTTCCCTCAACGGACTGTTGTTGTTTGTTGCTGGCCTTGCAATCGTCCGTTTTCACAATCGTTGGACGCGTGGCTGGCCCGTGATGGTAACTCTCGTGGGCTGGGGTTTCCTTCTTGTCGGTCTGTTCCGGATGTTCGCTCCGGAAGTTCAACAGGCCGGTCAAAATGCTCCCACGACCATTATCACTGCGATCCTAGTTGCCGCGATTGGACTTTTCTTGACCTTCAAAGCTTATTTTGGCCGAGAAGATAACAAAACTGCTGTTCGTTGATGTAGGGACGTATATCCGGCGATTATTACGATGAAACGAGTCCTGACCGTGCTGCTCAGCAAATACGGACTATAACCCTAAAGCTCGGATCCGGCTAGAAGGATTGAATGGGTCTTGACCGGTATGCTCAGGAGGATCGCGAAGCACTCTGCCAGCACAATGAAGAGCGCAAGATCGTAGCGTCTGCATCCCCTGATATCAACGAGTTGCTGATCTGCGCGTGAGCACCACTGACCCGGATGCGTCGCTCATGCTGACCAAAGGTGGTTCGCACCTGGGCTACCAGACGCATTACGTCGTCGATGGGGGCAAAGCGCGCATCATTCTGGAGGTCTTAGCCGCTCCCTCCGAAGTGTCGGAAAACCAACCCATGCTGGACTTGCTCTGGCGAGCGCGCTTCCTCTGGAAGCTGTGACCCAGACAGACAAGCCACCGGTGACCGCAAGTACGGGACAGAAGAGAACCTTGTCGCTATCGAACATCAGCACATCCATGCCTACATTCCTTCGCCCGACAACGACCACCGCACCACGTTCTTCAGCTCTCAAGAGTTCCAGTATGACGCCGAGCGCGATGTCTACATCTGTCCGGCTGGCAAAGAACTCCACTATTTTGCGCCCCATTCCACGCAGCGCTCTCGCCGGTATCGAGCACGCGCCAGGGACTGCAATCACTGCCCGCTTAAAGCACAGTGTACCCCTGGCAAACAGGGGCGTAGCCTCTGCCGTAGCGTGGATGAAGACACGCTGGATCGGGTGCGTGCTTATGCCTCAGCCGAGCCCTATAAGAAGGCCTTGCGCAAGCGCAGTGTCTGGGTCGAACCGTTGTTTGCGCGATCAGCAAACAGTGGCATGGCATGAGACGCTTTCGCTTACGGCTCCTGTGGCGGGTCAACTGCGAGGCGTTCATGATTGCGGCTGGGCAAAATCTCAAACGACTGCTCAACAAACGGGGTTGGGGACGGCGTCCGTGCCCAGCAGAGGCCGTGTGTGCCCTCTTTTTGGCTGTTTTTGGGTGGCAGACTCGTCCTTTTTTGGCGTACTGGTCTTTTTCCTCAACGATTGGCTCAGATTACCCAATGATCTTAAAGGAATGCAATCTCCCTTTACTGATGAGTTTTGTGAGAGTGTTTTTCAACAGGCTGCTACCGTTTGCGACCATGCAATGTTTGAGTTTTCCACAATCTGAGGCTACTTTTCAACACGGCTGGTTACTAGAGGCTTCCAAGATGATTATGCGGCCTGAGCGAGAGACAGAGGAGCATCGTGATCCTTGTCTGGGGCAAACGGACTCCCGATATGCCGAAGGACCTCTGCGGGAGCCTGGGCCAGCGCCTGAAAATGCTTCTCCAAATCGGCAGTGCGTCACGGAGCGACTCGGCCATCGAACCAGCCATCGCGCCAGTCGACCAGGCCAAAGCCATTGACCCTCCGATTATCTCCAGGCGCTCCGACCAGGCGTTTCCCACGTAGTCGGCCTTCTCCTCGGCCTTGCGCCTCAAGGTCCAGGTAGGGCGCTTGCAGACGTAGTCATGGGCATGTAAGTACACGCGCACGGTCTCCTCAGTCACCTGAACGCCCGTTTGCTGACCTAAGTAGTCAGCGAGTCGCTCGGTGGTCCAGTTAGCCGTGTCCTGTCCAACTTCATGGGGATCCAACTCGATCACGCGTAGCAGTTCGGCTTCCCAGGCAGCCGTGACCGTTCGCGCTCGTCCTGGGGCGGTACGTCGCGGGACGGCATCCAATCCGCCCGTGAAGAAGCGTTTGAGCACACGAACCACGGTGTCCTGACTGCGCAGCACATTTTGGGCGATCTGGCTCGACGTCTGGCCCCGCAGCGAGAGCAAGAGCATCTGGTAGCGCGTGCGCGTTTCGGCATCGGTGGTTTCCTCGTAGCGGCGGCGCAGCTCGGTCAGCGTCAGTTCATCCATTGGAGGCAGGGTTATGGGAGTGGTCATCTCTTCTTCCTTTCTTCGATCTTCCACTTTTCTCCCTCTTATTGCATCACATCTCCGCATACCTTACCTGAAAGCACATAGCGTCAATGGCATGCTAGCTTGCCTCAATCTTTCCTGAAGCCGAGATCCAACAACTTCGCCCCGTCTGCAAAGACCGCATCGTAGGACGAAGCGTGCAATTCGACGCCGATGAGGTGATGGCCATTGCGGCGTGCTGAGAACACCAGGCATACTCCAGCGTCATCTGTCCAGCCGGTTTTGACGCCATCGGCGCCCCGGTAGGAGGTGAGGAGGGCATTGGTATTTTCCCAATGGTAGGCATGCGTGTAGAGCGTTGGCCGCACGTCATAGGTACTCTGCCCGACAATCTGAGCAAAGAGGGGATTGCGCATGGCGTAGTTTGCGAGCGTCGCCAGATCGGCGGCGGAAGAGTAATGATTCCTGCTGACGAAGCCATGGGGGCTGCTAAAATGGGTATGCGTGAGATGCAACTCCTGCGCTTTCCTGTTCATCATGGCCACAAACGTTCCGGTCGAACCAGCGACCGTGCGTGCGATGACAATCGAAGCATCGGTACCAGAACGCAACATGAGGCCATAGAGCAACGTGTGCAGGCGGAAGTAATCGCCTGCAACGAGCCCGGCTTTACTGGCACCGAGCGGAACTTGATCGAGATCGGACTGCTCCACGGTGACGCCCTGCTCCAGGTTTGCGTTTTCAATGGCCACAATGGAGGTCATGATTTTGGTCGTACTGGCGATGGGCAGTGGTTGTGAACTATTCATCGTGTAGAGTACACGGCCCGTATCGGCATCAATCAAGTAGGCGGCTGAGCCGCTCATAAAAGGAACTGGTGTTGGTGTAGGAGTTGGGGGAAGAGGAGTGGGTGTCGGTGAGGGCGTTGCAGTAGGCGCTGCCAGTTGGGCCACCAGCACGCCAGAGAGAGCAGAAGAGACAAAAAAAAGAGTCAGGACCATAATGACAATCATCATCACAAGCGCTAGAGCAAGAACGGTGCGCTGCTTCATTGGACACCTGCATTTCTCTGCATATGAGCGAACTAAGCTGAAGACAGAAATCCGATCCTCGTAGAGTGGAAGAAGACCGTCATATATGTGCAAGATGTTTGTGGGTCATTGTTCACCCACAGATTCTTCGCTTCGCTCAGAATGACATGTTGCTATATATGTGCAAGATGTTTGCGGGTCATTGTTCACCCGGCACTTCAAACACTTCTTTCTTTTGTATCGTTGGAGGAGGACAAATATTAACAAGACGGATTTTCTTCCTAATGCGGGATCAAGAGGCCTGTTGGGTAAGAGCCTCGACCTGCTCACAGCCGAAATGGTCGCACACGCGCTGGATGGCCTTTTGAGCATGGTTCTGTCCATACGTAGCATGTAGGTTATGGATATGGTATTCTGTTAAGGGTTAGATTTTAACCCTCACTTTAAACGAGCAAGAAAGACTTGCCCTCAACTACCACATGGAAAGGAAGTGATCCACATGGCAGCAACGCTGGATGGCCTGCTCATGCTGAATGGCGTTGTCGCGGCAGGTGAGTTTACCCCTGATGGGAAGCTGGTGGACTACAAGGCGAAGATGGACATGTCACCTGAGTTGGCGGCGATGACAGCGCAATTCTGTGCCACCGTCACGATGATGTTTAACACGCTCGCGGGCGCGTACACGCAACTGAGCCAGATGAAGTGGGTACCCCAACAGGGGTGGGCGTACTCTGGCGGCGAGTTTACGGTAGCTATCGGCGGCAATAAGGGCGTGTTTGCCGAGACGGCTAAGGCCGACTTCAATCAGTTGTTCCAGGCACTCGTCGGCAATCCGTGACACAAACGGGGAGGCAAGCAGGTAGTCCCTGTAGCCTATCCTTCATGAGATCGGCTGGAGCTCGATAGCCTGGTACTACCGGGCTCCTTTGGTTTCGGCATGCAGTTCTCTTGCTTCCCATTATTCCCCACTGTAAAAATCATCCTCGTTTGTTCGCAGCAACAATTGTTCACATCCCACGTTCATGCAGGTAGGTCCCTTCACCAAGAGGAGACAGCATCGACAGGCGCCGTGGTGAGAGAGGCCAGGAACCGTGGATGTGCCTTACCCAATCACACACGAAAGGTCTGCACGAGGCATCCTCAAAGGTTCATGAAGGATCAATGGCACATCCCCCACTTAGCGTACAAGAGTCGATCTCCAAACCGAAAAGAAGGTTCTCCGGTTCCCACTTCTCAAAGGAGCGACCTTTGAGTGCCTCTCTCAGAGAAAAGAGTACCCCAGAATTATTTAGATATCAAGGTTGTTGTGTGTAAACTAAAAGAGGGTCTTCCTCACATTAGATACTGGTGGTGAAGTCGATTTTTATGCTTGGCATCCAACGATTTCAAGCTCAGAGTGAGCGTCGTTTTTGACTTCACCACCAGTATCACGAGGACGACCCTCGTGCTGCGTGGCAACAACAACCGTGTTAGCTGGATGGCTGTCCCGGTACGCGAAAGTCAGCGGGCTTGACTGGATAAGGGGCCAGACCGGCGACTGGTCCCAATTCCTCCACCGGCACACTGAGTCGGCTCGCCTTGCCCTCCAAGGCGAGACAGATGAGATCAACCGCTCTGTCCAGATCGAGCACGGCTATATTGATGACCAGATCGTAGAGGTGCGGATCCTCATGCTGACAACGATATTGTGTCTGCATGTAGCGTGTGCGGGCACGATCTTTCGCCTGAACCCTCCTGCGGGCAGCATCCAGATCCAGTCCTTCACGGTGTACGACATAGGCGACACGTAGCTCCAGCGGGGCCACCACGCGGACATGCAGCACATCGCGCTTGTCCGCCAGAAGCACCTGTCCCCCGCGTCCGATAAGCACGACGTGCCCAGTGGTGGCCGCAGCGGTGATGATGTGGCGCAGGGTCTCCTGGTAGGCTCGTGTCTCATCTGTTCGCTGAGGTGCAGCGAAGAGGGCTGGCTCCTTACTAGGCGTGAACCCTCCAGAGGAACCAGGCCATATCCTGTTCAGGATACGTGAGAGGGTGCTTTCGACGTACTCCTCGTCGTGTTTCTCGACATCCGTTTCGTAGACTTCTAACTCCCGCGCGGCCTGTTCGATGATGGCATGGTCAATTAATCGCCAGCCCAGTTTTCGTGCCAGACGTGTGGCAATTTCGCCGCCCCCACTGCCATACTCGCGGGAAATCGTGACAGCACGCATGACAGCAATAGCTTGTTGATTCACACTCATGGTTTTGCCTCCCTTGGTTTCAATACCAGGCTATGGACCTGCGGAGGTCCCCCCTGCTCCCAGCCACCGTACGGGTTCATGGTCGTCATATCTGAGCGATGCGACCAGACCTCCAGCAGCCCGGCATCGCCATGCAGCAGGCGGTTCAGCGCTGCGGAGAATTGGTCTGAGGCTTGGGGGACTTCGTCTTCTGTTGACATGGAACCTCTTCCTTTCGGGGTGCTGCTTCCTTTCTCCTACACACGTGGTTGCGCTCAAGATGAGCTAGGGGATCTCTATCCAAATAACAACAGACGCACAGGTCACCGTGGGAGCAGGGTGCGCATGCACGGCAGACCTGGTGGAACGGGGTGCACTACAGTTGAGACACGACGAGGGCAGCCTGAAAACGATAGTATGCGCAGAAAGTAGGGTCTCCATCAGCGAGTATACACGAAAACCACAATCCATGCAACAAAGGAGCAGTTTTCACATGGCCGATCGTTCTGGTGGGACAGTTCATCATGGCAATACGCTCTCTTGTTTATCCACCGTGGAGAAATAGGCGTTGGATGGGTCTGGGAATACTGACGATGCTGGTGTTGCTTGCAATAGCATTGATACTAGGATGGCTGCCTCCTCCTCCAGCGATTTCGATTTTGTGAAAAATGCAAATGCAAGGTGAGTATTTCCCAGCTTCAGCGCTACTGTCCTTTCCATCGCCTTGAGTCCCCGTATAGCAGTGCGTTTCATCCTGTATGTGGCCGAGCACCGTACTTCGCTGTTTTGTGATAGGATATGTACAAGAGTGTTGATTTTCGTGTTTTTTATTGGCGTGAGTATACACAGAGTATACTGCACACATCATCTATGCAACGAGGCCCTCTCTGTTCCGGGCTACGTGCATGATGCATTGTTTCTAAGGAGGAAAGACAAGAATATGGATCCAAAGAAGACCGCAGTTGTGCTGATCGAGTATCAAAATGATTTCACCTCAGAAGGCGGCTCACTGCACCCCGCTGTGAAGGATATGATGGAGAAGACGAACATGCTTTCAAATACGGCTGAGACCGTGCAGAAAGCGCGTGAGATGGGCGCCACCATCATCCATGCTCCAATCACGTTTACTCAAGACTATCACGAGTTGACTCCCAATCCTTATGGTATTTTGAAGGGTGTGGTAGATAGCCAATCGTTTCGTCAGGGAACATGGGGAGCAGAGATCGTACAAGACCTGACTCCTGTGCCTCAAGATATTGTCGTTGAAGGCAAGCGCGGCTTCGATGCCTTCGCCAGCTCCAACCTGGACTTTATCCTGCGCAGTCGTGGTATTACGACTATCGCTCTCGGCGGCTTCTTGACCAATTGCTGTGTCGAGTCCACGATGCGTACAGGCTATGAGAAGGGCTTCGATGTTGTCACCCTCAGAGATTGTACCGCTACCTTGAGTGAAGAAGAGCAGCGCCTAGCCATTGAAAAAAACTACCCGATGTTCTCACGCCCGATGGAGCATGATGAGTTCCTGAAAGAACTCGGAGGACAAGAGACAGCCCAGGGTCAAGCGAGCGGACGCGGCTATAGCAACGAGTAGTCAGTCCAGGGTTCCACCCAAAACCGAGTGTACTGTTTACCCAATTCGTAGACTTTTAGAGATGGTTCCATTAAGGAGTAGAGAGCCCCGAGATACTTCCGGGAGTCTACGATGTAAAGTAAACAGTACACCCTTTCTTGTTCATGCATTTCTAACGTGAGCTAGACAATCATCGTGAGTCTCACTGTCGCAATTATAACGTAGGAACGGTGAAGGACAGTGTAGGGAACACTAGCTCAATCTTTCTGATGTCTCTACATTCGCCTGAACAGCCACCGCCACCGCAATAGAAAAATCCACCAGGTCCGCCATACTCACGTCAAAGGCGCTAATGCCAAGCAGTTCGGCGCGGCGTTTGGCATTGCCGTGCAAAGTCACCGTCGGACGACCGCTGCGTAACTGGACAATCTCCATCTCACGCCAGGCCACGCCATGAATGCCCGTACCAAGGGCCTTGCTGATAGCCTCCTTGGCAGCAAAACGACCGGCCAGCCGCGTCGCCTTCCCACGACACTGCATCACCTCAACCTCTGTAAAAACGCGCTTCAGAAAACGCTCACCATGATGCTCATAAACCTTGCGTACGCGCGCAACCTCGATGATATCGATCCCAACAGCAATATTCACGCCCCGCGGTAGACTCAATGGCGCAGGCAAACCCGCCACACCCGCCGGCCCAAACAACCAATCGGGTATAGCCACACCCGCCTGGCGCACCAACGGCGTAAAAATCAATGGCAGGTCTTTCTCCTCCATGCAAATCTCCTCCCATCACAGGTTAACTACTCGTACGCCACTCATACGCCGTAGGTTGACCGCAAGTTCGCCATAGGTTGACCGCAAGGGTCAACCCTACTATATACGTCCGGGTATATGAAATACTTGTAGGCAATCGATCGTAGGGGCCGATTTATCGCGCCCATCGCCGATTTATCGGCCCTCCGTGCTCTGATCGATATCCGGATGATTTTGTGAAACCTCATTATCGGCCCTTGATGGATTTTCCGCTCTCCAGGTGAATAAGTTAATAAGCATAATCGGCCCCTACTATTTTGGCGCTTCGATACTGACCGGTGGCACACTGGTGCTATCTCCCGGCGGCAACACCGAGGGCGCCGGACCCGTTCCTCTACCCATGCCGCGATAAATGAAGCCAAGCCGGTTCATCTCTGCCGCTTCATAAATGTTACGCCCGTCGATCAACACGGGGCGGCGCATGGTAGTGCGAATCTGCCGCATATTCAGCGATTTAAATTCGTTCCACTCCGTCACCATGACCAGGGCATCAGCATCTTCCGCCACCTCGTAGGCACTATCGCAGAAGGTTACCGTCTCGATGCGAATACCTTCGCGCTCCAAAGCATCACGCCCGGTCTGCATCGCCACGGGGTCATACACTCGTACCTCTGCCCCCTGGCTCGTGACCCAGCGGATGATGTCTACTGAAGGCGCCTCGCGCATGTCATCGGTATTGGGTTTGAAGGCCAGGCCCAGGATACCTATGGCGCAACCACGCAGAGAGCCGAGAATAGAGGTTAACTTTGTGACGACGAGGCGGCGCTGGTCATGGTTAATATCCATCACAGCATTGAGCAGCTGTGGATGCAGCCCAGCTTCACCCGCCATATGGGCCAGGGCGCGCACGTCCTTGGGAAAACAATTATGGCTGATCAGCCCGGACGACGCGATCAGTGTTCCAGTACTGGTCTCCATGCTATAGACTGTTATTTCAACGTCTTCATGCTCGACCTCACGGACAACAAGCGTCGCAAAAGCTCCTTGCCGCTCATAACCATGAGGTTGAATATGTCGTTGATAGCCCGCCAGTATACTCTCAATGCGCGCGAGACGCTTGTTGCCAAAGGCATTTTTGAGTGCGGCTATCTGATCGTAGCCACTCACGCGCAAGATATACGCCTCTTGCGTTGATTTGTTCATCCAACGTGTGCGGATGGAAGGGATGACGCCAACTGTTTGCAGCAGCAGTGTCATACCATCAGCCAGCACTTTGCTGACGGTCGCATATTCCAGCATCAAATTCTGACCATTCTGCACCGTTGTGACTGCGCCATCGCCGCTGAACGCACCGCGGATTAACTCCATCCGTAACTCAGGTAACACATTAAACGCCAGACGAGGTAGTGCCTTGTTTTCTGAACGAGTCCCACAGCGCAAGATATCGCGTAGCAGCCAGGAGAAGATGCGCGAAGAGACAATAGTTGTCAGGGCGTTGGGGGCATGTCGCTCAATGAACTTGAGACCCCAACGGCGCAAAATGCGCTGCGTATCTGCGATATATTCAGCCTCTTGCTCGTGGAAGCAGATGCCAACTCGCTCTCGTACCGCGCCAGCGCGCCCCGTATCCTGGGCAAGATAGCCTTCGGCAAGATAATAGCCACACAGCCGCAGCAGATCCCCATCAACCGGAATCAGCGCATTAATCATCGACACCGCGCCTTTCGCGGTATACAACTGGAGTTTCTCAGGCGGAACGTTGAGTACATGCGACTCGCTCAGGTAGTGGAACAAGCGCAGCGACATGCGGTTATGACGCTTGATCTCGTGTGGATACTTGAGCATGTCCTGTGGAATCGCAGCGGCAAATTGCTCATACTGCTCGCTGAATGTGTTATCGATAGGCTTCACATAAACATCAGCCGCCAGGTCGGTATCTCGGAGCAGATCGATCAAGTTGAGGTGTGTTGCCTGCTCTATGGTGGGCAATTCGCACAGGGCCATGAGTTGATCCCCCGGTACAACCGCTGCAGCCGGCAGGATGGTGAACTGCTGATTCTTGCGCAAGATGACTGGATGGTCAGCAGTGACACGTAGTGTGCGCCCCATGCTGGTGGTAATTTTCACCATTGTGCCTTTGTATGGCCGCCGGGTGATGGCTTTCACGTCGGCAAGGATGGGCTGTCCCTTCTCTAGATCAAACGCAAGCACTCGCTGATTGGAGGGCTGCACAAGCTTCACAACATCCCCCAGAAATGGCGAACCACCTTTAGCGAACAGAGTATCGAAACGCTCCGCCGCCACGTTAGGGCTATTGAGCGTGAAAACCGTCTCATCGGCCTCAAAGCAGCTCCCGCCATAACCCAGGCCGGCATCCAGGAAGGCTCGCCCGATGCGCTTATCGTAGCCCATACCTATGGCCACTTCTTTTACATCGGCCCCCAGGCGTTCGCAAATCTGGGCTATTTCGTTAATAAAGGAGATCTTTGTCGCCAGGAAGGCGTTGGACGCGTACTTGATCATTTCAGCCGTATACAGGTCGGTGATCTGTATACGCGTGCGCAAAGGCAAATAGAGCGCAGCAACCTTGCGCGCAGCCTCCGGATCTGACGAACCAAGCACGACGCGATCTGGAGTCTGGAAATCTAGCAAGGCAGACCCTTCGCGCAGGAACTCCGGGTTAGAGACAACGGCAAAAGGTACATTTGGCCGCGCAAGATTTTTACGCACGATGCGCGATACCACATCGCCGCTCCCAACCGGTACCGTACTTTTATTGACAATAATTGCGTAATGGTCGAGTTCCTCCGCAATGCTGCGCGCCGCGCTCTCGACATAGCGCATATCCGCCCCACCCTGGCTGGTGCCAGTGGGAGTGTTCACCGCGATAAAAATATATTCGCAGTTATCCAGGCCTTCTTTATAGCTGGTCGTAAAAAGGAGGCGCCCGGCATTGACGTTACGCTCTACCAATTCCTCCATGCCTGGCTCGTAAATGGGCAGTATACCCTGCTTGAGACGTTCAATCTTCTCCGGGATAATATCAACGCATATCACCTGGTTGCCCAGGTCAGCAAAACACGTGCCTGTCACCAGGCCTACATACCCTGTTCCTATAACACAAATGTTAGACACAAAGATTTACTCCTCTACAGTGACGAATGGGTTTTCGTATTTCTCTTCTAGAATAGTGGTCGGTGTACCATGCCCCGGAAAGACAACCAGGTCATCCTCCAGCGTATACAACTTTTCACGGATTGACCTGACGATCTGTTGATAGTTTCCTCCTGGGAGGTCTGTGCGCCCTATACTACGGTAGAATAGGGTGTCTCCACTAAATACGCAGTAAGGGCGACTGACCAGGCATACACCGCCAGGAGTATGTCCGGGGGTATGCAAAACCTCAAGGGTGAGCGTACCGAAAGAAAGACGATCCCCCTCTTTCAAGAGTATGTCTGGTTTTCTTTTGACCAGCGGCGCTTGACGCCCAAAAAACATTGCACTGAGTTCATCCGTATACATAGCAACATCATCTGGATGAATCGCTAGCGGCACCGGATAGACAGCGCTCACCGCGTCAATCGCACATATGTGATCGATGTGGCCGTGCGTGTTTATGATATATTGAGGAATTAACTCCAGTTCTTGAACTCTTTGCAGAATACGTTCCGCCTCATCACCAGGGTCAATAATAACCGCGTGGTGTGTTTGTGGGCAGGCATAGAGGTAGCAGTTCTCCTGGAAAGCGCCAACCGTCACACATGTAATGATTGGCATTGCACTTCCCGGCTCCTCCTTATTAATGTCAGGCATATTGTCTTTTTTCTCCCCTGGCAGACGACCGTCAACAGCGCATCCATAACGATGCTTTATGGGCCGCGCCAACACATTTGGTACATTATAACATAGCAATGAACGGTAGCGACATCTTCTTGCTTGAAATTAGGACATACATATGGTA
>WNGE01007633.1_pt1 | contig 15932 bp, 13 predicted proteins | sample 5400651 | NCBI WGS metagenome assembly WNGE01 (sample SAMN13153370, study PRJNA577476) | soil metagenome | isolation source: 60 cm soil or saprolite under grassland replicate 2 | place: USA:California | collected 2016-06-15 | reverse complement strand
AAACATACTTTGCGCCGAAACGCGGTTTATCGTAGTCGGTGACGCGATGAATGATCAGTTCGGACAGGCGGTTGGTTTGCGCGGCATGCAAATAATACGCTCGCATAAACACTTCGACGCCCCGTAATGTTCCCTCCCCTTCGAAACCGAGCGCGGCACTGACGTGTTCCTGTTGGTCAAAAGTCAATTGGTCTTGATGCTTGCCGGTGGAAAAATGCAATTCGTTACGGACCCGCAACAAAAAATCCTGCGACTCCTTTAAATTGGCGATGTCCGCCGGGTTGACGATGCCATTGAGAGCGAGAGTGTCCAGATCTTTGACATTCAGTTTTGCACGAGCGATCCAGCGCGCGGTTTGAACGTCTCTGAGCCCGCCCTCTCCTTCCTTCACTTCAGGTTCGAGCATATAGACCGAACCGCCAAATTCTTGGTGGCGGAAGTGAGTTTCGCTCAGCTTCTCGCGAATGAACCGGCTGACTCCCTTTTTGATAAGGCGTGACTCCACGCTCTTGTCGAACGTTCCATAAAGTCCATAGTCGCCGCACAGGAAGCGAGCATCGAGCAGCGAGGTGCGCACTCTCATGTCGCTGTGCGCCAGTCGGAGACAATCGGCAATGCTTCGGGTGGCATGGCCGACCTGTAGCCCGGCATCCCACAAGGTGTAAAGAAGCTTTTCCGTCACCGCCTCGGCAAACGGAGAAACCTTCCATGAATAAAGAAACAGTAAATCGATGTCCGATTGCGGATTGAGCTCGCCGCGTCCGTATCCGCCCTGGGCAACGAGAGCAAACTGCGAGTTCGATTTCGGAACTCGGTTACTCCATTCCGCGCTGATGGCCGCGAACAAATGGCGGATCAGGTGATCCATGACCGTCGACCAGGCCGCCCCGACTTCCAATCCGCCCGCGCCCGAGCGGTGTCTTTCAAAGAGCAGGCCGCGCCCTTTGTCGATGTAAGTACGCGCCAGACGCTTGAGGTCGTGATCGGCCTGGGCGTCTTCGAGCAGCGCAAGCGAAATGGCTACCGCGTCCATGGAGGTTTAAAGTGTCCGGGCGATGAGATTCGACTGGCCGTATTTTTGAATGCCTTCAAAAAGCGCGTCGACCATGGCGTCTTGGTATGTGGCTTGATTCATGGCGCGACCTTCGCTCCGGTTGCTGATGAAAAACATCTCCACCAGCACACTCGGCATGCGCGCGCCGACGAGAACGTAGAAGAGCGCTTTCTTCACCCCCAGATCTCTGACATCGTCCATCGTCTTGGCCATACCGCCGACCAACGAGCCCTGCAGCCGATGCGCCAAAGTGATCGAATCTTCCAGTTTCATGTTTTGTGTCATGGAACTCAGAATTAACTGTAAATCGGAGATATTTTTCCGCGAAGTGCTATTTTCACGGGCGGCCAGCCGGATCGCCGCCTCGTCGGTGGTGTTATCGAGGTAGTAAGTCTCGATGCCTTTGGCCTCGGCATTTTCGCTCGCGTTCACGTGCAGCGAGATGAACAGATCGGCGTTTTCTTTATTCGCCAGCTTCGTTCGATCTTCCAGCTCCACGAAGCGATCATCCTTGCGTGTCAAGACGACTTCGACGCGCATTTCGTTTCTGAGTTTGGCCGCCAACTTCTTTGCGATGCTCAATACGATGTCCTTCTCGGCGATACCGCCGGCGCCGATGGCGCCCGGATCTTTGCCGCCGTGACCGGGATCCAAAACAATTTTGCGCAGGCCGGAAGTCGCCGGCGTCGGAGTGATTGGATTGTTTACTTTCGCGACAACTCCGCGTCCATCCGTTGTCGGTGTTCTCGCCACTTCTTTTACCGCCGCGCTCTCTTGAGCCCTTTGTCCATAGACGTCGATCACCAGGCGATAAGGGTCGGCAAGAAGAAAAGTCTTATGATCGCGAAGGCTGTTCATATCAAGAACCACACGCACGACGTCGGCGCTGTACTGGCCCAGCCGAACTTGGCGCAGAAGTCCATCCTCAACCGGCACCGGCTCCTTGGAAACGAGCGCCAGTCGCGCGCCCATGACATCGACATAAATTCGCGGCGGCATTCCTTTCGCCGGATCTTCTTTCAAACGGCGTACTTCATATTTCGTTTCCTGAGACAGGTCCAGCATGATCCGGGTGTAACCGTTCCATGATAAAAAACGCAGGCCGGTCACTTGCGCCTTGCCGGTCAGCATCGCGCCCCCGGCTGGGTTACTCCTTTCTCCATCAACGTTCCGCGAGTCGATGTTCGGAACGATATCGCTCCCGTCTGGCCTTGATTGGGCCAGGTTGGCGGGCCGGCTCTCTTTTCTCGGCACCTCGGCTTTCTGTTTCTGGGCCAGAGCCGGTCGCGCACGAAACAACGACACTTCAAACGGAAGCAGAAACAAAATAACGCCGGCAAAATATAGATACGGTGCCTTTTTCCGTTTCATACAGCTCTCGCCTTCTGATCTTTATTTCTTCGCTTGTTCCGTCAATTTATGCAGGACATTCAGCGCTTCCACCGGGGTTATCTGGGTAACATCGAGGTTTAGCAATTGTTCGCGAATGGGATCCGGCTCAGCGTTAAAAAGACCCATCTGCGCCGGCAAGTCCCCCGCCACTCGACCGCGTGACCTGAAACCCTCGCCAGGACCATCCTGACTGCCGTCCAGTCGGGCCAAGATTTCTTTAGCGCGGGCGATGACATCAGCCGGCATACCAGCCAGACGGGCGACATGAATGCCGTAACTGTGACTGGTCGCACCTTCGACTAAATTGCGCAGAAAAATAATCTCGCCGCGCCACTCCTTGACTGCGAAGTTGTAGTTTTTGATCCGCTCCTTGGTCTGGGCCAGGTCGGTGAGCTCATGATAGTGAGTGGCAAAGAGCGTGCGCGGCCTGGCTGGAGCGTCGTGCAGCGATTCGGCAACGGCCCAAGCGATCGATATACCGTCGAAGGTGCTGGTGCCCCGCCCCACTTCGTCGAGCAGGATCAAGCTCCGGCGTGTCGCGTGGTGTAGAATATTGGCGGTCTCCTTCATTTCCACCATGAAGGTCGATTCGCCCCGCGCCAGCGAATCAGCCGCCCCAATACGAGTAAAAATCCGATCGACGACACCAGTGCGCGCATCGGCGCAGGGAACGAAGCTGCCCATTTGCGCCAGAATCACGATCAACGCCACTTGGCGCATATAGGTCGATTTGCCGGCCATATTCGGTCCGGTGAGCAAAATTATTTGCTGAGATTCGGGATCGATCGAGCAGTCATTAGGCACAAACTTGCCGCGGCCGACTGCGGCTTCCACCACCGGATGGCGCCCTTCGCGGATCGACAAGCAAACCCCGGCGTCAATCTGCGGCCGAACAAAATGTTGCCCTTCAGCGACCTCGGCCAGCGAAATCAAGACATCTAAAATCGCCAAAGCGTTGCTCATCGCTTTCAGAGCGGCATAATAGCCGGCGACTTGCTCGCGCACCCGACCGAGCAGCGTCACCTCAAATTTCTCGATCAGACTTTCGGCGTTAAGCACCTTGGCTTCGTATTCCTTGAGCTCGGGAGTGATATAGCGCTCCCCATTGGTCAAGGTTTGTTTTCGCAGGTAATCCGCCGGCACGGACTTGAGATTTGAATTGGTGACTTCGATGTAATAGCCGAACACACGGTTGTAACGCACCTTCAAAGAATGAATGCCGGTGCGCCGCCGCTCGCCGGCTTCGAACTTTGCGATCCAGTCCTTGGCGTGCGCGCGCATGCCGCGGATCTCGTCCAGCTCGACATCAAAACCGGCGCGGATGAAACCGCCCCCTTTGACGACGAATGGCGGATCGTCGACGATCGCCCGTTGGATTAGCTCGACGACCTCGGGTAGATCGGCCAAGCCATCGCGCACGCGCAAGAGTAGATTCGATTCAATGGCGTTGAGCTGCTGCCGGAGTTGGCTCACGCCACGCAAAGTATCCTTAATGGCGACAAGATCCTTGGGCACCGCGCTTCCCGACACGACTCGGCCGGCCAATCTTTCGAGATCTTGGATCTTCGCCAAACCGGCCGTAAGTTCCTGGCGCAGCGCGAAGTGCTCGACCAATTCTTGCACTCCGTCATGACGCTCGCGGATCGCCTGCTCATCGAGCAGAGGGTACAAAAGCCATTGACGCAGGCGCCGCGCGCCCATTGACGTGAGCGTGCAGTCGAGAATCGCCAATAACGATCCCTTTCGATCTCCCTGAGAATTGGAGACAAGCTCGAGATTGGCGCGGGTCGCTTCATCCAAAACGAGATGATGTGAGACCGCGTAGGATTCGAGATCCCGAAGCAGCTTTAATGACTCAGCCGCATTGGCTTCGAGATAGCTCATGATCGCCGACGCGGCGCGCAAACCATTGATGAATTCTTCCGGTGCCGCCGCGTTGTTCGGAGTAACTCGGCTATTCGCGGCGTCGCTGAAGGCCTCGTCCGAAACAGCCGTGAAATGAATCAAGGGAAATTCTTTGTAGAGACGCTCGCGTAACCGGGTCTCGCGGCTTCCCAGCAACAACTCACTCGGCTGAATACGGCTTAGTTCGTCGAAGAGCGCGAGCTCCCCGGCGACCTCGGTAAAACGGAATTCGCCGGTGGTAATATCGGTCACAGCCAGGCCGAAACCACCCTCCCCTTTAGACACCGCGGCCAGGAAATTGTTAACATGGGCATCGAGCGCTTCCGCCGCCGTCACCGTTCCCGGCGTAATGACGCGGACCACTTCGCGCTTGACGACGCCCTTCGCGGTAGCCGGATCTTCCACCTGCTCGCAAACCGCGACTTTATGTCCTGCATCGAGCAATTTTTGTATGTAGGGCTCGGCGGAATGATACGGCACGCCGCACAAGGGAACCGAACTCTCGTCGCTCTTGTTACGCGAGGTGAGCGCGATGTCGAGAATCTTCGAGGCGGTGTGCGCGTCCTCGAAGAACATTTCGTAGAAATCGCCGAGCCGAAAGAACAAGATGGCATCACGGTATCTCTCCTTGATCTGGAGATACTGCTGCATCATCGGCGTGACCTTCGTCGATTCCATCAAAACCTATGCCAACCCGCTACGCTTCTCTTCGACCCGCTGAGATTTGGCGCGCTTGCGCCGGGCGCCGAGCACGGCGCTCTTAGCCTGCGAGTCCAACTCACGAACCAGATTGCCGATCCCCAGTGACACAACGAACCGTCGCTCGATCGCGGCAAGAATTTTTTGCCGATCGTCGGTAATCATGAACAGCTCTTCGCCGTCGGTTAAGTATTTTAACGATTCGGCCGGGTGTTCCGTCTGGGATGAATGTTCTTTCAGAGGCCGCAAGCAACGGCGAATTTTTTGTAAACTGAGGCCGTGATGCGCCAGATCTTTCATGACTCTGAGGCAGATGAGGTCGTGAAAAGAATAGAGCCGCTTGGTGCCACGCCCCTCGGCCAGTTTGATCGACGGCCGGATGAAATCCTGTTCGTCCCAATACTGCAACTGGCGCAAGCTCACTCCGACGATGCGGCTGGCGGTCTTGCTATCGTAAGTGTCCATGGGCGATTGGAAATGAAAACAACTTTGTTTTCATGAAAGTAGACTGATGGCCAGCGATTGTCAATGAAACAGCTGTTGACCTGCACGCCGCTCTTATGTGAAGAGTGGCTATGAGTTTTCCGGAAAATCTTTTAGGCGGCACATCGAGCTGGTCGAGCAGCGATTGGGTTGGTCCCTTTTATCCGCCGCATCTCAGACCTGGAGATCGCCTCGTGGAAGACAAGGCCGCCGAGATGACCATGTGGACGAAGGAACTAAAAAAGATCGTCACCAAGGGGGTTAAAAGTTACGCGTTTTTTAACAACCATTACGCCGGCTTTGCTCCACGCGTCAATGTAGGGGCAGGCCCCCGTGCCTGCCCTGTTTCGGGTGACCACAGGGGGTCGCCCCGACAAATTTTTGGGAAACGAAACCACAGCCGTGACTTGACGTGAGATTCTTGCCCGACATATGTTCAGATTAATGTATCGATCTCCATTCGTCTCAGTGCTTAACCCTGGAGGTGCTTCATGGCAACGGACGAAAAAGCAAATGACGCTCTTCACTTAGCAACACATTCCGGATGGTATCGATTTGAACGCAGGGGTGAAGACTGGGTCCAAGCCGATCGCGCTCTCACTTTCTGGCAGATGTCCTGTATCCAAGTCGATCCAGACGATCTAAAGAAAGTTTATATCGGCACCGAACACTCGGGCATGTTCGTAACCCGCGACGGCGGCAAAGAGTGGACACGCGCCAATCCGAATGTTCCGTGCCTGACCATGTCTTCGATTTTGGCTTTGTCGGGCAAGCTTTTGGTCGGAACGATGCCCGCGGCTCTCTACTCGACCTCTGAAGGTGGCGCATGGCAGGAACTAAAAGGCGTTCGCCAGGGAGCAACCGGTGGTACTTTTCCGCCGAATCCGGACTTCGCCCCGCGCACTCGCGTGCTCACGGTCGAGCAAAAACCAGCCGGCCGACTCTACGCGGGAATTGAAGTCGGCGGTATTCTCGTCAGCGACGACGACGGGCGAAGTTGGACATCCGCTAACGAGGGCTTAACCGATCCCGACATCCATCAAATTCTGCCTTGCCAAGCGCAAGAAGGTCTTGTCGTTGCCGCGTGCGGCGAAGGCGTGTCCCGGAGTACGGATCGTGGCAGCCACTGGGAGAAAGTCACACCTCCGGGCGGACGCACTTACGGTAACGCGCTCGCCGAAGACGACAGGGGCAACATTTACATGGGCATCACGCAAGACCGTCCTCGCACCTGGACCCGCGCCGGACGGGCCAATTCCGCCATCTTCAAGTCCAATGACGGCGCAAATTGGGAACTACTCACGGAAAAGATGACGGGCGGCGTTATGGACATCTGTCCTGCCGCGAATGGTAAGGGCGTATTGGTCGCAACCGCTGATGGCGAAGTCGTTGCGGTAACTCCGTCGGGCGACACGCGTACGATTATCAGCGGCTTGCCGTGCATTACGGCGCTCGCGCTGGGAGCGTGAAAATAGCTTTGGGTTTCGGGTGTCAGGTTTCAGGCATCGGACATCTAAAGCAAACTCGAAGATCTTGCGAGCGCCTGAATGCGGATACTCAGAATTTAAAACCGTTTCAATCGTTCCAAGAGTTCCACTTGTTCCATCCGTTATCCGGAAATCATTCTGTTGGACGATTGGAACAACTTGAACCACTGGAACGGCTGGAACTTTCTGATCCTAATCCGGTAATCGCTGATACTTACCTTTGAAGAACAGCAGCGGCCGATCTCCGCTCGCGCTGACACTTACGATCTCGCCGACGACAATCGTATGGTCGCCGCCGTCGTGGCATTGGGCAATCTTGCATTCGACGTAGCCAATGGCTCCGTCGATGATTGCCGCGCCGTTTCTGCCAGGATGCCACTTCAGGCCGGCGAACTTGTCGATGCCTTTGGTAGCGAAACGGCGTGAGATTTCTTCTTGACCTTCACTGAGAAAATTGACCGTAAAGCCGTTTTGCAATTCAAAGCAGGCGTAACAAGTCGCCCCTTTGTCGACGCTGATGAGCACCAGCGGCGGATTCAATGAAAGCGACATAAACGCGTTCGCCGTCAGACCGTTGGGGTTGCCGTCAGAATCCTTGGTTGTGATTACGGTCACCCCGGTGACGAAGTGTCCCATCACTCGGCGCAGCTCTTGCGAATCGATGGTCATTTTTCTCTCGATCATTTTGAAACAATTCAAAGAGGTAGCAGAGCGCGCCTCGCGCTGTCAATGCGCCGCGTATCTTCTTCATTGGCCTGGACGGCTGCGCGCGGAAAATGGTAAAAGATTGAAGCATCGGAGGGAGGATTGCTTATGGCAGTACAAGAACACAACGCGGCAAGTTCGTTGGATAGCTATATCGCGGAGATTCGCGCCGCATGGGGCGATGGCAAAGATCCACAGCTGCCATTCAAAGTCGCCGCTTTAATGGAGAAGCTATTCGCCTCGACAAGCCCCGATGATCCCTGGATGGCCGAGCTGATTCGCGAAGGTAAGCCATCGCGCGAGCTTTACCGCGATCCTGACTTGGGGTTCATCCAGATGGGCCATATTCACAAACAAGGGCATTGCAATAAACCCCACGATCATGGGCCCTGCTGGGTGGTTTACGGTTCCTACAAAGGTGTAACCGAAATAACGAAGTACAAACGCACGGACGACGGCTCACAAGAAGGCACAGCGCAGCTTGAAAAGGAGCGGCTCGATCGCCTTACACCGGGAGTCGTGGTCCCCTACTTGCCCGGCGAGATCCATTCGACGAACGCGGTCGAAGGCCCCGGCGTAATTTTTCGTTTCCTCAGTTATGATCTCGAAAAGATCGATCGGTATCGTTACAACCCGGAAAAAGGCACCGTGGCAAAAGTTTAGGGCGCGAAATTCTAGGAGTAAGCCTCGATGGGGAGTGAGGAAATCTTTTTCGAGCAGATCCGGTCCGCCGGTTGTTTGTCTTACATTCTTGGTTGCGCCAAGGAAAAAGTCTGTGTTGTTATCGATCCGGAAATCGACAAAGCCGACGATTACGTTGGAATAGCCGAATTCTTGGGGTCGAAACTGCTCTACGCCATCGACACTCACACCCATGCCGATCACAATTCGGCGTGCAAAATTCTGCGCGAGCGGTGCGGCGTTAAAATCGTCATGCACCGGGCCACAGACGCGCCTTACGTCGATCTGCGTGTCGAAGATAGAGATGAGATCAAGTTCGGCCAACAGTCGCTCAAAATTATTCACACACCAGGGCACACCGAAGACGCGATGTGCCTGCTTTTTAGCGATCGGATATTCACCGGCGATACGCTATTGATTGGCGGTTGTGGCCGTACCGATCTTCCAGGCGGCAACGCCGAAGCGCAATACGCAAGTCTGTTAAAACTCAAAGCCCTCGGCGATCAAATTCGCGTCTATCCCGGTCACGACTATCGTGAGGCTGTTTCGACGCTCGGTGACGAGAAACAGAAAAACGCCCGCATGCAGATTGCAACCCAAGAGGAATTCGTCCACTTCATGACTGCCCGCAAACCTCCCCTACCACGCAAGATCCAGGAGGCCCTCGAATGGAACCGCACACCGATTCAGGGCACGCAGAGAGGGAGGGGAGAAGGAATCTAGCAGACTGCTGAAAAAGCCTCATAGGCTTCGTTGCGCTCAATCGTCTCGCTACAACGTACTGGGTGTGTACGCCTCCGCTCGTCGATCTTTCGCGCGCCTCGCTTCTGAGATCTTTTTGAGCAGTCTGCAATTGGCGTCTCATGATTTCTATCTGTTCAGATAACATATGAATCCACCGACAGACCGCGCTACCGCCGACATACTCGCCACAGTGCGCCATTACTGGGGATTTTCCGAACTGCGGCCACTGCAAGAGCAAGCCATAAGAGCAGGGCTGGAGCTGCGCGATTCCCTCGTCGTCATGCCGACGGGTGGCGGCAAGTCATTGTGCTACCAGGTCCCTGCCGAGCTGGCGCAGCGGACTGATATCGTAGTCTCGCCGCTGATCTCGTTAATGAAGGATCAAGTCGATGGCTTGCGCGAGTGTGGCTATTCGGCGGCAGCTCTGTATAGCGGCATGTCTCCGGAAGCTCTCCGCCAAACCGAAGAGCAGATTGCCGCCGGCCGCTGCCGTCTCGTCTTCGTGGCGCCGGAGCGGTTGCTGACGCCGCGCTTCTTGCAGTTCGTTGAACGCCTTAACGTGCGTGCCTTCGCTGTCGACGAAGCCCATTGCATCAGCCATTGGGGACACGACTTCCGACCCGAATACCGCCAGCTCGCCGAGCTCAAGAACCGCTTTCCGCAGACCAGCCTTCACGCGTACACCGCGACCGCCACGGAGCGTGTTCGCGCTGACATCGCCACGCAATTGCGCCTAAAAACTCCCGTCGTGCTGGTGGGAACATTCGACCGTCCTAATTTGGTCTACCGTGTCGTGCCTCGCGTGGATGCGCGGGCGCAAGCACTGGAAGTGTTGCGACGCCACCCAGGCAAGGCTGCCATCGTTTACTGCATCAGTCGCAATGACACCGAATCCATGGCCGCGTTCCTGCAGGCGAACCAACTGCGCGCCGCTTTCTATCACGCCGGCATGGAAGCGGACGAACGTCGCCGAACGCAAGATGCTTTCGCAGCGGAAGAGATAGACGTAGTGGCGGCGACGGTCGCTTTCGGTATGGGCATCGATCGCAGCGACGTGCGCTGCGTCATTCACGCCGCTATGCCCAAATCCATCGAGCACTATCAACAGGAGACCGGCCGCGCCGGGCGCGACGGATTGGAGGCGGAATGCGTGCTCTTGTATTCCGGCGCCGATGTTCTGCGCTGGGAATCGCTCATCGAGAAAAGCGCGGTCGACGCGAAGGAGCCCGCCGGCGTAATAGCCGCGTCACGCGAGTTACTCGATCATATGCGCCGCTTGTGCACCGGCGTATACTGTCGCCACCGCAAGCTCTCGGAATACTTTGGACAGGAATACGTCAGGCCGAACTGCGAAGCATGCGATGTCTGTTTGAATGAAGTCGAAGGTCTGGCTGATGCGACGGTAACCGCGCAGAAAATTCTCTCGTGCATAGCGCGCGCCGGCGAACGCTTCGGCGCCGAACACATTGTCGATCTTTTGTTGGGCGCAAATACTGAAAGGGTTCGGCGCTGGCGTCACGAAGAACTGAGCACTTACGGCTTGATGAAAGGCACCGACCGCAAGACGCTCACTAGCATGCTCTACCAGCTGATCGATGACGGCGTGCTCGAACGCACGGCCGATGAACGTCCGGTTCTGCGCCTGAATGTTGCCTCACGGGAAGTTCTGCGAGGCCAACGGACCGTGCGGCTGCTGCAGCCGAAAATCAAAGTCCGCAAGACCCGCTTCGATGAAAAATCTTGGCAAAGCGTTGACACCGGTCTGTTCGAAACCCTGCGCAACTTGCGACGGGAAATTGCTAACCAACGCAACGTGCCGGCCTATGTGCTATTCAGTGACGCTACGCTACGCGACATGGCGCGACTACGTCCCAGCTCGCCAAGCGCTCTGCTCGGCGTGCGCGGTGTGGGCGAGCGGAAATTAGCCGATTTTGGTGAGCGGTTTATTGACGAGATCAAGAATTATTGTCACGCCAACCGGCTGCCGCTGGACGTATAGAGCTTTAAGTACCGTAGGATGCGGTGAGCGTAGCGAACCGTCGGCTCAGGTCTTGTCCGATTCGATATCGTTCCCTCTCGCTCATAGCGTTCGCGCGATTGCGGCCTCTTATGGTCAAAGTCCCCTGATGCCTCATTGTCAGGTCGTACATGGAGGAGGCTCAAATCATCGTGGACGAGACATCAACCGGCGCGGCTGGTGGCGACGCTTATTCCGAGTAGTGAGTTGGCTCTTCTGGATAGTCGTTGCGCCAGCACGGTTTCGATTAAGTGATCTAAGTCGATCTTGAGTCTCTCATAACGCTCGAAATTTTCGGAGTTAATCGATTCCAAGTCTAGTCTTGCCGCGCCGATTTCTACGGACCTCCAAAAGTTGTTCTCTACGTTTATCGTTTCATACTGCCGGCGTTCGTCGCGCCGCGCCAGATCAATCTCTTCTTCAGTTTTCTTGCCAACCCATTCTACGCTCGCGACTAGCTTGGGCCAGTCTATATTCGAGCCGGATATCATCGCGAGATCTCCGTCGATTTCAGAGCGAATCGCTCCTGATGGATCCCAGAACTGTCCGTAAAAAGCATTGCGAGTGGTGTAATTAAACCACTCATCGAAGCCCTCCAGTCCATTTCTGAGTTCTCTGACGCTTTGCCCCCGTTCCTCACCTTTCGCTAACACTAAACCTAGATAAAGATTGGCGAAATAATCTGGCTCATTACGAGCAAGTGCCCGCTCTAAGGCTTGTCGCGCCTGCGGTAGTTTTCCAGCGTCGTAATTGGCCCGTCCGAGATAGGTCCACACCCCTTCTCGCATGTAGCCGATACTCCTCTCATAGTTTGGATCTAGGTTCGCTGCTTCCTGGAAGTAGGCAACCGCGGACGCACTCCTACTAACCAAAAGGTCTTGTCTGCCGACTTGGACTTGGCTCCCGACCCGATAAGCAGAACAACCGGTCACAAGAATTGTTGCCGACAATAATCCAAGGCAAAATATCTTCTGCATGAGTTCACTCCCTTGGCTAGTCCCGTTTCGCCTGGTTGAAGAGAGATAATCCCATCATAGCTCGCGGCAAATTTGGTGCCATAACAAAAACAGCGGCATTGCGTTTTTGGTAGATGGGTTGGACCTTTTGTGCTTCCACAATCTCCTTACAGCAGGTGCAAGACTGCGACATTTTGGCTAGCCATTGTGCCTTTCAGCCACATCTCAAATCGCAGCTCGACACTTACGCTACTGCGATGTGGATCAGCCTTTGCTCGCAGATTTTGAAGTTTTCGTGCCCTGACGCAGCTGCCGCATAAACACAAACCATTCCATAGTCTTTACATTTGCGTAACCTTGAAATTTAACGGAGCCAGTCCGCGCAGTCGAATCATCGTGCGCGGTTAATCAACTGGCATATGGCTTGCGGAACGATGAATCTGTCGAGTGGTTTATAAAAAATAGAATGCACGAAGCGATAACGGGGAGGCCATACAAGGGGCCATAGGAATCACACATGTTTGAAGGTCTATTACAGCCCATGCATCTTATTTTGATTTTGGCCGTTGCCCTTATTATCTTTGGTCCAGGAAGACTTCCTGAAATTGGTAAGGGACGTAAGGGACTGGGGGAAGCTATCCGTGGATTCAAGAGGGCCCTCGACGACGGCTTATCTAGTCCGAGTAAACCGCCTGAGCCGGCTAAAATAGAAGATCGCCAAAAGATCACCGATCAGTCACCTCCCTCGGCGTGATGGCTATTTTAGGATTTTTGGCTCGAAGAACGCGCAAAATCACAGAAGTTCTAAAGCAGGCAATATGATGCTCAACGCGGTTTTCTTCGCTCACCGCGTCCTACAAAGCTTTCTGGTGACCTCTTTCGAGGGTCTAGCGGAAGCTGGAGGGATTCTTGGCTTCGCTCGGGAACCAGCCGCCGAGCCGGTGGTAAGCCTTCAGGTAGCTGATCTGGCCTTGGTTTGTCATCGCGTTCTCCAACACGCTGACTAGCCGCACGGCTACCGTCGGGAGCGGTTGATAGCGGGGTTCATTGAGCTGCCTAGCAAGATCCTCTGCGGTTAGCGTCTTGAGGTATGTCTTCATTCGTTCATACGCCGCATCGTGGTACGCCAGAAGCAGATCCAACGAAGCACCGGCATGCCAAATCGAGCGGCCCAACCATCGCCAATCCACAGCTGCTCCCGCCCGCTGAGCCGTGAAACGTTGCTGTCCATAACTCGGCTAAGCGAGCCAGCCAATAGGCGGATGCGGCTCCTTCGTCAGCTCCTCAGGTGTGAGGTCAGCCAATGTGCGATGCAAGGATCCGTTGACCCGTGTGAACGCGTCCACCAAAATGTCTGTCGCTATCATGCCTAACCACCTTTCTGACAAAGTTGGTACTGAACATGCGGTTCCTCCGGTCACCGCATCCTACAAAACCAGGGGCTATTCGTATATCTTGCTGGCGTACAAAAACCGAGCAAATTTCCTCCATGGGTTGTCTATTTCTTTGGTTTTCTCGCCGAAGCTTGAATCCTCAGCCCAGGCAATCGCAGACTCAAGGAATCCGACGAGCGCACGAGCGAAATCAAGAAACGATTCCTGATCCGTCACCCGGTTCAAGCAGTCCAATAGATCCATATGTTGCTCCCGATGAGCTCTGTAGGATGCGGTGAGCCCGGCGAACCGCATCGATCGCGGCAGTACGTCAGCTCAGACGCGAGTCTTCCTCCACCGAAGTTTCGTCGCCGTTACGGCAAATTAAACACCAGCAACTCATCCGATCTCTGGCCGCCGCCGCATTCGACCGCGCCGCCGGCGAAGTAAAGATTCCGTCCCACTGTTACGGCGCCGAAGCCGTGGCGTCCCATCACCATAGGCGTGTACGACGTCCAACGGCTATTCTTGAGATCGAATGCTTCGTTCTCCGGATAGGTTCTCTTGTCGCGGCATTCACCCCCCGCGACGAATATCTTGCCTTGGTAAAGCGCTCCCGCGACACCGCTTCGCGCGGTCGGTAGCGGCGGCCCGGCCTGCCAGCTGTTGGTTGCTGGATTGTAGATGTCGTGGAGATCGACGTTTTCAGTCGAGGCATTCAAGCGCCCACCGATCGCGTGAATGAATGCGTCTCCGGCAACGACCGCAAGGTGATCGCGTGCTTTGGGAAGCGGCGCTAGCTCCGTCCACTTGCCGCTCGCGGGATCATAGACCTCGTGTGTCGTGACAGTTACCTTGTCCACGCCGCGCCCACCGATGGCGTGAATCTTGCCGTTCAGCACAGTTACGCCGACTGACCCGCGCGGGCTCTTGAGCGGCGCCAGCGTGCGCCACGAGTCCGTCGCGGGGTCGTACTCGTAAACCAGATTGACGGCGTTGCCGTGGCCCGACGCGGTGAAGGCGCCAACGACGTAGATTTTACCTTTCAACGAAGTCGCGCCTGCATGCGTGAGCCCGCGCGGTAAGGGCGCGCGCTCGCGCCAGCTATCAGTGGCTATGTCGTATTCTAGGTTTTGCCGATGATCGACTAACTCTTTGGTGCTGCCGCCGATTACGTAGATCTTATTGTTCGCAGCCGCTACCGTCACCTCGCTGATTTGAGTTGGCATTGGCGCCTTCGCCGACCAGCGGCCTTTCGAATCCGACGACGGACCTTCGTGCGGCGTTCTCATCGTCGAACAGGCGACGATTACGCACATCACAAATATCGACCACAGAATTGAGACATTCGTGACATGCTTCATGGGCACCTCCAATGAAACGCTGTCTATTTGTCTTTCACATAATACGCTTCCAACGCCGGTTTGTACGATCTCGGCAGCCAATAGGGTCTGCGTAGATTATCCGGTCCGGGGGCGGGGCGGGTTTTGAGCAGCCATTTTTTGTAAACTTCGTGAGACTTACTTGTATCGACGAACACGTCGCCATATTTATCTTCCGGACCGGGCTTAGTTACGCAAACCTTTTGATGCCAGCAGTGCTGGCCGCTGATATAGTCGGGCTGCACGGGGAAAGTCAAATTCTGGTGCACGCCGGCGTCTTCCCAGAAAATTCTTTGGGAGTCGGGATCGTCGCTCTTGAACGGCTTGATGCCATGAACATGACGCATCATCCATTTGCCCTCACCCACTTGTTTCAAATCAACGAGTGCGGTTGACCACCGCTCCCCGCCCTGCTCTTCAGCCAAACGCCAACGTCCGAGGTGATGCGAGCATGCAATGACGCCTGGCTTGATGCCTTCGGTCACCCACACTTTGTCGATGAAATAGCCGATCTCGGTTTGAACCTTGAGAAGGTCGCCGGTTTGGACGTCGAAGTTTTGGGCGTCTTTCGAATTGATCCAAAGCGGATTGCGGTTAGAGATTTCATAGAGCCATTTGGCGTTTCCGGATCGCGTATGAATCAACGTCGGCAGGCGAAACGTCGGAAGCAGAAGCATCTCACCCGCGTTGAGATCGATGTTTTCCGGATGCACATGGCTTTTGATGTAGCCGGGAATGGAATATTCCGGCCACTTCCAATCTTTGAGAGTCTTGGAAAAAAATTCGAGCTTGCGCGACGGCGTGGGAAATCCAACGCAGGCCTTCCCGTCTACCTCCACGCCGAGCGCGGTTCCATTCTTGATAATCACATTGGTATTGGGATCAGTCGTCGCGTCGGCGAGATCGGTGGATTTAATGCCGGTTTCGTGAACTCTATAAACGTTGTCCTCGACTAAGAACGCGCCGTACTTGCGCATATATTCCAGCGGCTGCAATCCTTGCTTGGCCGCTGCTTCCGGCAAGCCCGGTACGCTGTTTTCAAAGATCCAGCGGT
>WNGE01004549.1_pt1 | contig 15933 bp, 9 predicted proteins | sample 5400651 | NCBI WGS metagenome assembly WNGE01 (sample SAMN13153370, study PRJNA577476) | soil metagenome | isolation source: 60 cm soil or saprolite under grassland replicate 2 | place: USA:California | collected 2016-06-15 | reverse complement strand
ACGGAATCACATGGCCATCCATCCAGACCCACTTAGACTCGTCAAAGGTCATGCCATACCTCCTAAACTTCCGAACTCGCTGAAGCGCTTGTCAGAATCAACTCTTGTCAGAATCAGGACAAGAACAACTGTGTGACACTCGAATCTTGAGTGCTAATAAAACTTGAGCGGGGGCAAGCCACCCTTCCCAACCTGAGAGACTTCAAACTTAGTTGCTCGCGCAATGATCGAAGGCTTCTCCGCGGGATTGAAAACTTTTCATGTGGCATTTTCGGGAGCATCAAGCATCAACACCAAGCGTGTAATCACTCAACTAAGAAAGTCTCTCAAGTTGGAGGGTGGCAAGGCCCCCTCGACTCTTATTAGCATTCAAGATTTGAGTATCACACGGACGCTTATGCTTCCGTTTCTAACAAAGCTTACTGTCACAAACCGAACCGATCCTCACACAGCCCAAAGCGACTGGTCCGGATCGTAGTGAAGAGGGTGATCCGCACCGTTAAGCCAATCGGTTCGTGCAGGTGCGCAAATGTCGAGTGCTACCGTGTCCTCGAGCGCTTCGGATGAGTGCTCAATCCCGGGCGCAATGCGCAGCAACTGGTTCGGCACCAGCGTCACATCGCCGCTCGGTAGATGGAACCGCCAACTCCCTTTCAATACCAGGATCATCTCTTCATTTTCATGACTGTGAGAGAGTGTGACAGCGCCTTCCTTCACCTCGACGCGGGCCAGGGTGATACTTTCACCCATAGCCACCTTTCTTTGATAAAGCTCCGTGATCTCTTCTGCTTTCATTCGATCCCAATCGTATAAACCCATCTTTCACCTTCCTTAAACAAGATGTCAGATGCTGGATGTTGGCCCGAACAGATAACTGACATCTAACATCCAGCATCCAGCATCTTCCGTTAGTTCCTGGCCTTATCAACGAGCCGTCCCGCTGCCAGCCAGGGCATCATTCCGCGCAGTTCGGCGCCGACGCGCTCGATTTGGTGCGCCTTCGTTTTAGCTGCGAGTTCCTCAAAGCGCTTGCATCCATTGCGGCTCTCTTTCATCCACTCATGCGCGAACGCGCCGGATTGAACTTCCGCCAGCAAGCCTTTCATGCGTCGCTTTGTCTCGTCGTTAATGACGGAAGGGCCACGCGTCATATCGCCATACTGCGCAGTGTTGGAAATTGAATAGCGCATCTCGGATATGCCGCCTTCGTAAATCAGATCGACAATCAACTTCATTTCGTGCAGGCATTCGAAGTAAGCCATCTCCGGCGCATAGCCTGCTTCCACAAGCGTTTCGAAACCTGCTTTGATGAGCGACGTGAGTCCGCCGCAAAGCACGGCCTGTTCGCCAAACAAATCCGTTTCCGTCTCTTCGCGGAAACTGGTTTCGATAACGCCGGCACGACCTCCGCCGATGGCAGATGCATAAGCCAGCCCGACTTGTTTGGTTTCGCCGGTTGGATCCTGGTGAACCGCAAGTAGACAAGGCACACCGGCGCCTTTCTCGTATTCACGTCGCACTAGATGGCCCGGCCCTTTCGGCGCAACCATGAATACACTGACGTCCGCAGGCGGTTTGATAAATCCGTAATGAACTGAGAAGCCGTGCGAGAAAGCCAAATACTTTCCCGGTGTCATTGATTCTGCAATGTCGCGCGCATACACGTCGGCTGCCAGTTCATCCGGCACCAGCATCATGACAATGTCGGCCTCGGCAGCAGCCTCCGCCACCGGGCGCACGCGCAGGCCAGACTGTTCAGCCTTTGCACGTGAGGGACTGTCTGCACGCAGGCCGACGGTGACGTTGCAACCCGACTCGCTCAGATTGTTGGACTGGGCAAAGCCCTGGCTGCCGTAACCGATCACTGCGATCTGCTTGTCGCGCAAGCGGCTGGCATCAGCGTCTCTATCGTAAAAAACTTTCATATTGGTTCCTCTCAAGTGGGTTTGTCAGTTTCAAGTTCTAAGTTTCAAGTTCTGAGTACTGAGCGCTGAATGCCAGCTTCCAAAAATGACAATGTCGAGCCTCGTCCAACTCGGATTTCGCTCAATGGGAGCGAGATGTTTATAGAAATCCCGCATGTACTTCTTCGGAGGCTCCGGAGGAGCGTAATGTTTGGCTCCCACGGAGCTTTGAACGCCAATCTCACCTTTATAAACATTTCGTCCCCACGATACTGTTCAAAGGCCGCTTTAAGGTAAGTTAAACAGCCTGACCCAACTCTTCTTCTGTCGCGGGATTTGAGCTGTCTGTGGTCGACAACCGCCCGATCGCAATGCAGCCGGTGCGCGTCACGTCACGTACTCCGATCGGGCGCAGCAGCTCAATAAACGCCTCGACCTTCTCCTTGTTTCCCGAAGCTTCTATGATCATTCCGGTCTGCGAAATGTCGACCACTTTGGCGCGAAAGACCGCGACCAGACTCAACACCTCCTGCCGCGTCGTACCCGGCGTCGCTTCCACGTCGATGAGCGCCATCTCGCGCTCGATATGGGGTTGCATGGTGACGTCCAACACCTCACGCACGCGCGCGAGCCGTGAACACTGTTTGCCGATCTGCTCGATGGTCCGATCATCGCCACGAGTGACCACGGTCACGCGCGACCATTGCGGGTCGGTTGTCTGTCCGACCGACAGCGTTTCAATATTGAACCCGCGGGCACTGAACAAGCCGACGATGCGCGAAAGCTCGCCCGGCTGGTCGGCAACAACAATTGAAAGTGTGTGACGCATGGTTAGAATTTCCGACTGCGGATTTCGGATTGCGGATTTGAAAACGACAGCAGCCGCGAATGAACGCGAATACCGCGAATCTGAAAAAGCCTTCTTACTGATTTCTCCCTTTCGTCTTTTCTCAGCATGCCTTCCCTCTTCTTTCTCTAATCTTCTTTTCCCCTTTTCAAATCCGCGCTTCATCCGCGTAAATCCGCGGCCAGAACTCCTTCTTTTCAAATCCGAAATCCGCAATCCGAATTCCGAGATTCCTCAGACTCCTTCGCTGTGAACTATCATGTCGCGCGAGTTTCCGCCCGCAGGCACGATTGGAAAGACGTTCTCTTCCTTGGAAACCACGATATCCATCACCGCTACTCCCTTGTGTGACAGACCGGCCGAAAGCACATCCGATAATTCGTCCGGCCTGGTCGCTCGCACGCCAAACGCTCCGTAAGCCTCTGCCAGTTTGACAAAATCGGGCGAGACGGACAGGTCAACCTCCGAGTAGGCGCGCTCGTAGAACATCTCCTGCCATTGGCGCACCATACCGAGGTAGCCGTTGTTCATAATCACGACTTTGATGGGCAGATCATATTGCACCGCCATCGCTAATTCCTGATTGGTCATCTGGAAACCGCCATCTCCGACCACTGCGACTACCATCTGATCGCCGAGCACTAACTGAGCGCCGATGGCTGCGGGAACGCCGTAACCCATCGCGCCAAGGCCGCCGCTGGTGATCCACTGCCGCGACCTTTTGAACGGATAAAACTGCGCGGCCCACATCTGGTGTTGCCCGACGTCTGTGGCGATGAGCGCATCTCCGTTTGTCAATCGATGCAACTCACGAATCACCGTCTGCGGCTTGATGTGATCACCCGAGCCTGTGAAACGTAGCGGCTGTTCGAGTTGCCATTGCCTTATTCGTTCCCACCAAGCGGCGCGACGCTTAACGCTCCTCTCGATTTGGAGCGGGCCCTGTTTTTTGATTTCTGTTCGCAACGCGCAAAGCGCTTCGCGGGCATCGGCGACCAGCGAGATTTCGGGCGCCCGATTCTTGCCCACGTTTGCCGGATCGATATCGATGTGAATAACCCGCGCTTGCGGTGCGAAGGTGGCGAGTTTTCCCGTGACGCGGTCGTCAAAGCGCACGCCTACGGCGATCAGAAGATCGCTCTCAGCGACGGCCATGTTCGCAGCATAGGTCCCGTGCATGCCCAGCATGTTCAGGCAAAGTGGATGCACTGAAGGAAAACCCCCCAATCCCATCAGCGTTGGCGTAACCGGCAACTGCAACTCTTCGGCTAAAGCGAGGAGCGCTTCGGCGGCGCCCGAGTTAACGATGCCTCCGCCGACGTACATCACGGGGCGCTCTGCCTTCATGATCGCCACAGCAGCCTCAGCGACGGCCCGAGAGTCGGGTGGCCACTTACGCTCCACTAAGGGAAAGCTGATGTTCTTCAGGCTTGAATACGAAGTTCGCGCGGCCGACACGTCCTTTGGAATGTCGATCACGATCGGCCCAGGCCGGCCTGTTCGCGCCAGGTGAAAAGCTTCGTGGACTACTGGCGCCAGATCGCTGACGTGGCGCACCAGGTAGTTGTGCTTAACGCATGATCGTGTGATTCCCACCGTGTCAACTTCCTGAAAAGCGTCCGTGCCGATAAGCGGCGTCGGTACCTGGCCGGTGATGACCACTATCGGCGTCGAATCCATGTAGGCATTGGCAATACCGGTCATGGCATTGGTTGCACCGGGTCCTGAGGTAACGAGCGCAACCCCGACACGGCCTGAGGCCCGCGCATAACCTTCGGCCATGTGCACTGCGCCTTGTTCGTGGCGCACCAGGTAATGCGTAATGCGATCGCGCGCGCGCCACAGCTCGTCGTAGATGTGCAGTACAGCTCCACCGGGATAACCGAAAATCGCATCTACGCCTTCATGCAGGAGTGCTTCGATTAGAACCTCGGCCCCGCGCGGCTCTGAAACTTCGTCGGCCAGCGGGGGCTGGACTGCGGTCGTGGTTTGTGGCTGTGCGCTCATATAGTTCCTTTTCGAGTTTGTGTTCCAAGTTTCGAGTTCAGAGTTTGTGTCCCATGATCTTCAGGATTGGAGTTCTGCGAGTATCCTTAATTCTCCAACTCGAAACTCGAAACCCGAAACTACCGAAGCCTCGCTACGGTAGTGTCGTTTCTCCCATTAAGTACTTATCGACGCCTTTCGCGGCTCGGCGTCCGTCTGCAATCGCCCAAACTACCAGCGACTGGCCACGCGCCATGTCACCGGCCGCAAAAACTCCCGGCACGTTCGTCATCTTGTCTTCGTTAATGCTGACATTGCCTCGCTCATTAATCACTACACCGAGCTGAGACAGCAGTCCGTCGGTCTCTGGTCCCAGGAAACCCATGGCCAGCAGGACCATTTGCGTGGGCCACTCTCGTTCCGTACCAGAAATCTCTCGCGGCACGGAGCTTCCGTTGTTGCCGGCCCACTCAACCTGCATCGTCTGCACCCCCCGCACGTGGCCGGCGGCGTCGCCAACAAAACGCTTGCTCATGACGCAGTAGGTTCGCGGGTCCTGCCCGAAGACTGCGGCCACTTCTTCCTGACCGTAGTCAAGCCGATAAACTCTGGGCCACTGCGGCCAGGGGTTTTCAGGCGCGCGTTCGTCAGGCGGTTTCGACAGAATTTCAAATTGCACCAGACTCTTACAACCGTGTCTTAAAGCAGTGCCAACACAGTCCGTGCCGGTGTCGCCGCCGCCGATCACGATGACGTCCTTGTCCTTCGCCGAAAGATAGCGTCCATCTTCGTGGTTGCTGTCGAGCAAACTCCTGGTGTTACCGTGAAGAAACTCCATTGCGAAATAGATCCCGCCCAGGTCTCGGCCCTCGATGGAGAGATTCCTTGGCCGCGTCGCGCCACCGCAGAGCACCACTGCGTCAAACTCCTGCATTAGCCTGCTGGCCGGATAGTCGTGCCCGACGTGCGTTCTCGTAACGAACTGAATGCCCTCAGCGGCCATCAGATCGGTGCGGCGCTCGACTAATGTTTTGTCAAGCTTCATGTTGGGAATGCCGTACATCAACAACCCACCAACCCGGTCGGCTCTTTCGAAGACGGTTACCCAGTGACCCGCGCGATTAAGTTGTGCGGCGCAAGCGAGACCGGATGGGCCGGAACCGATCACCGCGATCTCTTTGCCGGTACGCACAGCGGGAGGTTCGGGAACAACCCAGCCCGCCGCAAAACCTTTATCAATGATCGCTTGCTCAATCGTCTTGATCGTTACCGGGCTATCGCTGATGCCAAGCACGCAAGAACCTTCGCATGGCGCCGGGCAAACTCGGCCCGTAAATTCCGGAAAGTTATTGGTGTGATGAAGGCGACTCAGCGCTTCGCGCCAGTGGCCCCGGTAGACGAGGTCGTTCCACTCAGGAATCAGATTGTTTATGGGACACCCGGAAGCCGCACCGTTCAGGATTCGACCGGTATGACAGAATGGCACGCCACAATCCATGCAACGAGCACTCTGTTCGCGGAGTCCTTCTTCGGGAGAGTGCAGATGGAATTCCAGCCAATCGGAGATGCGCTCCGCTGCTGGCCGGACGACGGGAAGCGTCCGCGTGTATTCCATGAATCCTGTTGGTTTGCCCATGGCTGAATGTCGGATTGCAAATTTCGGATTTTAGAAACCGATTAGCCGCGGATTAACGCGGACTACACGGATCTAAAAAAGCGCTCTTCAACTGATCTCTTCTCTAATCTCCTTGAACTGATTCATTTTCTATTTCCTTTGTTCTGATCCGCGTTTATCCGCGAAAGTCTGCGGCTGATCCTTCCTTCATTGCCCAGCGGCGCGGGCCAAGGCGCGAGAGTTCAATTCAAACGCAGCCATCTCTGCACCTTCGTGTGTCATGCCGCTTTCCATCATTTGCTTCTGCGCCTCGATCACACGCTTGAAATCGTGGGGAATGACGCGCACAAACTTCGGTAGCCACTCATCCCATTGCAGCAGCACCTCAGCAGCGCGACTGCTGCCCGTGTACTCGGCGTGGCGGAAGACCATGTTCTTGAGCGACTCTATCTCTTCCACGTCTTCCAGGCTCGAAAGTTGGACCATCGCCTGGTTACAACGCCGCCCAAAATCGCCTTTTTCATCGAGCACGTAAGCGATACCGCCGGACATACCTGCCGCGAAGTTACGGCCGGTTTGGCCCAGCACTACCACGCGACCGCCGGTCATGTATTCACAACCGTGATCGCCCAGGCCTTCAACTACGGCGCAGGCTCCGCTGTTACGCACACAGAATCTCTCGCCCGCTATGCCACCGATGTACGCTTCGCCGCTGGTCGCACCGTAGAACGCTACGTTGCCGATGATGACGTTTTCCTGAGGACTGAATGTGGCTTCTCGTGGTGGGTAGACAATGATCTTCCCACCCGATAGTCCTTTGCCCAGATAGTCGTTTGCGTCGCCTTCGAGTTTGAGGGTCAGTCCCCGCGGCACAAAGGCCCCGAAACTCTGCCCGGCTGAGCCATTGAAAGAAAGTTGGATGGTGTCAGACGGTAGACCTTCCGCACCATAGCGGCGCGTCACCGAACTACCGAGCATTGTGCCGACAGCACGATTGACGTTACGGATAGGCAGTCTCGCCGAGACAGGGGTACGGTCCTCGAGTGCCGGCCTGCAGAGTTCCAGCAGGGTCGTGCTGTCCAAGGACTTTTCCAATTCGTGGTCTTGCGGAATCTGACAATAACGGCCCACCGTCTCATGCACATTCGGCTGATGGAGAATGTTTGAGAAGTCGAGGCCGCGCGTCTTCCATTGCTCAATAGCCGTCCGCATCTCGATGCATTCCGTCCGGCCAATCATTTCATTGATGGTGCGATAGCCGAGTTGGGCCATTAATTCCCGCACCTCCTCAGCGATGAAGTGCATGAAATTGACGACGTGTTCAGGCTCGCCGGTGAATCTGGCTCGGAGTTTCGGATCCTGCGTCGCAACGCCGACGGGACACGTGTTCAAGTGGCAGACGCGCATCATGATGCAACCCAATCCCACCAGCGGCGCGGTTGCAAAACCAAACTCTTCCGCTCCCAACAAAGCAGCCACAACCACGTCGCGGCCGGTCTTGAGTTGTCCGTCTGTCTCGATTGCGATACGGCTGCGCAGGTTGTTGAGCAGTAGTGTCTGATGGGTTTCAGCGAGACCGAGCTCCCACGGCACACCCGCGTGCTTGATGCTGGAAAGCGGTGAGGCGCCGGTGCCGCCATCGTAACCGCTAATCAGCACAACATCGGCGTGTGCTTTCGCCACGCCCGCTGCCACCGTGCCGACTCCGACCTCAGCAACAAGCTTGACACTGATTCGGGCTGTCTGGTTGGCGCTCTTGAGGTCGTAGATCAGCTCGGCCAGATCTTCGATGGAATAGATGTCGTGATGCGGCGGCGGCGAGATGAGACCGACGCCTGGCGTCGAGTGTCTCACTCTGGCAATTTCGGGATAGACCTTGTGACCCGGAAGCTGCCCGCCTTCGCCGGGCTTGGCGCCCTGCGCGACCTTGATCTGCAATTCTTCAGCATTGACCAGGTAGTTGCTGGTTACACCAAACCGTCCCGACGCTACCTGCTTAATCGCACTGTTGCGCGAGTCGCCGTTTTCCTCCGCGAAGTAACGCTCCGGATCCTCGCCTCCCTCGCCGGTGTTGCTTTTACCCCCGATGCGGTTCATGGCGACCGCCAGAGTTTCATGCGCTTCTTTGCTGATCGAACCGTAAGACATGGCGCCCGTCTTGAAGCGCTTGACGATATCCGCTACGGGCTCTACTTCTTCGATTGGGATGGGAGCACGCACCGGCTTGAACCACATCAATCCACGCAACGTGCACAAGCGGTTCGCCTGATTGTTTACCAGCTCGCTGTATTCTTTGAACGCCTTGTAGCTGTTGTTGCGGCAGGCATACTGGAGTTTGTGAATGGTCTCCGGGCTGAAGAGGTGAACCTCGCCTTCCTTTCTCCACTGGTATTCCCCGCCCTCGCCGAGTGTTTGCTGGTGCGCTTGGCGGTTGGGGAAACCCTGCTTGTGACGTAGCTTCACTTCCTCTGCAATTACGTCGAGGCCAATGCCGCCAATGCGCGAAGGAGTCCAGGTAAAGTAACGATCGACGAAATCTTCGTTAAGCCCGACTGCCTCAAAAACTTGCGCGCCACAGTAGCTTTGTATCGTCGAGATACCCATCTTCGAGATGACCTTAACGACGCCCTTGTTAATCGCCTTGATGTAGTTGGCAATCGCCTTTTCAAAGTCGACGCCGATCAACAGTCCACGCGTAATCATGTCTCGCAATGTCTCGAAGGCCAGATACGGATTGATCGCCGCCGCACCGTAGCCCAGCAACAAAGCAAAGTGATGAACCTCGCGAGGCTCCCCGCTTTCGATCACAAAACCAACCTGAGTGCGCGTGCCCTGGCGAATCAGGTGGTGATGAACGCCGGCCACTGCGAGCAATGCCGGAATCGGAGCCTGCTTACTCGTCGCGTCGCGGTCGGAAAGGATAATGATGCCGAAGCCACGTGCAATCGCGGCACTCGACATCCGGCAGAGCTCATCAAGCGCACTTTCCAAGCCGCGACTGCCGGCATCCACTTCAAACAGCATCGGCAGGGTTATAGACTTGAACCGCGAATCGCCCACGTGATTGTCCGGATCGGCGAGATGTCGCAGCTTTTCCAGTTCCTCGTTGGTAAGAATCGGGGACGGTAACTTAATTTGGCGGGCACACTCCGGCGTGGGCTCCAACATATTCGCTTCGGGTCCGATGCTCGTGTCGGTTGACATAATCAGCTCTTCACGAATTGCGTCGACCGGCGGATTAGTTACCTGCGCGAATAACTGCTTGAAATAATTGTAGAGCAACTGGGGCCGCTCGGAGAGCACGGCGATCGGCGTGTCAGAACCCATCGAGCCGATTGCTTCATTTCCATCCGTGGCCATCGGCGCAATGAGAAGTTTGAGTTCTTCATTCGTGTAACCGAACGCCTGCTGGCGTTGCAACACGGTCAAGTGATCCGGTTCAGGTGGCAAAGGTGGACTCGGAAGTTCATCCAATTTGACGACGTTGTCCCTGAGCCATTCGTTGTAGGGATGTTCCGTCGCGATCTGCTGCTTCAACTCCTCGTCTTCCACGATCCGGCCTGCTTCGGTATCAACCAGGAACATACGGCCTGGTTGCAGCCGGCCCTTTGACAGGACGTTGTCAGGAGGAATATCCAGCACGCCCACTTCGGAGGCCATCACCACCAGGCCATCTTTCGTCACATAGTAACGAGATGGCCGTAAGCCATTGCGATCCAGCACAGCGCCGATGCGGATTCCATCAGTAAATGCGATTGACGCGGGTCCATCCCACGGCTCCATAAGGAAAGAGTGATACTCGTAAAACGCTCGCTTCTCGGCGCTCATCGACCCGCTTAGTGACTCATGATCGCCCCATGGTTCGGGAATCATCATCATGATTGCGTGTGGCAAAGAGCGGCCCGTGAGCATCAACATCTCCAGTGCGTTATCAAACATAGCTGAGTCGCTGCCGTCGGTGTCGATTACCGGAAGAATCTTGTGGATCTCAGCGCCGAAAAACCTCGATTCGAATTTGCTCTCGCGAGCGCGCATCCAGTTGATGTTGCCCCGCAAGGTGTTAATTTCGCCGTTGTGCGCGATATAACGATAGGGATGGGCCCGCGCCCAACTGGGAAAAGTATTAGTGCTGAAACGCGAATGGACCACGGCTAACGCAGACTCGACGAAAGGCTCCCGCAAGTCAGGATAAAAGCGCGGTAACTGATTGGCCGTCAGCATTCCTTTGTAGACAATTGTCCGGCAGGAGAGACTGGGAACGTAGAACATGCCGCGCTCGTGAATGCCGCGCTTCGCGGCTTTGCTGATTCGCTTGCGAATCACGCAGAGTTTGCGCTCGAAAGCGAGATCGTCGGAAAGCGCCTGGCCACGGCCAATAAAGAGCTGCCGAATGACCGGTTCCGAAGCCTTCGCGGTGAAACCAAGGGCGGAGTTATCTGTCGGTACCGTCCGCCAACCCAGCACAGTCTGGCTTTCTTCCTCGACGATCTCTTCAAATAACCTTTCGCATTCTCCGCGGCTTTCTTCTTCTATTGGCAGGAACACCATGCCGACCGCGTATTGACCAGGTTGTGGCAGTGCGATCGTCAGCTTCGCGCACTCGGCGGCAAGAAACACGTGCGGTATCTGCAAGAGAATGCCGGCTCCATCGCCGGTATTCTTCTCACTCCCACACGCGCCGCGATGCTCCAGGTTGAGCAGCACCTTGATAGCTTTTTGGACAATGTCATGTGACTTGCGTCCCTTGATATCGACGACGAAGCCCGTACCACACGCGTCGTGCTCGTAGCGCGGATCGTATAGCCCCTGCTTCTTTGGATAGCCCAATCGGTTCATTTCAGGCCATTGCCCAGGACTCTTTTGTCCAGAATGCAAGAAAGCCATCAACCGGTTCGTTGATGGCCTGTGCAAGAGTTTCAAGTGTCAGCAACAGGCCACTACGTGCTGTCCTTTGTTACGACTAGTGAAATGGAAATAACTACTGGAACAGTCACGAGGCTTCGCGGGGCGCGCGCTGAAACCAGGAGAACGCGAGCCCTCTCGAACGATGTTGCCGCCGACATAGTTTGTTTCGCTGAATTCCTCATATTGTTGTTCCCGGCGCCGGTCGCACCTCTGCACAGCAGACCTGCCGCGGCGACCCCACCTCTGACCCAACGAAGTTCACATTACGCTGCTAAGAACAGAAGTGGACTACGCCCACTAGCAAATCTACTTCTTTCGTGCCGTTTTGCATAATTGATAATTTTTAGTTGCTCATAAATTTCGCGCTGGCGATGACCTCCTGAATCTTCATCAGAAAGTGATTCCATAGTAGACGAAAAGGGCGTTATTTCCGCGTCCACGGTTCCCGATACTGTAACCGACATTGAGCAAGCTGCTTTTCGGCAACGTGAACGAAAACCCCGGGGTCACGTAGCCGAACGCGTTCTTGCCGCTAAACCAGTCGGTGACGAAAGTAACTTTCTTCGCACTCTACTTTCTTCGTCAAGATTCAACTCACCTTCTGGGCTGTGAGCGATCACTGTTCGCGCGTTGTAAAAGTCCAGATTAGACCTGCCAACACAGTCGACTGGCTTTTGGCAAGAATCGATGGGTCGCTCTTCGGGAAGAAGGGCTGATCGGACCAGTCGCGCCTGTATTCGAGCCGCCCGATGAGGTTCGGCTTCACTTTGTACTCGCCTGTCATAGTGAACTCTTTGACCCTCTGTGCCGTGCCGGTCGAAAATCCGTCGCGGTCATCAAACCATTCGTAGCGCGGAGTAAAGGCCAGACGTTCCGTCGGCGCGTAACGCAGATAGCCGGCGACCCCCTGCCAGTGCGCTTTCCCACCGGCCGTCAGGGTGTCAATGCCGTAATCATAGTTTCCCATCAGGGCCCACTGCTTGTTGAAGCTATAAGTCACGGTAGTGTCAGACAGATGGCGGTAGTGCTTGTCGTCGTTCGGTTGCTCTGGACCGGTCATGTAGTTCTGGATAATTGACACCTTCGGCGTCGGGGTAAGAGCAAGCGTAACGCCGAATGTTTTCCCGCCATTGTTCTCCTCGACGTTATTCCATCCGTTTACGACCAGGCCAGTTACGCTGACCTTGCTATTGAGGGCGTACTTTGCGCGAACGCCAAAATGGTAATAAGGAATGGCCCACGCGAAGAGCAGACCTCGCGAATAGTTCCAGTTGTCCTTCGTTTCGATCACTTCAGCCCCATGCACGGTCACGAACTTCCCAAAATCGATCTGCAATCCTGAGCCGACCGGTGCGAGGTAACTGCCGTAAGCCTGCTGAACTACTTTGTAGGTTTCGCTGCCGCCCGGCTCCGCTGCATGGACTAGGTCGGTGGCCGGTCCGTAATCCAGATCAAGCCGGAAACCGACGCGCGAGTTGGATGGGTCCGGCTTCTTCTCGATGACGATCTCAGCCAAATTGAGCGCAAACTGGTTTGACCGGGTGTCGAAATTGCGCAACACATTAACGCGCCCGGCTGGCTTGTTGAAGTTATAGCTGTAGTAACCATCAATGAACCCACTGACTTCAACCTCCCGGAAGAAGTTTAAAACTCCCCTGTCCTGTGATTTGGACTTATCGTCTTCCTGCGCCGGCGAAGCTGGATTTGTTGTGGAAGGTGGAATGACATCACCTGGAAATGCAGTTTTTACGAAAGAGACCGGAACATTTCTCGGGGACTGCTCTGCCTCTAATTTATTCAGACGTTCTTCAAGTTCCTTGACGCGACGGCGCAGCTCCACGGTTTCAGGATTGCCCGCCAGCGGGGACTGTTGTTGAGCTGTTGTGAGTCGATGACTCGATAGAATGATCACGAGCATCAAGCCAGCCATTACTACTATTGATTTGACTCTACGCATTGTGTATTTTGTCTCCATATCGTCTCTCAACGGACGATGTCAGTGGCCTGTCCGTCCTTGCGCCTGCTAAAGCCAAGACGGGTGGGCCATATTTATTTCTCAGGTAGTCCGGCAAAACGCCTTGCCGTTTGGGTGCATCGTAAGTAGTTACCACGACTTGCCTGTTATTACCGCTTGATTCCTGCTTGACCTTCTTGCCAGTGCTGCTCATGAAGATTCACGAGTCATCAGACCAGGTGTGATTGGATCAAAAGATTTCGTAAGCTCTTATGACAAGTCTTATGCCAACACGTGTGAGGCGACGATGCGCTAGCGAAGCAGTGTAGTTGTTGAAGATTCTGTGGGTTTCAAAAGGACTTCGTGAGTGGGGCAGTCAGGCCGGATGACAATTTCGTTAGTGGTAGGGATGGCGGGCAACAACATTGTCGTTGGCACTGCAGGCAACCACGTGTCGGTCGAAGACACGCGCAACTGAACCACTGGGATTGCGGGCGCCCTCGCCCCGCGCAGAGCGCGAAGCGCGAATTGGACTATGAGTAGAGAAGTAAAGCGGTTGATGATTTGTGGCTCACGATGCGGGCGAGGGCGCCCGCGGTCCCAGTAGAAAGAGATTCCGCCCCCTGCAAATTCATTACAGAGCAGCGATCACTGAGGAACAACAGAGAAAATTCAAACCCACGACACTAACGGGGTCTGCATTTGCGTGACATGTTTGTAGCGGCAAGGAGGAGCAGTAACAAAAACGTTGCGCTCGTTTTGCTCTCACATTGAGCGGCGCTTGAAATGGTTAGAGAAAGGTCATTTCCAGTTACATGAAGCTGGGTTGCCCCTCCGGTATAGAGCTTGCTCCTCATGAAGAGCCGATCAAAGGAAAATCATTGGATAACAGTTCTCTGATCTGGAAGGGGGCCAAAAAAATGGCGTTGATACTTAAAGGAGGAGAATTCATTGCGACGGAGGCTCTTAGTGCTAACACGTTGGCGGGATTGAGTCACCTGGCCCGCCGCCGACCGTTAGTTATTAATGGGCTCGAACTACACCAGCAGGAATTGGCCAAACTTGCGGAAGAGGCGCAACAGACGGGGAAACTGGTTTGGCCCCAGTCGTGTCCTACGAACTTCATCAGTTAGTCGTAGCCTTAGACGTCTCAAGTCCAATGTCCAATGTCCAACCCGCTCTTATCGGGATGAGACAAATTCGGAAACCTCGCTGAGGACGTTGGATACTTTGGATGTCGGACGTTGGACGTTGGACGAAAACGCATGGTGACAAATCAAATCCTGACACGATCCGCTCCGCGATGGCGGACTCACGGCGAGAAGGTCTTGTTGCACGCGGAGGCGCGCTTCTCAGTGGGCCGCCCTCTGGGCGATGCACAGTCGATCTCCCGGGAGTTAAAAGCGTTTCTAAAGATTGAGGATCAGCGCTTGAAGATCGCTCATCGCTGTGGAGCGCCTGGTAGTCAGACAGCTGCGGCGCGCAGTGCTGTGCTGGACCTTGTAGTTGAACGCACCTATAAAGCAGCAATCGCGCTTGGTGACGTTGATGGCACTTTGGAAAAATCACAACCCGGTTGCGCCGTGGTAGCTCTGGGCGGCTATGGCCGCGGCGAGCTGGCCCCCTACTCCGATCTCGATATTCTGTTTCTCCATGCAAACCACCGGACCCTGGAAACGCGACGCCTGGTTGAACAGATCCTGCGTCTGCTTTGGGACGCAGGCCTAACGGTCGGCCCGAGTTTCCGCAGTGTGACTGACTGTGTGACAGCAGCTCGCTCCGATCCACATTTACAGACCGCGCTGGTTAGCACGCGGCTATTAGCTGGTAATGGATCAATCTACGATTCCCTGTTGCAATTGCTGGAGAAGGATCGCCGCAAGCGTGGCGAGGCTTACCTCACCGCCATCCTGCGCGAGCGGGCGGTGAGATATGCAAAATTTGGCGCGGCGGTGTGCCTCCAGGAGCCAAACGTAAAGGAGAGTCCCGGCGGCATCCGGGATCTACATACTGCGCTGTGGGTTGGGTACCTCCGATACGGATGCCGTACGTTGGATGAGCTGCGCGACCGCGAGGTCATTTCGGAAGCCGAACGAAAAATGGCGGCGCGCGCAGCCAACTTCCTGTGGCGAGTGCGTTATGCCGCGCATCTCTCGACTCGCAGAAAGACTGAACGGCTGGCGCTCGATCTGCAAACGACGATCGCTCGAGAGTTTGGCTACAAGCAAAGTGCTTATCTGCTTGCCTCCGAAAAATTCATGCGGGATTACTATCACCACGCGCGCGAGCTAAACCTGTTCAGTGAAACAGTACTGGCGCGCGCTTCCGAGTCTGAAAGGAAAGCAAGCAGGTGGGGCCGGAGACTGTCCCAGATTGCTGGCGAGCCGTTCTCAATCAGCAGGGGACAAGTGCAACTGGAGGGAGAAGCCGGACTATTGGCCAGCAATCCGATGCTACTCTTTGATGCATTCGCGCTGGCGCAGGCGGCGGATGCACCCTTAAGCCAGACGTTGCGCGATGCTATGCGGCAGAGTCTGGGAGCAGTGAATCGTAACTTCCGTCTTTCCCTGGCAGCTTCGCGCGCTTTCATGAAACTCCTGGCAAGGCGCGGGCGCGCCGGCTTTGTGCTCCGACTGATGCACGAGATTGGGTTCCTCTCCCGGTTTGTACCCGAGTTTGGCCATATCAGTTTGCTCATCCAACACGATCTCTATCATCACTA